>UMII01001680.1_pt1 | contig 53464 bp, 42 predicted proteins | sample 1965731 | NCBI WGS metagenome assembly UMII01 (sample SAMEA4836118, study PRJEB28245) | human gut metagenome | biome: gut microbiome; material: fecal sample | place: Denmark | collected 2008
ACTTCGCCGTAAAGCCATCTGCGTCCTGATCCGTCAAAGCACTGCTAAATTCTTTAAAATATGATCAAATATTGATGATTTTTTATTGACTACCCCGACAGTTTAGGTTATAATATTTACATGAGATCTTTATGAAAGGCAGGCTAACAAAGTGGAACTGACATCTTCTGTGAAAGAGATATACGCTCAGTCTGAGGAAAACATTATCCTCACTGACGCTGAGCTTAATGTCATTTGGAAAAATCATGGTGATCTGCCTGATGCTATAGATATTTCTGCTTTATGCGATACTCCGGAAAACGCTTTCATTCTGCCTGTTGAAAAGACAGCTACCTTTGAATATAAGGGCAGGTTTGCAGACTCGGCGGCAATGCGGTTTGAACCGCTGAGAGATAATGGCATTATAACGAATTATCTCATACACTATTACTCCTGCATGGACATAGAACGTCTTTCGGACAAGTCTGGATATTTACGCTTCAAATCGAATTTTCTCGGCAACATAAGAATGGAGCTTTCTAAAATGTTAGCGATGCTTGACAGCCAAAAGAAATCCTTCTCTTCAAAAGCCGGCACTGAATATGAGCATTTTGACCATGAGGCAAGGCTTCGTATACTGAAGACATTTTCCGCAACGGTGAACATGACAGAACTTGCAAAATATTTCAGTGGCAATTTCACAACTGAATATCAGAGCCTATCAGACATATGCGGTGAGGTATGCGACGAAGAAGGTAATTTGCTGGAGGAGGACGGCTGTATTTTCAGATACTCCATTGACCCGTGCATTTATTTTGAAACAAACAAAAGCCTTATTAAAAATGTGCTTGTAAATCTGCTTGTGAATGCATATATGTACAATGACAAGGAACAGCGGCAGGTGGAGCTTATCCTAAAAACTGAGGACGACAGGATAATACTGTCAATAAGTGATAACGGCAACGGCATGACAGACGATGTATGGCAGGCGGCTATCACGCCATTTGGCACATTCCAGAAATACAGTAGCAGTGAGGCGTTGGGGCTTGCACTGGCAAAATGCTTTTGCGACCGTTTTGACGGTGAACTAAGTTATCGCAGCGAGATCGGCAAAGGCACTTGTGTGACCATGAGTTTCCCATGTGACAGCCGTGGTTTGCCAAAAGAGTTTCATGTGAGCAGAATGCCACCCATACCGAACCCATACGGCAGTACCTACTGCATAATGGCTAAAGGGCTTGACCCGCTGAAATAGGGTTTGGGCAATATACAGAGCAAGTGAATAAATGGGATACAAAAAAGGCAGTGCCGATTTTCTCGGTACTGCCTTGATTATTTTATGGAAATTAGTCCTTGATGATAGACTTACCTGTCATTTCCTTTGGCTGCTCAAGACCCATGAGTTTGAGCATTGTTGGTGAAAGGTCAGCAAGCACGCCGCCCTCTCTGATAAGAACATTGCCTGCGCCTGCGATAATTAGAGGTACAAGGTTGGTTGTGTGGGCTGTGAATGGAGAGCCGTCCTCTTCCATCATCTTATCTGCGTTGCCGTGGTCTGCTGTGATAAGTGCTATGCCGCCCTTTGCAAGAACTGCGTCAACCGTTTTGCCTACGCACTCGTCAACTGCTTCTACTGCTGCTACGGCTGCGTCGAACACGCCTGTGTGACCTACCATATCGCAGTTTGCATAGTTGAGGATAATTGCGTCATACTTGTCAGACTCTATTCTCTTGAGAACTTCGTCGCAAACAAGATATGCGCTCATTTCAGGCTGGAGGTCATATGTTGCTACCTTTGGTGAATTGATGAGGGCTCTGTCCTCGTTCTCAAAAGGAGCTTCTACGCCACCGTTGAAGAAGAATGTAACGTGTGCATACTTCTCTGTTTCAGCGATTCTAAGCTGTGAAAGGCCCTTCTTTGCGATATACTCGCCGAAAGTATTTTCAAGGCTTGCTGGCTTGAATGCAACGTCAACGTTTGGCATTGTTGCGTCATACTGTGTCATGCAGACATAGTAAAGTGGGAATCTGCCATTTCTTCTCTCAAAGCCTGTGAAATCATCGTCAACGAGAGTTCTTGTTATCTCTCTTGCTCTGTCAGGACGGAAGTTGAAGAAGATAACGCTGTCGTTTGCGGATATCTTGCCGTTCTCATCGATAACTGTAGGAACAACGAACTCGTCTGTAACGTCAGCGGCATAGGAAGCCTTGATAGCGTCAACTGCGTTATCAGCCTTATTGCCCTCGCCGTATACCATTGCGTCATAAGCCTTGCCTACACGCTCCCAACGGTTATCTCTGTCCATTGCATAGTAACGTCCCATTACTGTTGCTATCTTGCCGACACCAATTTCCTTGAGCTTTTCTTCAAGCTCAGCTACGAAGTCAGCACCGCTTGTAGGAGGAACATCTCTGCCGTCCATGAAGCAATGAACGTATACCTTTGTAAGACCTACTTTCTTAGCAAGCTCCAAAAGACCATAGAGGTGTGAATTATGTGAGTGAACGCCGCCGTTTGAAAGAAGTCCGAACAGGTGGAGTGCGCTGTCATTCTTCTTGCAGTTCTCAACGGCTGCTGTAAAAGCTTCATTTGAGAAGAATTCGCCGTCCTTGATAGACTTTGTAATTCTTGTAAGTTCCTGATAAACTATTCTTCCTGCACCGATATTTGTATGGCCTACCTCTGAGTTACCCATTTGTCCCTCAGGAAGTCCAACGTCCATGCCGCTTGCACCGATAAGTGTGTGCGGATAGTTGGCAAGAAGTCTGTCGATATTAGGTGTTTTGGCAGCTCTGATAGCGTTGCCGTAATCCTTGTGATTATAGCCGAAGCCGTCCATAATGATAAGTGCTATGGGTTTCTTTGACATATTTCTTAGTCCTTTCAACATCATTTATATTCGTATTATCCCCAATAACCGCCATTTTCAAGGAAGCTCAGGACATATTCCTTAAATTCCTTGGCAGTATCGTCGCTTGTGTAATAGGTCTTTGCGCCGATACGGACATAGTTACTCTCTCCTGACTCATAGTAGATAGCCGGACCTTCTGAACATTTTATATCCAACCAATCGCCGCCAACAACGTACTCCTTTGAATCCGGCTCTTTTTCTTCTGCGTTTTCCATGACTTTTGTGCGGAACTCTGTTATCTTGTCGAGAAGCTCGCTATCTGTGAACTCAACGCCGCTAAGGAGCTTACTAGAGTCCATTTTGATAGTTACATTTTCAAGCTTAGCTTCAGATGTTGTCTGAGAGCTTTCTGCCGCTGGTGCGCTGCTTTCGTCAGTGCTTCCGCAGGCTGCAAATGACATACACATAGATAATACTAATGCTGCAAATATTATTTTTTTCATAGTTGCGTCCCCCTGTTCAAAAAAAAGCAGAGGACAGCCGCAGCCGTCCCCTGCGGAACTTTTTATTTGTTTGTTCTTGTGACGAATGATATTTTGCCCCTAGATATCCGTCTGTTAATTAGCCCTCAACAGCAGCCTGAACGATAGTGTTGAAGTCAGCAGCCTTCAGTGAAGCGCCGCCGATAAGACCGCCGTCTACGTTCTCCTTAGAAAGAAGCTCTGCGCAGTTCTTAGCGTTCATTGAACCGCCGTACTGAATTGTAACTGCCTCTGCTGTAGCCTCGTCATAGATCTTAGCAAGTGTTGCTCTGATGAATGCGCAAACTTCCTCTGCCTGATCTGCTGTAGCTGTCTTGCCTGTTCCGATAGCCCAAACTGGCTCGTAAGCGATAACGGACTTCTTAACGTCCTCTGCTGATACACCGAAGAAATCAAGCTTTACCTGTCTTGCGATAACTTCCTCTGTGATGTTGCACTCACGCTCCCAGAGAAGCTCGCCAACGCAAACGATAGGCTTAAGACCAGCTGCAAGAGCTGCCTTTGTTCTCTTGTTTACTGTTTCGTCTGTTTCACCGAAATACTGTCTTCTCTCAGAGTGACCGATAACAACGTACTCAACGCCAAGCTCAACGAGCATATCTGCTGAGATCTCGCCTGTGAAAGCACCGCTCTTCTCAAAGTGAACGTTCTCTGCACCGATCTTTACGTTTGAACCTGCTGTTGCGTTGATAGCAGTTTCAAGGTTTGTGAAAGGTACGCAAGCGATAACTTCAACCTTGCCCTCAGCGTTTGCAACCAGTGGCTTGATAGCTTCGAGAAGCTCCTTAGCCTCAGGTCTTGTCTTGTTCATTTTCCAGTTTCCTGCAATAATTGCTTTTCTTACAGCTTTTTTCATGATAAAAAACTCCTTTATTTTTTATAGGGAACAGAAAAACTGCTCCTGCTAGTTTTCCAAGTCTATTATACAACATTCACTCGTATTTGTCAACTAATTAACAAAGGCTTGGACTTATTTTATCTGTTTTTTTACAGCTTATCTATAAGCATGACCACACCGAAAACGCCAAGCAGGACACCGATAGCGATAGCCGCATAGCCGAAAGGCGTTTTCTCCTCTTTTTCCTCGGCTTCCTTTTCCTCCTCAGTGACTTCTACCTTTGATTTTTCATCGTCAAGGTAAAATTCCTGTGGGTTTTCTGGGTTATACTTTATGTCTATCATGTCGCCCTTTTCATAGCCGTTGTCTGTGACTATCTGGGTATACTTTTCGCCGTCAATGGTATAGCCTATTTTCCACTCGGTAAAAACTCTGTCCTCACCGCCGTTGAAGTCAGGCATTGTGGTCTTGACTTTCTGCAAGGCTTTTGCCTGAGTTGGTTCGTAGTGATCCTCCTCAGGGATATTATATTCCTGCTCAGGGAAAAAGCGATAGCCCTGCAAGGCTTTGATACCGAAATAGATAAGTCCCACGCCTGTGAGCAGAAGAATTATTCCGCCTATGCCCTGCCAGCCTAATCCGCTTTTTGCAAGTAGTGTTATTTCATTCATTTTTACTACCTCGATTTCTGCATAAAAAAGGGACAGGCAAAACCTGCCTGCCCCTAGCTTATAGCTTAGTAAAATATATTACTTGTCAGCGATCACGTCGATACCTGGGAGAACCTTGCCCTCGAGGTATTCAAGTGAAGCTCCGCCGCCTGTTGAGATGTGTGACATCTTATCAGCAAAGCCAAGCTGGATAACTGCTGCTGCTGAGTCGCCGCCGCCGATGATAGTTGTAGCGTCTGTTTCAGCAAGTGCCTTTGCAACTGCGATAGTACCCTTTGCAAGTGTTGGGTTCTCGAACACGCCCATAGGACCGTTCCAAACAACTGTCTTTGCAGACTTAACAGCCTCGCCGAAGAGAGCCTGTGTCTTTGTGCCGATATCAAGGCCTTCCTTGTCAGCTGGGATCTTGTCAGAATCAACAACTTCTACGTCGATAGGAGCGTCGATAGGATCAGGGAAACCTGCTGCAACTGTTGTGTCGATAGGGAGAAGAAGCTTCTTGCCGAGCTTTTCAGCCTTTGCCATCATTTCCTTGCAGTAGTCGATCTTTGTATCGTCAACGAGGGAAAGACCAACTTCCTTGCCCTGTGCCTTAAGGAATGTATATGCCATACCGCCACCGATGATAAGTGTATCGCACTTCTCGAGGAGGTTTGAGATAACGTTGAGCTTATCTGCTACCTTTGCGCCGCCGAGGATAGCAACGAATGGTCTAACAGGTGTTTCAACTGCATTTCCGAGATAGTTGATCTCTTTCTGCATGAGGTAACCAACTGCTGTTTCATTAACGAACTTTGTAACGCCAGCTGTAGAAGCATGAGCTCTGTGAGCTGAACCGAAAGCGTCCATTACGAATACTTCATCGTCAACGAGGTCAGCAAGTTCCTTAGCGAAAGCTTCGCCGTTCTTTGTTTCCTCTGCGCCTCTGAATCTTGTGTTCTCAAGAACAACGATATCACCGTCAGCCATTTCAGCAACTGCCTTCTTAGCGTTGTCGCCAACTACTGTATCGTCAGCAGCGAATGTTACCTTTGTTTCAGGAAGAAGCTCTGCAAGTCTTGCAGCAGCAGGAGCAAGTGAGAACTTAGCCTCTGGGCCGTTCTTTGGCTTGCCAAGATGTGAACACAGAACTACCTTGCCGCCGTCAGCTACCAGCTTCTTGATAGTTGGGAGAGCAGCTGTTATTCTGTTATCGTTTGTAATAACGCCGTCCTTAAGAGGAACGTTAAAGTCAACTCTTACGAGTACCTTTTTGCCCTTTACATTAATGTCATCAACAGTAACTTTGTTTAAACCTGCCATTTTAAAGACACCTCTCAATTAAATTTTTTAATTCACGTTGTTAAAAAACTAACAACCTTACCTTTATTATATAACATACCGCCATAAAAATCAAGTATTTTTTTATAATTTTTACCCTGATTTTATAACTTTAGGCTTTTAAAGTGCATCCACCTTTATCTCTCCGTTGTCAGCGGATATTGCCACGGCGGACACCGCTCCCTCGCCCTTGTCTATAAGCAGTTCGGCTATCTTATCCTCCACCTCGTTTCTTATGACACGGCGGATATCTCTTGCACCAAGCTTTTGACCGTATGCCTTATGTGCGATAGTTTTCAGAGCTTCATCTGTATATCTCAGGCTGATATGTTTCTCCTCCAGCGGCGACTTCATCTCGTCCAGCATAAGACCTGCTATGCCTGCGAAATTCTCCTCTGTGAGCGGATTGAACACAACTATCTCGTCAATTCTTCCAAGGAACTCGGGACGCAGGAACTCTCTCAGTGCTTTCATTGCTTTATCCTTGGCGATATCACTGTCGGTCTTATTGAAGCCCACACCTGTATCTCTATCAGTCGAACCTGCGTTTGATGTCATGACGATAACTGTGTTCTCAAATGAAACACTTCTGCCCTGTGAATCGTTGATACGTCCCTCGTCAAGTATCTGGAGAAGTATGTTCATAACGTCAGGGTGAGCCTTTTCTATCTCGTCAAAGAGCACCACTGAATATGGTCTGCGGCGCACCTTTTCGGTAAGCTGACCTGCTTCATCAAAGCCTACATATCCCGGAGGTGAGCCGATAAGCTTTGATACTGAGTGCTTCTCCATATACTCGGTCATATCGACTCTGATAAGCGGCTCGGTGGCGTCAAAAAGCTCTTCTCCAAGGACTTTCACAAGCTCTGTTTTTCCAACACCTGTTGGGCCGACGAAAATAAACGAAGCCGGTCTGCGACGTTTTGAAAGCTGAACCCTTGTACGCTTTATTGCCTTTGCGACCTTATCAACGGCCTCGTCCTGACCGATAACACGCTTTGAAAGGGCTTCTTTAAGGTGCTTTATCTTATCATACTCGGTCTGAGCTATCTTATTGGCAGGGATACCTGTCCAAAGCTCTATTACCTTTGAGATATCTTCCTCTGTGACCTGAACGTTTTTAAGAGTTTCTTCCACCTCTTTGAGTCTGTTCTGGATCCTGAGTATCTCGCCCTTTTCCTTTGCGATTATCTCATAGTCAGGTTCTGACTTCTGTTCGTAATCCTCAACGAGCTTTTCATGCTTTTTAAGCTCCTCATTAAGTGCGTCGAACTCCTCTATTTCAGGTGTTCTGATACTTGTGCAGGCGCTGGCTTCATCAAGAAGATCTATCGCCTTGTCAGGGAGAAATCTGTCGTTGATATATCTTTCAGAAAGCACTGCACACTCTCTGAGCATATCGTCTGATATCTTTACTCTATGGAAATTCTCGTAATACTGCTTTATGCCTTTGAGAACTGTGATTGTGTCCTCAACTGTCGGCTCGGAAACTGTTACAGGCTGGAAACGTCTTTCAAGTGCAGAGTCCTTTTCGATATACTTTCTGTACTCCTTGAAAGTCGTTGCGCCTATTACCTGTATCTCGCCTCTTGAAAGGGACGGTTTCAGGATATTAGCTGCGTTCATCGTTCCCTCATTATCGCCTGTGCCAACAAGGGTATGCACCTCGTCTATAAAGAGGATAACATTGCCCTGCTCTTTTACTTCCTCTACAAGACCTTTGCAACGGCTCTCAAACTGTCCTCTGAACTGAGTGCCTGCAACAAGTGCGGTAAGGTCAAGGAGGTAAAGCTCCTTATCCTTGATATGGAACGGCACATCTCCGGCAACTATCCTCTGTGCGATACCCTCGGCAATGGCTGTTTTACCAACACCAGGTTCGCCTATAAGGCATGGGTTGTTCTTCTGACGTCTTGACAGGATATGGATAACTCTTGATATCTCCTTATCTCTGCCCACAACGTTATCAAGCTTGCCCTCTCTTGCTTTCTGAGTAAGATTTGTGCAATAGTTGTTGAGAAATTTAAGCTTTTTCTTTTTATCCTTTGGCTTGTTCTCTCCGCCCTCATCGGTGGCTTTAGGCATACCTCCTGCGAGGTTGCTGAAAAGATTGGCTGCGTCACCGCCGAAAAGATTGCTCAGGAAGTTCGTTCCGCCCGGCTCAAAATCGTCCCCGTCGGAAGCCTCCATAAGCTGATTTGACATTGCTTCAAGGTCATCGTCTGAAATGCCCATTGCCTTCATATAATCGTCCACCTGCGAAATGCCAAGCTCCTTGGCACAAACAAGGCAAAGTCCCTCGTTTTTCTTGTGCTGAGGGTCCTTGGCGTTCATCTGTGAGATGAACACCACAGCAGGACGCTTTTTACATCTTGAACACATTAACATTTTTATTTGCTCCTTTCCTTACTGATACACCTTACGGTAATCATTTATACAGAATATCAAAGAAGTAACTGAACAGATAGGTATTTTCAAAAACAGCGCTGTTGAACTTGGGAAGCTTGTTCTCGGTGGCATTTATCACAGTGCAGACCATAAAGGCTATCAACACCAGATACAGACCGCCTTTGCAAAGACCAAGCGCCATGCCTGCAAAACGGTTTGCCGCTGTCAGACCTGCCATTCGGGTAAAAACTCCCGATAGACGTAGGATAAGCCTTATGACTATCTCCATAAGCACATACACCGTCATGAACACGCAAAGCCTTATAAAAGTCAGGGCGATCGGTCGGAAAATGTTCTTTTCCAGATACTCAGCACCAGTTCTGCCGCCCTCAGAGAGAGCCTTGACGGCTTCGTCTATCTGCTCGGTAGTGAACTTCACCGCCTTAGACAGACTTTTTCCAAGCTTATTGCCCTCCAGCTTTTCGCTGAGCTTTTGGGGCATAACGCTGTGGATATACTCTGAAAGCTCCTCGCCCTTTTGCTGAGCGGTATCAAGGTCTGTTCCCTTTGAAACAAGCAGCTTTTCGGTATTCTCCGCAAGAGTGCCTGCCCCTGACAGGACGTTTTTTATCTCCTCATCTGAAAGGTCGATATCAACGCCCTCGTTTTTCAGTTCATTGCTCACAAGCTTTGAAAGATCCGTCTGTTCAGCAGCGTTTTCAAGGCTCGTTATAAGCTGTGTTTTGAAATATTTGTTATATACATTTTCAGCCGACATATTGGCTATAAGAAAAGCCACAAGAACGGCTGCCACTGTTCCGAGCATTGTGATGACATATCTCACAAAGCCCTTACAGTATCCTGTCAGAGCGGTCACGATAAGGATCATTATAACTGCTCCGTCAAAAAAATATGCCATATTTTCCTGCCTTTCGTCAGGTCTCGAAAGCTATTTTGTTTATCTCATGCAGACCCAGGAAATAAACGCTGTCGTTGAGGTAAACAAAGTCAAGATACTCAGAGGACACTGCCGCTGTTGCAAGTAGATTTCCTGCACTGTCATAGGCTTCTATATTATCCTCGCCGAGAAGGATCACCTTCTTATTCTCTGCGGCCATTTTCTTAGGCTTGCCGCTTTGAGTATAAACAACGCTATCAGGCTTATCTCCGTCAGAGTCCGAACGGAACACCGCAAGAGTTCCTGTTTTACGCTGTATGCCATCGAATGCTACTGCGGCAGTGGTGTCTGTCAGGGCATAGTCTGAAAGCTCCTCAGGATATTCATACTGCATAAGTATTTTACCATTGCTGTCAAGCTTGTAGAAGCAGGTATCGCCCACTACCCAATAATCGCCGTTATCGTTTCGCTGAACGGCAACTGCGAGAGTTTCAAGCTGTTCACTCTTCATCTTCTCCTCTGTGCTGTCAAAGGTCACATAATAGATGACCGAGCGTAACGCTCCGCCACTGCTGGAAAATGTTGAGATACAACAGCCGCTTCCGTCCTTATCAAAGCTTATATCAAGTATTCTTCGTGAGCTTGACCACTGATATATCTCTGCTCCCGAAGAGTCATAAACTGTCAGCACTGCTGCATATTTCTCAGTCTGGGTGACAACTGCCACTGTGCTGTCAGGGGCTATCTCCGCCAAAAGTATAGACTGGTCTATATCCTTTGAGAGCAGCTCGCCCTTTTTATTCAGCACTCTGAAAGAATTTCCACCGTTATCGTAAACGAGCACACGCTTTCCAGATGTTCTTACAACAGGGTTTGCAAAGTTGTGAGAATTATCCGATATCTTATTGCCAGACTCGTCATAAAAAGCAATGTTCCTGTCGTCAACTCGAACTATACCGTCGGAAAGCTGTTTTATAACGTTAACGGAGCTTTCATCAAAGGTCAGCGGGAAATTTCCGCTTTGCTTTTTGCCGTCATTTACTATAGTGGCATGAGGTCTGTCCAAAATGCCCTCAAGCTTCGGCACCCACACTCCTCTTGAAGTGTAAACGCCAACTCCGAAAGCGACCACCACTGCTATGGCGGCTATCTTTTTATAGAGCTTTTTGTTTTTCTCTTTCTTTCTTGCCGCTCTTATATCGGTGACGTTGGATATCTCCTCGTCAGACCTCTCGGCTTTCTCAGCCTTTTCAGCCTTTTTCTCTTTTCTGCTTTTATGCTCGGATTTTTCCTCTTTGCTTTCTGAAGCCTGCTCTTTATTTTCACCGCCTGATACTGTTATCTTGCTTTCATCAGCTTTTTCAGGCTTTTCCTCATCGGCTTTATCCTCGGTGTTCGTCAGCTCTATTCTGCTTCGTGACTCCTCGGCTTCTTCCGCTTCTTTTCGGAGCTGTTCTTCCTGCTCACGTTCCGCCGCTTTCTGAGCCGCCTTTTTCTGACGCTTTATCTCTCTGAAAGTAACGTTCGGCATAGGCTCTTCTGCACCGTGAAACTCGTCACGCTGAACAAAATCCGTCTGCTTGGTTATTCTTATTGTTTTTTCTTCTTTGGTAGGCGGATTTTTCTTTCTCCGCCTGCTCTTTGATCTTTTATCATTCACCTTGTTCAGATCCTTTATCTTTATCATAATACACTTCGTTAAGATACAATCCCTGCGGCGGAACGGTCTTTCCGCCTCTTGTTCTGTCCTTTGACGCAAGTATATCGGGTATTTGAGTTTCTCCTATCTTGCCCTCATTTATAAAAATAAGCGTGCCTACCATTATCCTTACCATATTGTACAGAAAGCCGTCTCCCGAAACTGTGAATATCACAAGCTCGCCCTCACGTCTTACATGGAAAGAGAATATAGTCCTAACTGTATTCTCCTTTGTGCAATCGGTGGAACACATGGCTTTGAAATCGTGCGTTCCCACAAAATCCTGTGCGGCTTTATCAAGCTTTTTTTCGTCTATTGGAAACCAGCTGCGGTAGGCTGTATCTTTATAAAAGGGATTTTTTATCTCGCTGTTATGTATAATATACTCATACTCCTTGCCGCTGCACATATATCTTGCGTGAAAATCAAGGGGGACTTTTTCGCACTCCAGCACGGAGATATCGTCAGGAAGCTTTGAATTAAGTCCGAAAACTATCCCACGGCAGGTTATTGTGGACTCTATAAGAAAGCTTGCACAAAATCTTCTTGCGTGCACTCCTGCATCTGTTCGTGAACAGCCGTTCACCGTGACTGTCTGTCCCGTCAGCGAGAGGATAGCTTCTTCAAGCACCTGCTGAATAGCAAGGGCGTTGATCTGCCTTTGCCACCCATGATAGGCTGTGCCGTTATAGGCAAGTATTATCTTGAAATTCGTCATGAGCATATCCCGTTTCTTTAGTCGAGTGTTATGGAATCTATATTGTCAAGTCTTACTATCATGGTGCTGTCGCTTTTCTTTTCGTGGACGATAAGCTTTACCCACTCGTCGTCTGCATCAAGAATAGTACAGCTATGGCCATAAATCCCGTCGCCGTCAATGGTACATTCTCTGCCGATAAGTTCTTTTATAATGCCTGACATTTTATTTCCCCCATTTGCATTTCTCTCAAGTTTCTTGACTTTTCTTTCCAAAGCATCAAGTCTGTCGTCCTGATCCATATCTTTAAAAACACTGCTCACAATACCCCTCCTAAACGACTATATTTATGACGATAACGCCTGCAAGGAACAGCACGCAGAATATCGAGCCGTAGAGGTCGACTATGCTCATATGGAGCTGTTTCATTCTTGTTCTGCCCTCTCCGCCGTGATAGCAACGGCATTCCATAGCAAGGGCAAGCTCCTCAGCGTGTCTGAACGATGCCACAAAAAGCGGTATCAGCACTGGGATAAGGGCTTTGGCTTTCTGAATGAGCGAGCCTGTTTCCATATCCGCTCCTCTTGCTTTCTGTGCCGACATTATCTTGTCTGTTTCCTCGATAAGGGTAGGGATAAATCTCAGGGCAATAGTCATCATCATTGCAAGCTCATGAACAGGCACTTTTATCTTTTTCAGCGGCGAAAGCAATCTTTCGATAGCGTCTGTCAGGTCGATAGGCGAGGTGGTGTAGGTAAGAAGCGAAGTGCCGACAATAAGGCAGATTATCCTTATCATCATGAACACTGCCGTGTCAACGCCTTCATCGGTTATCTTGAGAAATTTCCACTCAAAATAGGCTTTACCCGTTCTGATAAAAAGCAGATTGAGTATCGCCGTGAATATTATTATCGGCACGATAGGTTTCAAGCTTTTTAGCATGAGTTTACCAGGTATTTTCGATATGATAAAAGTGAGAATAGTAAAAGCTATGCCCACAAGAAGTCCCCACACGCTGTTTGCGGCGAAAAGCATTACTATGAAAACCGCCGTCATTATTATCTTTATTCGTGCGTCCATTCGGTGAATGACAGAATTTCCGGGAAAATACTGTCCTATAGTAATATCCTTTATCAAGGTATATTCCTCCAATTTTCTATCTCAACTTACACAGTCCTGCTCTCTGCTCATATGGGTCAAAGGCAGTCCGCTGCTTACTTATTCTTTTTCTGCTCCAGCATTTCAAGGATGACCTTTTTCGCATAGCCAACTGTATACACATCGTCCTTAATATCTATGCCCATGGCTTTGAGCCTGTTTATAACTCTTGTTATCTGTGGCACTGCAAGTCCCATTGACACAAGCTCCTCAGAGCGGTGGAACACCTTTACTGTATCGTCATAGCAGAAAAGCTTCGATTCGTTCATGACGAGTATCTTTGAAACGTTCTTTGCGATATCTTCCATAGAGTGTGATACCAGCAAAACAGTATTTTTCATCTGCTCATGATACTCTCTTATAAGACCAAGAATCTGCTCTCTGCCCTTTGGGTCAAGACCCGAAGCAGGTTCGTCAAGGATAAGCACCTTTGGATTCATTGCCATAACGCCTGCTATAGCCACACGCCTTTTCTGTCCGCCCGAAAGCTCGAAAGGCGATTTGTCAAGTATCTCAGGGCTTAGCCCTACCATTCTTGCGGCTTCTTTGACATACTTGTCTATCTGATCTTCCTTGATACCCATATTCTTAGGTCCGAATGCGATATCCTTATAACAGGTCTCCTCAAAGAGCTGATACTCAGGATACTGAAACACAAGACCCACCTTAAATCTTATAGGGCGAAGCCTTGATTTATCGTCCCACAGCCTTTCTCCGTCTATATAGACGCTTCCGCTCGTGGGCTTCAAAAGACCGTTGAAATGCTGGATAAGGGTAGATTTTCCTGAGCCTGTATGTCCTATTATACCCACCATTTCTCCGTCATTTATCTCTATATTAACATTGTCTACGGCTGTTTTGCGAAAGGGCGTACCCTCGCCGTAAACATAAGTCAAGTTTTCCGTTTTAATTACTGCCATTGTTACTCCCTATCACTTAAGCATTTCATAAAGCTTCTGAACGCACTCGTCCTCGTGGATTATCTCAGTGGAGATGTCATAGCCTACCCTTTTAAGCTCCCAGCAAAGCTCTGTCACCTGCGGCACGTCAAGTCCCAGATTTTTCATAGTTTCCACATTTGAGAATATCTTCTTCGGAACGTTATCCATTATGACCTCGCCACCGTCTATTACAACAACACGCTGTGCCTGTGCAGCCTCTTCCATATAGTGGGTGATAAGCACGATAGTAACGCCCTGCTCGTTGAGCATTTTGACAGTTTTCATTACCTCGTCCCTGCCGTGAGGATCGAGCATGGCGGTAGGCTCGTCAAGAAGTATACAATCAGGCTTCATTGCGATTATGCCTGCGATAGCCACACGCTGTTTCTGTCCGCCTGAAAGTTTATGAGGTGCATGAAGTCTGTATTCATACATACCGACGGTTTTAAGAGCCTCGTCAACACGTCTGCGTATCTCATTCGGCTCGACGCCCATATTTTCAAGGGCGAAAGCCACGTCCTCCTCCACGATAGTTGCAACTATCTGGTTATCAGGGTTTTGGAATACCATGCCCACCTTTTCTCTTATAGGCAGGAGGTTATTTTCGTCCAAAGTGTCCATGCCGTTCACATAGACAGCCCCCGACTCAGGAAGATTTATAGCGTTTATGCACTTTGCAAGTGTAGATTTGCCTGAGCCGTTATGACCAAGCACTGCCACAAACTCGCCTTTTTCTATGTTCAGATTTATGCCTTTAAGCACCTCCGTTTTAACAGGTGGCTCTTCAAGGTCGTTCACATAGGAAAAGTGCAGATCCTTTATTTCAATAAAACTGCTCATTTCACTTTCCTTACCAAATTTAGTTTATTCCTTATCTTCAGGCTGTTCTTTCTGTTCAGCCTTTCTTTCCTTATGCTTTTCGTAAACATTTTCGGCTTTGTCTATTCCTTTATCAAGGAGCTTTTCAGCCTTGTTCTTTACCTTTTTGCCCGTTTCGCTCTCGGCGAACTCGTGGGCTTTTTCCTTTCCCTTTTCAAACAGCTCTCCTGCTTTGCTCTTTATCTTCTGCCCCTTTTCACTTTCAGCAGCCTCGTGAGCTTTTTCTTTGCCCTTTTCAAGCATATTTCCTGCCTTGTGTTTAAGTTCATCAAAATCAAAAGACATAACCTTTCCTCCTGTCTGAAATTTTGGTTTATACCTTATTATAATATATGGGTATGCGAACGCTGTTCGCCCCTACATACTGCCCATAAGCTTTTCAATATCTTTTACTGTTGGCGGATAAAGTGCAATAGGAAATTTTTCCACCGCCGCACCTGCCACAGCGCAGGCTGTTTTCACCAATGTATCGTCATCAAGACCTTTATAAAGCCCATATACAGCGCCTGCCTTAAAGCTGTCCCCTGCGCCAAGTGTTGACACTACGTCTACTTTAAATGCAGGGCACATCTTTGGCACAGCACCCTTTCTGCCATACATCGCACCCTTTTCACCAAGGGTAAATATCACAAGCCCGTCTGTATTATCTGTATAAAGTCTGAAAAGCTCATCATAGCTTTTATCTGGATAATATTCATCAAGGTGCTGATGAGATATGCAATTTACTGCACAATGCTTATGTATATAGCTGTCATAGGCACAATCTATGGTGACGTATTTCTTGCCATATTTTACGCAATACTCAGCTATCTTATCACCAAAATAAGGGTCAGCCGCAACGCAGGCTGAATTTTTCACTGACTCCTCTGAAGGCTGTTCATAAAAAGGCGTTGGACGTGAATAAAGCTTATCCCACTCGCCAAAACAGGTGCGTGTATTTTTATCTATGATAACATAGTCGGTCACGCCCTCGAAACCCTCTGTTACAAGCTCCGAAAGGTCAGCAGTCTTGTCTGCAAAATAATCCTTTATAAGCTTTTCATTGCCGCTTCCAAGGTGAGTACCGCCAAGCTTTACAGGCACATTCAGACTGCAAAGAACAGCCGCCGCTGTTCCAGTCTCACCACCGACAAGGTGATATTTTTCCTTTATCTCTGCCGTGCCGTCTGCCTTTGGAAAATCACCGTCAAGAAGAAACGAACAGGTGGAGATCATTTGACCGTACATATAAACATAATTCTCAGCATATTTCATGCGAACACCATTCCTTACTATAGCAAAGCTATTTCTGCCAAATTGCCGTTGAACCGCATGGAAGCACACCGCCTGTTGCCTCCACAGGCAATCCTATCTCATCAGCTGTGACGTTTCCGCCAAACCTCGTTCCGAGGACATCTCTCAGGATATATGCCATAACTGAGGGTGAAAGTCCTGTGGTATAGCTGTTGAGCAGGAAGAAAAGCGGCTCGTCGCTCAAGACGCCTGAGCAGGTCTTTACAAGGTCATAGATACAATCTTCAAGCTTCCATATCTCTCCGCCAGGTCCTCTGCCGTAGGACGGAGGATCCATAACGATAGCGTCATAGGTCTTGCCACGGCGTATCTCACGCTGAACGAACTTTTCACAATCGTCTACAAGCCAGCGAATAGGCTTATCGGAAAGCCCTGACACAGTGGCGTTCTCTCTTGCCCACTGCACCATGCCCTTTGATGCGTCAACGTGTGAAACGCTTGCACCTGCTTCGGCACAGGCAAGGGTAGCTCCGCCTGTGTATGCAAAGAGGTTTAACACCTTTATCTCTCTGTCTGCGTTTCTTATTTTATCAGCCATGAAGTCCCAGTTCACAGCCTGTTCAGGGAAAAGACCTGTGTGCTTGAAGCCCGTTGGTCTGATTATAAACTTCAAATTCTTATAGCCTATGTTCCAGCTTTCAGGCAGGCGCTTTCTGTATTCCCATTCGCCGCCTCCCTTTGAGGAGCGGTGATAAATGCCGTCTGCCTTTGTCCAAAGGTCAGAACGCTTCGGTGACTTCCAGATTATCTGAGGATCAGGTCTTACAAGCACCTTCCCACCCCAGCTTTCAAGCTTATCGCCGCTTGAAGTATCTATTATCTTATAGTCTTTCCAGTTTTCTGCAATTCTCATATTTTTTATCCTTATATAAAATTTACTTTTTCCACGGCCTTTTATTTTCCGTCCAGCCCTTTGCCTGCCAATATGCACTGTCAGCAGGATTCCAGCCCTTTTTGTTTGCAAAGTGGAAAATAGTGAAATACATTCTGCCCTTAGCACTGACCTTTGGCTCAAAGCTGTCGCTTTTAAGCTTTGCAGCAATGCTGTCGGTCTTTTTCTCTATCTTCGCAAGCATTTTGTCGGAAACTTTGCTCCAGCTCGTTGCGTGTATGCCGAAGCCTATCTTATATATCTTAGGCACTCCCCAGAATGATAAGCTATCCGCCATATCTTTGTTAGTGCTGTTCATACCTGCACCTGCGGCTGTGGATATGACCACAGCACGCTTTGAGAACATTTTCTCCTCTGGACGGTGGACTATCCAACGCCAGCCGTAATGGTCGAGCCATGCTTTCATCGAGCCTGTGCAGTGGTAGACATACACAGGGGAAGTAAGTATCAGCACGTCTGCTTCGTCCACCGCTTTGGTGATAGGGTCGAGCTTCTCATAGTGAGGACACTTTTCTTCGCCTTTCATAAAGCAATTGGTACAGCCGCAGCAGAACTCGCCGAAATCTCTCGGCAGGAAGAACTCTGTCACCTCGCCGCCAAGTTTATCGGCTAACATTTTGCCTATATGATATGTAGAGCCTTTATGGTTTTGACCATTTATCAAAGCTATTTTCAAAATATCACCTTACATTTTTTCGATAAGCTCCGCTATCTTGTGTGCATATTCTGTGATTATGCCTGTTCTCTTGCCCTCTATCATAACACGAACGAGAGGCTCTGTGCCTGACTCACGGACAAGTATCCTGCCCTCGTCACCAAGCTTTTCGGAATACATCTTTATAGCGTCTGTTATCTCAGGGACTTTATCCCACATACCCTTTTTGTCTGCTGTTATCTTAACGTTCACAAGTACCTGCGGATAGCACTCCATGCAGGAAGCAAGCTCGCTTGCCTTTTCGCCTGTACATTTGAGGACTGTCAGAAGCTTTGTACCTGTCAGCTCACCGTCGCCTGTGTTTGCATAGTCAAGAAGAATGATATGACCTGACTGCTCACCGCCTATATTATAACCGCCCTTGAGCATTTCTTCAAGAACGTATCTGTCGCCCACCTTTGTGGTAGCGGCAACGATGCCGTTTGCCTTTGCATACTTGAAGAAGCCGAGGTTTGTCATAACTGTAACAACGCAGGTGTTGTTTTTGAGTATGCCCATGCTCTTCATATATTTTGAAAAGATAGCCAGTATCTTGTCACCGTCGATAAGCTCGCCCTTTTCGTCAACTGCAAGACATCTGTCAGCGTCGCCGTCAAAGGCAAGACCGATATCGCAATGATTATCAACAACTGCCTTTTGCAGACCCTCGATATGTGTTGAGCCGCAATTCTTATTTATATTCGTTCCGTCCGGCTTATCGTTGAGCATTATGCACTTTGCACCAAGTCCCTCGAAAATTCTCTGTGCGCACACAGAAGCTGAGCCATTCGCACAATCAAGTGCCACACGGATACCGTTGAAATCTGTCTGAACTGTTTTCATAACGTAGCGGATATAATCCCAAGCTGCGTCCTTTTCGTAATAAACGTGACCTATATCACAGCCGTCCTTAAGCTCTATCTTTTCAGGTGTGTCAAGGATAAGTGCTTCTATCTCGTTTTCTATCTCGTCAGAAAGCTTGAAGCCTGTGCCAGAGAAAAGCTTTATGCCGTTAAACTCAACAGAATTGTGTGAAGCGGATATCATAACGCCTGCGTCTGCGTTGTATTTCTTTACAAGCATTGCAACGGCAGGGGTAGGAACAACACCGAGTATATGAGCGTCTGCACCGACTGAGCAGATACCAGCGACCAGTGCGGACTCCAGAATGTCGCCTGAGATACGAGTATCCTTGCCTATGATTATCTTAGCCTTGTGGTTTTTTTCCTTCGTGAGTACCATTGCGGCAGCTCTGCCTATCTGCATAGCAAGCTCACAGGTAAGCTCTGTGATAGCTACTCCTCTTGCGCCGTCAGTTCCAAATAATCTTCCCATAATAATTAGCTCCTTTTCGAGGTCATACCTCTATATTATTTTTTATTTATGTAAACTCTATATTAACACACATATTAAATTTATCCGATAATAAAATTTTTCCAAAGATAGAAAGTACAGTGGCAGGCGAACGGTGTTCGCCCCTACAGAACAAGAAATTCATCGCCGCAGGCGATACCTTAATTCCTCACTCCTCACTCCTCATTCCTCATTAAGCATTATTAAGCATTCCTCACTAAATCACAGATGCGTTTGTCCGTCCTTGAGAAATCCCAGATGATCGTAAGCAAGCTGTGTCGCCACACGTCCCCTTGGGGTCTTTGAGAGGAAACCTAACTGCATAAGATACGGCTCGCAAACGTCCTCAATGGTGACTGACTCCTCGCCGATAGCCGCCGCAAGGGTTTCAAGTCCCACAGGGCCGCCGTCATAACCTTTTATTATCATAGTCAGCAGACGTTTGTCGAGAGAGTCAAGTCCCAGCTTGTCAACGTCCATTCTGTTGAGTGCTATCTTTGCAATGTCTGCGGTTATCCTGCCGTTGCCCATGACTTCGGCAAAATCACGCACACGCCTTAAAAAGCGGTTTGCTATTCTCGGCGTTCCTCTTGAACGCTTTGCTATCTCCTCTGCACCGTCATCATCACAAGCCACGCCAAGCAAAACTGCGGAACGCTTTACGATATCGGAAAGCTGTTCTGTATTGTAAAGTTCCAAACGCTGGATAACGCCAAAACGATCTCTCAGCGGTGCAGAAAGCGAGCCTGCTCTGGTGGTCGCTCCGATAAGGGTAAACTTGTTAAGCTCTATCCTTATGGACCTTGCCGCAGGACCTTTGCCCATGATTATATCCAAGGCATAATCTTCAAGGGCAGGATAAAGAACTTCCTCCACCTGTCTTGAAAGGCGGTGTATCTCGTCGATAAAAAGCACGTCGCCTTTTTCAAGGTTTGTGAGAAGTGCTGCAAGGTCGCCCGGCTTTTCTATAGCAGGGCCTGAGGTTATCCTGATATTCACTCCCATTTCATGGGCGATTATGGCAGAAAGAGTGGTCTTGCCCAGACCAGGCGGGCCGTAAAGCAGAACATGGTCAAGGCTGTCGCCTCTGTTTTTTGCCGCTTGTATATATATTTTCAGGTTCTCCTTGACCTTTTCCTGACCGATATACTCGTCAAGTGTTTTAGGTCTAAGGCTCACCTCGAAATCGTCAGTTGTTTCCGCCTGAGTTTCTTTCGGGGTGACTATCCTGTCTATATCAAAATCTCCTTTTTCGATCATTTACGGAGTTCTCCTCTCAAAATTTCGCAAGTCCGATAAGGGCTTTCTTTATAAGCTCTTCAACGCTCAAATTCGGGTCAAGCTTTGATATCACTGACATTGCTTCGCCCTCGGTATATCCAAGCACCACAAGGGCTGTGACAGCTTCTTCGACAGCTCCGCTTGGAACAGCCGCAAAGCCCTGAGCCGCATTTCCTCTGACGGATATGGTATTCTCTTTTGCCACCTTATCCTTAAGCTCGAGGACTATCCTTTGTGCTATCTTTGTACCGATACCCTTTATCTTTGTGAAAGCCTTTGAATCCCCCGTTGCAACCGCAAGCGCAAATTGTGACGGAGTGCAGGCTGAAAGTATGGCAAGACCTGCCTTCGGACCTACTCCGCTGACAGATATGAGCATACGGAAGCTTTTAAGCTCCTCCTTAGTTGCAAAGCCGAAAAGCTCCACAGCGTCCTCCTTTACGGCAAGATGTGTGTAAAGCTTTACTTCGCTTTTTCCTGCTATCTGCTGCAAGGTAGAAAATGTTGTTTTGCAGGCATAGCCAACGCCTGCGCATTCTATTACGGCAAGGTCGATCTCGGTATGAACGAGCTTTCCGCTAAGTGAATATATCATATTATTTCTCCCCAAAATTTTTCATAACACGCCTTGTGTTCACCGAAAGCCCGTGAGTTATAGCGATAGCCACTGCGTCCGCTGTATCGTCAGGCTTTGGGATAGATTTAAGATGAAGCATGGTCTTTGTCATTTCCTGCACCTGCTTTTTCTCGGCACGTCCATAGCCGACTATAGAGCATTTCACCTGCAAAGGCGTATATTCATAGATTGGAATATTTCTTATTATGGCAGGAAGCAGTGTCACTCCCCTTGCCTGTGCAACGTCAATGGCGGTCTTTTCATTGGTATTGAAAAAAAGCTTTTCTATTCCCATTTCGTCAGGCTTATAGGTGGTTATTATCTCGGTCATATCATCATAGATGACTTTCAGCCGTCTGTTGAAATCCATATCCGAAGAAGTGGTTATTGCACCGTAGTCAACAACAGTGAATTTTCCGCTGTTGTATTCAAGCACTCCGAATCCCACAATGGCGTAGCCCGGGTCGATACCAAGTATTCTCAAATCCACTCCTCCGTTCAATTTCAACGCTATCCTATAATGACCCTATTATAACAACTAATTATACCATATTTTTCGGTCAAATGCAAGCAAAACGCTGAGTTTTCACCTATTTCTCACAAGGCGAAAATGTAGAAATGCCACTTTGTGAAAAGTCTGTTTTTGGCTAAACTGACTATAGAACAAAACAGCGGTCATCAGGTATGCCCCTGACGCCGCTGTTATCTTTTTATGCTATATTTTCTAAGTGGCGACTTCCACAATCTTTGGAGGATAAGACCATTGAGCGTACCTGTGAGAATGCCGCTTATTATGAGATAAGGCAAAAGGCTGAACACCGCCCATGTGCCTGATATCACTGCCGCCGCACAAAGTTGACCTATGTTATGAAAAAAACCGCCAAAAGCTGATGTCACCCAAAGCTGGTTTTCACCAACTCTCGAAACCGCAATGCACATGGCAAGATACGCTAAAATTCCGCCTGTGAGTGAGAACGCAAAGCTCACCACAGTTCCGTAAAGCCCTGCCGCAAGGACTATCCTCAAAAGCAGCACCAAGCCTGCCTCTTTTCTTCCGATAAAAAGCATTGCCGCCATTGTGACGATATTTGCAAGCCCAAGCTTCATGCCACCTATGGGCATAACAGGGAATTGTGCCTCCACCATGAAAATGATAAGTGACAAGGCGGTAAAAATTCCTATGAGGGTGATTTTTTGTACTGATATCTTCATGCTTCCACCCCTATATCACAGCGTCAGCAGAGGTCTCACCGACTATTTTTATCACAAGCTTGTGCGGTGCACAAATGACGGTCTGTCCTGTGTGGGATATCTTTCCTGCATGAACACAGGTCTGGTTCGAGCAATCTGCGACAGACACCCAAATGCTTCCCTCGCCAACGGTTATGGTATTAGTGCCGTTTTCTGTTTTTATCTCAAAGGAATACTCCTTATCGGGGGAAAGGTCAGAAATAGTCTTTACGAGCTTGCCGTTTTCATATATCTCGGCAGAATTTTCTCCGCTCTTTCCACCTGTGAGGAAAATAAATATCAGGCACGCAGCGATAACAGCCGCAAAAACTGCCGCCCATATGAGATTCTTTCTTTTTACCACTGCCGCACTCCCCTTTTTACAGTATATCTGTTGTTATGAGTATACCACAGCCGTTCTTTTTCGTCAAGACAAACGGCAAGTGTCTGATTTTTTGTACTTAAATATTACAGCAAGGTTACAATAAGGTACAAGATTTCGTACAGTTGTAACATTGCTGTAATTTTCACCGAAAAAGCCGAAAAAATTGTCGAAAATTTATCAAAATATCCTTATTCACTATTGATTTTTTGAATGGGGTGTGTTAAAATATAAGAGTTGAATATTCTATTGTTAAGAGTATGTGAACATTTGTTCTTTTTATAGACCGCCATAGCCTGCATTATATGGGCAGATTTAACGATTGCTTGGGTGTATGTTAAATGATTTTAACCAAATCGTTGAAATTCTTGCTTTTTGCTTTTATTTTGCCTGTGGCTGTGGTATAATAATCTGAGCGTCGGCAGAGAGATAAGCCGACAATCTCGTTAAGGAGTGTGTAAACTTGGAGAAGTTTGTTATACATGGAGGTAAGCCGCTGCATGGTACTGTGCAGATAAGCGGTGCAAAAAACGCTGCTGTTGCATTGGTTGCGGCAACTATCCTGTGCGACGAGCCGTGCGTTCTTGAGAACGTGCCTGAGATAAGCGATATAACTAAGTGCATGAAGATCCTGCGTGAAATGGGCGCAGAGGTCAGACTTTTAGATAAAAATACTATATATTTTGACACAAAGGGCATTGAAAAGCCTGAAGTGCCATATGAGCTTGCAAGAACCATGAGAGCGTCATGCTATTTTCTTGGCACGCTGCTTGGAAGATTTCACGAGGCTTTTGTTCCGATGCCGGGCGGCTGTGATCTTGGCGACAGACCTATAGATCAGCATTTGAAAGCTTTCAAGGCGCTTGGTGCGTCTGACGAGATAGTGAACGGAGCTAATCATGTCACAGCAGACGAGCTTGTGGGCAATCAGATATACTTTGACTTTGTTACAGTTGGCGCAACTATGAATGCAATATTTGCCGCTGTAAAGGCAAAGGGGCTTACTATAATCGAAAATGCGGCGAAAGAGCCTCATATCGTTGACCTTGCGAACTTCCTTAACTCAATGGGTGCTGATATCAGAGGCGCAGGTACAGACGTTATCAAGATAAGAGGCGTTGATTACCTCAAAGGCGTCACCTATGCAACTATCCCTGACCAGATAGAGGCAGGCACTTATATGGTAGCGGCGGCTGCCACAAAGGGCGACGTTGTTATCGCAAATGTTATCCCTAAACACCTTGAGTCTATCACGGCAAAGCTCCGCAAGGTAGGCGTAAACGTTGAGGAAAGCGACGAGAGCGTTCATGTTTGGGTGGACGGTCCGCTCGTGAAAACTTCTATAAAAACTATGCCGCACCCTGGCTTCCCTACTGATATGCAGCCGCAGTTCTCAACACTGCTGACGCTTGCAGAGGGTACGAGCATCGTTACAGACGATATTTTTGACAACAGATTCAGATATGTGGCTGAGCTTAGAAGAATGGGCGCTGACATTTCTGTTGACGGCAAGGTGGCTGTTATACAGGGCGTTGGCAAGCTCAAAGGTGCTCCTGTTGTGGCGACTGACCTGAGAGCAGGCGCTGCCATGGTGATAGCAGGACTTGCCGCAGAGGGCACTACTGAGATAGACAATATTTTCTACATTGAAAGAGGATATGAAAAGATAGATGAGAAGCTTAGAGGGCTTGGAGCTGACATTCAGCGTGTTTACAAGCCTGACGCTAACGAAATGGAGCTTAGCGGCTGATAAATATTGATAACACTGCGGCGGCATATTATTTGCCGCCGTTTTTTACAGCATTTGAGAGGACATGCTATGGAGCTTTTTATTTCCGACCTTGACGGAACATTGCTTAACGGCAATGCAGAGGTGACGGAGTTCACAAGAGACACTTTGAACAGGCTCATGGCAAAGGGGCTTAACTTCACTGCCGCCACTGCAAGGACGCTTGCTTCCGCAGGAAAAATACTTTCGGGGCTTGACCTGAAGCTTCCCGTTATACTTATGAACGGCGTGCTTATATATGATATGGCGGAGAAAAAATACGTCAAGATAAACAGCCTTTCCAGGGAGCTTTGCGGTCTTATCATAGGTCTTTCAAAAGGACTTGGTTTAGAACCTTTTATGTACTCGGTTTCAGATAACCAGCTTTCCACAAGATATGAGAGGCTTATTTCACCTGCAATGAAGAGCTTTTACAACGAACGCAGAGAGAAATATTACAAGTCTTTCACGCAGGTCAGTGACCTTTCTCAGTACATCGACAATGTGATATACTTCACATTTATTGCAGAAAAAGAAAAACTTGTACCGCTGTATGACGCTCTTAAAGAAAATGAAAAGCTGAACATCACTTACTATTATGATGTTTATGACCCCAAGCTTTGGTATCTTGAAGTATTCTCTTCGGCGGCTTCCAAGGAGCAAGGCGTGAGGTATCTTCGTGAGAATTACGGCTTTGACCTTGTCACGGCTTTTGGCGACAACACCAACGATCTGCCTATGTTCAAGGCGGCTGATAAAAGAGTGGCGGTAAAAAACGCCTGCAAAGAGGTGCTTGAAGGCTGTGACGAGGTGACAGGCTCAAATGAAGAAGACGGTGTTGCAGAGTATCTTATGAAAACTTTTGAAAGGAATTAGTTATGGCAAGGATATATCCACTTTTTTCATCAAGCAAGGGTAACAGCTCTTTTATCGGCAACAGTGACGGCGGGATACTTGTTGACGCAGGAGTTTCCTGCAAACGTCTTTGCGAGGCTTTGAAAGCTAACGAGATCGACCCTGCTGTGATACAGGGAATTTTTATCACACACACACATTCCGACCATGTTTCGGGGCTTAAAGTTCTCACGAAGAAATATCATATCCCTGTATTTGCCCAAAAGACCAATCTTGAGATACTTGTATCTGACGGCAAAATAGACCCTGCCTGTGATGTCAACGAGGTGGACGGCAATGAAGTCTGCATAGGAGATTATGCCGTAAAAGGTTTTGCCACATTTCATGATACCCCTGCAAGCTGTGGATATCAGATAAAGACCCCTGACGGCAAGCAGGTATGCGTATGCACCGACCTTGGCACTGTTACAAATGAGGTCGATATGCACCTGAGCGGTTCTGACCTTGTTTTGCTGGAGTCAAATTATGATGAGTCAATGTTGAAAAATGGACCTTATCCATACGAGCTGAAAAGGCGCATCGCTTCAGACCACGGACACCTTTCAAACTCTGCCTGCGGAGAACAGCTAAAAAAGCTCATGACAGCAGGTACATATAAATTTATTTTAGGGCATTTAAGTCAGGAAAACAACACGCCTTTGCAGGCTGAAAACTCGGCTATGGGAGCACTTGGGGATTACGAGCGCAACAGCGACTATATTTTACATATAGCAAAGCCTGAGGGCAGCGGAATGGCGGTGGCATTTTGATAAGGATAAATCTTATTACAGTTGGAAAGCTGAAAGAAAAATACTGGCGTGACGCAGCGGCGGAATACTCAAAGCGGCTGGGGGCGTTCTGCAAGCTTGAAATAGTTGAGCTGAACGAGTCGAGGTTATCTGACAACCCCTCCGAAAAGGAGATAGCGGCGGCGCTTGAAAACGAAGCAAAAGCCATGAAAAGCTACACTGACATCAAGGGTGCATACAATATTGCAATGTGCATTGAGGGCAAGCAGCTTTCAAGTGAAAAGCTGTCCAAAAAGCTCAGCGAATGCGGTCTGAACGGATTCAGCACAGTGAATTTCATAATAGGCTCTTCATTCGGCATTGCCCCTGAGATAAAGGCGAAAGCTGACCTGCGCTTATCAATGTCAGAGATGACATTTCCGCACCAGCTTGCAAGGATAATGCTTTTGGAGCAGGTTTACAGGGCGTTTCAGATAAGTGCTAATACTAGGTATCATAAGTGAATTTCGGATATGACAAAACCGTCCTTTGTGCCTGTCATGTAGTGATGAACATCAGGATCGAGCATCTTATTGTAAAGTTCAAACAGCTCACTTTCGGTCTTGCTGGTCAAAAAATCATTGGCATTGATAATTTCAAGGACAGGCTTAAAACGGCTGATAAAAATATCGTTCAGCTTCTATGCACAGCTTTTGCTGTCCATAGAATCATCTGTAATTGAAATATGAAGATTCCTTGACTTAGTATAATAATATTTAATATTATAAGTCATTGCAATACCAAAGTCAATGTCTTAAACTAATAATATAATAATTCAGTATGCGGCGGAGGTATAACATGAAAAAAATATCAATGGTAATAAATGCAGACGACAGGCTCGGACATATCTCTCCCGAGATATACGGACATTTTTCCGAGCATCTCGGAAGATGTATCTACAATGGTATATATGTGGGTGAAAATTCACCTATTCCGAATACAGACGGAATAAGGAATGATATCATCGAGGCGCTCAGAAATATAAAAGCTCCCGTTTTCCGCTGGCCCGGTGGCTGCTTTGCAGAAGAATATCACTGGCAGGACGGTATCGGCGAAAAATCTCAGCGCCGAAAGATCGTGAACACGAACTGGGGCGGAGTTACGGAGGATAATTCTTTTGGCACGCACGAATTTATGCGCTTCTGTGAGCTTGTTGGCTGCAAGCCTTATATAAACGGCAATGTCGGCAGCGGCAGTGTTCGTGAATTATCCGAATGGATAGAATATATGACCTCAGATGCGGAATCACCTCTCACAGAGCAGAGAAAGAAAAACGGCAGAGCCGAGCCGTGGAAACTCGAATACCTCGGTATCGGCAATGAAAACTGGGGCTGTGGAGGAAATATGCGTCCCGAATATTACGCCGACGTTTATAAAAGGTATCAGACATTCTGCCGCAATTATTCGGGAAACAGACTTTACAGAATAGCCTGCGGTTCAAGCTCTGCCGACTATAACTGGACAGAAGTCATGATGAAAAATCTTGACAGCAATAATGTTGATGCTATCGACCTGCATTATTATACGATGCCAGTATGGCCCGAAATGGAGTCTGCCACCGATTTTGACGATGAGCTTTATTATAAAACTATCGCTGCAGCGAACTTTTCCGATGAGCTTATCACAAGACATTCGGAGATAATGAACCGCTATGATCCCGAAAAGAAAATAGGACTTGTAATAGGAGAGTGGGGCTGTTGGCATAAGGTAGAAGAGGGTACGAACCCGGGATTTTTATATCAGCAGAATACAATGCGTGATGCTATCGTTGCTGCAATAGAGCTGAATGTTTTTAACAGACACAGCGACCGTGTTGTAATGGCAAACCTTGCGCAGGCGGTGAATGTTCTCCAATCGGTCATTCTTACAGAGGGCGATAAGATGATAAAAACGCCTACATATCACGTTTTCGACCTTTTTAAAACACACCAAAACAACGAGGCAGTTTACTGCTATACGCAGAACGAAAATATGTCGGAAGGTAAAAATGCTCCGATGATCTCGGTTTCCGCATCGGTGAACGAAAAGAGTATGACCATTACCGCCGCAAACTGTTCGCTTACGGAAGAGGCTGCTGTTGAATGCAGCATTTTCGGATTTAAAGCATCATCAGTTTCTTGCAGGATACTTACAAACGAGGCGCACAGCTATAACGACTTCGACTGTCCCGACAGAGTGAGCATTACCGAGCATACGGCAGTCATCAAGGACAATGTGTTAAAGCTGAATATTCCGCCTTGTGCTGTTGTGGAATGTGTTGTTGACTAAATATTGGGGCATATTCACAGTGCATTTCGTTTTTATAATAAAAATATAAGCATAAGAGCTGCGTTTCATTAAAGAAGCGCAGCTCTTTGTTTTATAAAGCCATAATATGTTGGGCATTGTGCTCGCAAAAAAATAATGCACAAAAGGGACTTCTGTTGATAAAATGTGAATGTGTTCACGTTTTGGGATTTTCTCCTTATGTGCTACAATTGGGCAAGGAGGAAACCGAAGGATTTGTCAACATGACAAAACCGCCGCAACCAAACTCGGTTGCGGCGGTAATTTTATGCTATTTCGTTTCTAGTTTTAGGCTTATCATCAATAAAAAGCACTTCGTCACTATCATTTTCAAGTCGGTTATATATATCCGACTTTTACATCAAAAAATAAGAAAACAAGCATTTCATTTTTCGGACTTTTTTTATTTCATTCATTCAAAAACCAATTCTTCGATGTGTCCCCGTCGAACTGTTAAGGTCGATGTTTTCATCGTCAATATAATCCTTCACATCAGAAAGAATGATATTGGTATCCGAGCTTTCTTCCTCGTCTGCACGAAGATTCTGGTTCATTATCACCTGTTCAAGAATATTTCGGACAGTACGGGCATTCGCAAAGTTTGGTCTTGCCCTGTAATAATCGGTAATATCAAGCACAAGCACAAGTGCGTTATCGTCAATAGTGTATTTTTTCTTTTGCAGGAAATGCAGTGCTATTTCCGAAAGCTCCTCTCGGTCATAGTCAGGAAAATCAAGCGAGAACTGTATTCTTGACGAAAATCCCGGATTTGTGCTGATAAACTTGTCCATTTCTGTTTTGTAGCCTGCAAGGATAACGCAGAACTGCCCTCTTTTATCTTCCATTTGTTTCAGAAGAACTGCAACAGCCTCGTCGCCGTAGCCTGCTGTTCCGCTGTCAGTGTTCTGCATTAGGCTGTATGCTTCATCAATGAAAAGCACTCCACCCATAGCATCATTTATTTTGTTCAGCGTTTTTTTTGCCGTTTCACCGACATACTTACTTATTAGTCCGCTTGCATCTGTTTCTATCAGCTTGGCTTCGGTCAATACACCTGCCTCGTACAATAATCGTGAAAGTATACGGGCGACCTCGGTCTTGCCCGTCCCCGGATTTCCGCAAAAACTCATATGCAGATTAATATCAGGATCTGTCTTGTTACGCTTGGCATAAGCCTTTATCTTCTTTATCATTCGTTTCACGGAACGCAGTCCCACAAGTGTGTCAAGTTCTTCTTCGGTGGTAAGTATCTTCTTCACAAAACCGTTGCCGCTTGTGGGGATATTGATATGCTCGTCCCTGATGTATGTATTCACATCTACTATTTCAAGGGCTTTATCAGATGTGCCTGCACAGCGTACATTCTGACACATGATGACCTTATCGAGAATGTTTCTGACCTCACGAGCATTTGCAAAATTAGAGTCTTTCCGCTTGTGGTCGGTAATATCAAGCATACGCTCCTTAGCAGCATCGCTGACGGAATACTCTCTTGCTTTCAACATGATGTCCAAGATCTGCGACAATTCCTTGCGGTCGTAATTTGGAAAATCAAGAGTAAAGCCTATCCTTGATTGAAAGCCCTGATTTGTAGCTATCATTTCATTCATCGGATTTTTATAGCCTGCAAGTATTACACAAAATTTGCCACGATAGTCCTCCATAGCCTTTATAAGCGTAGAAACCGCTTCATGACCGTAATCACCGCCAGTGTCATTCTGAACAAGAGAATATGCCTCGTCAATGAACAGCACTCCGCCCATAGCACTTTTGATGACCTCTGCGGTCTTTATCGCTGTCTGACCAACGTAGCCTGCAACAAGTCCTCTGCGGTCTGTTTCAATGACCTTGGCAGTGGGCAAAAATCCATTTTCATATAGAATCCCTGCGATAATTCGAGCAACTTCCGTCTTGCCCGTACCGGGGTTTCCTAAGAAACACATATGCAGATTAAGCCCTGCGTTATCCTTGTTTGCAAGAGCATACGCCTTTATTTTTCTGACACTTGATTTTATGCTTTCAAGACCGACAAGAGCATCAAGTTTCTGTTCGTTTTTCCCTGCTACAAAATAGCCCTTTGTGCCTGTCATGTAGTGATGAACGTCAAGATCGAGCATCTTATTGTAAAGTTCGAACAGCTCACTTTCGGTCTTGTCAGTCAAAAATTCATTGGCATTGATCATTTTAAGGACAGGCTTAAAACGGCTGATAAAAATATCGTTCAGCTTGTATGCACAGCTTTTGCTATTCATAGAATCATCTGTAATAATGCCGTTTACATTTTTAAAACTGTAAGCATAGGAACTTTTTTTCAATGGTGCTGACATCAGGATAAAAACAGCATCCCAAGTGACTTTCAGCATTGCGGTCAGTTCCGATTTGCCGTCCTCGAAAATATCGACCACATACTTTTTGGCAATGACCTTATCACAGGCGAAAATGCGTTCTTTGATAGCTGATCTCCAATCAAAATCTTCCGTCTTACCTTTGAATTTGAAAGCCTTAGTTTTTATGTCATACGCCCGTCCGTAGATATTATTGATACGGATGAATTTATACATTTTGTCAGCCAGTTGAAGTATTCTCTCTATGAGAGTATCTGCCAACGGCAGAAGTTCATGGTTGGCGTTCTCCTCATATGCGACACTTACCAACGGAAAATTGACCTTTTCATAGCTTGCTTCAATTCCAAGTTTGGGAAGAACACTGTCTAAGTATTCCGCAGTGGAATCGGAAAGCACTTTCAGAAACTGCATTTTCCCGTCATAGGTTTTGCGGAACGTATCGTGAAAATATTGCTTCATCTGTTCGGCACTTCGCTGTAATCTTTTATAAAATTCTTCCGTCTTTTCAGCCTTTGACACATGATTTTTTATTTTATCATAGTCCGGAAAGCGGTGTATGTCCGAATCCAGCTTTCCGAAGTCAACCGACTTTATATCTATCTTCTGATTTATTATCGCTCTAACAAAATCCGTTATCTCGCCGATAAGTACGGATTTTCGCTCATTTGGCAGTTCATACATCATATATCCGCAAATCGGACACATACAGTGCTCTGTGCTTTGTTTCACCTCGCCACAGGCTATGCACTTGTATTCTTTCATTACAGCTCTACTCCCAGTGCGATTTTTGCCGCTTCAAGCGGAGTGGAATAAAATTCAGCAGATATTTCGCTTTTCATTTTGTCTGAAAGCTGTTCATAATTGGCACGGCTGTTTTCGGGAAGAAGTATTTTCTTAGCCCCTGCATTTGCCGCTGTCACAAATATTTCGTCAAGCATGGTGATGACGGGCATAGTTTCTCCAGACATTACCACACGTCCGCATATCACAAGTGACGGCATGACAGGACGATTCGACAGAGCCGAGAAAAGACCCACCACTTCCGCTATGGAGACCTCTTCGCTGACATTTCTGTTTTGCAAGTCGTTATAATACAGGCTGTAATCGAAATCGTCATACTTGCCGTCTATCAGCTTGCGGCTGTTCTGGATAAAGTAGTTGAATGCCGCTGTGATACTATCCTTTACACTTCTTGGCGCACCTGCAAGACCCTCAACATTGCGGAAACTCAGCTTTCCATTGCCCTCAATAAGCTTATTCTCAAAGCGGTAAATACCAATATTTTTGTCATCATAAGACCGACCGACAGCATAGACATATCCCGGCTTACCGAAGGTGTCGGGAATAAGCGTTCCGCCTGAAATTTCGGGCAGATCAACGATAAATTCCTCGTTAGTATCAAGGTCGATATATCCGAGCATAACATCACTGAACTCCGCCGGGTTCATTTTCCTCAGCTGTTCTTTGACCCTGCGGCGGCATTCAATAGCATATACAAGCAGCTCTCTTGCTTCTTCTTTGTCCATTTGTTCATCGGGATAGATCAGCTTTGCAAGTCCCGAAAAAGTGCGTCTTACTGCCGTATCATCACGGGTATTGAAATTATCATTCAGGGCGAAATATTCACCGAAAGAATTGGTGAAATCATACTTGCGCATAGCATGGCAAAACTCGGAAAAGCAATCGGAGATAAGACCATATCTGTTGGTAAAAAGACTTGCTCTCAGCTTCGGTGTTTCCCAGCCAGGCAGATATGCGTGTATCCTATCAAAGAAAGCTGAATCGTTATTGAATCCTTCGGGAAACGGCTCAAAGAGATTTGTGGTGCGGAGCATATCCTCCACACTCCTGAACGTATTTCCCTCAAAGGCGATTGAAGCATCTGAGCTTATGGAGTCGCTGCCTCTGGCAAAGCTTCCGTTTGCCATATAGTTTTTCATGATCTGCACCATATCGGCATCACTGCCCTTGATACCGCCGACCTCATCGAACGCCACGCAGTCCCAGTTTCCCACAAGTCCCACACGGTGCGATGCCATGTTGTAGAACATATTGGAAACAGTCGTGTGTCCGCTGCTCATAAGTATCGAATAAGGCGAAAGCTCACTGTAAGCATGAGATTTTCCCGTACCTCTCGGACCGAGTTCCACAAGGTTATAGTTCTTCTGAATAAACGGCACAAATCGCAGCAGATAGTGGAATTTCTGCTTTTCGTCCAGTTCATCTGGTTCATAGCCTGCACTGCGGAGAAGTATGGTTATCCATTCATCTTTGGTAAACTGCTGTCTGGCTTCGATGATCTCATCAAGGTCAAGATTTGCCATTTGTATCGGTTTTAATGCGGCTATGGCAAAAGGAGATTCATATCTTGATTTCTTCTTTTTCAGCTTTTTACGTTTCTTTTTGTTGCCTTCAAATATATCTTCTTCGTATTCATCCTCTTCATCGTCCTGTTCAAGTCCGACATATTCAATTTTGATAATACACCATATACCGCCTATCAGCAGTTTTTCGTTATGAACTACCAGATCAGAATTGACCTCAAAATCCTTCAGGTCAAGATTTGTAAAGCTAGCTACATACTTATCCTCTTTTTCATCGAGCCTGACTGTTACCTTATCGATGACCGTATACTGACCATTTTCTTTTATTTTGGACTTGACATAATCGCTCTGGTCGGGGCGAACGTAATTCTCGCTAAGTATCTTCTTGATCTTATCCAAGCCGATCCTCATTTCATCATCGTCATCGGTGGTGCAGTACATTCCAAGAAGATATTCAAGTACATATGTAGGCACATTTGCACCCTTTTTCATAAGTCCGGTAAGATCCTTGCGGACTGCCTTGCCGGGAAACGCTTCGATCACCCTTTTATCAAATTCATCCATAATCATTCCTCCAATCACACTCCCTACAGGAATGCTCATCTCTGCTTCAAGCTGTTTATTGGCAGCGTAATAATTAGGCTCTCTCCGCCTTTGAGCAGCTCGCCAGCGGTAAATGCGTTTTTTCTTTTCGGGGGATAAGAGCAGTTTCGATCCGATAGCACAAACTGTAACGATCGATTTTAATGTTTCTCTGTTTTCACGGTCACGCGTAGTTTGGACTTCATGTTTGGTAGTTCCTTGCAGAGTTACCCATGTGCCTCCAATTCCGTTCTTTACCTTAAATTTTCTTGTTTTCATAATTTATCACTCAAAAATCAAAATCATTTGCAAACGCTATCTTTACGGAAAATTCTGTGCGCTCAATGATAGTGCCTGCTTCCTTGTCAACAACATTCAAATAATATACCGCATTGCCGTCAAAATCCGCACTTTTCAGCGTGAATCTTATCTTGAAAACTCTGTCCTGCGGTTCTCCTGTCTTGTCGGCTGTTACCGTCTGGACATCACTCACAGGAACTGACTGCTTGTCACACAGATATATCTCATACGTTGCGGGAACGATCTTGCCGCCCACTGCTTCGGGCTGCATGAAGTCAAGCGAGAATATATTGTTGCTGATCTTTCTTGTCATGCTGATAAGTCTCAGCGTGACTTTCTTTATATCAACGAATTTCTTTGAATTCTTTGATATATTCTTGAATATGATGACAGGCACACAACATTCTTGCAGGGAAATACCACCGTGAACAAAATTCATGCCGCCACCCTGTTTTTTGATGCGAATATTTTCATAAGGTGCAAAACCTTTAATGCTTTCAGAATACTCGTCCATAGGTATTTTCATCAGAATATCCGAACTGCTGTTTTTGTCAGCTATGATATATCTTCTGCCCGTCTCAGATATGTTCCCTGAAACAAGGCTCGTTTCAGCCTTATCGCTCTCAGAAAGCGGCTCATTGGAATACAAGAATCCGTGGTCTGCGGTAATGATGATATTTGAACCGCTCATGGAGTTTACGACCATTCGCACAAGATTTTTCATTTCCTCGACTGAATCGGTACAGGCTTCAAATACCTGCTTTTCCGTGTTCGCCTTATCACCTACAGCATCTATCTTGTTGTGATATATATACACGACCTCCGCACCGCTGACAAGCTCTCTGCGCTGTGTCTGGTTCATCGAAAGCAGATTTTCATATGTTATGGCACAGTTTTTAGGTGAACAACGTTTCAGTATCTTGTCACGGTTTTCGGTGCTTTCTGTCGGCAGACCATCGCAGAGTATCTTCATATCATCGTTGACGGTCAGTTCATCGTGTGGCAAAAGTGCTGCCATGCCAAATTTCGTAACGCTTGGGAATACAGACTGCATCGCTGTCAGCTTTGCTGTTCCATTTGTTTCACGAAGAAGTTTTTCGTTAAGCTCCATCGCCACTTCATAACGCAGGGCATCAGATATTATCACGAATACTCTGCTGTCGCTTGCTATCGGCTTAATATTTGATTTATAGAAATCCTTCTGATATGAAATACCATCAAGGGCAAAGCCATCACAAATATAGTCCTTTATCAGGTCACACCACTGCCCATTCAGCTCGGAAAGATACCAGTTCTTGTATATTTTTTCCGCAGTCACGATTGCACCCTTGAACAGATCATCAAGCGTCCCCGATGTGCTGACAAGGCTCTTGCGGAACGCAATATGCAGACGTCTGTAATATGTATCCATGATGTACAGGTCTTTGCCGTAGGCTTTCCACAGGTCGTCATATCTGCCATAATGAAATCCCGTAATATGCTCGTAGTGGAACTCCTGCATTTTGGCGATATAATACAGCCCGTCATACAGATAGGAATATCTGTCATACCATTTTGATGTTCGGCGGCTTTCGACAGCTTTGAGTATCTCCTCAGCCTTGATAATATCCTCACCGATCTCGCTCATAAATCTGCCGATTATTACCTCATCAATGCAAGGCAGGCTGTCGGCTTTCAGCAGAATATCTGTATTGACTTTTTTAAGGCGGTCTGTCAGGTTATAGTGCCTTGAAATATTATCCGCCATGTCGAACAGCTTTTCGCTGTCGTCAGAATTGTTCCAATCGTCAAGAAAAGCATAGCAGGCGGTCTGTTTTTCAGGTGAGATATACTGTTCCAGCCCCGAAGTCACGCTGTCATCACCGAGGTTCGAAAATGCCGTCAGCAGGATATGTGTTGCAAGATCGTACAGCGGTATTTTTTCATTTGAAAAGCCGAAAAACTTCGCTGTCATTTCATGCAGTGCCTGTTCGCTTCCAAATTTTGCGATACGCTCCAATGCACCATTTTCTTCATTGTCAAGCGAATCGCAGAGTATCGCACGTATAACACCATTGACGGTATTATGTTTTGCACCCGAAAGCACCGCCATGATATCGATGTGCAACTGTCCTGCGGTTTCATATTTTGTGGCGAGTGCCGCCAGCTTGCCTACACGCTCCTTGCTCTCAAAGAATTTCTTGTAATGCTTCATGGCACGGCGGAGCTGTGTTGTCTGGGGCATTTTCAGTTCGTTCATCTGCATGGAAACGAGATCGGCACGAAATTCCTCGCTGTATAACTGTATATCCCTAAGCCAGTTGTCCTCACGCTTTTTGTAGGTCAGAGGGTCATATACAAGATAATTCGACTGCGTGTCCGTCTCAGATAGTAGCATTTTCGCTTCAAAAAAATTGTCACCGGTCAGCTTTAATATTTTCACATCGGTCAGGTCAAGTTCATCAAGCATGGATTCAAACTCACGCTCGGAATCGAACCAAAATATGATCCTGCGGTCGTAGCAGTCGGGCAGATCTTTCGCAAAATGCTCCGCCAGACTGCGGTTAATATTATCAATCGTCATTTGATCCTCTCCAGTATGTCCGCAAATTTCGCATAGTTGACCTTCACACCGTCGTCAAGGTCAATGTCTATCATCATGTCAGCGAGGTGGTGGACTTTCTCCTCGTAGGTGTTTATCTCAGTGAGCTGTGCGGTCAGCTTTTCCTGACGCTTTTTCAGCTTCACACGGTCGGACTGTGCCACCGAATCTATCTGCTCGGAAAGCAAGGAAAGCTGTGTGCGGTAGCGTTCCTGCAACTCGTGAACGTAATCGGTGCGGACGGTCGCAACGGTGGTACGCTCCCAGCGGTGCATATACACAAGTGCCTTGAAACCGTTCTTTTTGCCGGAGCTGAAAAGCCAGTAAATCGGCCTTTTCTGATAAATTTTGCAATGGTCGGCATAGAAACCGTTCAGCAGATAACTGCGTATCACCTCACGGGGCGTACCCTTGCCGCCAAGGGCATCTGCGATGAATTTCAGGTTTTCGTCAAGCGTGTCCTCGCCATAAGCTTTCGCCACGAAATCCACGATCAGCCCAGTGAGGTCGGTGGGCAGGTAATCGTCGTCACATATTGGCAGAACGTTGTCCTTGACGGGAATTATCGTCTTGTATTTCGTGCTGTCCCACTCACCGCCTGCGTAGGCAAGCCCCTTGACATCGAGGGAATATCTGCCAAACCAACAGCCCACGGCATAGCTTATCAGGCTTTTTATCTCACGCTGTAGATCGGCTTTTCTGACGGTCACGTCCTTATCCTCCACCTCGGGTGTCAGCTCGTCCTGCAAGCCGTAAATGTCGATGAAAATGCGGTTGAGTTCTTCCTCGTTCGCCTTTAGCTTTTGGAAACGGGCTTCGCATTCGGATTCCCATTGGTTGTATTTGTCAGCTATCAATTTACCCATGACACTATTTCCCTTCCTTATTAAGTTTTCATTCCTCTACAAAACGCAAAGCCTGTTATAGTACAGTTGCTGTTTTGTTTTTTTATACTATTCACGCAATTAGTTATAGTTTTGCCAGTCTTAATAATATCATCAATCAACAATATTGATTTGTACTGCTTGATTTTATCCGAACATAGTATAAAATCTGGTTGAGCTTTTCTTTCCGAATCGGTTAAATACTTCATTTCTATATCTGTATTTTTAGTTAAGCATTCGCAATAATCAATGTTAAGCTGCGATGCTATTTCCTTAGCAATACTATCTATGTGGAGCGTTTTGCTTGAACTTGGAATAGGTACAATTGCATCGAATCTATTCTTGATAATACTTGACTGCATAAATGCGTTTACCAAATCGGGTAATACCTCTTTACTTTTTTGAAGCTTATAGCTCTCAATCATGCCACCGATTATGGTATAGCTTTTACTATCCCATTCGGCATTGCCGTCTGCTAAAAATCTATCAGGTTTAGCTTTGGCATGATATTTATCTAAAGAATAAACGCAAATACCACCCATATCAAAGTTCACTATTTCATTCATTGTTCTTCTCCAAATACTGTTTCAGAGACATCTTATTATCCGGTCTCCAGACAATATATCCGTTTACGCTTCTGCCTGTTACAAATTGTGCGGCTGAGGTTGTAGTATCAAATGTGACATCAACCAAAAGCTTCCCCTCGGCAGACACAATACTCCTGTCATCACGCTTCTCTTTTACGAAAGGAGGCATCTTCGGATAAACAAGTTTCATGTTAATCTGACTGCCTGCTAAAACTGTTATGCCGTTTTTGCTATATTCAGCAGTTGCTGAATGTGTGTTATTTCTACTATTCAAGTAAAGCTTCATAATTATCGAATCTCCATTTATTATAATAGTGGGTGTTTCTCAAAGTCCCAAGAAACTTCATAGTAATCCCAATCTGTTTTACAGCTATCAATATTGTCTTTAACCAATTCTTTAACATGGTTTTCCACTTCATCAGAATCAGGAATAATGACCGGAATATTTGCAATATCTCCGCATTGATAGTTGATTGTTGGAGCTATAACTTCAAGCACCTTCATTGCACAACTTGAATTACATAGTGCAAGCAAATAGTGCAATTTGTCATTTGAAAAACAACTCATACCTGCCACATCAAATATATGCCCTTTCGGTTTATAGCGAAATGCTGCCACACTTGAGGAGATAAGTGACCAACTGAAGCAAGGCATAAAGTAGAAATTCGGATTTCTTATCACGGATTTCTTAAAATTGCGAAGTTCTGCTCCATCATATTGCCAGTTTACAACATAATCATTATTTCCATACCACTTCCGAAACTCTCCACCTTTGTTATATGGATACCATTTTGCAGGACTTGTTTTAGATTCTTCATGTGTTGAACAGTCAAAAAGTATCTTTTCTACGTTTACTTCATACCATTCTCTTAAAAATCTATTATTGTCTGCTGTAGCAATACCTTGTTTAGAAGAAGCTATTTCTCCAAGTAATCTTCCGTTTTCAAACGCCCTAACAAAATTCTCGCTCACCCAATAAGCCACCGGCATACCCGGAATTTTGGAGAAGTTTTCAGTAGAAACCTGTGCAAATCTATTTTCCATAACAGGGAATGAAACAGGTATATCATTATCGTGTTCATCTTTAATGAGATTGCTTAACTTGATATGATTATAAGTACCCTTATACCCCCTGATATGACTATTCCTGAATATCGAAACAGCCGTGCCAAAAGCAATACCCATAACCATATTTTCCATGTGCATTAAGTTAGTGATATTGTCAGCGTTTAGAAGTTTTACACGCAGGTTTTCAAAGCTTGAAAGGAACATCCAAGACTGCATTGTAACCATACTGCTAAAGCCATTTTTCTTCGTAAGTGTTAAGCCTTTTTCAATAAAAGTTGCAAACAGATCGCTCTTGCTGTCCGGAAAATACTTCTTCACAAAATCCGACAGCTTCGCATTCATTCCCGAGCCGCCCATATACGGTGGATTTGTGCAGACTACATCATACTTCTGTGAAAGTATCTTGTATATCTTCATCATCATGTCAAACTGTCGCATATTCAGCCCGAAGGTGGGCATAAAGTCGGAAAAAGCGGTGTCGATGTCCGCAGGGGCGGTGACGGTCATCAGCGAGCCGTAGGTGTCGGCAAAGGCGAACTGCTCCACAAAACGCCTGATACTGCCCGAGAGCATATCCGTGTCAGCACCCATAACATCGGCAAAATTCGCAAGATTTGGCTGATTTTCGGGGCTGCAAATGCGGCGGTTGTACTGCCTTGCTTTCATCATCACCGCAAAATACGCAAGCTGATAGGCTCTGCGGTCGATGTCCAGCCCGTAGAGATTATTTCGCAGGATAGACTTCGCCGCGTCACGCTCGCCCCAGCCGCAGGAACGGTAAATGTCGATAAGCACATCGAATGCATACACCAGTATATGTCCCGAACCCATACATGGGTCGATTATCTTGATATTTTCTGGTTGAATATTTTTATATTCCGCCCTGATTTTTTCTAGCTCAGCCTTGACGGGATCCTCCTGTTCGGCTTCATCAAGATAATATTTCCAGTCGGCATCATCGGGCTTTCCGTGACCCTCAGCCCAAAGCCGTCCAAGGGAATTTTCCACCATATAACGCACTATCCAGTCGGGCGTAAAAAGCTGAGTAGCCGCAGGGATAGCCTGTGCAGAGATCTTGATATTCTTCTTTAGATCAGCGAAAACCTTGTCTTTTGGCTCGGTGTTGTAATACTGATACAGCCAGCCGATTATCTGCACCTGATCTCTCCAGTCCTCCTCGGGTATCTCGGTTATCATCTTAGCAATAACGCTGTCCTCACGCAGCAGATTTCTTGGGAAAAGCAATTCCGTCCAGCCGCCTATCTGCTCAAACATCTCGGGCAAACCCTTGTTCAAAGCATTGCACTGCGTGATGATAATATATTTATATAACCGTTCGTTCTCCTGATTTTCGAGCAGCTCTAAAATAAGCTCCTTATCAAGCCCGTCGATCTCAACATTAGCTGCGTCGGAAAGCACCTCGGGCTTGAAATTTCCGCTCTCGTCCGAGAATATTCTCGTATGGGACGGCAGATAATTATTGACCTCCATGAACCGCAGTGCGATGAAACGATTGAACCAAGTATAGGCGGCTTCCTCCATCGTCTGCGTAAAGCCGTTCTGACGGATATTTGCAATAAGCTGTGAACGCTGATTTTTCTCCGCAGCCGTAAGCGACCGTCCGTTGACAGACTCCTGCGCAGGGTCATTTGTGCCGTTCTCCGTCACTTCAAATTCATAAGCAAGCTGTGTTACAGCATTGATAAGCATTACTCTCGCTTCAACAGCAAAATTTTTGATAGCAGTTTTGTTCATATTTTCACATCTCCTCAGATTATATGCAGAACATCGTGACCGTTCAGCTTGTCCATGAGCGTCCTTTTGACCTCCGCAATATACTCGTCAATATCGGCTTCACTTTGCAGTTTCATCGTGTGGCAAACTGCACTGCGGCTCATTGTCACGGTATCAATATCAGGTTCGTCAACGACAACGAGTTTTTGCAGATATTGCTGTCTGATATTGCCGATCTGAATTTTCATCGCATCGAGATTTATGAGTTTGTCTGCATTTTCAGTTGCGGTTCGCTTTTCTGTCAGCGCATCGTCCGCCCTCTGCACGATGTCACCCTGCTTTATGTCTGCGGTCTGGTGTATCTCGCCCATAGCCGCCTGTATCTCGCCGATGACCTCCTCACGCTTTTGCGACAACAGCTTTTGATAATCCTCCTGCACCGTTTGTATAAGTTCGGGCAGTTCGCTGATACGCTTGTAAGGCTTCTGCATGGCGATTATCTGCTTTATCTTTTCAACAACCGCAAGTGTATTGTCCTCTGTCTGGAAATACTCTTTTTCCTCATTCACACGCTCCACCTGCGACCTTGCATTATCGAAAATGCTTCTCTGAACACGGAAAAACGTATCCACCTCAGACATATCCTCCGCAAGTTCAAGGAAATCTTCCTGCATATCCACAGCCTTTTTCAGCAGAGCGATATTGTCATTTTTCTGCCCCAAAAGCTCATTGCACAGCTTGATACCGTTCTCCACAACACCCCTGCCGGGATAAGCATTTGCACTATATTCTTTTATAATCAAGTCATTCAGCTTGTTACGCTCAGTTTCAAATTTTTCTATGATATAAGCAATAATTCCGTCCTCATCATCGGGTATCGCGCCCAAAGTGCAGTTGAAATATTCGCTCAAAAACTCCCTCGCCTTTTTGATAAGTGCAGTCGGAGGAGCGATTCTGAACCCGATGATCGCCTTGTCTATTTCCGTTCTCTTGCGAAGATAATCGGGCATTTTTTTATCACTCGGCTGAATGACAGCACCGCCGTATTTGAGGGTCAACTTTTGACTTGCGATAAGCTCGGCAGTCACCCCTGCTATGTCAATCTCTCGCCAGCCGTAGGGAATAGCCTGATAACGTTTCTGAATATCCCCCATAGATGTCGGCAACTGTTTCATTTTCTGAATGTCAAGATATTGATATAATTCTTTGACAGCCTCGGCATTTGGTGACTCCGCACCATCAAGCATCATCTGCTTATCACCGCTGAGTATCTGCAAAATATCTGCATCGCTGTCATAATTCTTTCGGACGTAACTCAGCTTAGTATAAACGCTCTCCACGAGAATCGACATTGCTCTTTCGATACGTTCCTTCACCGATGAAACCTTCAGTGTTAATTTATCGCCTGCAACGTAAACTCTGCCCTCAGCGATAGCTGCCGAAATAAGCTCCTCCGCACGTTTTTCATGTTCCGATGCCTGATTCTGCCTGCCCCTGATAATACTCTGTATCATCTCGGGGAGCTGTGCCACGTTCTTGCTTTTGACATAGCGGCGAATCTTCATGGCGTCTTCCAGTTCTTTGAAATATGGCTGACTTTCCGCAAGCACAACGATAACTTCATTGTCCGCCGCTGATCTCATGAGAAATACAGAATCATCTGTTGTGTATATCTCCGATGCTACTGTAATAAAATGTAATGCCACCGAGCCTGTCAACTGTCCGATAACGGTTTCGTCGATACGCTGATCGTAAGGAAAATCATATTTGCCGTACTTGAATTTCTTGCTGACAAACAGCTTTCCAAAGATAATATCTGAAATTGCCTTGGTGATTATCGCACTGTCAACAGGGGTGTTCTTTATCTCACGGGCAATATCCTGTTCATCATCGGTCAGGAATGTATATGTATCTCCTGCGCGGGAAACATAGTTTTGAGAAACAAGCCTGTCAAGGGACTGCTGTATCGAAAGCCTTGTGGAAACCTTGTCGGTTCGTATATCGTCCGCCATAAGAATGCTTATATTGTCAATATTCGCCTTGACATCATCGACATATCTCACAAGGTACAGCAGCTTTAATATATTTACATCTGTCTGTTCAATACCATCACGATTGTCGGCAGCATTCTGACATCGGTCGATAACACGGCGGATAGAGCTTTCTAGGAAAGTATGCACTGTGTCATAGAAAAGATAGAACGGCACAAGAGCATACTCGTCCCTGTCCTGAATTGCCTGTGCCGCCTCCTGAAATCCCGACAGCATGGAACGCTCACCACCGGAAAGGTGCTTGCCCGAATTGCCGTGCTTGCGTATTTCGGCAAGGACGTTTTGCATCAGCCTAAACTGATACGGCACAAAGGGATAAGTCTCGATAAACTCGCCCTCGCCCGAATAGCCTTTCAGGTCAAGAACGGCATTATTGAACGTGAACAGATTTTTCAGCACCTGATTATTTTTCTCATATTGCAGGCTAAGCACCTGTTCTGCTGTATCGGTCTTGGCAAGGATACGCTTTTTGATGACTTCATCAACGCTTGAGGAGCTAAGGCTCAGACGGGTATTGAATCTGCCCTGAATCTTTGAAAAATCATCACCGCTTATCTTGGTAATGCTGTCGATAGCCTCCTGCGAAGTCACCATGACCCACACTCTGCCGCCGCATTTCGTGCCTATCTCTTCAACGATAGTCTGTAAGTTCAGCATGAGGTCAGAATCCGAGCCGATGTACTGACCGACTTCATCTATCATGAACATAAGGCGGTAGTCCCTGCCCTTGCTATCGATATACTCACGAATTTCCTTCACGAGCTGTTCGATACTAAGCTCAATTTCTTCCTCGCCGTTGAACCAGTTTCGTGCAGCAGTTTCACTCATATTGAGGGCTTCGGACATAGCTTCTACAATATCGTCCTCAAAGAAAGCAAAGGAATCACGACTTTCTTCCCAAGTACCACCGTTGATACGCTCGAAGCAATCTCTGAACTGCTCCGTTTTACCTGACTTTGCGATGAACTGCTCCAGTTTTGCGACTTTCAGATCGTTGCCGTAAAATCCCTGATGTTCATAGAATACTTTTGCGAAAACTCTTAAAATAGCCGTTTTATCTTTTGTCAGAGGGCTTTTGGAGTCTATATTGAAAAGAATAGTTTCGGTAGGAACTTTTACACAGTTTTCAAGCTGTGCGAACATCATGGGGTCATCGAACTTATCCGAGAAATACTGCACTGCCTTTTTTCCACCAACCGTCTTATTCGCAAGCAGATAGGACAGCATTTTCAGAAAGTGAGATTTACCACTTCCGAAAAAGCCCGAGATCCACACACCTATCTTGTCGGTGGGCTGTTCCAACGAACGTTCATAATGATTCAGAAATGTATTGAAATGACGGCGCAGCTCCCTCGTGATAATATACTCCGAAAGTTCCTGCACGATAGACTGTTCATCGTCCTGTGCGACCTTGATAACACCGTTAATGTCACGGTTGATGTCGGATTTATAGATACTCTGTAAACGCATAAAAAAACTCCTTAGATCATATTGAAAGCACGGTAGTAGTTGCCGTCCTCAAATTCTGCAAACAGTGAAAGTTCCTGACCATTGTAAGCACCTGGATAAAGCATCACCACGGGAATATCCGAGAAGATATGTTGAATATTGTCAAGGATATTGTGAGACCGCATGAACGGATAAACTTTTCCGACTCCGGTAATCAACAAAATATCCCCATGCTCATGCGGCTCGTATTTCATTTTTTCTACAAAGGCTTCGGGCGAAACAGCTTTTTGCAACTGTTTAAGCAGACACTCCGAGCCTTTTTTCTTCTCCATATTGGGAATGCCTTTCAGGATCCGCTTTTCCTCGCATATCCGCAGGAAAATCTTATACAGATCACACTCCACGATACGGAATGGCTGTCCCTGTGCATTTATCAGGTCAGCAAAATAGCTCCGCACAAGCATTTCGTCCTTTGGTTCGTAGCAGAAAACGTGTATCCCGACTTCATTTGAAAGCCCCTTGTTGCTCAGAAATACTTCATCTGAAAAGCGTTTTTTTATCTCATTAAGCTGGTAAATAATATTACTCATAGTCCGTACCTCAATTAAAACAATTAAAAGCCGCAAGTGCATCTGTGTCGCCTTTGGAACGTATCAATTCATCAAGCTCGGGATACAAATATACAGGAAGCAAGGTCTGCGACTTCGAGCTTTCAAAATATTCGCACTCTACAAGAAAACGCACCAACACCTGCTTAAGCTTTTTCATTGTGGATTCGCTCCATTCACTGACAGCAGGCACTTTTTCGGCAAGGGACATAAAGAACACATTCACATCTTTCACCGAAAAATCAAGCTGCTGTGAGCGATATTTCTCACCGATGACCTCGATCATAAAGTCATAGACGATACTGTTTTCGCACATGATCGCATACAGGTTCACCTGCTTTGCAACTTCGGCAGATGCATCTGCAAGCAGCCTGATTGCAGCTTCATTATCAACTGCGTCTATGCGCTTGAAACAGGTATTGGTGATCGTTTTTATCATTCGCTCCGTAGGAAACTGGAACAGATTTTCGCTCTGTATCTCACGATATATCTCATCACGGCTTCTTCCCCGACCAAGTAGCCCTGCGACTATTTTTATCTCATAAAACAGGAACTGCTCACGGGTGAGTCCGCCGCTGTAATGGTTTTTGTGCATTTATTGTCTCCTCCCTATATATAGCCTGAATCGCAATTAGGATTCTGAGATTTTTCTCAAAATATATGCATTCGAGATTATCAGCAAATAGACATGTTCTTTCTTCATTATTCAGTTTTCAAGATGCAGTTTTGACACATTTTTACACTAAAACAGCATAGCAAGTTTATTCATGAGCTTTCTTTCATGAACATAATCAGGGTGGACATACCTGTTTAGTGTGATATTTACCGTTTTATGGCCGAGAATCATAGAAAGTGTTTTCACATCAAACCCGTTCTGAATGCAATTTGTTGCGAAGGTATGTCGAAGCCCATGGTATGTGTGATCACCGGAATTTGATTCCGACAGAACCCTTTTATACCGATACTGGTAGGCACGAGGTTCAACTATCTTTTCACTTCCCGAAAGAACGTAGTAGTTATCATCGCCTTTAAATGCTATGAAATATTCTGCAAGGAACTCCGGTATTGCGATCTCTCTGAATGATGTATCGCTTTTGGGGACGGAGATAATAATTTTCGTTTTTTTACCGTCCGAATTGCAGGTACAGATTCGCTGAACTGTACGGTATACATATAATACCCGATTCTCTATGTCTATATCAGCCCATGTCAGACCGCATAATTCGCCGATTCTCAGGCCCATATAAAGTGAGATCAAAATCCCCAGACCTGTAAGGGTCATATGTTCCTTAATGTGTGAGATAAGGACTTTCTGGTCATTATCACTGAATTTTTCTGCTTTCTTCTTTTCTATTTTGGGAAGTATGACATTTTTCAGAGAAAGGCTGAAACCATACTCTTCCTGTGCATATATAAGCATCGACTTAAAAACGGTTATAATATCTTTTATATAACTTGCGGAGAACCCCTCTGAAAGTTTTTTGTTTATGAAATTGTTGAGCTTAACTGCGTTTATATCCACACAGGGAATGTCGCCAAATTCAGGAATAATATGCTTTTCAAACTTGTTGCAGTAATTGACAAATGAGGATTCTTTGACACGGTTGGCGATTGCAGTAATCCATTCCCGATATACTTCCAAAACGCTGATACACTTTCCACTCTGAAATCTTAATTCTACTTCCATTCCAATTTGCACCTTTTTATAAGCATCATCATAGGTGTTTCCGTAAACATATTGATAAACAGCTTTGCCGGATTCATCTCTGTCGATGATAAAGCGTCCCATGAATCTTCCGTCTTTTCTTTTGGTAATACAAATATCCAACTTACTCGCCTTCACTTTCTATTGTTGTTATCACACAATATTTATTGTTCAAACTATACAGAATTAACAAAATTAACAAATGCACAAAAATACATTGAAAAAAATCGCCGATTATGGTATAATATGAATAATTATAACATAACGGAAAGTCATGAATTAATCATTAAGAATGTATTTTTTGACTGTTTCTCGAATGCATATATTTTGAGAAACGACTATACAGTCAAAATGCTCATTTGTTGCTTGATATTCAAGACTCGTATTTATCCAATAATACATTAGTTTTCCTCTATCATCAAAGCCGTGATAATATCGAGCATAATATCGCTGTCGCTGATAACACTGCACAAAGCCTTTTCGCCACGAATAATATTTGCATGGGTGTGAAATCACCCCTGGCTGTTTTGCCCACGATGAAAGTCTATCTGATATTGCTTTGAACGTTTGCTCCCCTTGTCAAGCCGTGCCAACACTTTTCGGGGGATATTTTCTTTTTGTATTAAACTTGATTTTTCCTCCTCTCTCTAAAGTTCACCATTAACATTTTAGCGAAAATGTCACAAACTAATATTAGCAAAAATGTTTGGAGGTGTTTTCCATGAATCAAGTATATCTTTTCTTACCGATTCACTCACAAGTGTTCTTAAACATGATTATGATGATAAAACAATTCTTATAGAAAAGAAAAAGCACTTCTTGGTGACCGTCAGATGACAACCACCAAAAAGTGCTTTATTAAGTATTCAATTTTAGACACGAAAATAGTGGACAGCACTTCAAAAATTTATGAAACACTGTCCGCTAATGAAGACTATTTATTTGTTGTCAACAGGCTTTCTATCAGCGTTTTTGGATTTCCCAAGTTTTCAGGTTTTTTATCGTTTCAACCACGAAAATCCTTGATCCTTCGGGCTTTAAATGCTCCTTAAAGCCTACCAATTACCACTATTGCCGGATAGGGTCAACAATATCGTATTTCTCAAATTTGTCAACATGACAAAACCGCCGCAACCAAACTCGGTTGCGGCGGTAATTTTATCTGCTATGAATTATTGTTCTTGCTGTAATACTCTGTCTGCTTATCGTAGACCACTTTCGGTGTGTAACGCTTTATGGCCTTGTTGTTCACCTTGATGTCAAGCTTTTCTACCCAGCTTGTTAATTTCTTCTGAAATTCATCACTCTTCATTTCTTTCAGAAGATCTTCATGATTGTCCTTGGCATATTCTGTATCTCTGTCCTTAACATTGCCCTTGATAAGAATGTAATATGCGTTATCGTCCTCATAAGCTGTTGCAACGTCTGTGCTCATACCGCTTACTTCTTTGAGTATCTTGCCGTTTGCAGTGTCTTTCTGTGAATCGTCCATTTCACCATAGTTCGCCATTTTCTCATTTGCATATGGGTCTGGCTCTGATGATGAGCTGTCTGTTGACGAGTCACTGTCTGCAGCGGAGCTTGATTCTGCTGTGCTGTCAGATACAGAAGATGTATCGTCGGAAGCTGTAGAACTTGTATCGCTCTCTGCTACAGAAGAAGTGTCGTCAGAAGTCGTGCTGCTGTCTGAGGCTGATGAATCGCTGTCAGTAGCGGAGCTTGAATCTGAAGCCTTCTTTGAAGCAACATAGTCGTTGTACTCGTCTATAATGCTGTCGAAATCGTCAAACGAAACTCCCTGAGCCTTTTCAAGGAACTCATCTCTTTTTGCCTTGGCTTCCTCATTTGCAGCGTCTGCTGAGTCTGTAGAAGAATCGGTGGCTGATGATGAAGAATCAGTTGATGCTTTAGTTTTTGCAAAGGAAATGGATTTATATCTCAGGTAGTTATCATCAAGATACTTCACCATTTCATCGTCTGAAACAGCTTCCTCGCCGCCCTCTGCATAGTAGTGATCAAAAAGCTCTTCCCTCATTTTCGAGCCTTTGAGTGCAAGCTTTACAGATTCCTTTGAGATACCCTCTGACTCGTAAAATTCGCCCTGAGAATCCCATGTGCTGCTTATGCTGTCATTAATGGACTTTATATCCTCATCTGAAAGAGTAAGTCCAAGCTCGTTAAACTTGTCAACTACAGCCGCATACTCCTTAGTTGCAGTGAGAGCATAATCTGAAAGATACTCGTCAAATGCCTTTCCGTCTACCTTCTGATCGAAATAGTCCTTTTTGATGCCCTTCTGATAATACATCATCGTCATTTGATATGACATTTCTGTAAGCTCATTATAAATGTAGATACCTGCGTTTATCTTGCTGTCACCTGCTGTCATCACATAGCTTGTGTCCGAGCAAGCAGTAAGGCTCGCAGTACAAAGCAATGCGGCAGTAAGAGCAGCCGTTATTTTTTTAGCTTTAGCCATTTTATTATCCATTTCCTTTCCGAAAAAAATCGTCTTACTAACAGGCAGAAAACCGCCTTAACTTTTACATTATACTACATTTGAGCCTATAAGTCAAGTGGATATGTGTCTCTCACACGCAAAAACGGACGATCACTGACCGTCCGTTGTAATGCACTGATATTTTATCTATTGCTATTTCCTGTTTTTATGTCTTTCCAATTTACTTGCATACATTATCTTATCCGCCTGTGTAAACATATCTTCAAGCTCGTGGATATCTGTTATATGTTTACAAATACCGCCTATACTAACGCTGACCTCAAACTCGTTACCTGCAAACTTGTTATATACTCTAAGACGGTCGTTGACCCTTGCAGAAAATCGTTCAGGATAGTTGTCGTTATAGTCGTTACAGCCTATCACCACAAACTCATCGCCGCCTACCCTTGCACATATCTCATGATTTTTTGTCGATGCCAAAACTGCATCTGCGATCGCTTTTATTGCAATATCACCGCTGTTATGGCCAAAATTATCATTTATCTTTTTAAGACAGTCCAGATCGCAGACAGCGATAAAAGCCTTATTTTTCGGATTTGACATTCTGTCAACAACAAACTGGATATTTTTCTCAATGCCTATTCTCGAATAAACACCTGTCATAGCGTCACGGACTGCAAGATTAGCTATGGAGTTTCGTATCCGCATTGATTCCAGAGCATTGCTTACATGATTTGTCCAATTACGATAAGTGATATCTATCGATTTTATTTCGTCACCGTAAGACAATACAGCATAGCCATAGCACCGATCTATAAAATGTACCGGGGTGATAAAGAATGCACAAGGGCTTTCTCGTTCTTCATCCAGATCAGGAAATATCTCTTTGAGTTCAAAAGGATCATGAAGAGTTCTGCTTTTGCCGTCAACGTTTCTTATATAAAGCACCATATTTTCTGTATATTCCTTTGGAACAGTGGAGACCTCACCGACTATCTCATGCTCTCCAAGGCAATCCTCATTAAGGCAGAGATAATACCTCTCATGACCAATGATAAGATAGAGAAAATATTGTATCCTGGCCATCAGATCATCGGGATCTTTAGAGCAAGCCATTATATCGGTCATATTGCTGTCCAAAAAGTCATGATAATTCATCTTGTTCTGAGATGATAAAAGATCACGCTTTGTATAGCTATAATCCTCATGACAGCCGCAGGAAGCACCTATCTCCACCTTGCCGCCGTCCTCTATAAGGCCCTGCGGTTCAACGCCTTTGATCCGTGCCTCAATGGTCATTACTGCGTTCACGCCAGTTTCAAAGATTGGCGGTGAGCAGGAGGTTATAGCTGGCACGCAATGGATAGCCTCGTCTATTGCGTCATAACCTGCAACTATCATATCCTCAGGCACACTCAAACCGTTTTTCTGATATTCATGTACAACGCCTATAGCCATATAATCTCCACAGCAAACGATAGCGTCAGGCTTTTTACGTCTGCCATAGATGATATTATTTGCCACCTCTGCCGCTTTATCATACCAGAAGCCTCCGTCAAAGCAGACAAAGTCCGGATCATACTCTATGCCATGCTTTTCAAGGGCACGCTTATATCCCGCAAGCCGTTCACGAGTGGTGGCAGTCTCCAGCGGACCGCTCAAAAAAAGTATCTTCCTGCATCCATGGACCTCGATAAGATGTTCTGTCAATTGCATAAAGGGTATTTCGTCACGGGTATAAATACTTTCATAGTCCTTATAGCTTCCATCTATAAAAACCACAGGAACATGACATTTCTCATCTATATCCCTGCATATTTTGTCAAAAAGCCCAGGCATTTTTAATGTATCTGCCAAAACGATAACGCCATCGAGCTTATCATAATTTATAACGTCATATATCTGCATTTCTCCAACAGACACTGCTTTTAAGAATGACTCTTTGACAAAGCTTGTGAAGATAAGCACATCATAGTCAAGCTGAAAAGCCTTTGTCATTACGCCTCTCAGCAATCTTTCCTGATAATAGCTTTCTGCCTCAGACAATATCACTCCAATGCGTTTTCTTCCCAAAATGGCTCACCTTCTCTATAATGTTGCATTTAGACGCACTGCACCCTACAATCATTCAAACATTATACCACATTTGCCTCGAGTTGTCAAAGGCATTTTGTGAATTTTCGTAAACTTTTTAAAGACTTTTTTATTTTTGTGGTAAAATTATTAAGCTTTTTTCAATATTACCAATACATATATTTGATTAAATTTGTTATAAATCAACTAAATGATTTGCTTAATCGTTTTCGAGATTGCGAAAATTTTCGGTAACTTGTCCATATAGAAAATAAAATGAAAACTTTTCAGAATATTGTTAATAAAACATCGCAGAGAAAACTTTTTTACACAGAACTTCTGAATAAGAAAAGAACAAAAAATTTTCAAAAATGTCTTGACAAGTAAAAGATCATATGGTATAATATTAAAGTCGCTTAGATAGTGTGACACATATAAAAAAATGATAAACTGGAGAAGTCGCCTAGCCCGGTTTATGGCGCACGACTGGAACTCGTGTATGGGTTAATAGCTCATCGAGGGTTCGAATCCCTCCTTCTCCGCCAAGCGAAAACCGTTTATTTACGTTAAATCACGTAGATAGGCGGTTTTCTTTATGCTCTAAAATGCTAAAATATGCGTAAAAATCATAAAATATGCGTTAGAATGATAAATACTAGACACGAAACTAGACACGCTCTTACAGCAAAAAAAATTGGACAGCCCGAAGACTGTCCAATTGAATGTTTTTGTGATTATTCTATGGTCGTGATGTCGCTTCCGAACCAAGTTGTTGATATCTCAGCAAGCTTGCCGTCCTGCTTCATTTCGTGAAGGATCTCCTCGATCTTGTCGCAAAGTGCCTGATCACCAAGTCTGAATCCAATAGCGTACTCCTCTGGGTCAAGTCCGTCAGGAAGCACCTTGTAATCCTTGCCTGATGTGGATATCTCGTAGTTTGCAACTACTGAGTCAAGGAACGCTGCGTCTACCATGTTAAGCTCCAACTGCTGGAGGGCTTCAACATTTGTTGCAAGCTCTGTTGTTGTCGCACCATTTGCTACAACGTCAGAAGCAAGAAGTGTTTCCTGTGCTGTTGAGCCGTTCTGTACGGCAATGTTCTTGCCTGCAAGATCAGCCTGTGAAGCAACGTCGCTTGAGCCGTTTACAACGAACACCATTTCATTCTTCATGTAAGGCTCGCTCATGAGCATTACTTTCTTTCTCTCATCGCTGACAGAAAGGCCGTTCCAGATGCAATCTATTGTGCCTGCATTAAGGTCCTGCTCCTTTGTATCCCAGTTTACAGAGTAAGTTTCAAGCTCTACACCAAGTCTTGAGCAAACTTCCTTTGCAACGTCGATATCAAAGCCTACGATGTTGTCGTTCTCGTCTGTGTAGCCCATTGGCTTGAATGTTGGGTCAAGACCAAGCACAAGCTTGCCTGAATCAAGAACTTTCTGAAGTGAGTTATCCTCGCCTGTTGCAGCGGCTGTGCTGTTTGTGCCTGCTACTGATGAAGAATCAGATGTGCTTCCGCAGCCTACAGCCAAAAGCATCATGGCAGCAGCGGAAAGTGATGCGATAGTCTTAAAAATAGATCTTTTCATTATTAACTTCCTTTCGGGTATCGTCAAAATACCATTTCATACGTTTTAACACTTTAATATAATAACATATTATAACGTCACTGTCAATTATCATTATTGCCCAAACCTTTGCAGGCTGTGGGTGCTTTTTCATAGAAAATGACCGCAGATAGGCGAAAATCAGCACTTTCCAAGCTTTTTCGCTCTTTCCATAAATCTTGCATACTTGCCTATTACCGCTTCTCCCTGTGTGATACCTGCATTTTTCAGTATCTCCAAAGGCTTTTCGGGATAGTCGGCTGTATATTCAAGCTCCAACTCATAGTCTGTCAAGCCTAGATATTCGCTTTTGTCAAGGCATATCTCAACATGGTCGAAATCGGTGCAGAGCCTGCGCTGAGTATGCAAAGAGCCTGCAAGGTCAGCGGCAGGGAAATCTCTCCCCACAAGCTGTGAAAGCTCCTGTGCGGTGAGCTTTTCAGGCAGGCTGTCAAGCTGTTTCTCAAATTCTTTTTTCACATGAAGCGCACCGTTTTCAGATATAGGCGCTTTAAGCTGCAAAAAATATTTTTCGCCTATCTGCCTGACACGGATACTTGTCATGCCCGTATCCTGCTGTGGGATATAATAAAAATTGGTCTGCTCTATTATTTTGCCCCACTGAAAAAGCTTTTCAGCGGTGTTATATTGTTCTTTTGTGAGAGAAATTTTTATCTCACGCTCTATATTTTCGCTCATGATATCCTCCTGCTTTAATACTTTAGGCAACACCGCACAAAGCCCGCCTGACGGCTTTGCACGCCAT
>UMII01010799.1_pt1 | contig 51785 bp, 48 predicted proteins | sample 1965731 | NCBI WGS metagenome assembly UMII01 (sample SAMEA4836118, study PRJEB28245) | human gut metagenome | biome: gut microbiome; material: fecal sample | place: Denmark | collected 2008
GTATATTCATTCAATCCCTTAATAATAATACGCTAAAATCTTTCCTATTACAAGGAAAAGATTTATAAACATGCATAAAACCGACTATTTTTTCATATTACTTTCCTGCCTTCAGCTTCTTTTTCTTCAATCATCTGATGCAGCCGTGCAAGTGCCTCCCGTATTCCACCAATCTCATCAATCAGACCTTCCTTAACTGCTTCTCTTCCTTCAAGCATCGTTCCTACATCTTTGACAAGCTGACTGGTATCCAGCATCAGTTCCTCGAGCCGTTCCTGTGTCGTATCGGAATGTGCCGCAATAAAACCCGTAATGCGGTCCTGAATTTTCTCGATATTCCGGTAAGACTGCGCCACACCGATAAACATCCCACTGGAGCGCACCGGATGAATCACCATCGTTGCACTCGGCACTGCAAAAGAATAATCTGCCGACACCGCCATCGGCACTCCGATCGAATGCCCGCCTCCCAGCACAAGAGAAACTGTAGGAATACTCAAAGATGCGATCATTTCCGCGATTGCAAGTCCCGCCTCAACATCTCCCCCGACTGTATTCAAAAGGATCAACAGTCCATCCACGTCTTTATCATCCTCAATCAATGCCAGTTTCGGAAGGACATGTTCATACTTCGTTGTCTTACTCTGTGAAGGCGCACTATCATGCCCTTCTACCTCGCCAATGATCGTCAGAAGTTCAATCCTGTGTTTCCTTTTGTTCTGATCAAGCGTAAGCTGTCCCGTCTCCCTGATCTGCTCATCCTGTTCTTTCTGTGTATCAATTTCCTGCTGTTTTTCATTTTTGTTTTCAGACATAAAAATACCTCCATGTACATTCATGAAGGTATTTTGTGTAAAACTATGGATTCATATACATCAGGACTGCATCCAGTTTCTCCATCAGACTTAAGTGATTCTTTCTTAATCCGGCAAGCAGAAGTACCCTTACTTATACAAATCAATTTTATTCAGATGTATCTTTTCAAATCAATTTCTGATGAATCATTCGTCCCAGTTTGTCCAAACGTCTGTAACATCATCGTCTTCATCGAGAAGATCCAGTGTTCTCTGAAGATTCTTAACATCCTGTTCATCTGTCAGTTCTACGTATGTCTGCGGAACCATGGCAACCTGTGCTTCTACCATCGGAATTCCTGCTTTTTCCAGAGCTTCACGTACTGCACTGAAATCGTCCGGAGCGGTAAGGATCTCGAAGCTGTCTTCTTCTTCATTGAAGTCCTCAGCGCCAGCATCAAGAGCAGTCATCATAAGCTCATCTGCATCCATATCGCCGCATTCATCTTCCAGTTCTTCTTTATCAATGATAATCTGACCTTTCTGGTCGAACATGAAGGATACACACCCCTGTGTTCCGATGCTTCCGTAACCTTTTGTAAATGCATTTCTTACATTACTTGCTGTACGGTTCTTGTTGTCAGTCAGAGTCTCAACGATGATTGCAACACCATTCGGACCATAGCCTTCATATGTAGCATGCTCATAATTATCTGCGGAGTCTGCTCCTGCAGCTTTCTTGATACCACGGTCGATTGTATCGTTCGGCATGTTGTTTGCTTTTGCTTTTGCAATGACATCACGAAGTTTGCTGTTGTTGTTCGGGTCCGGACCGCCGGCCTTTACAGCCATAACGATCTCACGGCCGATAACAGTAAAAATCTTACCCTTTTTGGCATCATTTTTTTCCTTTTTGTGCTTTATGTTTGCGAATTTTGAATGTCCTGACATGTTTCACTCTCTCCTTTTGTTTCTTTGTCATTTATTTTCTCGGCTCTGACCCTGCCGATCGTCCGGTTGCCCAGCGAAAGGATCTTAAATCTGTAGCCGTTTGCAACAATGTCTCTGTTGAGATCATCCTGGGTAGGAATGTGTCCCAGATGCTCCGTCAGATATCCGTTGAGCGTCTCCATCTCAACATCCCCGAAATCAATATCCAGTTCCTGCTCCACATCCGTAAGACTTGCAAGTCCGTCAATAATGATGCTGTTGTCCACCTGTGTCCGGAATGTATCTTTGCTCTCGTCATACTCATCAAAAATATCGCCGACGATCTCCTCCAGAATATCTTCCATCGTCACGATACCTGCTGTCTGACCATATTCATCCACCACAACCGCCATATGTACCTGTCTGGCCTGCATGGTACGAAAAAGCTGACCGATGTGTCTGGTCTCCGGAACAAAAGTCACTTTACGTATCAATCCCGGCAGTTCTTTCAATGGTTTGAACTTCGCCCATGAATTCTGTGTAAAGAATTTCAGCGCATCCTTATAATGGATCAGTCCCCGGATATCATCCATATCCTCTCCGCAGACAGGATAACGGGAATTTCCCTCTTCCATCATATGTTCCACAACATCTTTGAGCAGATCATCCAGCGCAAACGCTGCCACATGGCTTCGATGCGTCATGACCGCACCCACTTCCTTATCCTCGAAAGCAAAAATATTCTGGATCATCTCTGCCTCATCTTTGTGAAGGACACCTTTCTCATGTGCCTCATCCACCATGGAAATGATTTCTTTCTCGGTCACTGCCTCCTGTTGTTTCCCATGAAAAATATGTGTCAGTTTATCAAATATCCCTGATTTTTTCTTTGAATGCCCCTCCTCAAGGGGCAGGCGACTGCCATCGTCCATTTTGTTTCCTTTTCCTTCCACGATCTGTCTTACTGATTTCAAATGTAAAATATACGTAACTGTGAATGTACTGAACAGTTACAAATCTGCATAATTACTGATAAAATATAGCACTTTCACTTACGTTCGTCAAGGATAACACCTTTAAACAGCTAAAAAGTAAGCTCCAGACTGATCTCAAGTGCATGATTTACCCGGTCCAGCATCACCTGATCCAGATGACAGACCTTATCTTTCAGACGTTTTTTGTCAATGGTACGCAGCTGTTCCAGCAAGATTACAGAATCCTTTTCGATTCCATATGCAGATGCATCGATCTCTATGTGCGTCGGCAGCTTTGCCTTATTCATCTTTGATGTAATAGCCGCGCAGATCACCGTAGGGCTGTGACGGTTGCCGACATCATTCTGTATGATCAGGACCGGACGCACACCGCCCTGTTCACTTCCGACAACCGGTCTTAAATCTGCGTAAAAAATATCCCCTCGCTTAATTACCACACAATCACACTCCGATTCTTTTTTCTCTGGAATTAGTATTTCCATTTTTCTTCTGTGTATACATGCGTGGTATTTTCACTGCATCCTTTTCAGTCTGCAGGAATCTTTCCGGGCTGTCCCCACAATCCGGAAGTTTATTTAAAGAAGGTCAGATCTCCCCATTCTCTGCCGTCTTTTATATAGACTCTCGGTACACGTTTGCTGATGTCACATGCAAATTCATAAGAAAATCTGCCTGACAGATCACCAAATGTCTCAATACTGATAAATTCATCTCCGTCTTTTCCGATCAGAGTAACTTCATCTCCGTGTTTTACATCCGGAATGTCTGTTACATCTATCATAAACTGATCCATGCAGACTCTTCCGATGATCGGAGCTTTCTGTCCGTGGATCAGAACCCAGCCTTTATTAGAAAGGCTTCTCGGATATCCGTCTGCATAACCTACCGGAATTGTTGCCACACGCAGGTCTTTTTCAGATGCAAATGTACCGCCATAACTGATCGGTGTACCTGCCGGAAGATCTTTGACGTATGATACGTGGCTCTTTAATTCCATTGCAGGAATCAGTTTTACAATGTCTCTCTCTACTTCGTTTGACGGATAAATGCCATAGATCGTAATACCGGCTCTTACTGCGTTCAAATTTGCCTCCGGAACGCGGATGATACCTGCACTGTTGGAACAGTGTTTCATCGGGATCTCCACTCCTGCTTTTTCAAGAAGCTCTGCAAATGCAAGATAACGGTTCAGCTGTGTGATTGCAGGAGAACGGTCCGTCTCATCTGCTCTTGCAAAATGTGTAAACATACCTTCGATCTCTACATTCGGAAGATCCGCGATCTTTTTGATCGTCTCTACACTTTCCGGTACATCGGCAAATCCTATACGGCTCATTCCCGTATCCAGTCCGATGTGTATATGTACCTGCTTGCCCTGACGGACAGCTTCCTCGGAAAGTGCCGCAGCCATCTCATATTCACAGACGGTCATACGTACTTCATGTGCGATCAGTTCTTTATAATATTCTTCAAAAACAATTCCAAGAATAAGAATCGGTTTGTCAATTCCGGCATCTCTTAACTGGAGCGCTTCCTCCGGTGTAGCTGTCGCAAATCCCCAGATGTATTCATAGTCTTCGATCAGACGCGCGATTGCTTCCGCACCATGGCCATAACCATCAGCCTTAATGACAGCTACAATCTTTGTTCCCTCTGCTATATTTTTTTTCATTTCTTCGAAGTTGTGTGCAATTGCATCCAGAGAAACAACTGCCTTCACTCTGTCAAATTTTTTCATGATAAAGCTCTCCTTTGTATTTCAAAACTTTTATTTCTTAAAGTTCTGTTGTTCTTTTAAAATTTCCGCAACACCACAGGCTACATCTCCGGCCTTCATGCCAGCCATGCCTTTTCGCAGCGCAGCCTGATCACCACCTGCGCCATGAAGCAGGGTGCCAAGCGCCGCATAAAATCCGGCATCTTTCTCCTCAATTGGTGTTTCCAGATACATTGCCTGCATACCGGCAAGCACCCCGGACAAAACATCTCCACTTCCTGCGGTTGCCATACCCGCATTTCCCAAAAGATTGATCCATGCACGTCCATCCGGCGCCGCTGTCACTGTACACGCATCTTTCAGTACGCATACCGCCCCGGTCTCCGCCACAAGTGCACGTGCCGCACCTGCCCGGTCACTCTTTAATTCTCTGATTGATTTACCAGTCAGACGGCTCATCTCACCCATATGCGGTGTCAGAATCACATGACTGCCCAGATATTTTTTCCATTCCGGATTCTCTGCCAGAAGATTCAATCCATCCGCATCCAGCACAACCGGCTTTCCCTCCTGCTTTGCTTTTTTAAGGAAAAACCGCACTTTATCGGCCGCCTTCACCGACATTCCGATTCCCGGCCCGATCACCAGCACATCACTCCAGTTAAAATCATTTTCCCAGTCTCCGGTGCATGAAATCATCGCCTCCGGAAGCATGGTCTGAAGCGGAATCCGGTTTTCCTCAGGTGTTATAATTTTTACCATTCCGGCTCCTGTTGCAAAGGCTCCCGAAGCACTTAAGAATGCTGCGCCACACATTCCCGGGCTCCCGGCAACCACAAGTACTTTTCCAAAAGTACCTTTGTTTCCCTCTGCCTCTTTCTCCGGCAATTCACGCAGATCCGATTTTTCCATCGAAAACAGCTTCGGTTCTGCCCCATCTTCTCTGTAGATGCCAACATCCGCGACTACAATCTGACCGGCAAGCTTTCTTCCCGGATACAGGCAAAGCCCTGCCTTACGAAAAGCAAACGTCACCGTAAGGTCTGCGCGAAATGCAATTCCAAGTTCAATACCGGTATCGCCATCCACTCCCGAAGGCAGATCAACAGCTACTTTCCATCCGGACATCTCATTCAGTTCAGCGATCAGTTCACGGTATTCACCCTTTACCTCTCTGGTCAGTCCAACGCCGAAAATGGCATCTACTATAGTAGTATATTCCTCATTATGCAGGTTATTCACAACAGGCACCTGATAATTTACGGCAATCTGGCACTGCCGCTGCATTTCTTCCGTCCTGTGATCCGGATTTCCTGCCAGATAAATTGCGCTCTGATAGCCGTGCTGATGCAGGATTCTCGCAATAGCCACACCATCTCCGCCATTATTTCCACTTCCACAGACGCACAGGATCTTTTGCTTTATATTCTCTGTTGTAAATCTTTTTTCCAGTTCTTCTACAACTTTCAGAGCCGCCCGCTCCATAAGCACACAGGACGGTACTCCCATCCTCTCAATCGTGTAACTGTCACAGGATTTCATTTCCTGGCAGGTCACTACCTGTTTCATCCGGTCACCTCCTGCTTATAACAACAGACAGGCTATTACACAGCATCTCCTGAAAAGGAGCCATGCAACAGCCTGTCCTGAATTATTTCTCATCATCCACATGTTGCTGCCGATACTGGCTGAGATTATATGACAATGTCATCAGACTTTCAGAAAGATGAACGTTCTCTACAATTACACCGTCCGGTGTATCCAGATCCACATGTGCAAAATTCCAGATTGCCTTGATTCCATTTTCGATAAGGATATCCGCCATATCTATCGCTTTGTTTTTCGGCAACGTCAAAATCGCGATCTCCACATTATTTTCCTTAAGGAAGAATGGCAGATCACTGATCATCTGAATTTCAATTCCCCGTACCGCGATGCCCTCGAGCACCGGGTTTACATCAAAAATACCAACAAGTTTGAATCCACGTTTCTCAAATTCTACGTAATTGGCAAGCGCCTGACCGAGATTACCGGCACCGACAATAATCATCGGATGTACCGTATCCAGACCAAGGATCTTACCAATCTCTGTATATAAATATTTTACGTTATATCCGTAACCCTGCTGTCCAAATCCCCCAAAGTTATTTAAGTCCTGTCTGATCTGTGATGCCGTTACACGCATTTTCTTACTAAGGTCATTTGAAGAAATACGCTCTACATTATCCTCCAGAAGTTCACCCAGGTATCTATAGTAACGCGGCAGTCTTTTGATTACAGCTTTTGAAATCTGTTTTGCTTCCACCGTTGTCCCTCCTTACACTTTCCCGTTAATTATAACGAAATGACATTTTATTGTCAATCTTTGTTGTGAAATACGTACAATTTTTGCGGTTTTTCTTTACAAAAAAAGTTTTTACTTTTATAATCATTACGGTATATTTACAATGGAGGAAAGATTATGATTTTATCATGTCAGGGCATCTCAAAATCCTTTGGTGAAAAAGTGATTCTGGAAGATGCCTCATTTCATATAGAAGAACGGGAAAAAGCCGCTCTGATCGGCAATAACGGCGCAGGCAAAACGACTCTTCTCCGCATCATCATGAACGAGCTGCATGCTGATTCCGGTCAGGTCGTCCTCATGAAGGACAAGCAGATTGGTTATCTCGCACAGTATCAGGATGTACAAGGACATCGTACCGTCTACGAAGAGCTGCTCAGCACCAAACAATACATCATCGACATGGAAGAACGCATGCGTTCCATGGAGCTTGAGATGAAACATGCTTCAGGCGAAGAGCTCGATCGGCTGATGAACAGTTACACCCGCCTGACCCACGAATTTGAACTTGAAAACGGCTACGCTTATAAGAGTGAGCTGATGGGTGTCCTGAATGGTCTTGGTTTCGCCGAAGAAGATTTCAACAAACAGGTGGCCACTCTTTCAGGTGGGCAAAAAACACGTGTCGCACTCGGTAAACTGCTGATTTCCAAACCGGATATCCTGCTTCTCGATGAGCCGACCAACCACCTCGATATGGAAAGCATCGCCTGGCTGGAAACTTATCTTCTGAATTATCCGGGCGCTGTATTCATCGTTTCCCATGACCGTTATTTTCTCGATAAAGTTGTAACCAAGGTCGTTGAAATCGAAGCCGGTCACGTCCGCATGTACAGCGGAAACTATTCCGCCTACGCAGAAAAGAAGGCGCAGCTCCGTGATGCACAGTACAAAGCCTACCTGAACCAGCAGCGCGACATCAAGCATCAGGAAGCTGTCATTGTCAAACTGAAATCTTTCAACAGAGAAAAATCTATCAAGCGTGCCGAAAGCCGTGAAAAAATGCTGAACAAAATTCAGCGTATCGAAAAACCGCTCGAAGTTCAGAGCCAGATGCGTCTCTCTCTCGAACCACGTGTAGTCAGTGGGAACGACGTTCTGACTGTTGAAGAGCTTTCCAAGAGCTTTCCGCAGCAGAAACTTTTTTCCAATATTTCCTTCCAGATCAAACGTGGCGAACGTGTCGCCCTGATCGGCAACAACGGTACCGGCAAGACCACAATGCTCAAAATCCTCAACGGACTTCTCGATGCCGATGCCGGAAGTTTCTCACTCGGAGCAAAAGTACAGATCGGATATTACGATCAGGAACATCATGTCCTGCATGCTGAGAAAACTATTTTTCAGGAAATTTCCGATACGTACCCGACTCTCACAGAAACAGAAATCCGCAATATGCTGGCTGCATTTTTGTTTACCGGAGATGATGTATTTAAAGAAATCTCCGCACTTTCCGGTGGTGAGCGCGGTCGCGTTTCCCTCGCGAAGCTGATGCTCTCCGAAGCAAACTTCCTGATCCTCGATGAGCCGACCAACCACCTCGACATTGCTTCAAAGGAAATCCTTGAAGAAGCACTGAACAGCTATACCGGCACGGTTCTCTACGTATCACATGACCGTTATTTCATCAACCAGACTGCAACACGTATTCTGGATCTGACTAATCAGTCTGTTGTAAATTACATAGGTGATTACGATTATTATCTTGAGAAAAAAGAAGAACTGACTGAGAAGTATGCACCTTCTGCTGCTGAAACTTCCGTTGAATCCAAAGAAGAGGCACCTTCTGAAGGAAAGCTCACCTGGCAGCAGCAAAAAGAAGAACAGGCACGCAAACGTAAGCAGGAAAACGAGCTGAAAAAAGTCGAAAAACGTATCGAAGAACTCGAGACCCGCGATAAAGAAATTGACGACACCCTTGTTCTGCCGGACGTATGCACCAATGTCGGACGATGCGCTGAACTGAGCCGTGAAAAAGACAAGATTCAGCAGGAACTTGAGGAATTATACGAAAAATGGGAGACTCTTGCATAAGTCTCCCACTTTCAAAAGATATGAGCCATTGTATCATCATCCGGTACAATGGCTCTTCTTGTCTTAGTTATAACATTTTTTCCAGTTCTTCTCTGATAGCAAGGATGAAGTCACGGCTGTTCAGTACAGTCGGATTTTCGATACTGGTGATCAGTGCAAGGTCTTTTGTCATCTTGCCGTCTTCGATCGTAGAAAGAGTTGCTTTTTCCAGTTTGTCCGCAAAATCAGAAAGCTCCTGATTGTTGTCCAGTTCGCCACGTTTACGGAGTGCTCCTGTCCATGCGAAGATAGTTGCTACAGAGTTGGTAGAAGTCTCTTTGCCTTCAAGATGACGATAATAATGTCTCTGAACAGTTCCATGTGCAGCTTCATATTCATAATAGCCCTGCGGAGAAACCAGCACGGAAGTCATCATCGCAAGTGAACCAAATGCAGAAGAAACCATATCACTCATAACGTCTCCGTCATAGTTCTTGCATGCCCAGATAAATCCACCTTCTGCTTTCATAACACGTGCAACGATATCATCAATCAGGCTGTAGAAATATGTCAGACCTGCTTCTTCGAATTTATCTTTAAACTCTGTATCAAAGATCGTCTGGAAAACTTCCTTAAATTTAGCATCGTATGTCTTGGAAATGGTATCTTTCGCACCAAACCACACATCCTGCTTTGTATCAAGCGCATAGTTGAAGCAGCTTCTTGCAAAGCTTTCGATGGATGCAGTCATATTGTGCATACCCATCGCAACTCCCGGTGCCTTAAATTCCTGTACAAGGGAACGTTTCTCTTCACCGTCTTCTGATGTATAGACAAGCTCAACTTTACCCGGTTTGTCAATGTACATTTCGGTATTTTTATAAATATCACCGTATGCATGACGCGCAAGTGTGATCGGCTTTTTCCAGTTACGTACACATGGCTCAATTCCCTTTACAACGATCGGCGCACGGAAAACAGTTCCATCAAGGATCGCACGGATCGTACCATTCGGACTCTTGTACATCTTCTTCAGATCATATTCATCCATACGTGCATGGTTCGGTGTGATTGTCGCACATTTTACTGCAACCCCATATTTTTTTGTAGCTTCAGCAGCGTCGATTGTTACCTGATCATCTGTCTCGTTACGATAATTCAATCCAAGATCATAATACTCTGTGTTCAGATCAATAAATGGAAGAAGGAGTTCATCTTTAATCATCTTCCAGAGGATTCTGGTCATTTCGTCTCCGTCCATTTCTACCAGCGGTGTCGTCATTTGAATTTTTTTCATAATACTTCTCCCTTGCTTGATATCTGATTTTGTAATTGTTTTACTTTTCACAATTCCAATTTTCCTATTATTCTATCTGAAAAAAGGATTTACGTCAATACTTTCAGTCTTTACTATAGTAAAATTTTATAGCAACCTTTTATAGCGCCAGAAATTTTTGACAGTTAAATTTCCCCCAGCCCTGCTGATTTCTCGGCAGTCCCATATCCTCCGTACTCTCCCGCAGCATCATTTTGATCTCAAGATTTGTGAGCAGTGGATCTTTTTCCAGTGCAAGTGCAATCGTCCCGGATACCAGAGGCGTCGACATGGACGTGCCACTTTTCATACTATAGAGATTGCCTGCACCGGGCGAACAAGCCATGATGTTTTTTCCCGGTACCACCAGATCCGGTTTACACACACATTCAAATGTCGGTCCTCTCCCGGACACAGCACGTTTACCGGAAAGCATGTCACTGGAACCAACTGTGATGATTTTTTTACTGCAGCCCGGTGCTGTAACGCTTCCCGGATCCGGTCCCTGATTACCGGCAGCAGCAACTACTACAAGACCTTCGTCCCACAACTTTTCCACGCCCTTTACAAGTACATCCTGCTCACTCCGTGTCCGATATGTCGTCCCAACAGAAATATTCACGATCCGAATATTATATCGCTGCCGGTTACATAAGATCCAGTCAAATGCTTTCAGTACATCTTCTTTATTTCCGTTGCCAAACCGATCCAGCACTTTCAGCACTGCAAGATGACACCCCGGTGCCGCACCTTTATATTTTCCCATCGATGCAGCACCGCTTCCGGCAAGAATCCCTGCCACACAAGTTCCATGCCCGTTGTCGTCATATGCCATTTTTTTATTTGAAATAAAATCCACAAAAGCACAGATTCTGCTGTCAAAATCAATATGCTGATAAATTCCCGTGTCAAGAATTGCCACTCCGATGCCTTTTCCAGTATAAAATGGCTGATTCATGCATATACTCCAAAAAGAGGATTTATAATACTATATTCCACTTCACTCTAAAGGGGGTGTCTTTTTTGATCATAGTTGTACTTATCGTGTTTTTCTGCCTGCAGGGATTTGTACTGTTTTGCTGCCTTGCCGCCGGCGATGATTACGGCTCACAGGAAGTCTCTGATCAGGAACAGATGGAATATATTGAAATGTGGATGAAACAAAAAAAGAGGAAAGCCTGATGACTTTCCTCTGGTGATACATATTTATTACGGAGCGACTACGTCTGTATCTGTCTCTCCATCTTCTTCCGGAAGCTCACGATATACAACTGCAACCGGACCGCCTGCTGAATGGAAAGATGCAGTAATCTGATTGTCAGCGCCTTCTACCGCTTCTGTCTTAAGAATCTCCCATCCATGTTCTTCACAATGATGGAGAATGAATGGCTCAATCTTGTCTGTAAGATTGTTTACTGTAAAGGTAACTTCTACCGGTTCTTCCTCTGTCGGCTCTCCATCGATTGTCAGATTCATCACACGTGAAAGGAATTTGTAGTCTTTCAGAATCGCTTCTTCAACAATATTTACATCCTTATCATAGACATTGATCACCGGCACTTTATCAGCACCATAAACTCCTTCAAATGCAGCCTGTAAAGTAGTCTCTGCATCGCAGTCGTTCAGGATATCTACTTCCCTCTGCAAGTCTTTCTCAAAAGTATCTGCCTCAACATTTTCAAGTTTGACACCAACTGTTTCTGTAGAAAGCACTTTCTTCTCTCCTACAATCTTTCTGGATGTCTGTGTGGCAGAAACGTTATTTGTATCTACCGCATTTGTAATGCTGCCTGCTGCCATTGCATTCACTGACATTGCAAGAACTGCTGACGCTGCCAGAACTGTTGTCATAAGTTTTTTCGCTTTCATACCTGTACCTCCATGTATAAAATTATAATTATATTCATCTTTTCTCGATAGGAAACATTATAGCACATTTATTTTTATGCATCAATTGCTTTTTTCTTCTTTTTCAACCAGATATGCCTGCACAAGGAATCTGCCCTCCGGATCAGAATCATCATGTGTGGACAATGTAAGAAGCTTTGAATCTGCAGTCACCTGAGCATTTTCGTCAATCTGAGCCCCCATTGTCCTGTTGTCCATAATACTTTCCAGGTAAGCTTTGCGGTTTGCTTCTTCTTTGCCTGAATTAAACCGTTCCATGATATGCCTGGAATCTGATTTATATGCAGCAAAAACTTTATATTTATACTCTGCATTGTCAAAGGTGATATAGATCCATGCATGTTCTTTCATATATGCATCATCTGCATATTGATACAGCCCTCCAAACATAGAACCATCCTGATTGTCATTTCCATATATCACCGTAAGCGGATCATCGAAATTTGTGTGATTGTAGTTCTCCGTATAAAGTGCTCCTGCCGGATTTTCCTCTCCCTCCGCGTCATGCGCTGCATAAAAGGAATTGTCTTCCGAATGCTGCAGAACCGGTGCATCTATATCCGTTCCCGGAATGGAAATCCACGCATATACATCCGGATTTTCCTGCTGCTCCTGCGAATGAAAAAGATATATTCCTGCAATTGCTCCCACAATACAAAGCAGAAGCACCAAAAGTCCCGCTGTGATCATCGTCCTTATTTTCATCCTATCTCAACCTCCGTATAGAATGTTTTAAGAATCAGATCATATAATGCATCCTCGTCGATATATACTTCGTCATAGACTTCTCCGGTCTTTGTTTCTCCCTGTAATACAGTCAGACTATCCTCACCAAAGCTCATTTCTGTTGCTTCTGTAACCAGATAAACCGCATCATCCAGCCCAATGCTGGTAACCATTTCTGAGGAAAAATCCTGATAAAGTTTTCCCGGAAGCGAAACATCTTTCTGCACCGCCTTCACAGCTCCGGAAAAGAAATTGATCAGATACTGCTTCTGACGCGCAATTCGCAGATTATTGCTGCCTTCTACAGATGTATCTCGATATCTTACAAAAGAAACCGCATCGTCCCCGTTCAGAGTCACTGTCTCACCGGATTTCAGCTTATCTGATATATTCTCACCCTCCGGAACAGTTACCGTCACACCTCCGACAGCATCATTCAACTGCGAGATTGTCTCCATATTAAACGCGACATATCCATTGATCGGAATTCCGTAAAACAATTTGGATACTGCATCAACCATATACTGACAGCTTTTTTCCTTACCATCACCAAAAGCATATTCCAGACCAAGATGATTTAAAGAATCTCCGATATAATTTCCTTTCGCATCGTATGTGGCTATTTCAGTCATTGTATCTCGGGATATCGCAAGTACGCTTAACTGTTTTTGGATTGGGTTCAATACAGCCAGAAAAATACTGTCCGCCTGACCGCTTTCTCCAGAAACATCCTCTTTTTGTTCAATGTCTTCCGTCTGCTGGTCAATACCCATACACAAAACCGTAATGATTTCATCATTGAAACGGTAGGCTTTTCCATCACGCCAGATCAGGTCAGAACTTCCCGCCTTCTTTACGTCTGACTGCATTTTCAGTTCAGCATTGCTGACATTCTCCTGCATGTTTTTTTCGCCACCGACACGGAGGACATGATATGTCCCGAAAACTGTCGTCGCAAAAATAACAACCACAAGGCACAGGCTAAACGCTACACGTAAAAGAATACCAAGCGGTTTCTTTTGACCTTTTGTTTTCTGCCATGCATAAGTCAGCAGACCGCCCAGTGTTCCGCCTAATGCTGCACAGATCATCTCTTCCGGTGAAAAAATGCCCATTTTGGCGATATACTGAAGCAGTTCTGTCAAAAGGCCAAAACCAAAAGAGAACATCATTGTCCACACAACAGGCTGCTCACTCGTGCACTGTGCCATAAACAATATTCCCAGCGGAATAAATATAATAAAATTCCCCAGATCACCAAGCAGTTCTGTTTTAAGCAATGCTGCATCTTTCAGTCCATATAAAGGCAGCAGACGGAGCTGATACCCCTGCCCCGGGTCTCTCATAACAAACATAATACCCAGAAGCGCAAACACATAGAGTACGATTGCCACCCATACAGCGGTCTTTCTGAATCTATTTTTAGAAGAGGTTCTCCAATGTAACCCCGGAACAACAAGCCATGACATAATAAGTGCGGCTATGCATAAAATAAACACCACAACAAATGCCAGACCTGAAATCGTATTCAGGGTTGAAGATAATTCTCCAACCCCTTTAAACATCCTACCTATATTCTGCATACGTTCTCCTCGCTATTTCACGATCAATGTCAGTGTCTCCGGCAGTGAAGTATGTCCGTCACTGTCCGTCGCCACATACTGAAGTGTATACTGTCCAGGCGTATACAGATTATAATCTCCTGTTACATGAATATTGCGAAACAGAGAACTTCTGTCATCCTTATCATCCGTAATATCTGCAACAGGTGAAATTACAGAAAAAGAACTTCCCGCCGTAATCTCAATCGTATCACTCGTTAAAGTAAGTACCGGAATCGCCGGATCCACCGGTTCCGGTGTCGGTGTCGCACTTAGTTCCGGCTCTGCCTGAGGTTCAGGCGTCGGTGTCGGTGTAACCTTCGCCGCCTCCAGACGTGCCGTCTGTATTTTTTTTGCAGTTGCAATATTATTCTGCACGTTATCAAATGATTTCAGCGCTGTTGTAACTGATCCGGCACATAAAATCAAGAGAAAAAACGTCACTATTAATTTATTTTTCATACCGATCTCCCCCTCTTACAGAGAATCTTCTGTATTCATTTCTTTTTCGGCTGTCTTAATATAACGTTTGTATTTGCCGTAATGACCATAGTGGCCATACTTTGAATATCCATATTTTCCATACTTGCCATAAGACGATAAAGATCCATGGCTCTGGTTGATCACATATCCAGACAGCTTGTTATTCTGAATAAAGGAAGACATTCCTTCCTGAATTTCCTTCACAGAAGCGTGATCGTATCTTACCACATATAAGACTGTATCTGCATATTTTGCCAGAATATCCGCATCAGAAAACAATCCTGCCGGTGGTGTATCAATAACAATAAAATCAAAATTCCTGCGCAGGTATTCCATCAGATCCTGCATTTTACTGTCGGAAATAATTCCTGAAATACCACCATTTCTTGTACCGGCGCTGATCACTGAAAGATTTCCGCTTTTGATCATGATTTCTTCTACATCGGCTTTTCCATCAAAATAATCACTTAACCCGAGAGACTGTCCCTCAAAGCCAAACATTCTTCCGACAGATGGATTTCTCATATCACCATCAATAATCACAGTCTTTTTGTCATTCTGCAGTGCTGCAAGTGCAAGGTTTACAGACATATGGCTTTTACCTTCCTGCGGAAGCGTACTGCTGACAAGAAGAACTTTCTGTCCGTTTTTCTCCATCTGCATATCAAGTCTGGACTGTACAGAAAGAAGGGACTGCTTATAACCCCAGTCAATTCTCTTGTTGCTGATAAGCAGCTGGGATTTCGTACTCTTGCTGCGCTTTTTGATTTTTACATCAGGAATCACAGCAACACAGCTTCTTGATGTAACTTTCCGCATGTCCTTCTCTTTGCGGACAGTATGAAGTGTCTGTACATAAAGTGTTGCCAGACATACCACAATTACCAGTCCTGCCAGAATTCCTTTTACCAGATAATCTATCAGAGAATATTCATTTACCGGGGTTGCTGAAGCATTGGTAATATCAACAATTTCCAGAGCCACCGAACCATTGGACTTGTCCACCCATGAAGGATATATTTTCTGGAATGCATCCAAAAGTTCATCCACATACTTATATTTTCCTGAATTCACAGAAATAGTATATAAGTTTGCTCCATCTGTGTACTGCGAACTAAACCAGAATGACTTTTCCGGAACAGAATCCGCCATATTTGCAGAAAGTTCATCTCTGAATTCCGGAGCATCTGTAATTGTTCCGACCGAACTGCTGAGTCTCCTTGTCAGAGAAGAATCTACCGATGTATCTCCTGTCTTTTTGACTGCATAAGTGATCTTCGCAGAATAAACCGGTGAATATGTATAATTCATATAAGTAACGGTCGCTGCCGCTACCGTAATAAGAACCAACAGTAACTGAAGCCAGTATTTTTTCAGACAACGCAGATAATCCTCAAGCATTTCCATCAGATCTATCTGATCCTGCCCATTATATGATCTTGTTATTTCACGTGTTTCGGACTGCATATTTTCTCTCCTGCCTTACCGTTTGTAAAATATCTTATTTGTTTTTGTCGCCATAACCATAATAATATTTTCCGTACCGTTTGTTGCGGCTGACACTGTTTTTGTCACCGAAAGCCATATTCAGGACACCGCCAAGCACAGTAACACCTGTTTCATCCAGTACATCTACCGCATCATTAATTTCCGATGCATGTGCAAGATCCTGACGGATTACAAGTAATACAGAATCTGTTGCCGCCGAAATAATTTCAGCATCGCGGACAATACCAAGCGGAGGCGTATCAAGAATCACATAGTCCATACGGGAAGCAATTTTGCGAAGCAACGTCTTAAATGCCTCATCTTCCAGCAATTTATCCGGTTCCGCAATTGCTTTATTCTGAAAAACACATCTGAGATATTTGTAACGGCTGTCTCTGCGCATAACATCTTTCAGTGTGCTGTCTCCTGCCAGAAGATCCGAAAGACCTGTTCCTTCTTCTACCTCTGCATCAAAAATCTTCGCAACAGCAGGACGACGCATATCACAGTCAATCAGCATTACTTTTTTTCCACGTCGTGAAAGATTCAATGCCAGATTTACAGTAATCGTAGATTTTCCTTCATTTTCACGAATCGAAGTAACCATCAGCACTTTCTGATCATTTTTATTCATCTCTGATTCTACGCGCGTCGTAAGGCGGTCAAGCTCTTCCTCATAATCACCGGTCGTCGCACTGTCAGAAATCAAAATTGCTTTCTGATTTTTCTTTTTGCGGAAATAGTGTATCGTATTTAATACCGGAATATCCAGCACCATTGCAGCCTGCTGGCGATTGTAAACTTTATCCGTAGACATACACAAAAAGACAGTCAGACCAACTCCACCTGCGAGTACAAGCAGTGCTGCCAGTGCTGCATAATATAACGGGCGCGCATCCTGTTTCTGAATATTATCTGCTGATAAAGCGGTCAGATTACGGAACATATAACCGGACTCAAAATATCCGGTCAGTGTCGGATAACTCTCAAGCGCAGATTTCAGCAGCCGAAGAGCCTCTTCTGCCGAAGATGCCGTCGCATTCAAAGTAATCATATTCGTATCTGCCACCTGAGAAGCACTGATCGTACCCGGAAGGCGCTCTATCTGAGAATCTTTACAGATCTGTTCTGCCAGCATATCACTGTTCAGCACATTCAGGTTACGGGTAATTGCTGTATTCAGACTTCCGTCATTGAGTCTTGTTCCCGAATTATCCCTTGCTATAACTGAAAGATTCATCGATGCAGTGTAAGAACTGCCCATATACATATCCAGTCCCACAAATGCCGCAATCCCGACAATGCAGGCACTCATAAGTATCACAAAAATATTTTTCCAGAGGTGTCTGCATATATATGGCAGATCTACCGGCATACTACTGGCCTGTGACGGCCGGTTCATTTCCTGATTCATTACATTCTCTCCCATATTATTCAACTACTACTGTCAGTCGCGTATCTCCCTGATAGCCATTATCTGCTGAGGTATAAGAATACACTACTGTGTAGACCCCTTCCTGATTAATGTCAACATTTGAATTTATTGTGATCTGTGAAATGTTGACCCAATTTTCCTTGGAACCATTTGCAATCTGCTCAGTCACTTCTTCGGTCTCACCTTTATTGTTTCTGACAGAAACCATTTCACCATAATCGATTTTGCAATATCCCTGATCTTCCACATGATCGATCAGTTTACGAAGATCCAGATCTTCACCTTTTTTATGATATATCAGATAATCTGTCAGCACAACATACGGGCGAAATGATCTCGCTTCATAGCTGTCTTCGTAAATTTCTACCTGAAGCGGCAGCTGCACAGTATCTCCGACACTGTTGGTAACAGAAACCGTGCAATCATAAATACCGGCAGACGGTTCCTGCTGAAGATTTTCCTCTCCATCAACAATAATAAACGGGCTTACATCACCATCAATACAATCTTCTGCCGTAATGTAATCCAGCAATGAAACTGCCTGGTTCTCCGGAAAACGAAGTTCCTGTGAAAGTGCAAAATGTGTTTTTGTATAATCGGTATATACCAGATTTCGTTTCAGTCTTCCCGAATTACTGGATTTATCAAAACCGACATAAGTAATTTCAAACTGATTTTCATCACCACCAACTTTTTTGGTAATGTTCTCAATGATGATACTGTCTGAAACATTGCCGTCTTTTTTGTCCTCAGCAACCACATCCTTTGTCAGTTCATCCTCTGTCGCATTGATACTCACTTCAAGAGTGTCTGACGCTGCTTCCAGCTTCGGTCCCTCTGTGTCTATATTTTCCCGGCTTTTCTGTACGTAATAACCACAGCCAACCGCTGAGATCACACACAGGATTCCAAGAATAAGCCTTGCTTTCTTCATGTATTTCTACTCCTCTTTTCCCTCTTCATACTCCTGTCGGAGAATGTCATAACCTTTTAAGATTCTGCTCGGATTTTCCGATAACAGCATCTTCATTACTGAAAAACCGTAATTCTGTGTAAGATAGTTCACCAATTCCTGAATATCCGGAGAACGGTATTCTGTATCATGCGCATCTGTCGCGATCACACCCGCTATCCCTTCTCCCATCAGCCGCTCAGATGCCTGACGACACCTGCGTCCAAACATCCCAAGCAGACTTCCTCCATTAACCTGAAGCGTACAATCCTGCTCATACAAAAAGAGTGCCAGATCGGGATCTTTCTGCACAGCAATATATCGCTCCGGATGTGCCACAACCACACGATATCCCATCTTCTGCAGCTTCTGGATACGCCTGATCATATTTGACGGCATTTCTCCAAAATCAAACTCTACCAGAAGATAATTTGTATGATTTAATGTAAGAAGTTCTCCTCGCTCCAGGTGCAAAAAAGCATCATCATCCAGAAAAATTTCCATTCCAGAATACAATTTCAATGGAATCTTATGTGCTGTAATCGCTTCCTGTAATCTGTGAAATGCATCATTATACTGTTCTATCGTATAGGGATAATAATTTCCGTGACTGGTCGCCGCCATATGATATATTCCGGATTCTGCTGCAATCGACGCCATCCGAAGTGCTTCTTCCACAGATTCAGCGCCATCATCCAGCCCCGGCAGAATATGTGCATGTATATCGACCATATTCTTTGCATTCGTCCTTTCTATAATACGATACAGACATAAATCTGCATCGTCGCCTTTTACGGTGTTTAATTATAGCAAGAAAAAAGGTTCATGGCAACGATTTTCACATAAATCATCATACCATGAAACCTTTTTTTCCGAAAAGTATACGAAACTTTATAAATTCCGAATCACTTCTTCTCTTTAAACTGTGTCAGCATGTCCATATAGACTTCCAGCATCCGTTTCTTCGATTCTGAACACTTCCGGTATTGCGAGATCAGCATTCTTTCCCCGTGGTTCAGTCCTGTCTTCACTGCTCTGTCCTCATCCTCCACCATCAGATCCAGTATCGAAATATTTAATGCATTGCATATTTTATAAACTGTATACAAATATGGTCTGGTTTTTCCTGCCATCAACGCATGCAGCGTAGATGTAGAAATATCAGCTTCTCTCGCCAATGCATAATAAGAAACTGAGTTTCTCTCACAATGCTCCTGAATATGCCGAATCAGTTCACTGCATCTCTGATCAGGGTTGTATCGTTTCTTTTTCACTGTGTCATTAATTGTACTGTCTGCTGTTCTTTTCTTCATTCGTAACTCTTCTCCCCATCGTATTATTTGACAGGCTAAAAACCTCTCTATAATAAATACGTAAAAAATCGAGAAAAATCACTCTGGGAAGGGAAGTTTTTTATAAAATTTTTTTTGACCTATAAACTACTTAGTCTTATAAAATTTATTTACATCCACATTACTTAAATTCGCACTTATATTCGATATATTTTTTTATCTTTTTCAGTTTTATTTTTCCATCAAGATAATCTTTTGGTCTAAGAGATATGATTAATTGCCGAGCTATTTTATCGTGTGACTTTACAAATCTATCAATAATATTCTCTATAACATTTTCCAGTGTAGCTTCACGAATTGCAGCTCTACCTGTTCCTATTAGAGGCATAGCAAGATTATCACAATGTCCGAATTTATTTATAGCTTTCATCAACCCATTCAACGCAATATCCACATTAGTATATTCTTGATTTATTGGCTTTCCGTATTCATTTACATCATTAATTGCTACAAAGTAATAATGTTTTTTCTTATAATCAACTTTAGCCACAGTTCCTATCGGATACTGCTTGACCGAACCATATATATCTGAACATACTTTGCCTTCAATGCCTTGTCGTTCAAGGCTTTTAGCTATCAGTTTATCTAACTCAGCTGTATTTTTCTTAAAATATTTAAGCTGAAATGCCCCTTGCACACTCTCCGAACTAATATACTCACCTTTCATCACAGTTCTAAAAAAAGTATTAGTCGGTATAACATAACTGGACGCCTTTATAGAAAATAAATCACTTATCCTAATTTCAATTTGTAAATCATCATCTTCTATTGTCCCCTTATAGGATGTTTTTTCACGATTGCAAATCAAAGAAACAATAATTCCGATCAATATCAACCATTTCCAATGGCTTTTACATAATGCCTCTGCTTTATCAAAAGATGTTAAATTTTTTAAAAGAACTGCAAAAGTAAAAATTGATGAAATATATCCTATTGTAGTACTCATAAATTTCCACAGCTTATCTAGCGAATTCATCTCAGGCAATAAACTTTTAAGTAATACTTGTATTTTATCCCGCATATAAGATTCCATCCTTATTCATAACCAAGTGCTTTTTTTATGTACTGATAATCTCCAATTTTTTCTCCCCACAAATTCTTTATCCAAAATGGATGCGCCTCTTCTTTATAATCCTTCATATATTCAGGCAGCCAATCGGATTGTTTATTCAACGAATTATACACAATAATAATAGTGTTCTTTTTTCTTTTAGCTTGCATAAACTCATGTTTGAGATACGACCAGGAATTAATGTATCCCACATCCTCATCAGGTTCAGGAGTAACTGTACTTCCATATATTTTACATATACCAGAACCTTTTGTATTCTGCTTATATGGTGTGCAGCTACACCCTTCTCCATCTTTGTTTCTTCTACAGCACTCACCAGCCATACGTAAAGCTGTTTTATCCCCAATAATAAAAATAACTGCAGAAGAAGCATTAATTTGTGCATTAAATTCTTTTTTTAAATCACATGTCCTACAATCTTCGTCTTTGGTCACACTTCCTGAAACCACTTCCGCTGTATCTATATAATCAACCTTATGTTTATTGTCCATTCCCCATTTATGAAGTTCCTCCACAACGCTCCTATCTCCATTATTTTTAGAATAATCTGCACTAATATAAACTCGTTTTCCCATCAGTATCCTCCATTCTTCATCTTTATTTGTTCTATAAATTATATCACATTTATTTTCATGCCAATTACTCGTTATATCGAAAGTGTCATTCTGTTTTTCAATGCAATGTATTCAAAAGCAAAAGCGCTCAATTGAGCGCTTTCAAAATTCAACATCCGCCTTTTCTATTATGCAGCTATGTTCTTTTGTTTTTTTATCGTAGTTGATTCCCACAAGCAGCATCTTGCCGGTGTACTGTCTTACTGTATCCGGATATTTTTTCTCTTTTATCTGCTGTATTGCAGTCCGGGCATCTTTGTTCCATTTCAATTCCACTACTAATGCAGGATAATCTCCAGTATATTCGGGTTTCGGTATAAATACGAAATCTGCGAATCCTCTTCCGGACGGTAACTCCCTGATCGGTTTAAAATAATACTTCATCGCACTTAAATACCCGATTGTGAGCACGCTGCTAAGAGAATTTTCATCATTATATTGAATCATAGACACATATTCGGTATGAATCTTTTCTATTTGCTTTGCAACCTGATCTGATTCCAGATTTAGTGTAGCTTCCAGCAATGTATCTGATTCCTGCTGAAAACTCATCCACTCATTCCATTTCTTACGTTTTACTGCTTTCATAAGTTCCTGACGAATTTCTTCATTCGGAATAAATGCAGACTGATTTTTTTCATCGTAACCCAAATATCCCAGATGAATCAAATATGTCAGTACATCATCTCTGTTAGCAAAGCTGATCGTGTCATTCTGAAATGAACTTACGTCTACTTCAACGGCTGTCCCGGAAATCATTTCAATTATAGCAGTTTTCAATCCGTCAAAATCCATATTTATAAGCGGTACCACCGCCTCGTAAGTACCGGTATCCGACCAGTAGCTTTTGTACTTTCCACGAAGCATCAAACTTACGACAGCCTTTGGATTATATATTTGATATTCTTCCAGCATATAGCCGTCATACCACTGTTTTACCTTAGCATAGTCCTCATTGTATTTCGCGCAAAGCTCCCTGACTTCTGCTTCTGTAAATCCTATATATGGAACCAGCACAGATGCATCCAACATTGTAAATTCAGAAAAGTTGTTAAGTGCTGACTGTGTTCTTATTTTCTTAATCGGGAGAATCCCTGTCAGATAGGCAAGCTGAATATACTTTGTTGGCTCACTTCCCTTAAACAAACCTCTGAGGAATCCTATATACTCATCCTGCACCTTCTGATTCAATGCTTCATCTCTGATCAGGACATCCCATTCATCAATAATTACCACAAATTTCTTTCCCGTTGCTGCATTAATTCTGGATAATGCTCCATATACTTTTTCATCATTATCCAGCACGATATCCGGATAGATTTCCTGCAATTCCGAAATCAGATGTTCATTCATATATGCAACTGTAGTTTCCGGTGAACCGGCATCCATCATACACCACTGCACATCCAGATGAATCACATCGTATTTATTCAAATGTTTCTTAAAATCATTTTTCCTGCTGATTTCCAGCCCCTCAAACAATTTTTCCGAATCACATGCACGACTGTAATATGCTGTAAGCATATCCGCCGTGATTGACTTTCCAAAACGTCTCGGACGACTGTTGCAGATAAATGCCTGTGTGGTATTCATCACCTTGTTTGTATATTCAATCAGCCCTGTTTTATCAATATATATTTCTGAATTCAGAACGACCCGGAACGCTTCATTTCCAGGATTTACAAATCTACCCATTTACACATACCTCACAATCAAAAAAAGATTTCACGATATCAGTACTGATAAAATAATGATACCATGAAACCTTTTTTCCGTAAAGAAAATCTATCTTCATCATCCGATGTCATAATGCTCTGTTGCGTACATTGTTTATATTATACTTCTATCCCTCAACCATTACCCGGCACTCTTTCTTATAGCATGCAATTCCATATCTGATAATGGTCCGCATACCATCTTCCTGCAATCTGGCTGTATATTGTTTTTCTTCAATTTGTTTTATTGCTTTTATGCAGGCAGTATCCATGTCACCATTTTCTGCATATTTCACTTCAATGACAATTCCGATTCGCTTTGACGGTGCTTCAATCAGAATATCACTATACCCATTTCCTGATTCTGCATTGGATTTTATAAGCCAGTCATTTCTATACCCCAAAAGGTCAAGTAAAATACCATGATAAAAGTTTTCTTTTTTTGACTCAAAAACAGCCGTATCGCGAATACTGATTGTATTCCACAAATATTCCCCCAGCAGTTCTTCAATCAGCTCTGCATCTTTCTTCAGAAAAGCCTCACAAAGATTGTCCAGCTTCCGACGATCATTCCCCACTGATTCTTTAAACCATTCACGAATCTGTCTGATAAAAAGATTCCTGATTTCCCGATTTGGAATAGCCAGATGAAATCTGCCGTTTTCAATTTCACCACGCTGCGTCAGGTATCCGGTTGTAAAAAGGACACTCCAAAGATTTTCAATATTGGCATCCAGTTCATTGTATGTCAGCTCCGGATGGATTTCCTTAATAATCTCCCTGCCTTCAATCAACTGTTCAATCTCACTACGCGTCTGCAAATTCGCCTTATCAATAAACCGTCGTACAATCGCATTTCCACTCGTATTCGACCAATAATCTTCCGGCTGTGCATTTGGATCTGAACACAATTTGTCACAATAGCTAATCACATCCCATGGACAATATATGTCTACCTTTCCAAACTGATATCCATCATACCAGGATCTGACAGCATCATACTTCTGCATCAGTCCATAGTATTCCAGAATCCCCCGTACATCTGCATCCGTAAAACCAAAATATTCATCAAATCTGACATCCGTAATCGTCAATACTTTAAAGTTATTCAAACCGGTAAATATACTTTCTTTCGAAACTCTGAGGCATCCCGTCAGAACAGCAAAATATAAATTAGGATTTGTTTTTAATACATTTCCAAACAGATTACGGACAAGTGATACCATTTCATCATAGTATCCGTATTGAAAAGCTTTATCCAACGGCACATCATATTCGTCAATCAGCAGAATCACCTGTCTGCCATAATGTTTCGCCAATAATGCAGACAGATTCAGAAGGCTCTGCTGTAAAATCCCCTCCGACATTGCATAAACGTCAAGATTCTTCTCGTCTATTCTGATAATCTGCCTGTACAGCTCTTTTTCCTTCTGTGACAATATCTTGCTGTCTTCCAGAAACTGAAAACGCATTGCTTCAGTACCAATGATTCCCTTCAATGCGGTACATGCCGCTTCAAATGTTCGCCCATCTACGCCTTTCATACTGATTGAAATTACCGGAAACTGCCCCATATATTGCTCACAAAGTTTCACATTGTGTGATATTTTCAATCCTTCGAATATTGACGGATCACAGCCTCTTTCAAAAAAAGTCTTGAGCATACTCATGTTCAGAGACTTTCCAAAACGACGCGGACGGGTAAACAGATTCACTTTTCCCCAATTATTAAGAAGTTCCTCTATTAATCCCGTTTTATCAATATAGTAAAAATTTTCCCGGATTAATTCATCAAAAAATTCTATTCCCACCGGAAGTCTCTTCTTAGCACCCATCACACATACCTCACAATCAAAAAAAGATTCCACGATATCAATACTGATAAAATAATGATACCATGAAACCTTTTTTCCGTAAAGCATGTGAAATATTTTACATTATATTCCAAATTCCGCCTTTAACTCATCTACAACATCATATGGAAAACACTCTGCACAACCTTCATCTTCCATCAAAACATTAATGATCTTTTTTGTCAGTTCTATTCCTTTGGTACTATGAAGACGTTCTTCAATTCTTACCGCATTTTTTAGATCTCGTGCCACCCACACCTGATCATATATTTCAAGTTGCGAGATAATCTTTCCTACTTCGTAAAAAAACTCCATTTCATTCATGTCATTCGGGCTGCCCATAACTCGATAAATCTGTTGCAGTCTGCTCAATATCTGATCGGCATTTAAATCCAGTGGTACGTAAATACGGACAGTATCATCAGCTAAAATGCCTCCATCAGAATGAATTTTCCCAGTGAGCGCCTTTTGATGTTGTTTTCCAGTTTCATAACCAAAAGCAGTATCTGCAATTGAAAGATCATTGATATAAAGAACTTTCTCCGGAATTGGGTGAATATCTAAATCGTGATGCATAATGAATTTCTCCATAATTTGAGTACTTTACTGATTCAATTTTTGCGCCAACCGGCATTTAAAACGTTTATTTTTGGGGTCTTGTTTTTATAGATACCACTGTTCGTTTTTTAATTATGCTATCACACCATTTCAAAAAACGTATCCGGTTTCTTCGGGTCAAACACTTCATTACAGGTCATCACTGTTACAAGGTTCTCTGTTTCTGACAGATTTATGATATTATGCGTCCAGCCCGGTATCATATGGACAGCCTCAATCTTGTCGCCGGATACTTCGAACTCGACTTTTTCACCAGTGTTGATATTTCTCTCCTGAATCAATCCATGTCCTGCCACTACAATAAAAAGTTCCCATTTAGAATTATGCCAGTGCTGTCCCTTAGTAATTCCAGGTTTACTAATATTAACAGAAACCTGTCCGCAGTCTGCAGTATGTACCAGTTCCGTAAAAGAGCCCCTCTCATCGGCATTCATCTTCAACGCATACTTAAATTTTTCTTTCGGAAGATACGTCAAATACAAAGAATATAATTTCTTCGCAAAAGATCCATCCGGCATCTTCGGCATCATCAAAGTAGTCGGCTGTTCCTTAAACTCCTGAAGAAGATCCACGATTTCTCCCAGAGTCACTTTATGTGTAGACGGCACATAACAGTATCGTCCGTTCACATCTGCCACAGTTTCCACACCATCAAACTCACAGTGCTGCTCTTTCCCCTCCAGAAGATCAAACATTCCTTCCACCAGATCATCAATATAAAGAAGCTCCAGTTCCGTCGACCGGTCATTTACTGTAAACTCTTCATCATTTGCCACAGCCCAACAGAATGTCGATACAGCTGAATTATACTTTGGTCTGGAATGTCCCATCAGATTCGGAAAACGGTATACAGCTACTTTCACACCATTTTTCTGACCATACTGAAAAAACAGTTCCTCTCCTGCCTTTTTTGAACGTCCATATTCAGAATCGCCAAATCTGCCTGACAGAGTCGCCTGAACAGACGAAGAAAGCATAACTGTAGCTTTATTCTGATATCGTTCCAATATTTCCAGTAGTTCTGATGCAAAACCGAAATTTCCGTTCATAAAATCCTCTGTCTTCTCCGGACGGTTTACACCTGCAAGGTTAAATACAAAATCTGCTTTCTGACAGAAGTCATCCAGTTCTTCCCTTGTAGAGTCAAGATCATATTCAAAAATCTCATTCACAGAAATCCCCGGTCTGGTTCTGTTTTTATTATCTCTTATATTTTTAAGATTATTTACAAGGGCAGTTCCAACCATGCCCTTCGCTCCCGTTACCAGTATATTCATCGTATCTGCTCCTGCATTATATCTCTTTACGCCATACCATCTTGTTAACCACACCTGTATAGCTCTGGATGATCTTTACAACCTTCGTGCTTACATTCTCCTCAATGTAATCCGGCACCGGAATGCCATAATCTCCAGCCTTATTCATCTCCACGGCTGTGTCAACAGACTGCAGCAATCCTTTCTCATCAATCCCTGACAAAATAAAGCAAGCCTTATCCAAAGCTTCCGGTCGTTCTGTAGAAGTACGGATACATACAGCCGGGAATGGATGTCCTACTGACGTAAAAAAGCTGCTTTCCTCCGGAAGTGTACCTGAATCAGAAACAACGGCAAATGCATTCATCTGCAAACAGTTATAATCATGGAAGCCCAGTGGCTCATGCTGAATTACTCGCGGATCCAGTTTAAAACCTGTGGCCTCAATCCTCTTTTTGCTGCGTGGATGACAGGAGTACAGAATCGGCATGTCATACTTCTCTGCCATTTTGTTAATTGCATTAAACAAAGAAAGGAAATTCTTCTCTGTATCAATATTTTCTTCGCGATGTGCAGATAACAGAATATATTTTCCCTTCTCAAGTCCAAGCCTTTTATGAACATCCGATGCTTCGATCTCCGCCAGATTATTATGAAGGACTTCTGCCATCGGAGAGCCTGTTACATAAGTACGTTCTTTCGGCAGACCACAATCAGCCAGATAACGGCGGGCATGCTCTGAATATGCCATATTGACATCTGAAATAATATCTACGATACGACGATTTGTTTCCTCAGGGAGACATTCATCCTTACAACGATTTCCTGCTTCCATATGGAAAATCGGAATGTGAAGACGTTTCGCACCGATTACAGACAGACAACTGTTAGTATCACCCAATACCAGCACCGCATCCGGCTTAATCTCAGCCATAAGCTTATAGCTCTGCGCAATAATATTTCCACAGGTCTCTCCCAGATCTTCTCCAACTGCATTGAGATATACTTCCGGATCATCCAGCTTCAGATCTTTAAAAAACACTCCGTTAAGATTATAGTCATAATTCTGTCCTGTATGCGCAAGAATTACATCAAAATATTTACGCGTCTTATTGATCACTGCTGCCAGACGAATAATCTCCGGTCTAGTGCCAACAATAATTAAAAGTTTTAATTTACCATTTTCCTTCCATTTAACTGATTCATATTTTCCCATCTCTCTATCCTCACTCATATTACTACATTTTCGTCAATTCTTCTTGAATATATGCAAGCGAAGCAATCTTCTCTTTTGTTTCTTCCAGATTCAGGCGTCTGGTATTATTAGAATTAAACTCCGTCAATGTATTTCTCTTCTCGTCGCCTTCTTTAAAATACTTATCATAATTCAGCCCACGGTTGTCTGCCGGTACACGATAGAAGTTTCCCATGTCTACTGCCTTCGCACACTCTTCATTAGTAAGCAGAGTCTCATACATCTTCTCACCATGACGGATACCTATTACTTTGATTTCTTCTTTCTTTCCACCAAACAGTTCACAAACTGCCTCTGCCTGTGTCTGAATCGTGCATGCCGGAGCTTTCTGAATCAGAAGATCACCATTTTCTCCATGTTCAAAAGCAAACAACACAAGATCAACCGCTTCTTCCAATGACATGATGAAACGAGTCATTGACGGCTCTGTCAGTGTGATCGGATTACCATTTCTGATCTGATCGATCCAAAGCGGAATTACAGATCCACGACTGCACATTACATTTCCATAACGTGTACAGCAGATCTTTGTCTTACCGGACATTCTCGACTTCGCAACTGCAACCTTCTCTTCAATCGCTTTTGTGATTCCCATTGCATTGATCGGATATGCAGCTTTGTCTGTAGAAAGACATATTACCGATTCTACACCTGCCTCAATAGCGGCTGTCAAAACATTGTCTGTTCCTATTACATTAGTACGCACTGCTTCCATCGGGAAAAACTCACAGGACGGAACCTGCTTTAATGCTGCTGCATGAAAAATATAATCTACACCATGCATTGCTCCCTTAACAGATTCCAGACTGCGCACATCACCTATGTAAAACTTAATCTTGTCCGCAACCTCCGGCATCTTCGCCTGAAATTCATGACGCATATCATCCTGTTTCTTCTCATCACGAGAGAAAATGCGAATCTCTCCGATATCTGTTCTAAGGAAACGATTTAAAACCGCATTTCCGAAAGAACCCGTTCCTCCTGTGATCATAAGTGTTTTGTTTGCAAATAATGACATTGTTTCTACCTCTCTATAATTTTTCTCTTATTTTTCTATTTGTTCTCTCTATCATTCACAATACAACAGGCAGCTTCTTCTCCTAATACACCCTTCATAAAATAAATCAGGAGCTTTTTCATATCTATCTTTTTGAATTGTGGACGATAGGTCACATAAAAATATGTTCCTACTACCAGCCATTGAAAAATATATATTATACATCCTGTTTCAAATCCACTCTGCCATGCAAATACGAATTTTATCAGAATTAGTATTATTAGTATTGCATTGCAATATATAATTTTTCTGTAGATTGCCCATTTTATAAGCACCAGCAACATCACCCATGTAAGCAGCTCACCAACTATGTTAGTCTGATAAAGCTACTCTTGCCCATACTCGCCTTTATGTAATAAAAAATAGTACAAATTATGCATGTTAATGTTCTCATCTGTGTAGAATGTGTAAGTTTTTTTCTTCGTCATCTCATCTAAACTGTAATTTTCATTTGAAGTTATTGAAATAGACTGATGCATTGGGAATTTTTTTCCTTTAATCTTTCCAACTTCAAATAACTGCACATATATTTGATCTAAATTTTCAGGAAACGAAATTGTAAATTCTAGATCATCAATTTTATCCCCTAAATTCCATGGATAAAAATAAATTACTTCTTTATCCGAAAAGTCAAATGAATCGCTTGTTGACATTGATATTTCCATTTTATCTATTTTACCTTTATCTTTAATGCTATCTTTTGGTATATTCCAATGCCAAAGATACACACCATTCCCACTATGAATTACATTATCATCTAGTAGCGGTACCGAATGCGTGTCATTATTATTTACATATGCAATCAATTGCCCAGTTTTAATCTTGCCCCTATCAATTCCTGTATAAAAATAGAAATCCTTTTTCTTAACATTTTCTATGTTCTCCATTCTCCATGTCATATCACAATCAATTTTATTACCATTATTCTTTAAATCGTATAATACTGATACTTTTTTAATATGGATTGAGTTACTCTTTTTTATCAAGTCATAATACAGCAACATTTTAGGTGCTATATTAAATTTATTTTCATCTAATTCAAAAAATAGATAACGTATAAATTTATATCTACGTTCTATCGGATAACTCTTTACCCAATACACGCCTGATATCACACTTGAAATTATCACAATCCCTATACATATATATAGTACAACTATATTATGTTCTAATAACAATGTCAAAAGTCCTACTATTGCAGAAATGCCACTTATAATTACTCCCACCTTATACCAGTTTTTCTCTGTATCTTTTTGCATCATAATGCCCTCCCATGTAATCCATTTTCTTATCCAAAAGATCATCTCATGGACGCAAGACAAAAACTTCATCACATTCATCTTCAGGAATGGCTCGTAAGAAATAATAAACACTGAACCTCGTCCCATTCATGCGAATCGCTCCATTCGCTCAAACGACTCAAATATAAAAATGCAGATAAACGACATCTCTATCGAAATAGATACCTCTGTTGGTATCTAGCACCTTATTCCTTTTCTGTGGACAGTCTTCCTCCAGAATCAAAGGGCTTCTCTGGGAATGTAATAGAGTTCCACTAACGGATGCAGAACTTTGCCATTGATCCGGTCATCCACAATATCACGCCAAACATCATATTTATAATCATTTCACAATATAATATCTTCAATTTTCTCATACTCAAATTGAAAATTTATCTCTCTTTCCATTCTTTCGAAAAAATTATACTTTGCCATTTACCATCATCGCTTTCTTATGTCAGACTTCCCTTGACTTTAACCATTTTTCCATCAATATACACCCAAACATACATCCCATTGAATTATGAATCATGTCGTCCCATTCAAATAATCCACGGCACAATATCAATTGACAGATCTCTATAATTGCTGAAAGCCCCCAGCCAATTAATGCGCCTTGCCACCACTTAATTTTACCCTGAAAAACTATTGGTAACAAAAGCCCCATTGGAAATAATAAAAGTATGTTAAGCACAATTTCTGTAAGCATCTCAAAATTTCCATAAAAAACTTCTTTCCAAGACCAAAAAAATTGCAATTCGTACTCATGAATTCCTGTAGATTGTCTTGCAAAAACAGTAGATTCTAATACAATTACGATATAAGAAAACAAAAGCTCACTACTAATAAACTGCGACAATATAATCTTTTTTCGCTCAAATAAAATCAAACAACATATTGTCACTATACATAATAGAATTCCAAAACATACAACTTCTCGCACCGACCACTTTCTATTATGAATGATGAATATCTGATATAAATCCAAAAATAATTCCTCCGCGCTTAATCTTCCTGCTAATCCTCAATGTTAATGCTCATTAACTAGTCCCTGTTTATCTTACCATATTTTTGAGATAATTACTCTCTATTCTTTTTAGTGCATGTTCAACAAAAAGCCTTGATTTTACTGGTTTTATTGAACTGTTAATAAGTTACATATAATTTTGATTTATTTCGTTCCGCAATAGATTACGCATTCTTGCTTTAACTCAAATCCTTTTCTTTAAATACGGCTCATAAATCTTCTTCGTTTTATACATCAGCCCTGCACCACCAAAAGAAGCCACAATAAATATCATCCACCCTGTCCAGGAGACCTCTACATGACTTAGTATATATCCATGTAAAAGATAAAGCTCATAAGCAATCGTTCCAATCCACCCGAACACTTTCATGTTCAGCTTCTTCGACAAATTCCATGCAAGCTGCATTGCACCAAAACCACAAGGAATCTTTATAAACATTTCTACCAGATTATAAATCACCTGTGGAGCAGTACGCACTATCGGAAGCTGCTTAACTGCCAACGCCATAACGCCTGCGCACAAACAAAATACCATCATCCTGACACTAACCATCTTCTTCATGAACTTTCTGTCTTTCATTTTGGAAAGGAAAATTCCAAACATAAATGCAAATGACTGTTCTGCGCGAATCGGACTATTCTGCCAATATGTATAAGCGAAAAACATCACGATTGAAATACAGAAAAATCCAGTAAGTTCCCGTTCCCGTAAAACTTCCAATCTTTTTACAGCATAAAAGATCACATACCACAATACCAGATATGATAAATACCATCCATTCGCATATAACGGTTTTATACAGAATATATCCAGTAAAAAATCCCGAAATACAAACTCATGAAATGGCCAATACAAAACACACTGCACCATTGCATACGGGATCACAACTGCAATAATTCTTTTACGACACCATCTGTAATACCCCCCCGTCTCCAGGATTCGTTCAATCCATATGCTGATAAAATCAAAAATATAGAAACACCGATTCCTCCGAGCGGAGTGAAATATACAATGCCACCGCCAAAGGTTCCCATCATATGACACATGACAATACATAAAATTGCAAATCCCTTCATAATGTCTGTGCATTGTCTGTCCATGAAAATATTCTTATCTTTTTCAGATAATAGACACGATATTCCCCATAAAACCAGTATTATAACTGTAAATAAAATACCAAAAATCATTCCAACCCTCACTTTAATACATTTACTGTGAATTTTTACTCTTTTTAGCTAAAATACAAATATATATTCCATTAGCCTTGCACTTCTTTTTTGCCTGCAAAGTATCTACCATAACATACTATTTCATTAGTAACTCCCAGTAGTATGATTACCCCAAATTCACCAATCCCTCTTCTACCTTGAGTATTTATGTGTTATTCCCCCAATTTCCCATTTAAATCATTTTTGATCTGAGTTGTACTAACCTCCGGTGTCCTTGAAAGATACACAACTTCAACACCCTCTTCTTTTAAAAAATCAAATTTTCCCTTCCAATCATCTCCCATAACAAATGTGTCAATATGGTATTCGTGTACATCCGTCTTTTTCTGTTCCCAGCATGTTTCTGGAATCACTAAATCTACATACCGAATCGCTTCAACTAATGCTTTTCGCTGTTCATATGTAAAATAGCATTTTTTTCTTTTTTCATTCCAATTGAATTCATCAGAAGAAACAACTACAATTAAATAATCTCCTAATGCTTTTGCACGACGTAATAAATTAATATGACCATAATGTAATAAATCAAATGTTCCGTAAGTAATAACCCTTTTCATACTCTATGCCCTTCCTTATAATATGTTATTTTAAACTAATTATACTCTTTCCAAATTAACCTTATATGGTTTATGTCCAAATCTATTTTCAGGCTTGGGCAATGTCATATAATCACCATAATGTGTCTTTAAATAGATATCATAATTATTCGGAATATACGCATACACATCGCCAAATTTCCATTTTCTCAATGGATACAAATCTACTATTTTTATGTATTCTGTTTTTCGTTTTGGAAAATTTAAACATGCCATTGCACTTTGCCCTGTGCCATTATATCTTGTAATCTCTTCTTCTAACTTTTTACATAAATAATCATGCGGAATTAAATATGCCATATAATGTGCTAATCTTCTTATTGCAGCTTTTAAGTACTGTGAAGCTGTAGATGGTTTCATACTAACGTCTGGAGACTGTCTTAAAGAATATAGACGTATCAACTTTTGAACATTATCAAACTGTTTCAAATTATCCTTTTCATCATCAGGGACCTCGTCATAAGGGAATATATCCACATACACACCATGGTGCATTTTTATTTTATGATTACAATACTCTGTAAATGAAGTTCCATCGATTCTAAGTTTACTATAATAATACGGATTATTCTTTTCATTATATGGAGTCTGTAAAAAATAACCATTAGGCAAATATTGAGGTGCTTCTTCCAAAAAACGAATATAATTCTTCCTAGTCATACCAATATCAATGTCATCATCCCAGGGTATGAAACCGCCATGCCTGATTGCCCCTAATGTAGTTCCGCCAATAAGGAAATATTCAATCTCTAATTTTTCACAGATCTTTATAATAATTTTTAAGGCATCTGTTTCTAATGTCTGTATCTTTTCTAGTTCTTCCTCTGTATAAATCGTCAAAAGTTCCATTTTTTTCCTCCAATAAAGTTACAAATTCAAAACTTGATTTATTGCAGCCACAACGTTATCTTCATAATGTTCCCATGTATATCGGATTGCCTTGTTTCGTGCATACCTGCCCATTTCATAAATCTTTAGTTTGTTTTCCAAAAACCACGTCATTCTACTTTTTATGGCTTCTTTATCACCACATGGAATTATAAATCCGGATTTTCCCTCTTCCACCAAGTCAGAAACACCGGAATTAAAGGTACATATAATAGGCAGTCCACAAGCCATTGCTTCAATCCCAACTTGAGCCATTCCTTCGGCAAATGATGGAATTATAAAAACATCTGACTGCTCATAAATTTTCTGCATTTTATCAAAGGTAACTAAACCGGTAAAATGAATATTTGCATCATCTTTATATTTCTTGACAAACCAATCATCCGGATTATAAGCACCTACTACTGTCAATTCCGCAGTATCTCCCATTTCGGAGATTGCATCCAACAAGTACGGAATACCTTTTCTATAATTAACCTGTCCTACAAATAAAAATTTACATTTTGCATTTTCTTTGCCATTTTCCTTCTCGATGTTACTGATCACATTCGCACCATATGGGATTAATTTAATTTGTTCCTCTTTCGCTCCGCAGTGAATCAGCCCCTCTTTTACAAATTGTGAAGCCGCAAGGAAATAATCAGCATCATCAATTTCACTTTGGATTCGAGCTAAATGCTTCGGCTGCCATAAATACTCATTTTCTTTTTTGAGATCATTATTCCCTGAATTTTGAATTTCTTTTTGATAAATTTTTTTCATATACGGTCTTGGTGCAATAGATACGTCCAAAATACGTACAATATTTGGAGCTTTCTTTTTTAGGTAGCGAAAACCTGCTGTTGCATTAGAGTCATACATAACTACTGCATCCGCATTTTCCTTTATAGCCAGTTTTGCAACTTTAATGCCAAATCTATCAGAATCATGTCGTTGCATAAATCTATATACACGATGACTTTTATCAATTCTGACAAGTAGAGCCTCTACCATTCCCCTAAATTCACAATACTGGATAACATCTGTATCTTTGAGAAAACTGTTTTTTCTATTATTAGCTCTTTTCAAATTATCCTTTGATAAAAATAGCTGCACTAATTGCATCAATCGCGACGATTTTTTATTGTATATCGTAGTGACATAATACAATAGCATATCATTCTTTTTCAAAGCAGTTGCTAATCGAAAAGAATGTTGTCGTCCTGGATGTGCTACTATAATCTTGTTAGTTTCTTTTCTATCCATATAAATACTACTTCCTTATCTAACTATACGTTTAATCATTTTTTTTATTACCAACGACTTTTCTTTCCTTGGAAAACCAAAGACAAATATAGAAAACACATAAATGATAACAAAAAAAACAATATGAAACAACAGACTAGCTGCAGCATTCGCAAAGCAAATTTTTTTTAGAAATACACCGCAAACCACTGCAATCACTACTGCTGGCAAAAACTTTATGATTTCCTTCCAGAATTTACGCATATTCAATCCCAATTTATTATAATAGAGATTCATTATCACGCCATTTCCAATAGCCATTGAAATGGCTGTTGATATTGCCGCACCTACTATTCCAACGGTTTTTACTAAAAAGACTGTAGTTATAATGTTTATAATAGCAATCGCAAAATACACCTTACCTCTAAAAGCGTACTTGTTCATTACCTGCAAGATGGTTAATCCCAAATTTTGCATTGCATCAACAGTAAGTGGAATCATAATAATTACAGCTACATAGTATGCATCTTTGTATCCTTCACCCGCCCAAAGTAAAATAAATTCCTGTCCAAACAAAATAAAACCGCACAAAACAAGTCCCAAAAATAAGAACGCAATTCTTCCTACTTTGATAAACAATTCTGAAATTGACTGTATATCCTTTTCCACATCATATAATTTTGATAATTTCGACATAAATACACTAGAAATTGCAGTCCCCAATGGTGTATAGTTCATATAAATCTGAGAACCAACTGAGTATACCGCCACAGCACTTGTATTTAGTATTTTTCCTATAATAAGTTGGTCTGCCTTCCAAAATATCTGATCGGCTATAAGCGCAAATAATATTGCAGATGACAATTGAAAAAGACCTTTCACGAACTCACTATCTTGACCATGGTAATGGATTGTCGCATTCAAGACTATTGTTGCATATGTTCTCCTCACAAGTGCAACAATTAGATTTATAAGAACAACACTTATCACAATTACAATTGCATACGGATATTTTTTTATTAAAAGAAAAACTAGTGCTGGTTGCACAATGGTTGAAAGTATTGATATTACTTTCAGAAAAATAAATTTTTCGTTCGCAGTTATAACGGCAACATATACATAATTCATAATGTTGATTATGATATTTACAATAAGAAGAATCAACATTATAATAGACTCTTGCATCTCAAATGGAGTTAATGACGAAGAATATAAAGATTTGAATGCAAAAATTAATACTACGCCACATACACATATAATTAGTGCAAAAACACTGTATATTCTTTGAGATATAGCAAGAACATTTTCCATCTTTTCTTGATTGTTCTCATTCTTGTATTTGCAATAATACCGTACTACTCCTGCCGATAATAACGATTCCATTATACTTATATAAGCTATTAAAGACCCCACTAACTGATATAATCCGTATTCGCTTTGTCTGATTGTTCCAAGAAGCAACGGTACATAGATTAAATTCACTACAACATGGGTTGCTGTGTATACGTATGATAGAATTATTCCTATTTTTCTTTGATTTACCAATCTAAATACTCCTTTTTCCACATTTTTGTACATTTCTAAATTTCAAGTAACTGTTCTAAATTTTAACAACTACACCGACAAAAGATTTACTTAGACTTTTGTTGTATCACACATTTTCAGCAATCTTATGTTGATTTTTTGAAAAATAATATAAAACCACTTTGATATCACCTGATATCTTAATTCCGGCAATCTATCAAAAACCTCTTCTCCAAATTGATTCACAATACTTTCTAACATGTTAGATACTATAAATGTCTAACCATAGTATTTCTGCCTACATCTTTCAATATTACTAATCTAAAATATCAGAGAATCTCATAGTACAAATTTTTATATGCATCACACATCTTCTCCAATGTAAATCTACTTTCATATGTTGCTCTAGCATTTACACTTAATCTTTTATAAAGTTCTCTATCGGTAGCAAGTAAACTGATTTTTTGAGCTAAATCATATTCATCTTTAATGACAAAACCATTGTATCCATTCTCTAAAATCTCTGTTATTCCACCTACAGCTCTTCCTAATACTGGAATTCCATATCCCATTGCTTCAACCTGAACTAAACCTAATCCTTCATTACGAGATGCCAAAACCAAAATATCTAGCTGTGGAATAAAAGTATCCTTCGCACAACTAATATACCCTAGACACTCCACTAACCCACATAGATTATTTTGGGAAATTAATTGATCCATTTTCTCATACGAAAACATCTCTGTTTCTTTTCCTGCTGCCATCAATCGCATCTTTTGCTTCTGATCATCAGGCAACAGAACAAACGCATTAAACAGGGTATCCCATCCTTTTGCCATACTCAAATTTCCGACATGACCAATAGTAAATTTTTTCTGTTTGCTTCGCTTGTTTATGTCAATAAAGCACCCATTATAAATTACTTCTATTTTCCGCTTATCTATGCTATTAGCATAATAATCAACGATTGCTTTACTTACAGATGTTATCTTTTTGTTATATCTAATCAAACGTTTTAAGGCAAATGTATATAACATATTTGATATTTTCAAACGCACATTCTGTTCATCTCCGCATAACGAATGTAACGTACAAATCAACGGTATATCACTCCAGTTAGCACAACTTCCTAATGCTTGAACATTATGAACATGGCATATAACTTTTTCGTCCTTGTGTTTCTGACAATAATGTCTATATACCTTGTGAATTCCCATTCCAAAAATCATATAACTTCCCGGAAAATTCATCGCATCAACTTTTATCATTTCACATGGTATATCAATCATGCTTTCAATAGCCGGATCATAAACACTATATGCTATCACGCACTTATTTCCATTTTCTTGCATATAATTAATTATATTGGCTGCTACACTTGCAACTCCTCCATATAACGTATGCACAAAATGTATAACCGTAAGTTTCACTCAGACGCAACCTCCTTTACAAAAAGCTTTCGTACTACCCAAATTGGAAGAATAGCAAAAACTAAATACCAAAAATTACTTGGAAAATATCCCCTTATTATAAGTTGAAGATTGCACCCCAACAAAACTGAAAAATAAATTAAATCCAAAGAATTTACATTATTCATATACTTATTTTTCAGTTCTTTAGCCCAGTGACCATAAAGTCCCATAAAAAACAGAATTCCAAAAAAACCTGCCGCATAATAATATTCACCCAATGCAGGATAAGCCTGTCCTGACGCAATATTAGGTCCTATCAAAGTTGTAAGTCCCTCACCACCATATGAAGATATTTTTCCTGGCCATAATGCTCTTGGAATCATCATCACAATTGTTCCAATAACAATTTGCCTCCCCCAAACATAATCATATTGAGATGGTATTACCGGAACCATACCATAAACATTTTTATATATTCTTAGATTATCCCAAAAAGCAGAGTCAAAAGAGTCCTTTATCATATCTCCATTTATGATACTTGTATCTATTCCCACACCACTTCTAATGGCAACTCTAAAAGTAGTCATCAGTAGCACAAAAATCATCATAGCGCCTAAAATAGTAACCAAATGAACTATTTTCACTTTTTTGTTTTTTCGAATAAAATAATAACAAACAAAAGTTATAACAATCTGAATTACAAAAAAACGGAATCCACGAGCAACTTGCATCATTAGCATCGGAACAAATAATACCCACTTCAAAAATCTGCTGTTTCCAAACTCCCAATACAATAAAACCACCGTAGGCAAAGAATATGACAACATCGAAATAAAGCCTATATTACTATATGTAGTATAGGAACTGCTGGAATTGTCCAATAATCCCAATGACAAAATATACAACAAACTTCCATACCCACTATGCAATAAATAATATGCATTAGCAGCAAAACACACTACATACATGATTATAATTACAGGTACAGTATACTTTTGCGATACAACTTTTCGTTTTTCTTTTTTGATATAATTCCAGTTATGACCAAATGTGAATGATTTCACATACAATACATAAAAAACAAAATAACCAGCTAATGTCATGAACGTAGTTTTAATTCCATATTCAAACAGATAATATCCATACCAGTCAAAATCGCCAATTAAAATATCATAAATCGGAGTCACAAAAAACATCACGGCATATATTGCAGTAATAAAATAAATTGGTTCAAAGCATCCTTTCCCACGGTATTGTACCAACATAATTAGCACAATCGCCAAACTAAAAATATCCGCCCACAAATTATATATATATACATCTTCTAATACCAAGCTATTACAATAAATAATTGCAAATACCGTAGCACAAACAATTATTAAAGATATTCGTATTCTATTCTTCATCCTTTACTTAAACTCCTATTTTAAATAGTACCAATAGTACGCATATCACATTTTCCTTATTGTTTGTTATACATACTTACTAGATTAATAAGCATCCTTTTTACTTCTCGCACAGATACAAGCACTCTCCTATTATTCTCTTTGTTACAGTTTTTGAATTATATTGATTTATTGCCTTGCATACGGATTGTTCTCTCATTAACTCACTTTGAGATAACAATGTTTCCAATAATTCAGAAGCTACATCTATATTCTTATAGCTAAACACAAATCCGTTATTCCCCGAATCAATAACTTCCGGATAATTTCCACAATGTTCCGATATAAATAAAGGCAATCCAGCCCAAAGCGCTTCGATGCAGGTCAATGGATTAGGATCTGAAAGAGAGGGAAGTACAAAAATATCTGCCACGCCATATAACCTTACCATTTCTTCTTGGCTCTTATTTCCAAGCAGTCTAACATCTAACTTTTTTTCCTTTGCTTTATTTTCAATATGTCCCTTTAATTCCCCATCTCCAGCAACAAGAAATACAACATTTTGCTTTTGATTCAATTTTTCAAGAATATCCAAAAATTCTAATATACCTTTTACTGGGCTTAATCTAGCTGGGCAAAAAAGAATTTTCTTATTGTTTTCAATCTGCAGTAATTGCCTAATATCTTGTTTTTGTGCCTTCGGCATATAATAGGAATTTTTATAAACGCTCTCATCAATCAAATTAGGTACAAAGCAATATTTTGCATCCCTAGTCGCATATTTCATAATAAACTCTCTGGATAGTTCTCCTGCATACCAAAAACCATCATATTTTTTATAAAATTTCTTTCGAACAATTTCTCGAATAGCATTTTTTATATTGCTATTTCCTTTTTGTTCATGTAGGTGAGACTCACTCCAAAATAAACATTTATATCCATATTTTTTTTTATTTCTAGCAATTTTCCAGGCACCTGGGCAAAGATAACTTCCTGCTACCACTACAATATCTGGTTGCAATAAACGTATTTTTTCCATCAAATTACTGTTGATATGAATATATGTTTCTCCTTTACTAATTGTTCGACTATCAAGTAGCGTAGTATAGGGGGATTTTAAGTCAGCATATTTCCATGTACGATTATCTTCAGTTTCAGCCATTACCAAGACATTAAATTCATGCCCACTTTCTGAGCAACACTCATAAAACAAATCATAGAAATATTTTCTGTAAGGCGTCAATATATTAGTATAAATTGCTATGTTCATAATCTATCCTCCATAATTGAAAGAAGATTATTAGCAACTCAAATTATCAGCAGATGTTACGAATTACTTCTGCAATCTGCTTTGCCATATTTTCTATCGTGTATACCTGAGCACTTTTTATTGCATATTCGGTCTGTCTTGCAAGTTCAGCGTCATTCAGCATTTCCTGCATAGCACTCGCCAGGGAATCCGTATCCTCTGGCGGAACAATTCTACCGCCATCTCCATTTTTTAATATTTCCATTCCGGCTCCACAGTTTGTTGTTGTGATTACCGGTGTACCAGCAGCCATAGCTTCATTAACAACCAGTCCCCAAATATCTTCTCTTGTGGGGAGTACAAACAAATCTGCAGCACGATAATAATCAATTAAATCTTCTTTCGTTTTAAATTCAACAAATACTATATTGTCTGTTACTTTATTTATACCCCCCCCCAACTATATAAAGTTGAGTATCAGGTATGTTGCATTTTGTATAAGCTTCCATCAAAATATCAATTCCTTTTCTTTCTATTAACTGTCCTACATAAAGAATCATTTTACCAGCACGACAACCTATTTTCTTCTTAAACTTCTCTTTGTTATATAGCTCAGTAATCACATCTGCTTCGGAAACTGATGTGAAAGGATACCAATATATTTTCTCCTTTTTAGCACCGTGCTTAATTAATTGCTGATTCGTCAGTTCTCCAGAACTCAGCCCAAAATCTGCACCACTAATTATAAATTTTTTCAGCAAATATTTTGTTGCTGATTCTTTTCCTGGTAATATTCCATCACATACAAGTGCGTATTTAATTCTATGCATACGCATATAAATAATTGTCAGCACAGCCGTCGGCGAGCTATATCCATTCATTAAAATCGCATCATATTGATTTTTCTTAATAATTTTTAGGATTTCCAACGAAGCACTTGCTTCCATTCCTATATTTTTCCCATGTAGAAATATTTCTTCATAATTCCGTTTGCTTTCCGACTTCCATTTAGCATCTCGATCAGAAGCCGTTTCTCTTTCGTAAACAACTGTCAATTCAACTTCCATGCTCAACAGATTGAAGAAAGTAATTTTATATGGTGCCGGTAAGTTTGTAACATATAAAATTTTTTTCACAATATCTTTCCCTCATACAACCTCATATACTTTTGTACTGAAGTTTGATAATTAACATCCACATTTATTGGTTTAAAAGTTTCAGAATCCTCTATTGCCCTCATCAACGCTTGAACATCTCTTTTCGGTACATGTGTTCCATACATTTTTGCACTCTCCGGACTTCCCCCTGTATCGTAAGTAACAACCGGAATACCACAAGCAATCGCTTCTAAGTTCGTTGTTGGATAGTTGTCCTCCAATGTCGGATTTACAAAAATGTCTGCTGCTGAATACAATTCTACTAATTCCTTTACACTATTCGTATGCTCAATTGCTATCATATTTGATGGAAGACTTTTTATCTGTTCCTTAGTAAGTCCAACCAAAATAATCCGGTATATATCATCCAGTTTCTTTGACAATTCTATAAACGAAGGCAATCCTTTTCTTTTGTCCCATATAGCGGCAACTCCAAGAACTATTTTTTTGTCTGCGCAGGAATACCGTTCTTTTATTCGGCTATCCACAGGTCTAAATACTTCTGTATCAACTCCGTTATGAATAACTTTTACATCATATTCATTCATATAGGAATCTTGGAGTAAATCTGTCAGCCATTGAGAAGGTGTTACAAGTGTCATATTCGATACCCCGGTAAATATTCGTTTCTTTTTCATATAATTTGTCCTAGACATATCTGGACCAATTCTTGCCGGATATTCTTTTTTTTGAGGGCAATCAAAACAGCCTGTTTTCCACTTGTCACAATCTACATAATCAAAATACACACAATGTCCAGTAAAACACCAGCAATCATGCAGTGTCCAAATGATTTTCTTCCCACAACTTTTCAAATACTCAAACAAGACTTCAATATTGATATAATATCCGTGAATATTATGCAGATGTATTACATCCGGATCATATTCTCTAACCCATTTTATAAATTTTTCGGTTGCTCTCTTGCTCCCAAATCCGGCTGCATCTAACACTCGCGCCTTTAAACCATGAAGTTTAACATCAAAATCAGAACCAATTCTAACCGCGTACTTTCGGAACTGCTGCGGTACCTGTTCTCTGCCATATGCAATTTTTACTTCATGTCCCTGTTTTTCTAATTCAGTTGCAAGATCCGTACAAATTCTTCCTGTACTACGAATACCACAAACTACATTGATCATCAAAACCTTCATATGTTTAATCCTATTCTCTCAAAATTTACTCTCCAATTTATCCATAAAAAGTTTCTCTTGAAAGTTTTCTTCATAATATTTTCGAGCATTCTGTCCCATATTTGTCCTGTCTATTTCTTTTAAAATAAAGTGTTTAATATTCTCAGTCAGTTTTTCAGCATCATCCGCGTTTCCACAAAAACCACATCGTGCATCTTCAATAATTTCTTTTGTTTCGCCATCAATAGCGCCAATAATTGGTTTTCCAACAGCCATATAGGACTGAACCTTTCCAGGAAGAGTAAGACTTAACACTGGATCTGCTGCAAGTGTAATCAGCATTGCATCTGCCTTTTCATAAAAACCAGGCATTTCTTCCAGTGGTCTCCTTCCATAGAATATTACATTTTCTATTTTTTTATCTTCTTTTATCTTTTTGAGTCGTTCTAAATCAGTACCTCCACCTACTATGTGGAATTTGACCGGGTACTCTTTTAATTTCTCTGCTGCCTTTAATATTGTTTCGACAGACTGTACCTCACCAATATTTCCAGCAAACATAAAATCAAATACACCTGTCTCTGTTTTCGGCGGAATCTGTTCAAAAATCCCCTCTGCATACTGCGGTAAATATTCTATATTTTCTGCAGTAATTCCAAATTCATTTTTTAAGTACTTAGAAAACATACGGCTTGTAATCAATATTTTGTCCATCTGTCTGTAAATCGTCTTGCTGACATGATGATAATATTTATATATCGCCGATTCTCTTTTAATTCCACCTGCAATCAAGCTCTCCGGCCATAAATCCAGACAGTACATTATAACCGGTACTTTATATTTCTTTTTGTAAGCAATAGCAGCATGTGCCATCATAACTGGACTTAATTGATTACAAAAAACCACATCAAATTTTTTTCCATTCGATGCAGTACACTTATTAGAAAGCACATATTTAATTGAAGAAATAGCATAACTGTAATAATTCATCATTCTTTTTGCAATTCCTGTTTCTCGTGGAATTGTAAAACACCGATGCACTTTTACTCCATTAATCACCTCATCAATGTGTTTTCCTTTTCCATATCCATCATAAAGTATTCCTTCTGGATAATTAGGATAGCCTGTAACGACCTGTACTTCATGACCTCGTTGAACCATTTCCTCACATATATCAGAGATTCTAAACGGTTCCGGTTTATAATACTGACATATTACAAGGATCTTTTTTTTTACTGTTTGTTTCTGCTCTTCTGAATGCTTTGCCATCTCACCGGTACCGCCTTCAACTACGGAATCATCATGTGCAAATACTCCAACACTACCAAGGAAACATTTGATGTCCATCAGCAGTCCCATTTTTTTGACATATTCACCATCCAGTTTCGCTTTTACCGGAATTTCAAGTTCGTCTCGTCCGTTGATCTGCGCCCATCCGGTCAAGCCTGGTTTTACGTCATTAGCATTATATTTATCTCTCTCGGCAGTCAGAATATCCTGATTCCAGAGTCCAGGACGTGGTCCAATTACTGACATGTTGCCAATAAAAATATCCCAAATCTGTGGGAGTTCATCTAAGCTGTGTGCGCGAAGGAATTTTCCCACTTTTGTAATATACTGTTCCGGATTATCCAACATATGTGTTGGTACATCGTGCGGTGTAGACATCTTCATACTTCTGAATTTGTGAAGTTTAAAATATTTTTTATTCTGTCCCATCCGCTTCTGAGTAAAAAGTACCGGACCGGGATCATCAATGACAATTGCAAGCGCTATTCCGGCATAAATTGGTGATAACACAACCAGACCGCCAAAAGAAAGAACAATATCCATTGCTCTTTTTATATATTTCTCATAAACTCCGGTTTTGTAATCAGATTCTCCGACTGCTTCCAGATGTCCTCTGACACCATCCGCGTTTTCAGGATCGTTTTCGTCATATACAAATCTGACTTTTTTCCCTTCAAGTGGATTTTTTTGTTTTGGTTCGTCAGCATACTGTGAAGCACCTTTTTTGCACTTTGCAAGGATACTTAATCCTGCAAGAGTCGTACCTGCCAGTATCCCGACAGTTCCTATAATTTTTCCGATTTTTTTCTTATTAATTGACATCAATAATCTCCTGCGCCTTAATTAGCTCTTTTATCATAACAAGGGTGTTCCCCTGCCGGATGGAACGTTGTCACAATCTCCTCAACCATCTCTACGATATGGTCACTGTTTTCATAACTTGCTTTCGCCAGTTTTTCCAGTTGTTTCAGGAATACCTCTGTATCAAACGGAATCGGTTTGCCGATGTGGATCAGCTCATTATCGGTCTTTTTGATTCCTTCTTCTGCCATAAGTTTTTCTTCGTAAAGTTTTTCGCCCGGACGAAGTCCTGTATATTCAAGCTGAATATCCACATCCGGTTCAAATCCGGAGAGGCGGATCAGGTTGCGGGCAAGTGTATCGATTTTGACTGCTTCACCCATATCCAGTACGAAGATTTCACCGCCCCAGGCATAAGTTCCTGCCTGAAGGACGAGGCTGACTGCCTCCGGGATCGTCATAAAGTAACGAACAATGTCAGGATGTGTGACTGTCACCGGACCGCCTGCTTCGATCTGTTTACGAAACAGCGGAATTACGGAGCCGTTGCTTCCCAGTACATTTCCGAAACGTACTGCTACATACTGGGTTCCTTTATGATCTTTATTTCGAATACTTTCGATATTGATAACGCTGTCTTTCGAACTCATACCATCTGCTGCCATATGATCCAGCGGATCTCCTGCAAGCTGACCATCAATTACCTTATCCATGTGGGCATGTAAGAACGGAAGCAGATCAATTCTGCCTGCTTTGCTGATGGCATCCATGCTCTGTACGACCATCTCACAGAGACGTTTGCTTGCACCCATGATATTTGTCGGATTAACTGCTTTATCCGTACTGATCAGTACAAAGCGCTGTGCGCCGTATTTCATAGCAGCATATGCTGTTTTGTATGTACCAATGACATTGTTTTTGATTGACTCATTCGGGCTTGTTTCCATAAGCGGTACATGCTTGTGGGCTGCTGCATGATAAACGATATCCGGATGATACTGCTCGAACACCATATTAATGCGACGACTGTCACGTACAGAACCGATCAGAACTTTCAGATTCAGGTCTTTGTATTTTCGTTTCAGTTCCTGTTCGATGTCGTATGCATTATTTTCGTAAATATCAAAAATGATGAGCTGCTTCGGGTTGTGGGATGCAATCTGTCGACACAGCTCACTTCCGATAGAGCCGCCGCCACCGGTAACAAGGATTGTTTTGCCCTTCAGGTACTGAAAGATTTCATCCATATTTACTTTGATCGGTTCACGTCCAAGGAGGTCTTCTACCGCTACCGGTTTCATCTTACTGAGCGATACATCACCATTTACCAGCTGATAAGTACCGGGAAGACTTCTCAGCTCACATTGCGTCTCTTTGCAGATATTCAGGATATCTCTCTTCTCTTTTGCATGTGCAGAAGGAATCGCAAAAAGAATCTGATCAATGTTGTATTTCTCGACATTTTCCAGAATGTTCTCGCGTCCGCCTACGACAGGGACATCTTCCATGATTCTGCCCCATTTGTTTGGGTTGTCATCTATGATACAGCATGGTCTTGCTGTTGATTCTGTAGATGTTTTCAGTTCTCGTAGGATCATCTGTCCGGCGGCACCGGCACCGATAACCATTGCATTGTGAATTGCTTTTTCATTCTGGGTACGGCGCACTCTCTCCAGTGATACATAGCGGAAACTGAAACGCACCGCTGTCACCAGGCAGAACTGCACGATACATCCGATGATGTAATAGGACATCGGCATCTGTCCAAACAGAAATGTAATGCCGAAAATCTGAAATAATGTCGTAATTACTGTAGCAGCAGAGATTCTGTTTAGTTCACTGATGCTGGCAAAACGCCACAGGCTGTTGTACAAATGGAATATATAGAATATCAGCACGCAGAATGCTGTATAAAATGGAGCGAATTTAATAAATGCATTAAAGTAATTCTGTGGAATGCTGGAAAAGCGCATGTCAAAGCGCAATAATAGACCAAGAAACCATGAAAAATTAACAGCCACTATATCATAGATGATCAGATAAAATGCTATGATCACCCAGTGCTGTAAGTGTCTCCGGCTCCCTGTGTGAGAATCTTCGGTAGTCGTTTTATTTGTTTTTTTACTCAAAATATTTTTCTTCCTTCCATTTTCTGTATTTCTGTTTATCTTATCTGTTTTATATTCAGCAGAATTATAGCACAGATAACTACGTTTTGGAAGTGGGGGGGGGGTAAAAATAAATCGAAAAATTTTGATTCGTGGAGAAGTCTGTCAATTTATGGTAACTGCAGGCGGGGAACCCGCCTGCGGAAGCGATTTTTAAATTTTGAGTTTTTTAATTATACTTTTGACCAATGGCATAGGCAATTTTTTGTGCACGTTCCGCATTACCGCCATCCATCATTGTTAAATTACCGAGTTCATAATAATTATCAAGAATTGATTTCCATATTTCATCAATATAATTTTTATTGTAATCATCACAATACGCATATGTTAATGCTTTAATTAAATATTTCTGACTGCGTTCCAGGCAACTCTGATCTGTCATGTTTTCCGATAGATCTGCTATAATTCTTCTGTCATAGCTCTCCCTATACAATGTTCCAAGCAATTTCAGATTGTCAGCCTCTTCAGAAATTTCATTCGCATTTATTCTCTTCTTGATTTCGCATATAATGCTGTAGTTTTTCAGTTCCGAAGATAATACTTTACTTCGGTCCTCCTGCAATTGATTCGCATCATGAATCTCTGTCCCGTACGGTCCCTCTTCAAGTTCTGACTCTGTTTTACGAACCGGACGATTTGCCTCACCATTCATAAACCGATGCGCATAATTTTCCAGCAATGTCAGAATTTCCTCTGAACTGAATTGTACATAATATCCTAAGTACAGATCATTTTCCCAGTCTATAGAGATTTGGGCTATATTATCCTGAGAATCTTCTCCCACAGCTTTCGAATTCTCTTCCGATATCGATGATGCTATCGTTTCTGAATCACATTCTTCTGTTATATTTCTATCCAATATTATATCTGCCACGACAATATCAACTTTGTATAATCCTGACAGAAAAAAGAGACTCAGATATATCCCACACACAAATGACAGTAAATTCTTTTTATCATCTTTCTTTTTTCCCTTGAATCCCTTCCAAAATATACCTAAAACAGCCACTACTATTACAACATTATTAATGGGATTATCTAAATATAAATCTATTATATTTCCTACTTTTTCTGCTATAGTACTGGACAGCCATGGTAGTATCAATACTATACTTACCACCAGCGTTCCTCTTAATAATATCGGATTTTTGGTTATACGGCATCTATGTCTCGTTCTTTTTTTATTTTGATTTTTCTTTTTTATATTCCCCTTATGACTCACTTTGCCTCTCACCTCTCAGCAAAATTTTTGTCTTTTATCCCCTTTTTGATTATATCTTTTCTGGTTATTACCTCCTGCTCTTTTTCAAAATTTACTAATCGCTGAACTAATATGGTATCATGCTTTTTATTTTTTGGCAATGTGAAAAGCCATTCAGAGTGTCAGTTCCAAATGGCTTTCCACAATACCATTCTGTTATTCAAACAAATAATAATCAAATAGAATTTTACATTTTTTTCGCCAGTTCCATTTTACTATATCCCATGTCCACTAAAATATCATCTAATGAATTAAGTAAAGAATCTCTGGCCATTGGCACCAACGTATTTTCCGCAATTTTTGTATAATCATCTGGTAATTGGGACAAAGCAAAGATAATTTTACCAATTAATTCAATCTTTATTTTTTCATCTTTTGAATCAATATTTAACTTAATATTTAGCAATACAGTCTTATCTTCTTGCTTCTTTGATGTTTTTATTTCTATCTGACATTTCATATCAAGATCAAGCTTTTTGGATACTTTTTGAGATATGTATATATTAGAACTTATAATTCTCTTTTTTAAAATCTGAGCACTAATTTCCTGCATATTTTAAATTCTCCTCTTTTTTCCATACGGGTTTCCTGTTGTACCCACTTGCAAAATTTAAATCTATATAATTTTCCCAATTTGTTTGCGTCTTTTCGCCCGGAATAAGAATCACCATTTCTTTTGCTTCTTCTTTAATTTCAAAAGACTGCGCAATTGCTTTCGCAACATATTGATTTAATGTAATCTTTTGTCTTGCAGCCTCTAATGCAGCCTTTTTATGTATTTCCGGCGATATTCGAACATTAAAAGTACCTTTAAACTCTTTATCTGGATTTTTTCCAATTTTCTCACATAACTCTAAATAATTATCAATACTCTGTTGAAACATTTTTTTTATCTCATCAAGTGATCTGCCATGAAAATTTAAAGAATCTGTAATACCAAAAACTTCTCCAACTAAGATATCATCTTCCGCATCATATTCTACAGATGCATGGTAACCCTTATACTCTAACATTGAATTCATATTTTTCCCTCTTTTGACCGATGTATGTTCAGTATTTTATAAAACCTGGAATTTCCACATAAAATTTGTTAATGTATTAATAATACCTGCTTTGATGCACTTAAATATTATAAATAATATATTACTCTTCCAAATGTAATATGCGCATCAATCATACATCTCCTCTTTAGTATGTATTTTCACTTCATCTTCCAATTTCTGAAAGGGCTGCCTGATTCTTCGACATCCCCTGTCAGAAATCGTACTCCAGATGCTTCTTCACTCCTTATTATTTAATTCTCCTACATCCATCAAAAACTGTATAACCTTCTTTATCTGGTATCTATACAGTTCATTTCCCGGATGTAGTTGATCAAACTGCAAAATTCTTTCAGTTTGAGTATGTACAAAGCCAATCCCTGATCCCCGTTTACTTGAAAACTTTTCACATCCACATTGTTTCATTAATAAATCCAGTTCTCTGGTTGTGAAATTTTTCGGTTCCGGTTTCCTACATAGCTTTGCAATTAAATCTTCACGTTTAGCCATTAGAACTCAACCACCACCTTCTATTGCAACTATTTTGCAACTATTTTTTAGTTACATTCATTATAACATTTTTTTTCTATATTGCAATCACTTTTTATGCTGCTCCTGCTATTTTCATCTTGTTTCTCGGATGCAGCTCTCGCAGGATTTCTGCCTGTTTTTTCGCTGCGATATGGATGTATATCTGCGTCGTTCTTATGGAACTGTGTCCCAATATCTGCTGCACGCAGCTGATATCCACGCCTTCTTCTATCAGGTATGTGGCAAAAGAATGTCTGAACATATGTGGTGTGATATTTCTTTTGATTCCCGCCTGTTTTGTATATTTTTTCAGCATCAGTCGAACTGATTGCTCTGTATATCTGCTTCCACGGTTATTTATAAAGAAAAATCCATTTTTCTGGATTTCTGCTTTATTTTCGTCAAAATATTGTTTCAGTATGTGCAATACTGAGGTATTACTGATTTGTACGTACCTTTCCTTACCACCCTTGCCCATGATTCTGATAAGGCCGGTATGGAGATCTACGCAGTCTTCTTTTATATTTGAAATTTCGTATACCCTTGCTCCGGTTGCAAAAAACAGTTCTACTACTGCTACATCCCGCAGTATATATCTTCGGGACTTTTCCGTGCTTTTGTTAAGGCATTTATATATATGATTCAATATGTGTTCGATTTCTTCGCGTGGGATAATTCTTGGGAGAGTCACTTTTTCCTTAAAGCGGACTTTGATTTTGTGAAATGGATTTTCTGCAATAATTTCCACATCTTCCAGATAATTATAGAATGCCTTTACCGATGCAATTTTCCTCTTTACTGTTTTCTGCTTATATTTCCTGTGCAAATATGTGATATACTCTTCAATTTGCTCTTTAGACGGAACATCCGAAGCAAGATATGTGAAATATTGCCGGAGATCAATCCGGTATGCTTTGAGTGTTTTCTCATCCAGTTCCTTCCTGTACCTGCAAAATTCCAGGTACTGTACCACTTTATCTTCTAATCTCATAGTCTGTTGTCTCCTTTACTTTCGCTGTAGTGCATTTGTGCCGTTTATCTTTATTCGAAAGTATAGCATATGCGTGGATTAAAGGATAATTAGCAGTTATCC
>UMII01065210.1_pt1 | contig 48299 bp, 42 predicted proteins | sample 1965731 | NCBI WGS metagenome assembly UMII01 (sample SAMEA4836118, study PRJEB28245) | human gut metagenome | biome: gut microbiome; material: fecal sample | place: Denmark | collected 2008
GAATCATCCCGACTGTAGACGCTACAATCGCTGGTGAGTTCGGCCGTATCATGGCTTGGGCTGACAAATACAGAACTATGAAAGTTCGTACAAACGCAGATACACCGGCTGATGCTAAGAAAGCAGTTGAGCTTGGTGCAGAAGGTATCGGACTTTGCCGTACAGAGCATATGTTCTTCGGTGAGGGACGTATCGATGCATTCCGTGAAATGATCTGCTCCACAACAGTAGAAGAAAGAGAAACAGCTCTTGCAAAAATTCTTCCATATCAGCAGGAAGACTTCGAAGGACTGTTCGAAGCACTGGAAGGCAACCCGGTTACTATCCGTTTCCTGGATCCGCCGCTTCATGAATTCGTTCCTACTGAAGAAGCTGACATCAAGAAACTTGCAGATGCTCAGGGCAAAACCGTTGAAGAAATCAAAACTATCATTGATTCTCTCCATGAGTTCAACCCAATGATGGGTCATCGTGGATGCCGTCTTGCAGTTACTTATCCAGAAATTGCCAAGATGCAGACAACAGCAGTTATCCGTGCAGCAATCAAAGTTAAAAATGCTCATCCGGATTGGGCAATCAAACCGGAAATCATGATCCCGCTTGTTGGCGATATCAAAGAGCTTAAATATGTTAAGAAATTCGTAGTAGAAACTGCAGACGCTGAGATCAAAGCAGCTGGTTCCGACCTTCAGTATGAAGTTGGTACTATGATCGAGATTCCGAGAGCAGCTCTTACTGCTGACGATATTGCTAAAGAAGCTGACTTCTTCTGCTTCGGTACAAACGACCTTACACAGATGACATATGGCTTCTCCCGTGATGATGCAGGTAAATTCCTGAACGCTTACTACGATGCTAAGATCTTCGAGAATGACCCATTTGCTAAACTTGATCAGGTTGGCGTTGGCAAGCTCATGAAGATGGCTATCGAACTTGGCAGACCGGTTAACCCGAACCTCCATGTAGGTATTTGTGGAGAGCATGGTGGAGATCCGTCTTCCGTAGAGTTCTGCCATAAGATTGGTCTGAACTATGTATCCTGCTCACCGTTCCGTGTACCGATCGCTCGTCTTGCAGCAGCACAGGCAGCTATCGCAGAAAAGAACGCTTAATAGCAGTTTATAAGGCTATTAAGTTAGCCTGATATTTGTGTCCCAACGGAGTAGTACCGACCCTCACTTTACAGGAAACTGTATCGTGGGGGTCTTTTTTATAGTTTTTTCTTTAAAAACCCGTTTGTTAAAGAATTTGACAGCATATTGTTTAAAAGAGTATAATAAATTTGAAATATTTTTAGTGATTTTAGGTAATCATTTCATGGTATCCGGGAGAATTACATATGAATATAGCAGAAACATATACATATATGAAAAGAAAGTTTATACATGAGACTTCAGAAAATGCAGGGCGATATGTTTGAACGTTAATATATATTTTTTTCTGGATGGGAATATGAATATGTATATGGGGAATGGAATTCTTTCTTCGAACAGCGAATTGCTTAATGAAACTTTTTACATTTATAAAGCAGAAAACGACAGTTCCATACAATGCGGAAATATCGATTCCTATAATGGAAAGAAAACCGGAGTTCTGAAAAATGACCAGCGTATGGTAGCTGTCTGCAACCTTGAAGATATCATAAAAAAAACAGATATTATCATCCGGGATCAGGCGCTGGAAACACTTGCCAACATTATATTTACTAAAGATAAAAAATCCAGCCACACTAAAAAGAGGTTGAAAAACAAAACACAGCCTCGTATAATGGCATATGGAAATTTACGTTACAAAGTGGGGGAGTAGATTTGAAAAATAACAAATATGAAATTGATATGTGCAATGGATCAATCATGGACAAGCTGATCTCTTTTTCACTGCCTTTGATGCTTTCCGGTATTCTGCAGCTTATGTTTAACGCAGTAGACATTATCGTTGTCGGACAGTTTACCGGAAGCCAGGCACTGGCAGCTGTGGGATCGACCACTGCACTGATTGCAGTTTTTACCAATTTATTTATTGGTATATCACTCGGTGCAAATGTGCTCGCAGCACGTTTTTATGCTTCCGGAAAACATAAAGAAATGTCGGAGACAGTACATACTTCAATCACATTAGCACTGATCAGTGGTATCATTATGGCTTTTGTAGGACTTCTGTTTTCGAGGGCCGCTCTGGAGATTATGAGCACACCGGATAATGTCATTGATCAGTCCACCCTGTATATGAGGATATATTTTCTTGGTATGCCATTCTTTATGCTGTACAATTACGGTGCCGCCATTTTAAGAGCAGTAGGAGATACAAAGAGACCCTTGATTTTTTTGATTATCTCAGGACTTGCAAATGCAGGATTAAATTTACTTCTGGTCATTGTTTTTGATATGGGAGTTGCCGGTGTTGCGATAGGAACCGTTGTATCACAGTTTATATCCTGTGTGCTTGTTCTTCGCTGTCTGCATCATTCGGAAGGAAGCTATCAGCTCTGTTTTTCAAAGCTGACCATCAAAAGCTTCTATCTGAAACAGATTTTTCAGGTTGGTGTACCCGCAGGCATTCAGAGTACCGTCATCAATTTGTCCAATGCATTGTTGCAGTCATCAGTCAACTCATTCGGCTCAACTGCGATGGCAGGGTATACAGCGGCCAATAATATTTTTGGATTTTTATATATCTCCGTAAACTCCATCACACAGTCCTGTATGAGCTTTACCAGCCAGAACTATGGAGTCCGTAAGACAAAACGTATGGATAAAATTCTCATCGACTGTATGATCTTATCCTTTGTATTTTCGTTTACACTCGGATGTGGGGCATATTTTTTCGGAAATGAGCTTCTCCGGCTGTATACCAGTGATCCGAAAGTTATCCAATGCGGAATAGAAATTCTTGCCTTTACCACAGTTCCGTATTTCTGCTGCGGACTGATGGATCTGTTTCCGGGTGCACTTCGTGGAATGGGTCATTCCGGTGTGCCTATGATCCTTTCGATCATTGGTACTGTAGGAACAAGAATTGTATGGATCTTCGGACTTTTTCCGAACCACAGATCCCTGTCATTTTTGTTTATTTCTTATCCGGTATCCTGGATCCTGACAATCATTATGCAGGTGATCTGTTTCTATTTTGTCAGAAAAAAAGTACACAAAACGATGTTATCTGCAGACTAAAATCCATAATCATCCTTATAATAAACAGAAAAAGCTCCGGAGAGCTCCTGATCATTTCAGGAACTTCCGGAGTTTCTTTTCGTTCTTAAGGTTATATGGCTGATACCGTATGGAAAGGTCCGGCCAGGTCTTTTTATTTACAATACTCTTATAATGTGTAAAGGTACGGAAACCTTCCTCGCCATGGTAAGCGCCCATGCCGCTTTCACCAAATCCGCCAAATCCCATTTCTGACGTTGCCAGATGAATCAACGTATCATTAATGCATCCACCGCCAAAATCACATCGTTCCATTACTTTATTTGCAAGTCTGCTTCTGGAAGTAAATACATAAACTGCCAGCGGATGTGCCATGGAATTGATTTTTTCAATTGCTTCATCGATTGAATCATAGGTAACGATCGGAAGAAGCGGACCAAAAATTTCTTCCTGCATGACTGCGTCTTCGAAGGTTGCATTATCAAGTACCGTAGGCTCGATCTGCAGCGTTTCCTCGTTATAATTTCCGCCGGCAACAACTTTTTCTTTATCGATCAGTCCGAGAAGCCGTCGGAAATGTTTCTCATTGATAATCTTTCCATAATCCGGATTTTTAAGCGGTTCTGTTGTATACTGCCGGTTGATCTGCCGGATGATCTGGCGCACCAGTTTGTCCTTTATTTTGCGGTCACAGTAAATATAATCCGGGACAACACAGGTCTGTCCGCAGTTCAGAAGTTTACCAAACACGATACGTCTGGCTGCCAGTTTCAAATTGCATCGACGGTCAACGATACATGGACTTTTCCCCCCTAATTCCAGTGTGACCGGAGTCAGGTGTACAGCGGCCTTTGTCATAACCTCTCTGCCGACATGCTGACTTCCCGTAAAAAAGATATAATCAAACCTTTCGTTCAGAAGAGCCGTATTTTCTTCACGTCCGCCTTCGACCACAGCCACATAAGAAGGATCAAAACATTCTGCAAGAATTGCTTTGACAACTGCGGTTGTGGCAGGAGAGAAGACACTTGGTTTCAGGATTACCGTATTACCGGCGGCAATTGCATCGATCAGAGGATCAAGAGAAAGCAGAAGCGGATAGTTCCATGGACTCATAATAAGGACCACACCGTAGGGGACCGGTTTCTTATAACTGTGCGCAGCAAACTGCGCCATCGGTGTCGGGACATCCTGTCTCTCGGCATATTCTCTTACATGATGGATCATATGTGTAAGTTCACTTAAGACAAGCCCCGTTTCACACATATAACTTTCAAAAGCACTTTTGCCAAGGTCTTTTTTCAATGCTTCATTAATCTCTGCCTCGTGCTGTAGAACAGCCGTTTTTAATTTACGAAGCTTCTCAATACGTTTTTTTACCGGAAAAGTATCACCGGTATGAAAAAAGTTTCTCTGATTTTCAATCAGCGTTTTGATTTCTGTCTCTGTCATGAAAATTTCCTCTTTTCGATAAATCTTAAGATTCTTATGTGAATATATAATACAACAGTACAGAATAAAAAGTCAATCGTGCCATAATTCTTCAAAAATATTGTATATTCGACAAAAGCATGGTAAACTATCTATATCTATACAATCATCCCAATAAATGGAAGGAGATTTATGATGAATCGTACAAGACAGATTTTAAAAAAGGCTGTTGTTACAGCAATGGGCGCTTCTCTGGTTGTTTCCGGCAGCAGCACCGTATTCGCAGCAAGTTCCTATAAGGAAACAGAAAAAACTGCACTTGCAAATGTAGTAAGTGAATTACCAGGCGCATGGGACGACTATCTTGAGAATTACCAGAAATCTTGCGAAGGAACAAAAAGCACATTTACACTGACTGTAGAAGATACAGGACGTGCACTTGCCGGTGCACTTATGGGAGGCACCGATGTTTCATGGCTTCAGAGCATCACTTTTGACAGTGATATTACCATCAAAGATGGTGTGGAAGCCATCGTCGGTGGATTGCTTCTGAACGATACAAAACTGTGTGATCTGAATTTCTATATGGATCTTGCAAACATGGTCGAATACATTCAGATTCCTGAATTGTCTGACGGATATATTTCGGCACCGATTGAAGGCACTGTAACAACTTCCGAAGGAGTAGCAGAGAATTCACAGGAAATCATGAGCACCTACATGAATGCACTGTCAGATCTTTCTTCTGCACTTCCGGATTCTGAGACACTCGGAACACTTCTTGACCGCTACGGAAATATTATCATTGATCATATCGAAGAAGGATCTTCTGTTGAAGAGTCTGTATCTGTAGATGGCATCAGCGAAGACTGTACTGCATATGAGGGAACTGTTTCTGAAAAAGCTGTTACAGCCATGGCAGAGGGAATCCTTACTGCAGCCAAAGATGATGCTGAGATCAAAGGTTTATTTGAACAGTGGGCAGGTGCTTCCAATGGGGAAGACCAGTACCAGCAGTTTGAGGATGCTGTAGCAGATGCGCTTGACAGTATCGGATCTGCTGACGGAGAAGTTTCCGAAGATCCTGTATTTTCCTCAAAAGTATGGGTAAATGCAGACAATAAAATCGTCGGACGTGAATTTGCCGTCATAGACGGAGCAGAAACTACTCCTGTATTCACATGGAAAGCACCATCTGATGGTGATACTTCTGCATTACTTCTTGAAATTACAGCAGAGGATTCTTCCCTTACACTGACCGGAAGCGGCACAACCAGTGATGGACTTCTGAATGGAGATTATATCTTCGCAATAGACGGAACAGAGGCAGCTGATATTAACGTCGAAAACCTCGAAACAAAACCAGAAAAAGCAGGTTACTATAATGGAACATTAAATGTAACCTTCCCGGTAGCAGAAGCTGATGCTGCAAATACAGACGGAGAAAGCGGAGCAGCATCCAACCCGCTGGCAGGATTTGGTCTTGTGATCAATCTTAAATCTGATGCGTCTACAGATTCAAGTTCTATAGGTCTGACTGTTACAACTTCCGGTGCACCGATCGCTACACTTACAATAAGTGGTGGATATGGAGATGGTGTAGATATTCCGGATCTGACTTCTCTGGATAAGACTTATGATGGTTCTGATGATGCAGCAATGACTGAATATGTAGCAAATATCAACTGGGATACTTTCCTTGCAAATATTAAGGCAGCCGGTGTTCCGGATGAACTTGCAACACAGCTTGAGACTATCCTTACATCAGCAGTTGAAAGCATGACCGCAACAGATGAAGATCAGGATACAAGCGCAACAGACAGCAGCGCAGATGGTGAGACAGAAGCAGCAGATGATGCAGCATAAATAAAAGAGAGCCACTTGGACTCTTATGTATAAGAATAGTAAAAAGGATACCCTCAGGCAGATGCCTTGAGGATATCCTTTTTTTTGACGTCATATAAAACATATTCTGCATTACACATAATGAATGCTGCAACTGTCGGTAAAATTGCAATCCAGGATCCTTTCAGATCAAGAAGTTTGCAGGAAAGAAAAGCAATTGCAGCTCCTCCGTAAAAGCAGATCAGTACCTTTCCGAAATAGATTCCTCTTCGAAGAGATTCTGTATCTTTGCTGCACAGATATTCGGTAAATCCTGTAACACACTGACGCAGATTATTTGTAGAAAAAATACTGGAACTTGCAAAACCATCGGCACCCTTAAAAGAACACCACTGAAAAGCAGTAGCAAAAAATATCGGAAACAATGCAACAAACGGATTCATTTCCTTGGGATAAAATCCAAGGATCAGTAATACTGCTCCATCAATCAGGATGCTGAGTCTTTTTTGATTTATTTTTGATATTTTATGAGAGATTACTACAGTTGCTGCCATGGAAACAATGTAGATCACCAATGCCAGTACACGGAAAAACCACTGTTCATCCGGATGTCCCACGGCATCCATTGCAAGAGAAATCATATTTCCTGTCTGTGCAGAGCCAAATACATCATGACGGTTAAGGATTGCATAGCCACCCATAAAACCACCAATCAACGTCATCGTAAGATGCAGATGCCTTTCTAGTGTCGCTTCATCCATTTAAATCATTCCTTTTCTTAAATTCACTGGATTTATTATAATCTTGCATATATATATTGTAAAATTAATATTTTATCTATATAATATAAATCACTTTTATATATGGAGGAATTTCATGAATTACACAGACATACATACCTTTCTTACCATTGCATCCAGTCCGTCCCTTTCTAAAGCGGCTGAGAGCCTATTTGTATCACAGCCTGCCCTCAGCCATCGTCTGTCTGCGCTGGAAGAAGAGCTCGGAACAGAATTGATCATACGCAAAAAAGGTTCCCGTACACTGGAGCTTACCGAAGCCGGACAGCGTTTTGTCCCGATTGCGCGCAAATGGGAGCAGTTATGGATTGAGACAGGAAAAATCAAATTTGAACAGCCTTCGACACAGCTTCGGATTGTGAATGTTGACAGTATGAACTTTTATTTTATGCCACAAGTCATTGGTAATTTCCTTGAGGAACATCCAAAATGCAGCCTGCATATCAATACCATGCAGTCTAATCTTTCTTATAAAGCAGTCGAAAACAAAGATGCGGATCTTGGTCTGATCACAAATCCGCATTTTTTTAAGAAAGTACAAACAATTCCTCTCTTTGAAGAGCAGCTTGTCTTTGTATGCGGAGAAGATGCCCCATACCAGGATGGACTTCTTCCTTCACAGCTTGACAGTGCGGATGAAATCTATATTCCCTGGAGCAATACCTTCCTTATGTGGCACGATTACTGGTTTGGCAATGACCCCAAAGTAAAAGTCATGCTGGACAATATGGCACTGCTCAGACAGCTTCTAGATCTGAAAAATGCATGGGCGATCATGCCGGCAACTCTTGGTCGAAAACTTGCCGAAAAAGAAAACTGCCGGATCGTTTCCATTGAAAACGGTCCGGAGTATCGTACTTGCTATGCAATTATGAATGACCAGAGAAGCGAACATCCACTGATTGACGATTTCCTGAATGAATTATTGAAGACGGTAGGTAATATCCCGGAAATCCGACTTCTCGATCTTACATTTCGTCGTAAGAATCCGTGAGATCCTCATCGCCCGAATAATCTTCGGATGAATCTTCAGAGTCAGTACCTTCTGAATCTTCGTAGGTATCGTTCCCTTCAGAATTTTCCGTAGATCCGCTTCCAATCCAGGAACTGCGTTCCTGAATCTTCTGCAGGATACGGTCTGCTTCCTCGCCACTGGCCGGTGTCGGCTGGTAATTATTGTAGTCAGAATCGGATGAAATAGAACACGGAATGATATTTGTAACATTGTCAGCTTTTACACCATTTGAATCAATTGTAAAGGTCTGCTGAAAGATCATTGTATCCATATCACTCGGATAAGCATTTCCTCCGAAACAGAAGTTGCCGAGACTGTAAACAATGTTTTTGCCTTTGTATTCCTCAATTCCCTGAAGGACATGAGGATGGTGTCCACATACAAGATCGGCACCAAAATCAATTGCAAGATGTCCAAGCGTAGTCTGATTACTGTCCGGGACTTCTTCTTTTTCGTTTCCCCAGTGGAAGATAACAATGATCAGCTGTGCACCATCTTTTTTAACCTTTTCAATATTTTGTTTCAACTGTTCCTCTCTGCCGAGATGATCATTAAGTTCATAAATACCGACCATACCGACTTTGATACCATTTACCTCAGTGACCGCAGTTTCATCATAGCCAAAATGAATGATACCTGCTGCGTCCAGAGCACTTAAAGTATCATCAAAACTCTGGTCTCCATAATCATGACTGTGGTTATTTGCAGTATTGACTGCTTCAACAGAGCCGGCAGTAAGAATATCAGCATAAGACGCAGGCGCTTTAAATGCAAACTGCTTATCTTCACGATCCTCAGAATCCGTAAGTGTACCTTCAAAGTTTGCAATCGTAAGGTTATCCGCCTCAAAAATATTTTTTACATTTGCGAAGAAATAGTCCGGGCCATTGTTATCGTAATATGCATTCAGACTGGTATCATAATCAAATTCTTCGTCAGTGCCAAGTGTACAGTCACCGACAACACTGATTGTAAGTGATACCGGATCCATAGCAGGCTCCGGTGTGACGGTAAGCTTTTCTTCGGTCTGTACCTGACCAGACGAAGCCGGTTTCGCTTTACCAGAAGCGCAGCTTCTGATCAGAAGGATCAGTAACACAATAACCAGAATGGCAGCAACACCGAAAATTCTGTATCGAAGCTGTTGTTGTCTGTAATATTGCGATTTTTTTAATATTTTACTCTTTTTGTGCACCGCTTTGTTATGAACCGGACGCTTTTTATGGACAGACTGTTTCATATATTTTCCCCTTTTCCCCTGTAACATATTTTCTCAAAAAATGTCAATATTTGTCATTTAAGGAAAGTATAAGAACTTTGGGGGCTTCCGTCAATAACTTTTCAGAAACTAATAAAGGAGATTTTTTTATGACAACTTTATATATTGGAAACCACACTTCATCTTCAAAAGGATACACTGCCATGGCGAAACAGATGATTGCAAATGGTGGAAATACATTTGCATTTTTTACAAGAAATCCTCGCGGAGGAAAGGCAAAAGCCATCGACGAAAAAGACATACATAAGTTTCTCGAACTTGCAGAATCCTATCACTTCGGAAAAATTGTTGCACATGCGCCATACACATTAAATGCCTGCGCTGCAAAAGAAAATATCCGGGATTTTGCAAGAGAGACATTTGCGGATGATCTTCGAAGAATGGAATACATCCCGGGAAATTATTATAACTTTCATCCGGGCAGTCATGTAGGACAGGGAGCAGAGAACGGAATTCAGAAGATAGCTGAAATCCTCAATGATGTGTTTACCGAAGGACAGACCACTACAGTTCTGCTTGAGACCATGTCTGGCAAGGGCAGTGAAGTAGGGCGGAATTTTGAAGAGCTCAGAGAAATTATTGATCTTGTACATATGAATGATAAAATAGGAGTCTGTCTGGATACCTGTCATGTATGGGATGGCGGCTATGATATTGTGAATGATCTGGATGGTGTTCTTGATGAATTTGATCATATCATCGGACTGGATAAATTAAAAGCTGTTCATCTAAACGACAGTCTTAATGACCTTGGAAGCCACAAAGACCGCCATGCACGGATAGGAGAGGGTAAAATCGGTCTGGATGCTCTTGTACGTGTGATTCGTCATCCAAAATTAAAAGAGATTCCTTTTATCCTTGAAACGCCAAACGATGACGAAGGATGGACAAAAGAAATCTCTTTATTAAGAGAAGCTTATTCAAAATAATTTTTACAAAGATACCTCATTCTTTAATTCCATGTTTGTCCTGAAGGCCTCTGCATTCTTCAGTGTTGTTTCTGCAATATTGGTCAGTGCTTCCTCTGTAAAAAATCCCTGATGAGAAGTCAGTGCAACATTCGGGAAAGAGAGAAGTCTCTGCACTGTAGAGGTCTTCAGGATATACTCCGACATGTCTTCGTAAACAAAATCTGATTCTTCCTCATACACATCCAGCCCGACCGCAAAAAACTTGTGATCACGAATGCCGGCAATCAGATCTTCTGTACAGATCAGGCCTCCCCTGGAAGTGTTTACAAGAATGACTCCCTCTTTCATATGAGAAATAGATTCCCGGTTAACTATATGATGTGTCTCCGGTGTGAGAGGACAATGCAAACTGATCAGGTCACTGGACGAAAAAAGCTGTCCCAGAGAAACATAGGGAAGTCCTGTTTTTTCATTTGGGAACGGATCATATGCCAGAACTTTCATACCAAATCCCTGACATATCCGTGCCATTGCAAGACCGATTTTTCCTGTACCGACGATCCCGGCTGTTTTCCCGTAAAGATTGATTCCCATAAGACCATTCAATGAAAAATTATTTTCACGGCATTTAATATATGCTTTATGCGTATGGCGGTTTGCCGTCAGGACAAGTGCCATTGCATGCTCTGCAACGGCTTCTGGTGAATACCCCGGTACGCGCAGCACAGAAATTCCACATTCTTTTGCCTTTGCAAGATCAACATTATTATATCCGGCACAGCGCATCAGAATCAGACGGACTTCCTGATGACGTAGTTCTTCGATTACATCTGCGCTGAGGTCTGCATTTACGAAAGCGCAGATTCCGTCATATCCTGCGGCAAGGGAAGCGGTTTCTTTATATAAGTTGGATTCAATAAATACAAATTCAATATCCGGATATTCCGGCCTCAGTTTGTCAAAAAACTGTTGATCATAATCTTTTGCACCGTAAAATAAAATTTTCATAGATACCTCCTGTACTTTAATACAATAGAAACCGATATTTGAGTTATTTTTAGGATGTCTTCTGAGGCAGGAGAGTATACATTTTCGAAACATAAAAAAACTGTCATCACATTTTCATGCAATGACAGGCTTTATTCTCATTTTATTATTTTTCTAAGCTGTAAAGATCATTATAAAATTCCGGATATGATATATTTACACAGTCTCCATTCAGGATATCCATGGTACCATCACAGATCGTACCTGCAACCGCAAAGGACATTGCCACGCGATGATCCAGATGAGAATCGATAACTGCGCCATGCAGTGGTTTGCCTCCATGGATGATCATCCCGTCCTCAGTGCCTTCAATGTCAGCACCCATACGTTTCAAATTGTCAACCATAACTGTAATACGATCAGATTCTTTAACCTTCAGTTCCTGTGCATCGCGGATGACCGTTGTACCATCTGCAAACGCGGCCATAACTGCAATCATCGGAATCTCGTCGATCAGAGTCGGGATGATTCCGCCTTCAATCGTTGTTCCCTTCAGATTGCTTGTGCGGATAAGAAGATCCGCTGTCGGCTCACCCTCAGTACTCTCATTAAGGAGTGTGATATCTGCCCCCATATCCATGCAGACTTTCAAAATACCGGCTCTTGTCGGGTTAATGCCGACATTTTTCAGAAGAATCTCACTGCCCGGAGTAAGAAGTCCTGCTGCAATGAAATAAGCAGCGGAGGAAATATCTCCAGGTACCTGAATCTCGCGGCCGTTCAGTACCGGTTCCGGTACGATGGAAGCAGTAGTTCCTTCGGAAGTAACTTTTGCACCGAAATAGTTCAGCATGATTTCTGTATGGTTACGGGAAAGAAACGGCTCCGTAACACTTGTAATACTATCTGCATACATACCGGCAAGAAGTACACAGGACTTTACCTGCGCAGAAGCGACCGGAGAATCATAGTGGATTCCGTGAAGCGTTTTTCCATAAATCACAAGCGGTGCACAGCCATTATCCCGTTTACTTGTGATATCTGCTCCCATAGAAGTAAGAGGTGTCATGATTCTTTTCATTGGACGGGTGCGAATAGAATCGTCGCCATCCAGTTCTGAAGTAAAATTCTGTCCGGCAAGAATACCTGAGATCAGGCGGGTCGTTGTACCACTGTTGCCCACATCCAGAATACCATCCGGAGCAGAGAGACCGTGAAGGCCCTTACCGTGTACCAGAATCTCAGAAGCATTTCGTTCGATATCAATACCCATTTTGCGGAAACATGCAATTGTCGACAGACAGTCGGCACCTTCCAGAAAATGTGAAATACGAGTAGTTCCTTTTGCAAGAGAGCCAAACATAACTGCACGGTGGGAGATGGATTTATCCCCCGGTACCATCAGCATACCTCTTAAATTGGTCTGTTTTTTGATTTCCATATAATTACCTACCGTTCATATACAATGTAATTACGTTTTTTGAGAAGTGCACAGCCTTTCTGCATCGCACCCTGTTCGTAGAATTCGATTTTCAGGACACCTTGTTCAAATTCACGGTTATGAATGATGCCGATATTTTTGATACTGATGCCTTCCATAGCAAGGATTGTTGCAATCGTTGCGATGCCACCAGCTTCATCTACAATGTCAATATACAGCACATAGGTCTTGTTGATCAGACCTGAGGATGTTGCATCGATTGAATCACGATAATCTCTGGAACGTGCAAACATATCGTAAAGATTTTCAGCTTCCTGATTATCGATAGAACAACGGATCTGAATCAGCATACGGATATACTCATCAAGCACTGTGGAAATATTTTCGTGATTTTCCACGCAGATCTGTTCCCACATAACCGGGGAAGAAGAAGCGATTCTTGTAATATCTCGGAAACCTCCGGCAGCGATCGTTTTCATATATTCTGCTTCATTATCCAACGTATTGACCAGATTAACGAGAGAAGAAGCAATAATATGCGGAAGATGGCTGACACCTGCAGTAATAAAATCATGTTCTTCTGCAGTAAGGACCATCGGAATGGAACCAAGCGAATCAATCAGTTCTGAAAATTTCGTCAGTTTTTCCAGCGGGACTTCACCGCCCGGAGTCAGTATGTAATATGCATTCTCAAGCAGATGGTCAGAAGAATGTTCAAATCCGGACTGTTCAGAACCTGCCATCGGATGACCACCTATGAAGCAGTGTTCCATGCCAAGCTCCTCAACTGCTTTGTGGATCGGTCCTTTTACGCTGCCGGCATCAGTGATGATGCAGTCATCAGAAATCACATCCTTTAAGTATTTCAGATATTCTATATTGTATTCTACCGGTGCGCAGAGGAAAATATAATCGCAGGTACGGTATCGCTCATCCTTTTCTTCCAGTACAGCGTCGATGGCATTACAGCTGAGTGCTGCAGCCAGAGTTTCTTTGTGTTTTGCGTATGCCAGAATATGATAATCTGGATGAAATTTGCGGATCGTTTTTGCGATAGATCCTCCGATAAGGCCAAGCCCGATAAAACCAATGGTTTTCATGATGTTTTGTATCCTTTCCCAAGTCACATTAATAAAAACTATGTTCTTATTTTAAAAGAATATACTATAAATGTCAAATAAAGCGATAAAATCGGTAAATTCGTTAAAATTATACACAATTCGAATAAAAAATGTTGTTAAAATTATATAAAATACTTGAAAAGTGCAAGAATTTTTAGTAAAATATGAACATATTAGACAAACAGGGAGGTATTACATATGGACGTTTATAGAACTGACCGAATCCGCAATGTGGTTCTTTTAGGTCATGGGGGATCCGGAAAGACCACATTAGCAGAGGCAATGGCTTATCTGGCAGGAATGACTAACCGCCTTGGCAGAGTAGAGGATGGAAATACCGTTAGTGATTTTGATAAAGAAGAGATCAAAAGACATTTTTCTGTTTCGACTACTTTGATTCCGGTACCATGGGATAAAGTAAAAGTCAATGTACTTGACACACCGGGATATTTTGATTTTGTGGGGGAAGTAGAAGAGGCTGTCAGCGCAGCAGATGCGGCAATCATCGTTGTTTCCGGTAAAGCCGGTGTACAGGTAGGTACTCAGAAAGCATGGAACCTCTGTGAAAAATATAAACTTCCGCGTATGTTCTTCGTAACAGACATGGATGTGGATGACGTCAGCTATCGAAAAGTAGTGGAAGAACTGACCGAACTTTATGGCAAAAAGATCGCACCGCTTCATTTCCCGATCCGTGAAGACGGTAAATTTGTCGGTTACGTAAATGTTGTCAAACAGGCAGGTCGTAAATATATTGACAAAGCAGGCAAGGAACCATGTGATGTTCCGGAGTACCTGGATGAATATCTGGAAAAATACCATGATATCCTTATGGAATCTGTAGCAGAGACCAGCGAAGAATTTATGGATCGTTACTTCGAAGGAGATGAGTTCTCCGTAACAGAAGTTTCCGCAGCACTTGCAACAAATGTACAGGACGCAAGCATCGTTCCGGTATGCATGGGTTCCCCGATCAATCTTCGTGGTGTATCCAACCTTCTCGATGATATCTGCGGATATTTCCCGAGCCCGGACAAACGTTCCTGCAACGGTATTTCCCAGAAGACCAATGAAATTTTTGAAGCCAATTATGATTTTGCAAAAACAAAATCTGCATATGTATGGAAGACGATCGCAGATCCGTTCCTTGGCAAATATTCTCTTATTAAGGTTGCCTCCGGTGTTATCAAATCCGATGATACTCTGCTCAACGTAGAAAAGGGTGTTGAAGAACGTTTGAACAAACTATATGTGCTCGAAGGCTCCAAACCGATCGAAGTTCCGGAGCTTCATGCAGGCGATATCGGTGCAATTGCCAAACTTGCAAGCGTGCAGACAGGTGACAGCCTTGCAGCTAAATCTGCACCGGTGCTTTATCCGAAAGCAGTAATCTCTACACCGTATACCTATAAGAGATATAAAGCTGTCAAGAAAGGTGACGAAGACAAGATTTCACAGTCTCTTGCAAAAATGGCAAGCGAGGATAAAACCCTCCGTGTAGTAAATGATTCAGCCAACAGACAGACACTCCTTTACGGTATGGGTGATCAGCATCTTGACATCGTAGTCAGCAAACTGAAAGAGCGCTACAAAGTAGAGATTGAACTTTCCAAACCGAAGGTTGCCTTCCGCGAAACCATCCGTAAAAACTCTGACGTAGAAGGCAAACATAAGAAGCAGTCTGGCGGACATGGACAGTATGGACATGTTAAGATGCGTTTTGAGCCGTCCGGTGATCTGGAGACTCCATATGTATTTGAACAGGTAGTAGTTGGTGGTGCTGTACCGAAGAACTACTTCCCGGCTGTTGAAAAAGGTCTGCAGGAATGCGTTCAGAAAGGACCTCTGGCTGCATATCCGGTAGTTGGTGTAAAAGCTACTCTTTATGATGGATCTTTCCATCCGGTTGATTCTTCAGAAATGGCATTTAAGATGGCAACGATCCTTGCCTTCAAGAAAGGTTTCATGGATGCATCTCCTGTACTTCTTGAGCCAATTGTTTCCATGAAGGTAATCGTTCCGGATAAATATACAGGTGATGTTATGGGTGACCTGAACAAACGTCGCGGCCGTGTACTCGGCATGAATCCGGATCACGAAGGTAATACCATCATTGAAGCCGATGTTCCGCAGCTTGAGATTTACGGATATTCTACAACGCTTCGTTCCATGACCGGCGGAAGCGGAGACTTCTCTTATGAATTTGCCCGTTATGAACAGGCTCCGAGTGATATCCAGGCAAAAGAAATCGAAGCAAGAGCAAGTAAAGTTGATGCTGCTGAATAATCTGCATCTATAACATCAAATCACATAGAAAGCCCTTCACTTTAAATTGAGGTGAAGGGCTTTCGGTATATAAAAAAGATCCATCACAGAGATAAGACGCCTCTCCAGTACCGCAACAGAAGCATTGACAAACGGAACGTATTGAATTAGAATTGATTTTTAGATAACAATGTTGGAGGAAACATAGAAATGAAATACATGTTTAAAAAGATCGAGCCCAAGTGGCAGGCAAAATGGGAAGAAAGCAAAGTCTTCGAAGCCAAAGACAACAGCGACAAGCCAAAATTCTATGGTCTTGTAGAATTCCCATATCCAAGTGGTGCCGGTATGCATGTCGGTCACATCAAAGCATACTCAAGCCTTGAGGTTATTTCACGTAAACGTCGTATGGAAGGATACAATGTACTTTTCCCGATCGGATTTGATGCATTCGGTCTTCCTACTGAGAACTATGCCGTAAAGACCGGTACACATCCACGTATCATCACTGACGAGAATATCAAGAAATTCTCCAACCAGTTAAAAAAAGTCGGATTTTCTTTTGACTGGAACCGTGTCATCGATACTACAGACGAGGATTACTACAAATGGACACAGTGGATCTTCCTCAAAATGTTCGAAAAAGGTCTTGTATTCAGAGACAGAACTCTCGTAAACTATTGCCCGCACTGTAAGGTTGTACTTTCCAATGAAGACAGCCAGGGCGGTAAATGTGATATCTGTCACAGCGAAGTTGTACAGAAATCTAAAGACGTATGGTATCTGCGTATCACTCAGTATGCTGATAAGCTTCTGGAAGGTCTGAAAGATGTTGATTATCCTGACAATGTAAAACAGCAGCAGATTCACTGGATCGGCAAATCAAAGGGTGCATTCGTAAACTTTGACATTGATGGCATTGATGAAAAACTTGAAATCTATACAACCAGACCGGATACCCTGTTCGGTGTTACTTTTATGGTAATCGCTCCGGAACATCCGATCATCGACAAATACAAAGACAAAGTCGCTAACATGGACGAGATTACTGCATATCGTAATGAATGTGCAAAAAAAACCGAGTTCGAGAGAACACAGCTTGTCAAAGACAAGACCGGTGTGCGTATTCAGGGACTGGAAGGAATCAACCCTGTCAACGGTAAGAAGATTCCGATCTACATTGCAGACTATGTAATGATGGGCTATGGTACAGGTGCAATTATGGCAGTTCCGGCACATGATCAGCGTGACTATGATTTCGCAAAGAAATTCGGTATTGATATCATCGAAGTTATCAAAGGTGGCGATATCTCCAAAGAAGCTTATACTGGTGACGGAGAAATGGTCAACTCTGAATTTCTTAACGGCTATACAAAGAAAAAGGATTCTATCGAGCGTATGCTTGAAGAACTTGAAAAGAAAGGTATCGGTAAAGCCGGTGTTCAGTACAAGATGAAAGACTGGGCATTCAACCGTCAGAGATACTGGGGCGAGCCTATTCCGCTTATCCATTGCCCGAAATGTGGTGTTGTAGCTGTTCCAGAAGAAGAACTTCCGCTTCGTTTGCCAGATGTCAAAGATTTTGAGCCGGGTGAAGATGGACAGTCACCACTTGCAAAGATTGATTCCTTCGTAAACTGCACATGCCCGAAATGTGGTGCGCCGGCAAAACGTGAAACAGATACCATGCCTCAGTGGGCGGGATCTTCCTGGTATTTCTTAAGATACACTGATCCGCATAACACACAGGCACTGGCTGATATGGACAAACTCAAATACTGGATGCCTGTTGACTGGTACAACGGTGGTATGGAACACGTTACCAGACATATGATTTATTCCAGATTCTGGCATCATTTCCTGTATGATCTCGGTGTTGTCAATACTCCGGAGCCATACGCAAAACGTTCTATCCAGGGACTGATCCTCGGACCGGACGGAGACAAGATGAGCAAATCCAAAGGAAACGTTGTCGATCCGCTTGACATTGTAGAAGAGTACGGTGCAGATACCCTTCGTACTTATGTATTATTTATGGGTGATTATGGCGCAGCAACTCCGTGGAGTGACAGCTCTGTAAAAGGCTGTAAAAAATTCCTTGATCGTGTTGCAGGTCTGACTGATATCCTTTCCGAAGCACCTGTTTCCGACGAACTGGAGATGAAGATTCACCGTACCATCAAGAAAGTTTCTTCCGACATAGAAAACCTGAAATTCAATACTGCAATCGCAAGTCTCATGACTCTGATCAATGAGATCACTGCAGAAGGTCATATCGGCAAAGAAGATTTAGGCATCTTTATCAAGCTCTTAAGCCCGTTTGCTCCGCATCTCTGCGAAGAAATCTGGGAATTCCTCGGTGGTGAGGGACTGCTTGCAGTTGCTCCATGGCCGGTATACGATGAAGGCAAGACTGTTGCCAAGACTGTTGAAATCGGTGTTCAGGTTAATGGCAAAGTAAGAGGAACTATCGTAATCCCGAACGGCTGCGATAAAGAAAAAGCATTCGAGATTGCAAAAGCAGATGAGAGAATTGCATCTTTCATTGAAGGCAAAAACCTGATCAAAGAAATCTATGTTCCAAATAAGATTGTCAACTTTGTTGCCAAATAAAAAGTATCAGGATTTATAAGAGAAGTATCAAAAAAAGCCCTCCGGTTTATGACCGGGGGGCTTCTTTGATGTCTGAGATATCAGGTGCGGCCATAAGAGAGTAGTTTGTATAATAGACTACAAATCCCGGTTTGGCGCCGCCTGGTTTTTTGACGTGTTTTTTCTGAATATAATCAATCTCTACTTTAGGAGCGGTTCTGCCTTTTGAATAGTAGGCAGCAAGACGTCCGGCCTCCTCGAAGGTACGGTCCGGAAGTTCTCCGTCCGGAGTCTTCACAACAACATGGGAACCCGCCATTTTTTTGGCATGAAACCACCAGTCATTGCCGGTTGCCATTTTAAATGTCAGCTCATCATTCTGATAATTGTTTTTTCCTACAAAGATATCAAATCCATCACTGGAAATATAATGGAACGGTTTTGATTTTGTCTGCGCTTTCTGACCTTTTTTATTTGTATAGTGTTTCTTTATATAACCATATTCTGTCAGTTCTTCTTTGATCTGGGCAAGATCGCTCTCTGCACGTGCAATGTCCAGTGCATTTGATATAGATTCCAGATGCTCGATTTCAGCTTCAGTATCCGCGATCTGCTCTGTCAACGCCTCTTCGGTGCGTTTCAGCTTACCGTAACGATCAAAATATTTCTTCGCATTTTCACCCGGTGTCATTGTCTTATCCAGAGGAATTGTTATTTCTTCATTTGTATAATAATTCAGCGCTTTGAATGATTTGCATCCGTCTTCCAGCCCATAACCATACGTATTGATTAACTCTCCGTATACTTTATATTTGTCCTTTTTGGCAGTATCTTTCATTTGCTTCTGCTGGAGAACCAGTTTCTTACGGTTTCGCTCAAGAGCTGTCTGCACGATTCTTCGAAGATCAGAAGATTTCTGACGGATCCTCGTCAGAATCTCTTTCGATGCATAGTAAGTTTCCAGCATTTCTGAAACAGATTCAAATGTCTGGCTGTGATATTCCGGTCCGTACTGCGTGAGTGGAAGAACAGCATATTCTACCGGCTCATCATCTCTGTAAATAATGCTCGGAGTAAAATCTCCCTCCTGCACCTGTTCGATCAGACGGTGGAAAGTATGATAGAGATGTGTTGCTGCATTTTCGTCAAGTGACTGTGCCGCATCACTTCCGTCAATGGAAGCACGATAGCAGATTTCTTCCGCAATCAGAGGACTGATTCCGGTCAGTGTTGTATAGATTGCCTTTGCAATATTACACGGCTTTTTACATACAGATTCTTTAAACATTTCTTCCGTGATCATCAGAGGATCCTGTTTTTCCTGGGTCTGCGGAAGAAAATAATCTCTCCCCGGAAGAACTTCCCGGACGGAACTCATATGCGAAGACACATGCTTGATGCTGTCAAGGATCATCCTGTTCTCATCACAGAAGATGATGTTGCTGTATTTCCCCATCAGTTCAACGATCAGATATTTTTTACATGGATCGCCCAATTCGTTTAAATGTTCCAGTTCAAACTCTACCACACGTTCCAGTCCCGGCTGCATGATTTTTCCGATTCTTGCACTTCCCAGATGCTTGCGGAGCAGCATACAGAAGTTTGGTGCGGTCAGGGGACTTGGTTTGTTTTTGCCTGTAAAATAGATCAACGGGAGAGAAGGACTTGCAGAAATAAATAACCTGCACTGTCCGTTTGCCCCCTTTCCGGTGATCATCAGGGCATCCGCCTCTGGTTGTGCAATTTTGTTAAAACGGCCGTTATCCAGATTTTTATGTAATTCCTGTACCATTGCAGAAATGGTGATGCCATCAAATGCCATTTTATTTCTCCTTTAGTTTGTATCAGATGCTGTGGAATCCCTTACCGATGATTTCGCTTGTATTAGAAATCAACATAAATGCACTCGGCTGGTTTTCTTTAATAAAGTTACGAAGACGTACTGCCTGAGGACGGCTGAGTACGGTAAATACGATATATTTGTCTTTTCCTGAAAAAGCTCCCTGCGCATGAACAATCGTCGCGCTTCGTTTCAGCTCATGAACAAGGAAATTGCAGATCGGTTCCGGTTCATCACAGACAACATTGAAATATTTCGAAAGATTAAATCCCTCAATAAAGTTGTCGATCATAAAAGAGCGGATCGTAAGACCGAGGAAAGAATACAGTCCTGTTTTGATATCAAAAACAAAACATCCCGCAACAGTGATCATAATATCAGTCACAAGAAGTGCCTTCCCGATATCAAAACTGCTGTATTTCTTAAGTATCATTGCAATGATGTCCGTACCGCCGCTTGATGAACCGATATTAAACAGGATCGCAGAACCAAGTGCCGGAAGTGCAATCGCAAAACAGAGCTCCAGCATGGTCTGATCTGTCAGCGGATGATCCATCGGACAGACACGTTCCAGTGTAGAAAGTGCAACTGAAAGAAGAATACTGCAATATGCTGTCTTTGCGGCAAATTTTTTACCAAGTACCACAAATCCGAGTACCAGAAGCAGCATATTTACAATGAAGGAAAAGTCACTGGCAGAAATAGATGTCTTATCTGCAACCAAAACCGCAAGACCGGTGATTCCTCCAAACGTAAAATTGTTTGTAAATTTAAAAAAGTATGTTCCGACTGCCATGATCAGCGTACTTGCAGTCAGAAGCGAAAAGTGTTTTAATTTTTCTTTCATTTTATATGTAATTCCCTTCTGAATGACTCGCTGATATTGTACCTCGTGACATGGCAATGTGTCAATGTAACCATTTAGCATGAGAAAGTGTATTCATACAAAAAAACAACTCCATGTCATAAAAAGAAATTGACTACCTTTTTAGAATGCTCTATAATAAATCTGTATGTAGAAAATGAGACTTGCAAAGAGAGAAAACTTATGATAAAAAGTATGACAGGCTTCGGCCATGCAGAAAAAGTGACAGAACAGTGCCGTATTACGGTAGAAATGAAATCTGTCAATCACAGGTACCTGGATCTGAATATTAAAATGCCACGGCGTTTCAATATGCTGGAGGGTCAGGTACGTAATCTTATGAAGCAGTATATGCAGCGCGGTAAGGTAGATGTATTCATTACTTATGAAGATTATACTTCAAATGATTACACACTCAAATACAATAAAGAACTGGCCGCAGAATATCTTTCTTATCTGAATCAGATGGCAGAAGAGTTTCATCTTGAAAATGATGTCCGCGCGACCACCTTGTCCAGATATCCTGAAGTTTTGACCATGGAAGAACAGTCTGTGGATGAAGAACAGTTATGGAAACTTCTCGAAGAACCACTTAACGAAGCCTGTGTTCGTTTTGTTGAGACACGGACCAGAGAGGGACAACATCTGAAAGAAGATCTTCTTGACAAGCTCGCAGGTCTGGATGAAAAGGTAAACCGAGTAGAAGAACGCTCACCGAAAGTTGTTCAGGAATACCGTGAGAAGCTGGAACAGAAGGTACACGAGCTTCTTGAAGATTCACAGATTGACGACAATCGCATCGCAGCGGAAGTTGTTCTTTTTTCCGATAAGATCTGTAATGATGAAGAAACGGTTCGTCTGCACAGCCATATTCACGGAATGCAGAAGATTCTCGAAGAAAAAGAAGGTGTTGGACGTAAGATGGATTTTATGGCTCAGGAAATGAACCGCGAGGCCAATACGATTCTCTCCAAATCCAGTGACCTCGAAGTTTCGGACATTGCAATTGATCTTAAAACAGAAATCGAAAAGATTCGCGAACAGATTCAGAATATAGAATAACGGAGGCAGGGGAGTTTTGGCTAAACTGATCAACATCGGATTTGGAAATGTCGTAAATTCCCGCAAGATCGTTGCGGTTGTAAGTCCGGATGCTGCCCCGGTAAAACGGATGATCCAGAGCATCAAGGGTACACGGGAACTGATCGATGCAACACAGGGACGTAAGACAAAAGCAGTTATTGTAACTTCCGATGATTACCTTGTCCTTTCTGCACTACAGCCTGAAACGATTGCCAGACGTTTTGCAGAAGCATATGATTACGAAGAAAAGGAAGATGAGCATGAGTAAAGGTGTTTTAACAGTTGTTTCCGGCTTCTCGGGAGCCGGCAAAGGTACCGTTATGAAACGTCTTATACAGAAATATGATGATTATGCATTATCAATCTCTGTTACTACGAGAAACCCCCGTGAAGGAGAACGGGATGGCATCGAATACTTCTTTAAAACAAAAGAAGAAGTAGAAGCCATGATCGAGAATGATGAATTTCTCGAGTACGCCAGATATGTAGACAATTATTATGGTACTCCTCGTTTTTATGTAGAAGAAATGCTTGCCAAAGGCAAAAACGTGATTCTTGAGATTGAGATTCAGGGAGCTATGCAGATCAAAGCAAAGAATCAGGAGGCTGTTCTGGTCTTTGTTACACCACCGAGTTTTGAAGAGCTCCGCAATCGTCTTGTAGGACGTGGTACTGAAACTGCCGATGTAATCGAGTCCCGTCTCAAACGTGCATCAGAAGAAGCTGAAGGAATGCCTTCTTATGATTATATTTTAGTCAATGATCAGGTGGAAGACTGTGTAGACCGTCTTCACCAGATTATTTTAAGCGAACGTGCAAAGGCACAGCGCAATGAAGAATTCATCAACACGATCCAGCAGGAAGCTCGGATCTTTATGAAAGGAGATAAATAAGATGCTACATCCATCATATTCAGAACTTATTCAGGCAATTAATAATAACGCAGAGGAAGACGATAACACCATGATGCTGAACAGCCGTTATTCTCTGGTACTTGCAACCAGCAAAAGAGCAAGACAGCTCATTGCGGGTGCAGAACCGCTTGTACCGAATGCTGCTGATAAAAAACCTCTCTCCGTTGCTATTGATGAACTTTATAAAGGGGAAGTAAAAATCGTTGCCGCTGAAAGCGATGAAGAAGCAACTGCTCCGGCAACAGAAGAAGCACCGGAAACAGTTGAAGAAACGCCTGCTGATGATAACGAGTAAGGTTTGTCTAATATTTATATCAGTTAAAACCCATGATCAGAAGGCGTTCGTCTTCTGATTATGTTATGTATTGTCAGGAGATTTTATGAAAATATTATTTATATCACTGGGTTGTGACAAAAACCTTGCTGATTCTGAAGAAATGCTTGGACTGCTCACAGCAAACGGACACGAAATTGTCGATTCCGAAGAGGAAGCCGATGCCATTGTCATTAACACATGTTGTTTTATTCATGACGCCAAAGAAGAGAGCGTCAACACCATCCTTGAAATGGCAGAATATAAAAAATCCGGAATCTGTAAGGTTTTGATTGTAACAGGATGTATGGCACAACGATACAAAGAGGAAATCATACAGGAAATTCCGGAAGTTGATGCCGTACTCGGAACAACTTCCTATGGAGATATCGTCAAGGCTTTAAACGAAGTGCAGGCAGGTAATATCTTCCAGGAATTCCGCGATATCAATGAACTCCCGGAAGACTGCGGCCGCAGAGTAATCACCACGGGAGGACATTTCGGCTACCTCAAGATTGCCGAAGGCTGTGATAAGCACTGTACTTACTGCATTATCCCTTCCCTTCGTGGCAAATTCCGCAGCGTACCGGAAGAACGCCTTCTGAAACAGGCCGAATATATGGCATCTCAGGGTGTCAGGGAGCTGATTCTGGTAGCACAGGAAACCACCGTATATGGCACAGACCTTTACGGCAGAAAAACTCTGCACCTGCTTCTTAAGAAACTCTGTCAGATCAAGGGAATCCGATGGATTCGGGTGCTTTACTGCTATCCGGAGGAAATTTACGACGAGCTGATTCAGGTTATGAAAGAAGAGCCTAAGATCTGTCATTATCTGGATCTTCCGATTCAGCATGCAAGTGACAAAATTCTTCGCCGCATGGGGCGCCGTACTTCTAAACAGCAGCTTATTGATATCATCACCAAACTTCGCCACGAAATTCCGGATATTGTGCTCCGTACTTCCCTGATTACCGGCTTCCCGGGTGAAACAGAAGAAGATCATCAGGAACTTATGGAATTTGTTGATGAGATTGAATTTGACCGTCTGGGTGTATTTACGTATTCCCCGGAAGAAGGTACACCTGCCGAGACTATGGAAGGTCAGGTTCCCGAAGAAGTAAAAGAAGCACGCCGTGACGAGATCATGGAGCTTCAGCAGGAAATTTCCTTCGATAAAGGAAATGACCGTATCGGACAGGAAGTTCTGGTTATGATCGAAGGAAAAGTTTCCGGTGAGAGCGCTTATATTGGCCGTACTTATGGGGACGCCCCGAAAGTAGACGGATATATTTTTGTACAGACAGGAGAATTGCTTGTTACCGGTGATTTTGCAAAAGTAACCGTTACAGGAGCTTTGGAATACGATTTGATAGGAGAGTTGACTGATGAATACACCAAATAAACTTACAGTTGCCAGAATGATTATCGTTCCGTTCCTTGTTGTCTTTCTTCTTACCGGATGGGGCGGTGATGCAAACCGTTACATCTCACTTGCATTATTTGTAGGTGCCAGCGTTACCGACTGGTTTGACGGATATCTGGCACGCAAAAATAATCTTGTTACAAACTTTGGTAAATTTATGGATCCTCTTGCGGATAAACTTCTTGTCTGCTCTGCGATGATTTGCATGATCGAACTTAACCGCCTGCCGGCATGGTTTGTAATCATCATTATCGGCCGTGAATTTATCATCAGCGGATTCCGTCTGATTGCAGCCGAAAACGGCATTGTAATTGCAGCAAACTACTGGGGCAAGTTCAAAACTGTCTCCCAGATGATCATGATCATTTTACTGATTCTTCACTTTGGCGGAATCTTCGTTATACTGGAACAGATCTTTATCTGGCTGTCACTTGCACTGACCATTATTTCACTGGTCACATATATCTGGCAGAACAAATCTGTTCTCTCCATGCAGGAGTAATACAATCAAAAATACAATGATAAAATCTGTCAGCGGATCATTCGCATAAGGTTGACGATTTTGTCAATTTTGGCTATTTCCTGCGGAGATTTTCCGGTCTTCATCACTTCGAGAACGGCAGAGATTTCATTTTGTGAAAAATTGAGTCCATTCTTCTTACCGGAGGCAGCGGCACTCATAAGAAAAGGTAGCATATCGGAAGCGGATTTTCCGCTTCCTTTTTCTGCGAGTTTCTGAAGCATATCCAGTTTTGCGGCATCAATATCTTCAAGTTTTGGATCCTTCTTCCAGTCTTCATTTCTGTTTTCGGCCATATTTTTACCTTTCTATAAATATCAGGAATCTTTTATTTCTTATATGAATTCTTTTTACTCACTGATCGTTTTTAATAATTGCAGCATTACAAGCATATCTTTGATCTGGTTAAGCTGTTGACGGCTTTTTCCGTAACTGAATTGTCGAATATCCTCCAGCATCTCCAAAGGATCTGTTTTTTCTTTCATGCTGCAGATCTGCACGTCATTCTGCGCGCCACGAAACAGTGCGAGTGTATTCTGCAATTCCGTGAGCTTGGCATACAATGCAAGAAACTGCTGACTTTTGGAGGAAGTATATGGTATTAATGCTTTCAGCATCTGAGACTGTTCACTGCATACAAGCTGATCCAGAGCTGTCTGAGAAATTACACCCTGTTCCATTTCCATCAAACGCCTCCTTTTTCGAAACTATATGCTTTTGCTTAATATTTTATGTCCGGCCACGCTGTTTTGACATATGATAAATTAGACTTCCTTTAGAAAGGCAGAATGATATGGACACTTCAAAAAATGAACGGCTTGTCATAGATGGCAATTCTTTTTATGAAATAGATCTGCAGTGTATACAAAAAAAGCAGAATCAGAAGCAAAAGCCCCAAAAAGAGCGGTCGGACCAGGAACACCAACACCAATCAAAAGGCACGCCACCGGTGAAGCCTCGATATACAATGCAAAAAAGGCAGAGGGATTAACCTCTGCCCGGCATTGGATTTCAGCAGCCACAGCCGTTGTTTCCACATCCACATCCGCCACCGCAGAGCAGGAGCAGTACAATGATGATCCAGCATGAATCATTACCGCAGCCACAGCCATTTCCACAGCCATTGTTTCCACAGAGACACATCAGGCAGATGATCCAGAGAATACAGCTACAGGAATTATCTCCGAAAAGACTGTTTCCATTACCGCATCCACATCCACAGTTATTGTTGCAACCACAGCCGTCATTTCCGCATCCACAGTTTGTAGCAGCTAAATCACTCATGGTAAAATCCTCCAGATTTTGTTCACACTTCATATTATGAAGAGAGACATCTATGTGTGACTGTCTTTTCCTTCAAATGCCAAAATCACCCTTGACAAACATTTTTTCACTTTGTATACTTTTAGAAGTATATTACATAGGCTTTGAAGGGAAGAAGTAGCATAAGGAACACACACAGAGAGTTGCCGGATGGTGAGAGGCGCGTGTAGAACTTTTGTGAATACATCCCGGAGCTTCGCACCGAATTTTTTCAGTAGGCTGCGACGGATCGGCACTCGTTATCGTGCTCAATGAGGTGGGAATCTTTTCCTGCGAATTTAGGTGGTATCACGGGACCCGGTTCTCGTCCTAAGCGGACAGGAACCGGGCTTTTTATACAGGAGGAATTGAATTATGACAGTATGGGAAGAACTTAAGGCGCGAGGCCTGATTGCCCAGGTAACAGACGAAGATGAAATCAAAGAAATGGTAAACAACGGCAAAGCTACTTTCTATATCGGCTTTGACCCTACCGCAGACAGCCTTCATGTAGGACATTTCATGGCACTCTGCCTGATGAAACGTCTTCAGATGGCAGGCAACCGCCCGATTGCACTTCTCGGCGGTGGTACAGGTATGATCGGTGACCCGTCCGGAAGAACAGATATGCGTCAGATGATGACCAAAGAAACCATCCAGCACAACATTGACTGCTTCAAGAAACAGATGTCCCGTTTCATCGATTTTTCTGACGGCAAAGCTCTGATGGTCAACAACGCTGACTGGCTTCTGAATCTGAACTATGTTGATATGCTTCGTGATGTAGGTGCGCATTTTTCAGTAAACCGTATGCTGACAGCCGAATGCTACAAACAGCGTATGGAAAGAGGTTTAAGCTTCCTTGAATTTAACTACATGATCATGCAAAGCTATGACTTCTATATGTTATATCAGAAATATGGCTGCAATATGCAGTTCGGTGGTGATGACCAGTGGAGCAATATGCTCGGTGGTACAGAACTGATTCGTCGTAAACTCGGCAAAGATGCATATGCAATGACCATCACCCTGCTTCTGAATTCTGAAGGCAAGAAGATGGGCAAGACACAGTCCGGTGCCGTATGGCTGGATCCGAATAAGACTTCTCCGTTTGATTTCTATCAGTACTGGAGGAATGTTGACGATGCAGATGTTATCAAATGTATGCGTCTTCTTACATTCCTTCCGCTCGAACAGATTGATGAGATGGCAACCTGGGAAGGCAGCCAGTTAAATAAAGCAAAAGAAATTCTTGCTTATGAACTGACCAATCTTGTACATGGTGAAGAAGAAGCCAAGAAGGCACAGGAAGGTGCGAGAGTACTGTTCTCCGGCGGAGCTGACACAGCACATATGCCCAGCACAGAGCTTACAGAAGAGGATTTCACAGAAGATGATACTATTGATCTGATCACTATGCTGATCAAAGCTGGGCTTGTTCCGACACGTTCTGAGGGACGTCGTGCGATTGAGCAGGGTGGAGTTTCCATCGATGGTGAGAAGATTACTGACATCAAACATACTGTAGCAAAAGACAGCCTTGCAGGTGATGGTGTTGTCCTCAAACGAGGCAAAAAGAAATTCAACAAAGTTTATGTTAAATAAGTATTTGCTACAAAATACTTTTAGGAGGAAATAATCATGAAGAAATACGGAGTAAACGAACTTCGTCAGATGTTCCTTGATTTTATGGAGAGTAAAGGACATCTCGTAATGAAAAGCTTCTCTCTGGTACCACAGGGAGATAAGAGCCTTCTGCTGATCAACGCAGGTATGGCTCCGCTGAAACCATATTTTACAGGTGCAGAGATTCCGCCAAGAACAAGAGTCACCACATGCCAGAAGTGCATCCGTACCGGTGACATCGAAAACGTCGGTAAAACCGCACGTCATGGTACATTCTTTGAAATGCTCGGTAACTTCTCTTTTGGTGATTACTTTAAGACTGAAGCAATCCACTGGTCCTGGGAATTCCTGACAGAAGTAGTTGGTCTCGATGCTGACAGACTGTATCCTTCTGTATACCAGGATGATGACGAAGCATTCGACATCTGGAACAAAGAAGTCGGCATCCCGGCTGAGCGAATCTTCCGTTTCGGTAAAGAAGACAATTTCTGGGAGCATGGCGCAGGTCCTTGCGGTCCATGCTCTGAGATTTATTATGACCGTGGAGAAAAATACGGATGCGGTAAACCAGGCTGTACAGTAGGCTGTGACTGTGACCGTTACATGGAAGTATGGAACAACGTATTTACCCAGTTTGAAAACGACGGAAATGGCAACTATACCACACTGAAACAGAAAAATATCGATACAGGTATGGGTCTGGAGCGCCTGGCAGTTATTGTTCAGGACGTTGATTCTATCTTTGACGTAGATACAATCTGTGCCCTTCGTAACCTTGTCTGTGAAATTTCCGGCAAAGAATACGAAAAGAATTATCAGGATGACGTATCCATCCGTCTGATCACAGACCATATCCGTTCCGCTACATTTATGATCTCCGATGGTATCATGCCAACCAATGAAGGTCGTGGATATGTACTCCGCCGTCTGATCCGCCGTGCAGCACGTCATGGACGTCTTCTGGGAATCAAGGGACCTTTCCTTGCAAAACTCAGTGAGGAAGTAATCAACGGATCCAAAGCCGGCTATCCGGAGCTGGAAGAAAAGAAAGAATTCATCTTCAAAGTCCTGACTAACGAAGAGAATCAGTTTAACAAAACAATTGATCAGGGTCTTCGCATCCTTGGTGACATGGAAGAAGAGATGAAAGCAGCCGGAGAAAAAACTCTTTCCGGTGAAAATGCATTCAAACTTTATGATACTTACGGATTCCCGCTTGATCTCACTAAAGAGATTCTTGAAGAAAAGGGATATACCATTGATGAAGATGGTTTCCAGAAAGCAATGGAAGAGCAGAGAGTCAAAGCGCGTACTTCTCGTGAAGTAACTAACTACATGGGTGCAGATGCTACTGTATATGATGAGATTGATGTCAACGTAACTACAGAATTCGAAGGATATGATCACCTTACCTACGATTCAGAGATTACTGTTCTTACCACAGAAAAAGAAATCGTTACCTCACTGATGGAAGGCCAGAAGGGAACTGTATTTGTAAAAGGAACACCATTCTATGCTACCATGGGCGGTCAGGAAGGTGACTGTGGCGTGATTGAGACTGCAAACGGCAAATTTGTAGTAGAAGATACAATCAAACTTCGCGGCGGCAAATTCGGTCATGTCGGATATATGGAATCCGGAATGCTCTCCACAGGAGAAACCGTTTCCCTTAAAGTCAATGAGCAGGCTCGTCGTGATACAGAGAAAAACCACAGCGCAACACATCTTCTCCAGAAGGCGCTCAAAACTGTCCTTGGCTCTCATGTAGAACAGAAAGGTTCTCTGGTAACACCGGACAGACTTCGTTTTGACTTTGCGCATTTCCAGGCAATGACTCCTGATGAAATTGCAGAAGCAGAAGCTCTTGTAAACAAAGAGATCCAGGCAGCTCTCCCTGTTGAGACAAACATTATGGATATCGAAGAAGCCAAAAAATCCGGTGCTATGGCACTGTTCGGTGAGAAATATGACCAGAAGGTACGTGTTGTATCCATGGGAGACTTCTCCAGAGAGCTTTGCGGTGGTACACATGTAAAAAATACAAGCTCCATCATGCTCTTCAAAATCGTATCTGAGGCTGGTGTTGCAGCCGGTGTACGTCGTATCGAAGCACTGACAGGTAACGGTGTTATCGAATACTATAAGAAACAGGAAGCCATGCTCCATGAAGCGGCCAAAGCCCTCAAGGCACAGCCGGCAGAAGTTGCAGAAAAAATTGCACATCTTCAGGCAGATGTCAAAGCTCTCCAGAGTGAAAACGAATCCCTCAAAAGTAAACTTGCTCAGGGATCTCTCGGCGATGTCATGAACCAGATCGTAGATGTCAAAGGAGTAAAACTCCTCGCATCCAGGGTAGAAGGCATTGACATGAACGGACTTCGTGATCTCGGTGATCAGCTCAAAGAAAAGATCGGAGAAGGTGTTGTTGTCCTCGCAGCTGTAAACGGAGGTAAAGTAAATCTTCTTGCAATGGCTACTGATGCAGCACAGAAAGCCGGAGCACATGCCGGTAACCTGATCAAAGGTGTTGCGGCAATCGTAGGCGGTGGCGGCGGCGGTCGTCCGAACATGGCACAGGCCGGCGGTAAAAATCCTGAAAAAGCTCAGGAAGCAATCGACGCAGCAGCCGGAATTCTGGAACAGCAGATTCACTAAAAATCATGCATTTTTCGGCAAAATAATTTTTTCCTAAATTTAGCCAAAAAATGTTGACGAATGTCACAGCTATGTTATATAATAACACTCGTGCAAGAAAAATACCCAGACAGTTGTATTTTAGCACAATCTACAACTGGAGGGAGGTTAGGTGTGAGTCTATGTCAAACGTAATCGTAAAAGAGAACGAGACTTTAGATAGCGCTCTTCGCAGATTCAAGAGAAGCTGTGCAAAAGCAGGTATCCAGCAGGAAATCCGCAAAAGAGAGCATTACGAGAAACCAAGCGTTCGTCGTAAAAAGAAATCTGAAGCCGCAAGAAAACGTAAATATAATTAATTGTGCGCAAAAATCCCTGACGACAATTCCGTCAGGGATTTTTAAGATTATCAATCGTCACCTATTTAACAATACTGTATAAGTAAACTAAAGGGAATTATATGCATCGAATTATTCATACCTTCAAGAAAATTTTACAGTTATTATTCAATCGAATTTTCTATGTTGCCGTCGCCCTGATGCTTCAGCTCACATGGCTGATGATCACCGTCTGGAGACTGGCAGCATATTCTAAATATATTTCAAACGCGATTGCTATCATCAGTGTTTTAGTTGTGCTCTGGATCGTAAACAAAAAAATCAATCCGTCCTACAAACTCGGATGGACGATCCTGATTCTCGTTTCCCCTGTTTTCGGCGTTATGCTGTATCTTCTGTTTGGTAAATCACGAATCGCGCAGGCAATTCAGAATAAATATGCTCAGGTACAGAAAGAAAGCATTCCGTTTATGGAGCCTAAAAAAGAAACAATCAGACATCTGGAAGCTGATTCACTGTCTGCTGCAGTACAGTCCAACTACATTCTCCGATATTCCAGTTTCCCGGTACACGAAAATACCACCGCAGAGTATTTTCAGGTGGGAGATGATATGTTTCCTGTTCTTGTCCGCGAACTTGAACAGGCGCAGCATTATATTTATATTGAATACTTCATCATCAACGATGGCGTGATGTGGCGTACGATCCTTGATATACTGGAACGCAAGGCATCAGAAGGAGTTGATGTCCGTCTGATTTATGACGGTTTCGGCTGTCTGACCACTTTACCATATCATTACGACCGTTTTCTGAAAGAAAAAGGCATTCAGTGTCGGATATTTAATCCATTCCGCCCTCTGCTCAATATTGTACAGAATAACCGTGATCACCGCAAGATCTGCGTCATTGATGGACATACCGGTTTTACCGGCGGAATCAACCTTGCCGATGAATATATTAATCAGAAGAAGCGTTTCGGTCACTGGAAGGATACTGCCGTCATGTTAAAGGGAGAGGCTGTCTGGAATATGACTGTCATGTTTCTGCATATGTGGAATGTGATCAACCATTCCAGCGAACCGATTGACCATGAAACACACATGCCGCACAGGTTTCATCAGGAGCCATTTGCAGGCAATGGATTTGTGCAGCCATACAGTGATACCCCTCTGGATGGAGAAATTGTAGGTGAGAATGTTTATCTGAACATCATTAACCGTGCACGTAAATATGTCTATATCTGTACCCCTTACCTGATTATTGATAATGAAATGATGACAGCGCTCTGCCTTGCTGCAAAAAGCGGCGTGGATGTCCGCATTATGACACCTGGAATTCCTGATAAGAAGATGGTCTTTTTACTCACGCAGTCTTATTATGAGCAGCTTCTGGAAGCAGGCGTCCGCATCTATGAATACCAGCCTGGTTTTCTGCATGCAAAATCTTTTGTATGTGACGATGAGATAGCAGTCGTAGGAACAATCAACCTGGATTACCGAAGCCTGTATCTCCATTTCGAAAATGGGGTATGGTTCTATAAGAACAAAGTCATTCAGGATATCCTTGATGATTTTAACCAAACTTTAAAATACTGTGATCCGATCAGCATTGACTTCTGTAAGAACAGAAATATTGTTGTCCGGGCATTTCAGAGCATCTTACGGCTTTTTGCCCCTTTACTCTGATCAGTCAGGAAATAATTGCAGAACATTTTTCATGAAGTATATTTCTCATGGAAGATGTTCTGTTTTTGTTTATTCATCCCTATATAAAAGGCATATTTTTTATAAGCTGTCCCTACAATAATAACAAGCAGAATTTTGTGAGGTCACTATGAAAAGAAAACAACTGCGGATCACAGGAATTCTATTGACTATCTGTATGATTCTGGGAACAATATTTCCCGTCTTAGCAGAAACCGAAAATACTTCCCTTGAAATTTCAGCAGCCAGCGGAATTCTGATGGAAGTCGAAACAGGCAAAATCCTTTATGAAAAGGACAGTAATACCAGAAGAAGTCCGGCGAGCGTCACAAAAGTCATGACGTTACTTCTGATTTTTGAACAACTCGAATCCGGAAAATTGTCTCTGGACGATATAGTCACCACAAGCGCACATGCAAAATCTATGGGTGGATCACAGGTCTTTCTTGAAGAGGGCGAACAGCAAAACGTTGAGACCATGATCAAATGCATTGTCATTGCTTCCGGGAATGATGCCAGTGTTGCAATGGCAGAACATATTGCAGGGAGTGAGCAGAGCTTTGTGGACCGAATGAATCAGCGCGCTTTGGAACTTGGTATGAAAAACACACATTTTGCCGACTGTTGTGGTCTGACTGATTCTGATGCCCATTATACAACAGCCTATGATATTGCGCTTATGAGCCGAGAACTGATTCGAAATCATCCTCAGATTTTTGAATATTCCTCAATCTGGATGGAGAACATCACCCACGTTACTGCACAAGGAACAAAGGAATTCGGTCTTACAAATACCAATCGTCTGATCCGTACATATCCGGGATGCAAAGGGCTCAAAACAGGCAGCACCAGCAAAGCAAAATTTTGTCTTTCAGCAGTGGCAGAACGCGGCGGACTTTCCCTTCTTTCCATTGTAATGGCTGCTCCGGATTATAAAGCAAGGTTAAAAGATGCCGCATCTCTTCTGGATTACGGTTTTGCCCGCTGCAGTCTGTATATTGATGAGCAGCCGGATCCTCTCCCGGAAATTACAGTACAAAAGGGAATTTCTTCCAAAGTGTCCTTAAAGTATGCAGATACATTTCGATATGTAAGTACAGATGGAGAAAAAATAACAACGCCAGGGAAAGAGCTTAAACTTCCCGATAAGGCTGAGGCACCTCTTAGCGCCGACAGTAAAGCAGGAGAGATAATCTATCTTCATCCCCGAAACGGACAGGAACTCGGTCGAATCCCGATACTATATGCAGAATCTGTTGCACGTTTGCGCTTTTCAGACTGCCTTTTACAAACCTTTGATGCCTTCTGTCTGTAGCTGTTTCGTTACTGTGAACGAAGCGGGCTGTAACGCTGTTTCAGACAGCATCTCGTGCACGCGGAAATATTTTGACAAGATTATGGCATACGAGGTATAATGAAATCTAAATGGTTATTCAGCAGATCATCTGAAGACAGGAGCATGCAGAACAAATGAAAGAAATCAAAACTGAAAATGCTGTGGGGCATGTATTATGTCATGACATTACACAGATCATCAAAGACGAAAAGAAAGGTGTTCTCTTCAAAAAAGGCCACATCGTAAAAGAAGAAGATATTCCGCTTCTTCTTTCTGTAGGCAAGGAACATCTCTATGTATGGGAAAAGCAGGAGGGTGTTCTCCATGAGAATGAAGCCGCGGAGATTTTGTACCGCATCTGCGCCGATTCCCACATGCACGGAAGTGATATCAAAGAAGGTAAAATCGAACTGATTGCAGACTGCGATGGACTTCTCAAAATTCGACGAGATGCACTTATAGCGGTCAACAGTCTCGGCGAAATGATGATTGCTTCAAGACATGGTGATTTCCCGGTAAAAAAAGGTGCCAAAATTGCCGGTACACGAATTATTCCACTTGTCATTGAAAAGGAAAAAATGGATCGGGCAGTAGAAGCGGCAGGCGAAGAGTCGATTTTTTCCCTGCTTCCTTTTCATACAAAAAAAGCCGGTATCGTTACAACCGGAAGTGAAGTACAAAAGGGTCTGATCAAAGATACTTTTACTCCGGTACTGAAAGAGAAACTCTCCGAATACAACTGCCAGATGATCGGGCAGACTCTGCCGGGTGACGACCGCCAGACGATTACTTCTGATATTCTTCATTTTATCGAAGCGGGCGCTGATCTGGTTCTGTGTAGTGGAGGTATGAGCGTAGATCCTGATGACCGCACCCCGGGTGCCATTAAAGATACCGGCGCTGATATCGTCACCTACGGAGCACCGGTACTTCCGGGTGCCATGTTACTGCTGGCATATTATCACAAGGATGGCAGAACCATTCCGATCATCGGACTTCCTGGCTGTGTCATGTATGCCCGCAGAACTGTTTTTGATCTGATCCTTCCACGGATCATGGCGGATGATCCCGTTCGTGCAGACGAAATCTGTGCCTATGGAGAAGGCGGTCTTTGCCTGAACTGTGATGTCTGTACTTTTCCGGCCTGTGGATTCGGTAAATAATTTTTTAACAGAGGAGATACATGAAAACATTCAGAACACGCACATATAGCATATCCTGTGCCGGACTTACCGGACATCGTAAAGTTACTTTTGCAGTCCTTGCTGATCTGCACGGGCTTGTATTTGGCAAAAATCATCAGACACTGTACAAAGCAATCATCGATGCAAACCCAGATGCCATCCTTGTCGTGGGCGACATGGTCGTTCACGGATCGACGGAAACTCTCGAAGCAGCAGCAGGGCTTTTTTTGCGTCTGTGCGAGATTGCTCCTGTTTTTTATGTGCTTGGCAATCATGAATACAAGATGTATCTTAATCCGGAAACCAGGAACTTTTATCTGAATTATGAAAAACTGCTGACCAGCGCCGGGATCTGTTTTTTGCACAACGAACATATGGCAGTTGAACTTCAGGGCAGTGACTTTGTTTTTCACGGGCTCGAACTTCCAATCGAATATTATCACAAGCCCAATTCCCCCTCCCTCAGTCTTACCACTATGGAGGAACTCATCGCTATGCCTTCGCAGCCGGGAGTTAATGTACTGCTTGCGCACAATCCCAAATACGGTAATACGTATTTTTCATGGGGTGCCGATCTGATACTATCCGGTCATTATCACGGAGGAATTCTTCGTCTTAATGAAAACCATGGACTTACCTGCCCACAGTATCTTTTTCTTCCGCCTTACTGCTGCGGTAAATTTACCAGAGGCAGTCAGCACATGATAGTCAGTGCCGGACTTGGAGAACACACGATTCCGGTCCGCATCCATAACCCACGGGAACTGATTCTTGTTGATCTTGTTCCTGCCCGGAAGCACACCAGGCATCCACACAAAAACAGAAAGGTACACGGAAATGGCAATTCCCGTTAAAATCAATGTATTTGAAGGACCGCTTGACCTTCTCCTTCACCTCATCGAAAAAAACAAAATTGATATATATGACATCCCGATCGTAGAAATCACCGATCAGTATATGGAGTATCTGCACTCCATGGAAAAAGAAGACCTTGGCACCATGAGTGAATTTATGGTCATGGCAGCAACCCTGCTTGACATCAAATGCAAAATGCTCCTTCCGAAGGAAATCAATGATGAGGGAGAAGAGGAAGATCCGCGAGAAGAACTTGTCCAGAAGCTTCTTGAATATAAGATGTACAAGTACATGTCCTATGAACTTAAAGATTATATGGACAATGCAGCCGGTGTGTTTTTCAGAACTCCCGATCTTCCGGATGAAGTACTGAAATACAAAGAATCGGTGGATCCTTCAGAGCTTCTTGAAGGTCTGACCCTCCAAAAACTGAACAGCATTTATCAGTCTATCCTGAAACGACAGGAGGCTAAAATAGACCCGATCCGAAGCAAATTCGGCACCATTGAAAAGGAAGAAGTCAGTCTTTCAGACAAAATGCTCTCCATGAAAACTTACGCCGCACAGCATCGTAAATTTAGTTTTCGCCAGCTTCTGACCAAACAGTCTTCCCGTGTGCAGGTGATTGTAACCTTCCTGTCCATTCTGGAACTTATGAAAATGGGATATATTCATATTCGTCAGGAAGAACTTTTTGATGATATTCAGGTAGATGTCGTACAGGAGCCGGATACCTGGATGCATCTGACAGAATTTGCCGACGAATAAGAAGAAATTGAGGATAAATATATGGAAATAAAGAAATTGGAAGCCGCGATCGAGGCCATCTTATTTACAATGGGAAATTCCGTTGAACTTGCACAGATTGCAGACGCGATCCAGCAGGACAAAGAAACAACACGGAAAATCCTGCAGAATATGATGGACCGTTACCAACAGGAGGATCGTGGCATTCAGATCATAGAACTTGAGCAGGCTTACCAGATGTGCAGCAAAAAAGAATACTATGAGTGTCTGATACGTCTTGCAATGCACCCAAAAAAGCCCGCACTTACTGACGTCATGCTGGAGACATTGTCTATCATTGCATATAAACAGCCTGTTACAAAAGCTGAAATCGAAAAGATCCGAGGCGTAAAATGTGACCATGCGATCAACAAACTGGTCGAATACGAACTTGTCAAAGAACTTGGACGTCTGGATGCTCCGGGGCGTCCGATCCTTTTTGGTACCACTGAAGAGTTTTTACGTTGCTTCGGAGTACAGGGCCTTGAGGAACTGCCTTCTGTAGATCCGGTACGCCTGGAAGATTTTAAGGCAGAAGCTGAAGAGGAGATTCAGCTTCGTCTGGATGTCTGAACCTTCACAGGCAAATTACTTTATAAAACCGACAAACCCATAAAAAAGAAAGGATGTATCCTATGCCCACTACCTATGCCCATGATTTATTCGGTCAGAAAGCATATGCCTTTCTGAATTCTGAAATCAAACAGGTCATCCGAAAAAACAAAAATCTTTTTCGAATTGGCCTGCACGGACCGGATATTCTTTTTTATGACATTCCAAATGCCAGAGTTACCAGTACCGGAATTGCTATGCACCGCGAAGCAGCAGCTCCTTTTTTCGAAAGAGGCATGACGATTGTACGACAGAAAAAAGACGAAAAACTGTTGGCATATCTTCTTGGATTTGCATGCCACTATCTGCTCGACAGTACCTGTCATCCATACGTATATGAAATGGCAGAAAAAAAAGTGATCTCACATACGCTCCTTGAAAAGGAATTTGACCGCACCCTGATGCTTGAAACCGGCAAAAATCCTTATCGTTATTATCCGTCATGTGGTGTTATACCACATATCACCTATGCATGCGTGATTCACAGGGCAATTCCGAAGATCCGTACCCGTGAGATCCATACTTCTCTGAAACTCATGAAACTGATCACCAACTGCCTTGTTTATGATAATCACGGCAGAAGGAAAAACTTTCTTACCTTTTTGTCTCGCATTGCAGGCAAAAAGCTTTCTGCTGAAATGATGGAATACTTTATGGAAAAAGATCCCATTCCCGGAAGCGCTGTACCGGTCCATAAATTACACACACTGTTTGATAAGGCACTTCTTGCCGCATCGGAAGAGCTTACTGAACTGTATCAGCTTTCCATACACGATCAGCCACTGTCAGACCGCTGGCATCATACTTATAACGGATAACAGTCTCCGGGAATAAAGTCTGCCTGTCTGCATAAAATAGTCCATATAAGTGAGGTGGACTATGAAATTCAGATGCAGTGTGTTTGTCTATGTAATTCTTATATGTAATCTGTGTTGTCAGCTTCCGGTTCATGCCGGGTCTCTGGATCATGCAATTCTGATGGTGCCACAGCTTTCGGATGATCTGTATGCACTGTCTGCCGTTCTGATGGATGCAGACTCGGGCAGGATCCTTTATGAAAAAGAGGGAGAAATGCCCCGTCCGAATGCCAGCACAACGAAAGTCCTTACCTGCATTCTTGCACTGGAAAACGGTGATGGTGATGACTACGTACAGATATCTGCCAATGCAGCTTCTCAGCCGCAGGTAAAACTCGGACTTCAAAAAGGTGAGCAGTATTATCTGGAAGACCTTTTGTATTCTCTGCTCCTTCAGAGCCACAATGATTCTGCCGTAGCAATTGCTGAACATATCGGCGGTTCCGTAGAGGGATTTTCCGACATGATGAATGCCAAAGCACGTGAGATCGGATGCATGGATACACATTTCATTACGCCCAACGGACTGGATGCCGAAGACAGTGATGGGACACATCACACAACTGCATCGGATCTTGCCCTGATCATGCGTTATGCCATCAAAAATAAGGTATTCTTAAAAATTGCACAGACAAAAGAGTATTCTTTTTCTGACCTGAGTAAAAAACGGACTTTTTCTGTTCATAATACAAATGCACTATTTTCCATGACAGACGGAGTGCTCGCCGGAAAAACCGGATTTACCGGTGATGCCGGATACTGTTATGTCTGTGCCGTTCAAAAAGATGACCGTATATTTATCATTGCACTTCTTGCCGCCGGATGGCCCGGACACAAAACTTACAAATGGCACGATACACTAAAACTTCTGGATTACGGCAAAAATAATTTTTACTACCGCAGTTTCTGGCAGGAGCCAGATCTGTCCTATATCCCGGTAAAAGGCGGCATCCCGGAGAGTGATTCCCATACAGATGATTTTTTACCGGATGGCACCATCTACATCAGAGGTCAGGTCAAAGCTACTGAAGATGAGAAACAGCAGAAGATTCTTCTGAATAATGATGACCGCCTGCAATATCAGGTACGTCTGAAAAACGAATTGCAGGCACCGGTCAGAAAAGGAGAGCAGATAGGCAGAGTTGTTTATATGCTCAACGGGCAGAAGATTGCATCTTTTCCGATACTTGCCGTACAGAACGTTGACAGAATCACGTTTTTGTATTGCGCAGAACTTGTTTTCAGAAATTTCTTTCATTAATGAACATCCGAAATCCAGAATAGAGCATCGAAAACTTCTCCTTTACCGGGAGAAGTTTTTTTGTAAATATATCGGCAGAAAAGCAAACACTGTACATTAAACGACACAGGAAGTTAAAGTTTTAACAAAAAAACATGAAAAATGTTGAAATCCACTTCAAAAAAGGTTACAATTATAATCGGCTAAAATTTTGGTTATATTTAAAATTTTATAAAATGGAGGGCAAGAAAGAATGAGTAATGCAACACAAAGCTTAGCAGGCACAAGAATCACTTCTTTGCTTGACGCAAACAGTTTTGTTGAAATCGGAAAAAGTGTAACAGCCAGAGCCACTGATTTCAATTTAACTGAAACAAAAGCGCCTTCAGACGGTGTTATCACCGGATATGGTGTAATTGACGGAAATCTTGTATATGTATACAGCCAGGATGCTTCCGTATTAAACGGAACCGTCGGCGAAATGCATGCCAGAAAGATTACCGCTCTGTATGATCTTGCAATGAAGACAGGAGCTCCTGTAATCGGTCTTGTTGACTGTGCAGGTATGCGTCTTCAGGAAGCAACTGATGCTCTTGAGGCATTTGGTTCCATTTACCTGAAACAGACACTGGCTTCCGGAATGATTCCGCAGATCACAGCAGTTTTCGGTACATGCGGTGGCGGTATGGCAATCATCCCGGCACTTACAGACTTTACATTCATCGAATCCAAGAATGGCAAAATGTTTGTAAACAGCCCGAACGCACTGGACGGCAACTACACTGAAAAATGTGATACAGCCGCAGCAGCATTCCAGAGCGAAGAGACAGGTCTTATCGACGGCACAGGTTCTGAAGAAGAAATCCTCGGACAGATCCGCCAGCTGATTGGCCTTCTTCCTTCAAACTTTGAAGACAATGATTCTTTCGTAGAATGCACAGATGATCTCAACCGTACATGCGATGACATCGCAGCATGTGCCGGAGATACATCCATTGCACTTTCCAGAATTGCTGATAATGGTATCTTTTTCGAGACAAAGAAAGATTACGGCAAAGACGTTGTTATAGGTTTCCTTCGCCTGAACGGAGCAACTGTTGGTGCAGTAGCAAACAGAACAGAAGTGTATGATGCAGAGGGCAACAAAGCCGAAGAATTCGACGGAACCATCTCTGCAAGAGGCGCAAGAAAAGCAGCCGGATTTGTAAAATTCTGTGATGCATTTGATATCCCTGTTCTGACACTTACCAATGTTACAGGATTCAAAGCAACTCTCTGCAGCGAAAAAATGATTGCAAAAGCAGTTGGTGAAATGATCCATGCATTTGCTGATGCAACCGTTCCGAAAGTAAATGTTGTGATCGGTAAAGCATATGGTACAGCATATGTAGCAATGAACAGCAAATCCGTAGGTGCAGATCTTGTATATGCATGGGACAACGCAGAAATCGGTATGATGGATGCTTCTCTCGCAGCAAAGATCATGTATCCGGGTGAAGAAGCTTCCGTTCTGAACGAAAAAACAGCTGCATACAGAGAACTTCAGTCCAATGTAGAATCCGCAGCAGCAAGAGGCTATGTTGACACAGTGATCGCTCCTGCTGATACACGTAAATACGTAATCGGAGCTTTTGAAATGCTTTTCACAAAGAGAGAAGACCGTCCATCTAAAAAACATGGCACAGTCTAAGTGAGGTGAGCATATGAATCAGATGTTTAAAAAAGCTTCCTCCGTCCTGACAGCAGTTGTATGTGCCGCATCCATTACATTTTCCGGTGCATCACTGGTTCTGGCAGACGGTGAAATTGACGATCAGACAAAAACAACTATCGAAACAACCGCTGAGGGACTGACCGAAACCATTATTCCGCTGACTGATGAGCAGATTGAAGCATACATGGAATCCGGTGACGACTTTACAGAAAATGCTATGACTGCATGGAATGGTGCAAAAGAAGAACTCGGCGATATGAAAGAGACAGGCTCTGTTGAAATTGAATATTCCAATGATGAATATACAGCAACCGTACCTGTTACTTTTGAAAAAGAAGATGCTGAATTCATTTACGTATTCGACAAGAACCTGACACCTACATCACTTTCTGTAGATGTTAAATATTCTTTTGCTACTACTATGAAAAATGCAGCGCTGAATACAGTTATGGGACTTGGAACCGTATTTGTAATTCTTATTATGCTGATTTTCCTGATCTCCCTGTTCCAGTTTATTCCGGGATCCGGAGCACAGGAAGCGAAAGCAAAGAAAAAAGCGGCAGAAGAGGCAGCAGCAGCTCCGACACCGGCTACGGTTGCAGCAGATCCTGTACAGGAAGCTGACAATTCAGAACTGATTGCCGTGATCGCAGCAGCTATCGCAGCATCCGAAGGAACTTCAACAGACGGATTTGTTGTTCGTTCCATCCGCAAAATCAACCGCAAAAAAAGGTAATTGACAATTAGGAGGATTTAAAATGAAAAGTTATACAATCACTGTAAACGGAACAGCATATGAAGTTACTGTAGAAGAAACAGGCAGCGTTTCCGCTCCGGCAGCAGCACCAGTTGCAGCTCCTAAGGCCGCTCCGGCAGCAGCACCAAAAGCAGCAGCTCCGGCAGCAGGTGCAGGCGCAGTCAAAGTTACCGCTTCCGTACCGGGCAAAGTTCTCAAAATCGTAGCATCTGCCGGCCAGGCAGTAAAAGCCGGTGACAATATCATCATTCTGGAATCCATGAAAATGGAAATCCCGGTTGTTGCTCCACAGGATGGTACAGTAGCCAGCATCGATACATCCGAAGGTGCATCCGTAGAAAACGGAGATACTCTGGCTACAATGAACTAGGACGGGAGGTAATCAAATGTCTTATGTAACAGAAACCTTGTCCAACCTGATCCATCAGACAGCATTCTTCAACCTTACATGGGGAAACTACCTGATGATTGCGGTGGCGTGTGTATTCTTATTCCTTGCTATCAAGAAAGGATTTGAACCGCTTCTTCTGGTTCCGATCGCTTTTGGTATGCTTCTGGTAAACATCTACCCGGACATTATGGCAAATCCGGAAGACATGTCCAACGGTGTTGGTGGTCTTCTGCATTACTTCTACCTGCTTGATGAGTGGAGTATCCTTCCATCCCTGATCTTCATGGGTGTTGGTGCGATGACAGACTTCGGTCCGCTGATTGCCAATCCGAAGAGTTTCCTTCTCGGAGCAGCTGCACAGCTTGGTATCTACGTTGCTTACTTCCTTGCAATCTTCCTTGGATTCAACGGAAAAGCAGCAGCGGCAATTTCCATTATCGGCGGTGCAGATGGTCCTACCTCCATTTTCCTTGCCGGAAAACTCGGACAAACCACATTAATGGGACCGATCGCGGTGGCGGCATACTCTTATATGTCACTGGTTCCGATCATTCAGCCACCGATCATGAAACTCTGTACTACAGAGAAAGAACGTAAAATCAAAATGGATCAGCTTCGTCCGGTAAGCAAACTGGAAAAAATTCTTTTCCCGATCGTAATCACTATCGTCGTATGCTTACTTCTTCCTACAACAGCTCCGCTGGTAGGTATGCTGATGCTCGGTAACCTGTTCCGTGAATCAGGTGTTGTTAAACAGCTTACAGAGACTGCATCCAATGCCCTGATGTACATCGTAGTTATCCTGCTTGGTACATCTGTAGGCGCTTCCACAAGTGCAGAAGCATTCCTTAATGTTGATACTCTGAAAATCGTTGTTCTCGGACTTGTAGCATTCGCGTTCGGTACATTCGGTGGATGTATGCTTGGTAAACTGATGTGCAAACTCTCCGGTGGAAAGATCAATCCTCTGATTGGTTCCGCAGGTGTATCTGCCGTTCCTATGGCAGCACGAGTTTCTCAGAAAGTCGGTGCAGAAGCAGATCCTACAAACTTCCTGCTGATGCATGCCATGGGACCAAACGTAGCCGGTGTAATCGGTACAGCCGTTGCGGCCGGAACATTTATGGCAATCTTTGGAGTTTAATTTGAGGAACTTGATGAAGACGAGCCTCTGGCAAAATCTGAATTTAGTGATTCGAACTTCCGTATAATAAATATAAGGAGAAAACATAATGGCTGAATTAGAAAAAAAACCTGTAAAAATTGTGGAAACTGTTCTCCGTGATGCGCATCAGTCTCTGATCGCAACAAGACTTACCACAGAGCAGATGCTCCCAATCGTTGATAAAATGGATAAAGTCGGCTACCATGCAGTAGAGTGCTGGGGTGGAGCTACTTTCGATGCTTCACTTCGTTTCCTCAAGGAAGACCCATGGGAAAGACTTCGTAAATTACGTGACGGCTTCAAAAACACCAAACTTCAGATGCTGTTCCGTGGACAGAATATCCTTGGATATCGTCCATACGCAGACGATGTAGTAGAGTACTTTGTACAGAAATCTGCTGCAAACGGAATCGACATCATCCGTATTTTTGACTGCCTTAACGATATGCGTAACCTTCAGACAGCTGTAAAAGCTGCCAACAAAGAAAAAGCACATGCACAGGTTGCTCTTTCTTATACATTAGGTGATGCATACACACTTGATTACTGGGTAAACATCGCAAAGCGTATCGAAGAGATGGGTGCAGATTCTATCTGTATCAAAGATATGGCAGGTCTTCTGCTTCCATACAAAGCAACTGAGCTTGTAGGAGCACTCAAAGATGCTGTCAGCATCCCGATCGATCTTCATACACATTACACATCCGGTGTTGCTTCCATGACATACCTGAAAGCAGTAGAAGCAGGCGTTGATATCATCGATACAGCAATGTCTCCATTTGCTCTCGGTACATCACAGCCGGCAACAGAGGTTATGGTTGAGACCTTCAAAGGCACACCATATGACACAGGATTTGATCAGAAACTCCTCGCTGAGATTGCTGATTACTTCCGTCCGATCCGTGATGATGCACTTGACAGCGGACTTCTCAATCCGAAAAACCTTGGTGTAAACATCAAGACTCTTCTGTATCAGGTACCAGGCGGTATGCTTTCCAACCTGACATCTCAGCTGAAAGAACAGCATGCAGAAGATAAATTCTATAATGTTCTGGAAGAAGTTCCGAAGGTACGTAAAGACCTTGGTGAGCCACCGCTCGTTACTCCGTCTTCCCAGATCGTTGGTACACAGGCTGTATTCAATGTACTCATGGGCGAAAGATACAAAATGGTCACCAAAGAGACAAAAGACATTCTCTTAGGAAAATACGGTGCAACTGTTAAGCCATTCAATCCGGAAGTACAGAAAAAATGCATCGGTGATGCTGAACCGATCACATGCCGTCCGGCTGATCTTATTGACAATGAGTTAGACAAACTCGAAAAAGAAGTTGCTCCTTACAAAGAGCAGGATGAGGACGTATTATCCTATGCACTGTTCCCACAGGTAGCTACGGATTTCTTCAAGTATCGTCAGGCACAGGAGAAAAAAGTAGACGAAAAAGCAGCAGATACAAAGAACGGAGCATATCCGGTATAAAACAAAGGTACAGGCCCGTCAGATTATCTGACGGGTCTGTTTTGCAGAAAGGGCATTTATGAACAAAGTAATCATTGTAGGTGGCGGCGCAGCCGGAATGCTGGCTTCCATCATATCAGCAAAAAACGGCTGTGCAGTTACTCTATTCGAAAAAAACGAAAAGCTCGGAAAGAAAGTATATATTACAGGTAAGGGAAGATGTAATGTTACAAATAACTGTGATCCCGAAGAATTACTTCAGGCTGTTATGAGTAATCCAAAATTTCTTTACAGTGCATTTTATTCTTTTACCAGTCAGGATATGATGCAATTACTGGAAGATGCCGGGGTTTCCCTTAAGACAGAGCGGGGCAACCGTGTTTTTCCGGTATCTGACCATTCTTCGGATATTATTCATGGACTGGAACAGTTGATGAAAAAATACAGTGTACAGATCCATCTTCGAAGCGAAGTTAAAAATCTTCTTACAGAAAATGGAATAGTAACCGGAATACAGCTTACGGATAATAAAGTATATACTGCCGATGCAGTGATCGTTGCAACCGGAGGTTTATCTTATCCGACTACCGGCTCGACCGGAGACGGATATCGTTTTGCTGTTGAAACAGGACATACAGTTACAGAATGTATGCCGTCTCTTGTACCACTCACCACAAAAGAAGCATATATTCCTCTGATGAAAGGCCTTTCTCTGCGAAATGTAGAACTTACTATCAAACGTGGCAAAAAGACAGTTTATCAGGATTTTGGTGAAATGATGTTCACTCATTTCGGAATTACCGGACCGCTTGTTCTGTCAGCCAGTGCCAAAATCGGTAAATTTCTCCAAAAAGGAGAGGAACTGAGTGCTTATCTGGACCTCAAACCGGCATTATCACACGAACAGCTTGACGATCGCATTCTCCGCGAGTTTTCTTCTGCACAGAATAAACAGTTCAAAAATGTGATCGGTGTACTTTTCCCATCGTCACTCACACCTGTGATCATCGGACTCGGTCCGATTCCGGAAGATAAAGTCATTCACGACATTTCAAGAGAAGAGCGCTTGGCCTTCGGTGCCCTGATAAAAGCTTTTCCATTTACCATTACCGGTCTTGGCGGCTTTTCGGAAGCGGTCATCACCCGTGGCGGAGTATCTGTCAGAGAGATCCAGCCCGGAACTATGGAATCAAAAAAAATAAAAAACCTGTATTTTATCGGAGAAGTGCTTGATCTTGATGCTGTGACCGGCGGTTATAATCTTCAGATTGCATGGTCAACCGCATATCTCGCAGCAACAGATGTATGCAGGAATAAACAGGAGGATACACAATGATCTACAATATTGCAATTGACGGACCGGCAGGTGCCGGCAAAAGTACGATTGCCCGACGTGTGGCAAGAGAACTATCATTTATTTATGTAGATACAGGAGCCATGTATCGTGCCATGGCACTTTATCTTCTGCGCAGAAAAGTCAATAGAGACGACACAGAGCAGATCGGAAACATCTGTCAGGACGCAGAAATTTCTATCGAATATCAGAATGGAGAGCAGATCGTGCTTCTGAACGGAGAGAATGTAAATTCATACCTGCGTACAGAAGAAGTCGGAAATATGGCATCTGTAAGTTCTGCAGTTCCGCGTGTACGCGAAAAACTGCTCAGTTTGCAGCGCAAACTTGCAAAAGATATGAGTGTTGTTATGGATGGCCGCGATATCGGTACAACGATTCTTCCGGACGCAGATGTAAAGATCTATCTGACCGCAAGTTCCCTTACCCGTGCCAAGAGACGTTATCTCGAACTTCAGGAAAAAGGAACTGTCTGTAATCTGGATGACATTCAGAAAGATATCGAAGAAAGAGATCAGCGTGATATGAGCCGTGAGATTTCCCCTCTGCGCCAGGCCGAAGATGCTGTGCTTGTAGATTCTTCCAATCTTACAATCCAGCAGGTCGTAGACCGTATCCTTCAGATTTTCAGATCAAAAACAACAGGAGAAGATTCTCATGAAAGTTAAAGTTGCCAGAACTGCCGGTTTCTGTTTCGGTGTCAAAAGAGCAGTAGATAAAGTATATCAGCTTATCGAGCAGGGTATACAGCCGATCTATACACTCGGTCCGATCATCCACAACGAAGAAGTCGTATCTGATCTTGCCGCAAGAGGTGTTCAGGTAATCGAAGAAAAGGACCTTGATACTCTTTCCGAAGGAACAGTTGTGATTCGTTCCCACGGTGTAGGCAGGGAAGTTTACGATAAACTGGAAACAAATCATCTGGACTATGTTGATGTTACCTGTCCTTTCGTACTCAAGATACACCGAATTGTCGAAAAGCAGAGCCAGATCGGAAAACACATCGTTATTTTCGGTGATCCGGGTCACCCCGAAGTCAAGGGAATCTGCGGCTGGTGTGAGGGCGCATACACCGTTCTGAAAAACAAAGAGGACACAGAGCAGTTTCTTCCACCGGAAGGCAAAGAAATCTGTGTTGTTTCACAGACGACATTTAATTACAACAAATTTCAAGAATTAGTTGAAA
>UMII01010719.1_pt1 | contig 47208 bp, 53 predicted proteins | sample 1965731 | NCBI WGS metagenome assembly UMII01 (sample SAMEA4836118, study PRJEB28245) | human gut metagenome | biome: gut microbiome; material: fecal sample | place: Denmark | collected 2008
TAGATAAATAGCTGTAAGTCAACAACTTACGGCTATTTTCCGTTTGTAACCCGGACAAAGACCGGACACTTTTATTACTATGAATGTTTAATAGACTACGTTTCTGGGGTACAAAAACGTAGAAAAAAATGTATTCAACAAAAAGACGGGGCGCCTCATTAAATAGTATAATACCATATACTTTGCCCAAACTTCACACAGGAAAAAACTGGTATATTGATTTTAAAGCATACGATCCTTTGGAACAAAGGATGAAGCGAAAAAAATACATGTTAGATAGTATTGATAAAATTAGTCTCCGAAGAAAAAGGGCTACGGAACTGATTGCGAATATAAGCCACCAACTTTCGTCCGGTTGGAATCCTTGGGCTGACACTTCCAATTCTCGCCAATATACATTATTTGAAGATGTTGTGGAATTATACAATAAATATCTAATTAAATTCCGTAAATCCAAAGTGTTTAAAGAAAGTACTTTCCTTGATTACAAAAAAAGAATTAAAATACTATATGAATATAATCAAAGGCGATTTAATCCCATAGTGTACATTTATCAGTTTGACAAAGCTTACGCCAGCGACTTTTTAGATTATATTTTAATTGATCGTGATTCATCGGCCCGTACTAGAAATAATTATCGTACGTGGTTGTCCTCCTTTGGTAGTTGGTTGTTAGAAAAGCAATACATAGAAAGGAACCCAGTAGAAAATATTAAGTCGTTAACAGAAGATTGTAAAAAACGAAATGCGTTATCCATAAAAGACTTGCAGAAGTTAAAGGCTTACTTAGAGAAAAACAATCCCTATTTTCTACTACTCTGTCAATTTGAATATTACACCCTTATTCGACCGGACGAATTATCAAATATTCAATTATCAGATATTTATTTAAAAGAGCAGAAAGTTTTTATTCCTTCAAGTATTTCCAAAAACCGTAGGGACGGAATGGTTGGTTTAAACGACATTTTAATAAAGTCTATGATCGATTTGAAAACATTTGGTCATAGCAGCGATTATTATTTATTCGGCAAAGATTTCAAACCATCTAAAGAGAAATCAACTCCACGTACATATAGAACCTATTTTAATAAGGTTCGCAAGATTTTAAAATTTCCAGATTCGTACCAATTTTACTCCTTAAAAGATACGGGTATCCGTGATCTAGCAAACTCCGCTGGAATTGTTATAGCCCGTGACCAAGCGAGACATGCAGATATTTCTACAACAAACAAATATTTAAAAGGAGAATCACTGCCAGTACATGAAGAAACCAAACATTTTGAAGGGCTTTTTTAACGGGATCGTCTAAAAGACACAGGACGATCCCGTCCTTGTTTTGTTCTATGCCAAGATAACAAGCAAGATTGTAAACACGGTTATACAAACAGAACCTAAACATCCGGCCGCAATATCCAGCCAGTCCCATTTACACCCCATCCGTTCTTGAATATATTCTACTGAACACATTGCAATAAAGACTACAATAAGAGCCTGGATCATAGCCAGAATAAACAAACGGCTGCTGCCTTCATAAGAATAACCTTCTAACAAAGGGTTAAGCAATATTCCCCCTAAAAGTGTAAAAACAATTAAGACGATTACAAAAATTGTATTGCCCGCCTTCATGTGTGCCGGGCGGTTACTTTCCTTCATCCACCCGAACAGTTTTTTAATAAGTTGTTTCATAACTCCTAAAATTGATCATTTAACAAAACGTATCTTTTCCGTTTCAGAACGGCAATTTATCCATTATTACGGAAGCTATATTTTTAGCTTTGTCCCTCCATGCCTGAAAGTCTTTCATCTCCTGATAGTAGTCCGCTTCCTTCTCTTCTGTAAGAAGATTCGGGTTCATTGCGTTCATTAATATAGCCGTCTGGTCGTCTATGGAATATTTCGCGTTTATGATCGCGGAAACTATCTTATCATAGGTTAATTCCCCTTCCAGCCTTACAACTTCCTGTTTATAAACCAATATTCCCAACTCATTTTCTATCTGCCGACTGTCGATATTTATCGTCCAGTGAGGCACGCACGCCTGGACGCTTTTCTCCAGCATTTCCGGACGTTTTACGTAGGTTGTAAACTCTAATTCTTTCATACCTGTAATCTTTTAAGTTTATGTTTCCCGGGATTTTCCCGTTATAATATTCTTCTAACCATGTCTTTATCCGTTCTATTCCCGGATATTCTCTACCGGTCCAGGAAGCGAACGTAACCAGGGGATTTTTCTGTGTTCCATCATCCGGAAAAATAGTCCGTATATCCCACCGGACAATATAAATCCCGTCCTCATATTCTACCGGTAACGCCATGGATTTAAGCAACACGGCGTCGGGTGTTCCTAATCGTTTCCTGTCGATATTGGAATAATTCATCATACTTCATTTTTATTTTAACCGTGAAAAAATGATTTGTCATATACACCTTGTTCCAGAGTAAAGGGGAAAATTCCTTTGCAAGCCCGCGCCGTATGGCGTATGCCTTTCTTTTCCTCATAAACCCGAAATAGCTGTTAAGACGTGATATCATACCGTCCGATAATGGATTTCCGGCCTCCAACTCTTTATTTATACATCTTATAGCCTGCCGGGTATTACGGACGGTTCTATTTCCTACATATATCCGGTCCATTTTAATAACGGCTCCTACGAACTGTATTCCTTTTGTGTAGTGCTGCAGGTATCTCTTGTCCGGATGTAGTTTTAATTTCAATTTATCCCATAAGAATCTTTCAAAAAGCGGTATCGCTTCTAATATAAAGTTCTTATCCCTATGCACCAGTACAAAATCGTCCGCGTATCTCTCGTAATACTCAAATCCCAAGGATAAAACAAACTCATCAAAGAAAGACAGATAGAAATTTGCTATCAGTTGAGAGGGAAGATTACCGATTGGCATACCCTTAAACGGATCGTTCCCGAACAATGATTTATTACCCGGTATCATATCCCATAAGCACTCCGGTGATCTCTTTATGCAGTGTTCCTGCGGCAAATGAAATACCGTTATGCGTGTAAGATATAACAAACATTCCTTATCGGTTCCGTGATAATGTGTATTGATAAGTTCATTAAGTAATTCCCATGCGATCCTTTTATCTATCGACATGAAGAAACCGGAAATGTCGTATTTTGCTACCCAGCAACTTTCTGTAAACCCGTTGCTACAATCATATATATCTTTAGATAGTGCCCGTACCGCGCTTTCCGTTCCAAAATATTTTCTGCAATTATGCGAAACATTGCCCAACTCTGTAAAACGCTTCTCAAACAAGGGTTCTAACCGTAGACAAATCCAATGATGTATTATACGGTCCTGAAAATCCGCAGCAAACACTTCTCTATATAATGGTCTGGTAACAATAAAACAACGTGATTTCAAGGGGAAATAAACACCCTGTATAACCAGCAAATAAAGGTCATACAAACGGTCTTCGTAATCGGCCCTAAATTCACAACATTGCGGACTTGACATTTTATTTAGAATGCAATCGTGGTACGCTTCTACAAATGATTCTAACAGTACACTGTATAATTCCCCAGATGCGGCGACACAACGCACGACGTTACTGTTCGCCTTATTGTTACCACTGTTCACCTGACCGGAAGCACCATTCACGTTCCACGCGTTGTTCGAATGGTACTCCGTTATCATACCCTGTATCTTGTTCGTAACTGGAAGTATCTTTCCAGTAGGGCACCCATTTGGAATTAAATTATACACTGCCATAACCGCCTTAACGATTTTGGTTCAATGCTGCCCGTTTCCATCCGGCTATCTGCCTGCCTATATTTGCGGACGACCGCAAAAAAAGGGCTTCATTATTAACAGAAAGAATCCGTTTCCGGGTGCATACTCTTAGAATGGTTTTCACCGATGTAAAATGTACCACGAATGCGTCAAGAAACATTGCCCGTTCGGTACCCTCACGTAAATTAGCAAGTGTTATATCATCCATGCAATCAAAGATGGTATTTACCAGCCGTTCCGTAATGTATCTATATTGTTTAGGAAAGTTGGCCGATATGTCCAACACCCATCCGGCCAATAATTCAACATCGTTATACACTTTCAGATCGCTAACTTTCCCCATGTTCTTAATGTTCCTTGTTGTATATTAAAGTTTAAAGTTTAAAATGCGGCGACACAACGCACGACGAAACTGCCCGCCTTACCGTTACCACTGTACACCTGACCGGAAGCACCATTCACGTTCCACGCGTAGTTCGAATGGCACTCCGTACTCGACCAAATCCAATTAGCCGATATTTTCGCAAATATTCCGTTTGTTGCCGCATCCGCAAATATTGCCAGGTCCGTACCTTCTTCCCCTTTGATGTATCCTTTCAGGGCATAGAAAACAATACGTGCCAATTCTCCGCATGACGGTAGGTACCAATTTCCCGCCGTAAACTTCCCGTTCAACATCTCATTATTTTTTATTTTAGGTTCATACATCTTGCAATAGAATGAAGCCGGATAATATAGCCTCCTTGTTGTGTCGTCGGTTATATTTGCCATTTCCTGAACCAGTTCGCGCATATTTTGGGGTATATATAATCCATTGGATTGCAGTGCATATAAAGCCTGTTCGTGCATCCTATCGGTATTCTTCTTGCCTTCCCAGTCGGAAAGGGCTCCCGAAATAAACTCTTTAAATGTCGTATTGTCATTTTCCCGGTAAGTTTCATCGCTAATGGTCAACGAACTGTTGGCCCCGTCCACAACAGTATAATTTTTCAAATCCGGTATATCCAGGTCATTACGTCCCCACGGTACGGTTGCCAGATTATCAATAGCGATCATCCGTCTGTCATTTCCGTTAACATAGAAACAAATACCGATTACGGAACGGTTTGCGTCGTAAATGTCGGAATACGAACCGTCACAATATACATAATCCCCCGGTTTGGGATCAGGCAAATAAAAGAAGATCTTTCTAGTAGATGATATTTCCTCTCCGCCTAATAATTCCATTGTAAGGGTAACTTCCGCAGCTCCTGCCCCGCCGACTTTCTTTACGGTTAAAACTCCATCTTCCGTAATATCGGCGTAGCTGTTTGTTGTTATACTCCATTTTGCCCGGCGGAAGTTGTTGGCCGTGGAAGGCGTTGCCGCATATACCATCTGGTAAGTACCGGTATCCGGATAATAGCCATTCCCGGAAATTACAGGTGCGTTCATTCTCATTACCCGATAAGTTACATATAATTTATTATCCGGATCATCAATGTCTCCGAAAGCTTCGATCATCGCTCTTTTTTGTGCAAAATTTGGTATATTGGCAGAATCCTGTTTCAAGTTAATGACTCCTGTAAGTTCCGCCTTCATCTCTGCAAGTCTGAAAAGATAATCCAAAGAGAAATCATTCCAGAGGATATCGGTAATATTTACATTTGCCAACTTTTGTACTTCATGCGACAAACAGTCCTCGATTATTGCCCGCGAATCCACCGCCGGACAATTACGAATAGAAACGGAAACAAGTTCGGAAGTATCGAGAATGGAAAAATCTCCGCCGTTCTTTCCCAGGTTCGGAAGGTTGATAAGTGCGAGCGTAGTAAGTCCTTCGGGTAACTGCAATGTCTCCAGTTTGTCCGTCTGTGGCAAACTGAATCCTGTTACCGTACTTCCTTTCGCGCGTAACGCTCTCAATAATGTGTTGTTTGACAAATCCAGTGTATAATTTTTATAAGTCCCGTCGTTTTGCAATCCGAATCCCTCACAATTAGAAATATCCAACTCCTCGAGCATACGGTTCTTATTCAAAGAGAGTGTTTTTGTACGCTTGTTTACGAATCCTTCTTCGTCCCTTCCGATGAGCAACCGTCTTAATCTCGGTGCCGCTCCTACATCATCAATCTGTATATCTCCCATCTGCGACAAATCCCCCAGATCAACAATCAGATCAGAAGAAAAAACATAAATGATAAAGTTAGAAACGTCCGAATCAATCTGATTTTTGAAAGTCACCCCGTTTTTCAAATCCAGGCAACGCTGCGTTGTCACTTTATTTGTAGATCCCCATTCCGCACGCGGATACAGACAGCAGTAAGGCACTACGGTTAAATCCGCGCCACGTCCCCAAACACGTAACACCAGGTTATTTTTGGGTGCATCCCCGGAATGAAACTTACTGTCCCAATACCGGTATGAATAGTACATCCAGTAATTACGCTGATGTTTTTTATCTCCGAGCGCGGCTTCTATATACGCGGGATTATTCTTATATAAAGCCCATGCCGCATACGCAAATAAAGCCTCACACCACTGTTCGCGGTGAGAATCAAACAGGGCCTTTTCCTCTTCGTAGCTATAACCGGCGGAAGAACGTAAAGTCCTGTCCTGTGTGGCAATCGCTTCCGCAAACCCTTCCCGAACATTTATCCATAAGGCACTTTTCTGACCGTTAAACACGACATTCCCCCCGGCGTCCAGATCGGTATCCTCATAATAATAGGGATAACTCAACTTACCGTTATTATCGTTGCCCTCCGCTGTGTCGGCGTCATAAAGAACGGGGTAAAAGTGTATTCCGTCTTCTGTTACCAGGTGCATATTTTTTGCCCGGGAATCAATCATCAGGTGGCGTGCCGTGAAATTGTAGTAATATGTCACCTTTTCCCAGTCCAGATACTCGTCTTTCTCCGTCAAAAATTTAGCCAGGCGATAAGACGCATTATCGACCGTATATTCTTTTCCGTCCTTATCTGTGTATGTTTGTGAAAGGGGTTTCCCTGTTGCTAATTCCTGATTAGTTGAATACATCCAATTACAGAAGCGTACAAGGGAGGCGCATTCCTTATTAGCCTGTTCCACCTGTCCTTCTGTCTTAGCTTCCCCGTATGCGCAATCCTCGTTTACCTCCGAATCTCCCGGCAACCGGCTTTCAAACTCCGCCGTTATGTCGTTCTGGATTTTACCCGTTTCATCCACCCAACATCCCCGATATGGATGATCGAAAAATGTAATATTGTCCGATACTTCCCATATTTCAGCCTTCGGATATTTGTCCCGGTCAAAACCAAGTATATTCAAGTTTCCCTTGTCATTGTTGAAATCGAACATTGAGACGTATTTCATCCGGGATTCTCCCGGTTTCTTCCAATATATGCACATGGGAAAACCGAAAATAGTCTGTCGGTATGTCACTTCCTTCCCTTCTTCCTCCTGTTCCTGCTGTGGCCCGGTAAGAAGTCCCGCACTGACGGCCACACGGTTATACAATTCTGCAAGGACGGTATTATTACACATCTCGGAAGACATATAATTTATTTTATAGCAAAATTTCTTTTCGCCGGGCAACCCTTTCTTCAACTGGTATTTGATTAATTTTTCCGGCAATCCGACCGGAAGGAATCCTTCTTTATAATCTTCCTTGTAGTTCCGGTATTTGAACTCCCCCTCCGGTTCCGTCGCCTCGATTTTGGAAGAAGACGTACCTTGTACATCATTCACCGCATTTTCCGCAGTAAATGAGGGTGCATCATCCACCCCCGTAGAAAGCGGGTTTTCAAAGGTGGTACTTGGTACCGGTGTTTTTTCCCCTTTTACTGCCGGTAAGGATGGAGTTTCCAGTACCAGGATCGGAAGATTCGGAAGTGCCTTGCGCAATTTCGCATAATTGACATTACCCGCATTATCGAAAACGTCATTTCTCCGGGCAATTGCCACTTTATCGGCCGCTTTCGGGGTATCATAAGCATAATTTCCTATAATCTCCTGTATAGTAAGGCTTTTGTCATAGACACGGATCGCATATAGATCCACATCACATTCATCGGAACCGATCACAATTTGCTGCGGGGTTGCCTGTTTGAAGGTGTCCGCCTTGCTATATACCGTAATTCCTTGTGGTACACCGTCGGCAATTACAGACATAAAACAGCGGTCGGCCTGTTCGTCACATTCGACCATAAATCCAAGTCTTATGTGGGTTTCCTCTTTAAAGTCTGTAAACGTGGATGATCCGGAAGAAGAAAAAGTCGTACCGTTGGCAAAAATTTTAATACCCACACCGTTAACCGGATCATAACAGGTAAGAACCGGCGCATTCATGTTTACACAATTACGTGTTGCCAGTTCCACTTCTATCATTTTACCCGTCTTGGTTCCCGGATTATCCAAGTCATTACCTTGCCCGTAATTTTTATCAAAAGGCGTATAAGGTATGGTAACGCGTGCCCCGCTTCTGATATGACACGCCACATTTCCGTCGCTGTCCGTATTCCAGCCGCTTCCGTTTTCCGAAAAATCAAAGCTTTCCGAGAAAATGGCCGCAATTTCCGGTGCGTCCTTCTCTTTGCTGATCCATTGCGCCTTGTTTGATGCGGTATTGGAACGTCCGGCGGATGCAAGGAATAAACGGCAATCACTCGCAGGTGCAAGGGTTACATCATCAATCATATTGACATGTAACGGCAATTCCCTTCTTACGCCAGCCGCTTCCAGCACCAGGGTTATATCACCGATATACTCTTCGTTTGTTAATGGGATATTCCAGGCGGTCATCGCGGAAACTCCGCCGGTCAACGTTACGTTATCCTCTCCCGCAAACAATTCCTGCCCGTCGGATGATTCTATGCTCATTCTTACCGGTATTGCTCCCTCGACGGCTTTACTGAACACCCAATATCTTAAAACAATGGTATCATAGACCGTTGCCGCCTGAACGGGAAAATCCACTCCGATAGCCGGTGATCCGTCAACATCCGAAATAAACTCATACACTTGCGTGTCTGTCGTTATCGCTACGTCCGTAGCCGTCGCGTAAATCGAAATTGTATGCACCCCGTTTGTTTCCTGTGCCGGAATGACAAATGCCCGTTGTGCCCCGGCGTTAACGGTGCCTGCCGCCACTTGCTGTTCGTCCACCAATACAAATACAGTTGCCGCCGATCCCACAACTTTAGCCGTTATATTAAAAGCTCCCGCCTTTGCCTCCATCTGGTTAAAACCGACAAGGGAAACAGAAAGCTGCCTTACACTTACATTATAGGAAAGCGTACGCTGCGATCCGTCGTTATTGTTCACGATAGCAATTATACTATTATCCCCTACGATCAAATAAGGTGTCAAGTCAAACACATAACTTTCACGGTGTACAAGTTCACTTGTCAGGTCGGCGACCTGTGTTCCGTTAATTGTAAACTTAACGACGCCTTTTGTCGCGTTCGGTTCCGTTATTTCATCGTAAAACGAGTAATAAGTAAATCCCAGTGCTACCCGTGCGTTTTCCGCCACAATCGCGGACGGTGCTTCCGTTACGGATATCCGTAAAGTCGCTATACTGGAGGAAGCGTTCATGGCCGGTATGATAACCTGATATAGCAATTTAGCCGCATACTTCTCCGTGTCCGATTCGTATAGATCCCTGTCAGCTTCGGAAGCAAACGAACGTAAAATAGAGGATTTTCCGTCCGGTCCGTCGACCTTATCCTGGTACCCCGTCTTAAATTCGTTCAGGTTTTTAAAATTTTCCTCAATACACTGGCGAACTTCCTTCCCTGAATCACCGTCTTTAAAATTCTTTATATCCATATACCAAACAATTAGATATTAATTATTTATCTTTCCATAACTCCTTATCCAACCACGGGTATTTGTCTATCCACTTGCCGGAGCCAAAGCAACTCCTTATGCCTTCCCAAACAAGGCGACCGGCGTAATACACCGCTTTTATCGCTTTGCCTTCAACAAATATCCCGGTTATCTTATGTCCCCCTTTTATAAGCATGTCCTATTCCTCCGCTTCATAGGTATAATAGAAAGTATTAGGTTCCGGCTTTTCGATCCTGCTGTATTCCTCCTCGCTCATAACCTCGTGTTTCTTATCAAAAGGCTTTGTTTTTTCGTTAAGGAACTCCAGTACGTCCGCCTCCATTTCGTTGGTTACACTTTCCTTTTCCTCTGCTGTCCTGATCTGTTCGATAAGATCATCTATCTGTTTCTGCGTCTTCATAAGCTGTATTAATTAAATTGTTTACTGAACTGTTTAGAGTGTATCCGCGGCTTGCTGAATCCGTTTTCCGTTATATCCGGCGTGTAGTTGCTTTCTGTTTCCGTGAAAGTGAGTTTTAACGTAATATCTTTAGGCTCTTCCGGATGGACCATAAAAGAAAATTCCTCTACGGACGGTATTACCCTGATTTCGTCTTCCCCGTATCCCAGAAGCGTAACGTCGTCAGAGGAAAGAAGATCAAGTAAAAAGGGTATTTCACCCGACCGGCGGTATCCGATACCTACCGTTATGATATTCTGTATTTCCGGGCGTTTTCTTTCCTGGTTGAAATCGTCTGTTATTTCATCGTAACGGCTAAAAGTTGCCCCCTCCCCTTCTTCGGGAAATTGTGGGGTTACGGAAGCTTTTCCTTGAACCTCCAACAGTTCATAGGCCCCGTAACTGTTAAGGAAGCGAAGCAAATACCTTTCTTTTGTGGCCCGGCTTTGTTCCACTGCTATACGGCAAGCAAAATTTTCCCCTACACGCACATCGAAACAACTGGCCAATATCCCATTATCAAAGAAAAATGCCCGCCGTATCGCTGCGATATCCAAAGCATAAAGGTTTCCGGGTGTACCCTCCACTATAGTCTTGTTCTTTCCGGTTAGTTCCGTTACGGACACTTCTTCTCCGGAAGAAGGAAAAATAAAAGGCAATGGATAAAGTTCCGTTTCCCTGACGGCTATTTTCCAGTCGGCCGACCGGGTAGTAAAAAAGAAATTGCAATAGGGATTGAGAAATTTTAAAGTGAAGATATCGGTACCCATGGTGCGCAACCGCTTGAAATCTTTCTTTGAAATTCCCCCAGCCCAGGCGGTAAAAAACAAGTCGGCTTCTTCCGCTCCCTCATTTTCCACATGTATATCGGCTCTGGCAAATAATCCGGTAATTCCGGTTATGCTTTCCGTACCGCCACGCAAAACGGGGACGGTCTTTATTCCGGTTTCGACGATTTCGGATATATTAACCTTAAAATCCCCTGTTCCGTTCCCCTTGAATATTTCTTCGTCATTCATCCGGATACTATACGTAGCCATAGAAACGGAAGACACGGAAAGGAAAATAGGGTTACGCGTGAAGGCATTACCCGTCGGGTATATATTCACTTTTAAAGTTTCGTCGTTAGCACTCATTTTACTGTCAGATTTGTTGCGATAAAACCGCCTGTTAATTCACTTTGAAGCTCCAGAGATATAACAAAACGTTCCCTTTCGATGGAAGGGGATGTCATAAACGTGTAAAAGTCGGACATGTTACCCGTATAATGATCCTTCCATTGTTTGTAAATCTCCGCAACTTGTACGGATGTATATGCAAGCAATACATTATTCTGTTTTTCCATATTGCAAAAGTCTTAGTAAAGAAGTAAAGAGAAAAGGACGGATTTTATCCACTGTATAGAACCGAAGCAAATATATCCGTATACTCTATTTCAGATTCGTAAGTATAATCATTTCTTGTTCCCGATCCGCCGGTATGCTCTCCGGGGTCAAAATACACGGTAACAATAACAGTTGTCTTGCATCTATAGGTCCGGGTTAATGTCGATCCCTCTTTATCCGGATAATTCTCAACAAGATAATTATCGTTATCCCGGGTAGTGTATCCATCGGTAGAAAACCAGGAATCTTTGATTTTTTCCGGAAACGTAGTTGAATAGTGCCAATCTTCCTTAGCCTGTGCCCAAACTCTATTCCTTTCGTTCTCCATCATGCTTTCAATATTTGTACCTCTAAACTCCCATATATATAAAGCACTTCCAAAATTCGGGATATAATGTTCTTCATCAAGATTATAAGGTTCAATTAACCGAAGTGTCCGCAACATAAGATTTACCGGAACAATCTTATTTGCCGGTAATGAATAAGAGAGACTATCGGGAAGCAATATCTGCCCGCATAGTGATACGGGGTTAAGGAGATCTATTTTCGCAATACTATGAATCGGAAGTAGTATATTTGCTTCTATCTGATTAAAAGAATGTCTTAAAACAGCGTCGTATCCTTTCCAAAAGTTCACAAATAATCCGTTCTCAAATTGGAAAAGAAGGGATATTTTATGTTCTGTTCCGTCATAAAAACGTACATTGTCACCAGATGGTCCAACAGAAAGAGAACTACCGAAAGGATAACCACAATTCGCCGTACCTACAAAAGAGAAGGCAAAAGAAAGCGGTGTTTCCTCGCTTTCTGAATCTTCATCAGAACTGGAGGTATTGTTGTTCTTCAAATAAGTATACCGATGTACATAAGAAGCAAGATATTGAGGTGTAAGAATATTGTTCGCGGCAAAATCCATCGGCACACATTCGTCATCACTGGATAATTCATTATCTTCTATATTGCCGGTTTTCCTGTCCCAATTAAAGAAGCTGGAAGACGAATAAGTAAGCCGGTTGTTTTCAGAATCCCACTTATACCATTTGCCGGTTGTTTTCTCAAAATTAAGATAGTTCACACGTTTTGAAGTGTCAACCCTGTTCAACTTTGCAATATTCTGATTTTCTTTCAAATAATCTTCCAGGCGTTCCACGGAAGGAGCTGCACCGGTAAATGAAGTTTTTGCCGATAACTTTATCTGTTTGGCAGTTTCATAGGTGGTAATAGGATAAGCGGTTATCTCTTTGGAAAAATCAATATCCGGAGATGATTTTATTATATCCCTGATAAGTCGGATCGTAGCCGTCATAGTATCGGATGATACATTATATACCATACCAAAACGAACATATAAAGCGTTCAGGAAGTCTTCTACGGTACAATCCGGCATTAAATCCGCATATTTCAATACCCCTTTTACGCAACAATCGGCTGCATTGTTTAATATTACAAGTCGGGAAAGATCCTTATCCGTTTTAAATGGGTTTTCCAAAATAGTATATCCGAACTCCGAGAAAATAAGTTCCAGCACACGCCATACATATAAAAAAGCGGTAATACCATAGCCTAAAGGCAAAGTTACTTCCGTTGGAGTGCCATTTACTAAAAATGTTTCCTGTCTTGCTTCATATCTCAACTTATAAATAGTACTTCCCTCTGCTGTCGGATAAATATAGTTAAGATACTTCGGATAAGAAACACCGTTCAGGGATTCGTTAGCCGTCATTATTTGGAATACCGCAAAATCCGTCTTATATCCGTTTAGAACCTGTAACAGATGGGTACACAAAGAAGTAACGCTGCTATATTCCTTTACAGGTAATTCCATGGAGTTTAATTTCTTGGCTTTCCATGCGTTGTAAGCTTCGGAATTATCAAAACCTATATTGAAAGTCGTACCTTCTTTTTTTCCGGCTGAAACGATATTTATTTTTCCGGTCCGTTTATAAACCCCATCCAGGACGGTACACGTCGCATCATCCGCAAGCGGTTTACGGCAAAGGTCGATCCGATGTGCAAACCCCGTTAATTTTGCATTATTTGGAGTATAAGGAACGGTTACGGGTACCGTCTGCGTTCCTCTGTCATTCATTACCGGGGACTTTTCATCTATTTGCATGGTAAAATCCCCTCCTAGATCCAAATATCCTTTATTCGTCTTGATCTTTAGCATAATGGTTATTTATTTTCCGCGTGTAAAGGTATCGCGGGCGTTATCTATGGTTTCTTTAGCCTTTTCCAAATCCTGGTATACGATATAAGCCTTTATAAGCTTGATAGCCTCACAAGAGGCGCGAAGCTCTTTAGTTGCTTCCAGAAACTCCCGGTAAGAAGAATCCCCTGCAGGAGAAGTGACGTAACCGCCTTCCGCATATTCACCCGGGTTTTGTGGTAATGGGTTGGCACTGGTACGCTGCCGCCGGATCGCTTCGATCGTGCTAACCGCGTCAATTACTTTAGGATTATTCATCTCCGGTTGTGGTACGACATATTCCCCTTTGTGAACAACTCCGGCCACTTCATAACGACCACCGGGACCGGTATAACCACCTTCCGAGTATCCCCCACCGGAAGATCCGGAAACAACACGCTCCGCCGTATTTTTTTTGCTACCGGTAGTATTTTTCAGGGACATATTTTTAATTCTATCCCGTTCGGCTTTAGCTGCTGCAAGTTGGGCAGCACCGGTAGCTCCCATTAAAGCTGCCGCAATAGGTCCGGCAATCGGTCCGAGTTCTCCAAGTGCCTTCATGATTGCGACGGCCGTATCCGCTATGATCTGGGAACATTTGATGGCAAAATTTACATCCGCATACTTCTTTTGAATCTCCAGTTTCTTATTTTCTTTTTCTTCTTCCAAAGCAGCGGTATCTTCTCCGTTGTTCTCGGCCATTTGTATAAGAGCGTCATATTTGGCGTCTACCTGGTCGAGTTCAGCCTGCTGCATTGTTTCAACTAACGAAGAAGCCAGACCGGAAATCTTATCAAAATTTTTTTTTGCGTACCCTATCTGTATTTCTGCTTTTTTACGCTGATACGTCTTTTCGTCTATTAGTCCCTGATCGTGCATATTCTTCAACATCGCCAGTTCGTTATCGTATTCCTGTTTCCAGGATACACCGATTTGTGTCTGTATCTGGTATAAATCATTCTGATATTGAAAATTAAGTTGGCTAAGAGTCTGTTTTTTCTGCTTCTCCAATTCAACGGTAGAAAGACCGGCGTTTTTAGCTATCTCTATAATGGCATTGTATTTGGCTTCCGTTTCTTTTACTTCTCTATCATGTCTTTCCTTCATTCCCTCGGTTCCTAACTTCTCGGAAGTTAACATATTAACCATTTGAGCAATAGCCGCTCTATCCCGTAATAATTGCATTTCAGAATTACGAACAGCATCCGCCGCTTCCATAACCGCGTTCAGTCGTTTCTGTTCCCCGCTAAATTCCAAAGCGTTTATATCATTCTGATAGGTACGGTTTATTTCCAGGAGTTCCGCAGCGTGTTCCGCTTCAACTTCCAGCATATAGGCGTCAGCCGCTTCCTGCGTAATACTTTGATTTAATACCGCTTTTTCCATGGTGTCCTTCTGGATATTGTAATAAGCGGTTTCAATCTTTAACCGTTCATCCCGTTTCTCTTGTGCCAGCTTGATACGGGCGTCTTCCTGTTTGCCGGTTTCTGTAAAAATAGCGGTTTCCGCCTCGGTTTCGAGTTTATGGATTTCATCGAGTAATTTCTTTTTATTAGCCGGTGTTTTTGCCTCCAGTTTTTGAAGTGCGTTAATACGTTCCCGGTAATAACGAAGATTTTCCGCCGTCCCTTCGAGAATGTACTGGGCTTCCGTCTTATTTTCCTTCTCCCGGTTCTGTTTGATAAGAAGCATACGTTTTTGATGTTCAATCTCCAGAGGTTTTAATGTAGCGTCCGTTTCCGTATTTTTATACTCCCCAGCTTCCGCTTTCTTTTTGACCTTCCCCAGTTCATTTAAACGTTTTATTTCAGCGTCAATGCGTTCTATTTCCTTGTTTTTCTTGGCGATATTCGCTTCGCTGTCTTCCGCCCACTGTTCCTGAACCTTTTTCTTTTCAGCCTCCAATAGTTTAATTTTTGAAGTTTCTTTTACTACGTTGTCTACGTTAGTGGTACCTACGGATGAAATTTGCATTTCCGTAGTTAAAAGTTCCCGATTAATAACAGCAATAGCGTCTGTTATTTCCTTTAAATCCTTCTCGGTTTGTTCCGTTTTCTTTTTGGCATTTCGATACTCTGTTTCCATGCTCTTAACATTCTGGTCTAAGCCCTGATTAAGAGTTTTTGTCCCGGGTGTTGAAAGAGTGGAAGAACGCATGGAAGCCCCAATACGTGCACCGGCTAAGGAATTGGAAGCCTTTGCTTCTTCCTCTTTATTCTTTTCCAATTCCCTTTCTTTCGGAAATTTCTTTTTGTATAACTCGATCAGTTCTTCCCTGAATGCTTCCGCCTTTATCTGTCTTTCCAGGGAAGTTAAATATTCGTCTATGGCTTTTTTATTTTCTCGTATAACCTTTCCTTCCTTGCTTAACTCCGCATTATAATCGGGAATTAGCTCTTTCAATTCACGTATTTTCTTTTCCCGTAATGTATTGGAAATATTTTCATCATGTATGGCGTCAATCAAAGCTTTAACTTTCGCTTTCTGTTCATCATATCGTTTTGTAGTTCTTTCCATTGCCGATCCCAAGGCTTTAACCGATTCTGTCGCCTCCTTATTTTTTTTAACAAGTTGGTAAATAGCAACTCCCGCCGCCAATATAACCGCAACCAAAGCCGTATAAGGATTCTTCAAAAGTTCGATCCTCATTAACCGAAGTGCTGCCGTACATCTGGTAGTATTTTTGTGTAGTAACGCCTGGGCTGCCGCATAAGCCAAAGCAGCCGCACGGCTAATATATAACTGTACGGCGTGCGCCTTTTCAGCGACAACCGAAGCAAGCGTAGCCGTTTTAAAACGCGCCTGCCACATAGTAGCGATCTTCAACCCGCCGTAATAAGCAACCAGATAAGCTGTAACGGTATAAGTGACAACTCCCCATTTATTAAACATATCAATCATGTTACCAACGCTTTCTACCAGGAATGTAACAAAATCGATCAAATCACGTAAAATTCCCTTCGATTCGTAGAACCGTAAAACAACTCCTTCAATAGTGGAACTTAATACGTTTAATGATCCCTGCACGTTGTCACCCATTTCTTCGGCCATGGCGTTAAAAGCGTCTTCCGCACCCGTAACCGCACCGGAAAGAGCCAATACGGTATCAGTCCCGTTAAGGAAAGTATTAAAGGCTGCAACGGAACGTTTATCGGTCATTTCAAGAGCTTTGTTCAAGTCTATTCCTTCATCGTTTAACTTTTTAAGTCCCTTTACCAAATCCTCCAGGTTATTAACCGGACCGCCAAGCGCAAGAGCAAGCTTGCCGGTACCGTCAGCCAGATTAAGCAGGATATTACGCGTTGCCGTTGCTGCGGAAGAAGCGTCGAAACCGCTGTTTGCCAAAGCCCCCAAAAGAGCGGTAGTTTCTTCGATCGTGAATCCGAAGGAATTAGCAACCGGACCAACGGTAGACATAGCGGTATTTAAATATTCAAAACTTAAAGCGGATGCGTTACATCCCATAGTCATGGTAGAAACAGCCCGTTCCGTATCTTCTGCATCAAGATTGAAAATACGCAATGTTGCACCGGCAAGCGTAGCAGCCGAAGCAAGATCCGTGTCTACCGCTTTAGCGAATTTCAACACGGAAGGCGCCATCGCTTTAATATCTTCCTTAAAAAATCCCAGCTTGGCAAGCTCTATCTGAAGTTCCGTTACCTGTGCGGCTGTGTAAGAAGTAGTAGCACCCAGTCGGCGCGCTTCATCCGTTAAATCTTTGATAATCTTTTTCGTGGTTCCCAGGATAGCGGCCAAAGTACTATTTTTCTTCTCAAACTCCACAATAGTACTGATTGCATCTCTCAACCCGCCGACAATTTGTCCGGTAATCATCGCACCGATAGTTACAAACACACCGGCCAGAACTGTTTTTATCTTATTCAAGGAAAGAAGGGAAGAGCCGAACCCTTCGGCTTTTTTCGTTGCCTGCCCGTATGCTTTCTCTACCTCTTTCAGTTCTTTTTCCAGAGCGGCATATCTTTCCGGTTGCAAGGATTTCACCGTATCGCGAAGCTCTTTCCGTAAGGCATTGGCTTTCCTGGCAAGCTGGTTCGCGCTCATGGTGGTTTTATCCAACCGTTTCTCGCACTCGGCAATTTTCTTATTATTTTCACCGATCGTTTTATTATTCTCTTTCAGCCGTTCATTTAGATTTTTCCATTGTTTACCACCGGCTTTTCCGGCGGCGATTAAATCGGTCATGGACTTTTTTATCTCCTTATTGCTATCCCGGAGTTCCTTGTTTTTTTCTGAAAGATTATGTATTTCTTTCTGTGCGTCGGATGCGTTCAGGGTTAACACCCATTCGATGTAGTCAGGTTTTAATTTTGCCATAAACTTAAATTTTATAAGGCAAAATTATCTTGGGATAAACTGGCGGAAAAGGACACAAAAAAGCCCGTAGAATCATTTCACGGGCATATTATAGAAAGATAAAATCTCTATTTCTTGATTGTAAAATCGGAAGGATCGAAATATTCCCTATCTCTGATTGTTGCCTGGTTCATCCTTCGGCAAACATACCAGGTTAACGGAACCGATATAAGAGGCGTAACGATAAAGGAAAGAACGGCAAAAGCAAACCACCCGGATAAAGTATCAGGTTTATGCTTACATCCTACGAAAAACAGAATCACGAGGAAAAAGCCGATCAGAAATAAAATATCTTCGTATGTCATAATATAAAAAATAGCCCCATCCTATTAAAGTCCGGGGCTTTTAGCCCGGCCAACGGCCATTTGTTGAATATTAAACAGTGACCGACATTAAGTCTTTAGCTAATTTATGCAATCCGTTGGCAATCTTTTCCGCTTGCTGCGCTCTTGGCTTACTACGACCGGCGGCGTAATGTGCCAATTGTTTTTGATTAATGCCCGTAATAACCTGCAAAGCAGAGAAAGAAAAAATTCCCTGATAATAAAGTAACAGGCTTTGAACATCAAACTTATAAACTAATTCATAATCATTATCAAAAATAGCCGGATACGTTTCTTCGTCTTTACGGGCGCAATCAACATAAAAACGAATACTGTCTTTTACCTCTTTTTGGAAATCTTCAAAACTCCCGGTACAAGCTACAACCCATCCGGGCAGGATTTCACATGCTCCGCTATAACAATTATCAACACGCGCCGTATCAATTACTACTTTCTCCATATATCTATAAATTAAGAGTTTCAAAATAAAGCGGTCTATAATAAGACCGCTATGCCAAATTAAAACGATCCATTTCTAGAGCAGAGCTCTGGGGTTAAAACTTTAACCCCGATTGCTCTTCAATGCTCTTTAACAAGAATCCCCAGATAACATCCGATTTATGACCGTTAACGGTTACTTTTCCTTTTTTTGTCGGGTGTTTAAACTGTCTGTGGCTTCCTTCCTGATTCACTTTACACCATCCATCATCTTCAAGTGCTTTGAGAATCGCAGAAACTTTAACTGTTTTCATAGATCGCTATTTTAATTCAGCAGTACAAAGATAGTAATTTTACTATTATTACCAAAGAAAAAGAAGAAAATAATAACTATTTTACTATTATTTTACAGAATCAGCAAACATTTCTTTCACCCTTTCCTTTACATAGTCCTGATATTCATATTTAATCCTCCCGAGTGTATCGTGATATAAAATCCCGTATATCTGACGATTGTAAATTTGGTAATTACCGTGTTTCCTCATATCCAGGAAACGGGTGTATAATGGAAGATTGGAACGTGCGATTACGCCTTCGCCGTCCGGAATGACTGAATATCTGGGATTCTGCAAAGCTTCCATCAATGCGCCGGAACGACCTTGTACAAGTGTTCCGTATCCTTGTACTTTCTTCCGGCTACGTCCTTTCTGATAAATCCGTTTGGTAGCGATTTCCAGTTGGGCGTTAAAAATATCCTGTATCCCACGTCCGATCCGATCAGAAAAGAAATCCGTTTTAAAGTCTTCGGCCATAATGAACTATTATTATTTGAAACCAGTAACTTTCATCCGGGGACATCTCTCTTCCTCTTCTTTCGCATCGGGCTTTTTCTCTATATCCTGTTGCGATTTATACTTATATCCCCAATAGGTGCACAATGTACCATTTACTCCAATGGTAACAATAGTAACTATTACAGTTATAAAAAACCAAGCTGTAAAATTCATGTCTAATTTGTTTTAAATGAAAAAGCCAGGCTCCACCCTGCAAATGTCCGGTAAAAGCCGGATTCCGGAAGAGTGGAAAGACTGGTTAAATCCAGTTCCTTAGTTACAGGGCAACCGGTAGCAGAATCTTCTATCAATATTTGTTTGATACGTTCCATGACCGGCTGCACCTCTTCGATAGTCTCATAAGCTCCCTTCCGTTGTGGATCGTATTTCCCCATAAGGAAAACAACGCATAAATTATTCTCTCTTACATTATCAGCCGAAAGGCTGGCACCCGTTCCCGACGGGATCAGAATAAAGAGCACCGGACATTCCTCTTTAGATAGTCCCTGTATCGTCTTACTCATTTCCTCGTCAATGGTAACGGGTAACACCTTCTTTATTTCAGGAATACGCTTTTGTACACCTTCCCAATATTCACGATAAACCTTTATACTTATCATACTGTCAACCCCTGATAACGTTTTGCCTCCCATTCGCGGCGGGTAACAAGTCCCGGAAGTATCTTACCGCCTCCGTATATCCATTTTTTAAACTCCGCGGGTATGGACGGATCATACGCATTTGCTTTTATCTTCTTATAAAGGGTTGATTTTTTGAAATTTCCAATACCCACATTAAAGCAAAAACTTACTACTGCATCAAACTGATACTGTCCCAAATCAAGAGGAAGTGCGGTTACCTGGCTTTCTACGGCCATTATATCCATTTCAAAAAAAGTGTCGGCCTGGGCTTGTGTTATAACATCGCTCGGTTTTACGCCGACCGTATGACCGTAACCGATCGTACATACCCCTGCGGCACATACATACGCTTTCAAGCGTAGTCCTTCAAATCTTTTAATCTTGTTTTTTGTACCTGTTGTCGTTCTCATTTCTTGTTACGTTTTTGGTGTAAATACTCAAACTTACATTTATACAGATAAAGCAATACGTCCCAGAAGGGTGTATCGTCCACCTCCTTTTTATTACCGAATACACCGGAAGCCGCGACTTCAAAAGCTATTCCGGTCCAGCCGGTTTTATCGTCCGCCTTCCGTTCGTCGAGTCCCAACTTCTGAAACAGTATCCGGAAGTCGATAGCCTCCCCGCCGATATATACAGGTTGGGAAAGAATCATATCCCAAACGGAGGAAAAGAAGTTCATCGCATGAATGGCGAGTAAGGAAGGAACGTCCGGTATCTTCTCCGGTTCTTTGTACCGGTAAAGTTTTAAAGTAAGTTCCCGGAATATTTCATCTATTCCCGAATCGTCATTTTCCGCCGCCAGTTTACATTGCTGCAATAATTCCAGACAATCACAGAAATTACCAAAAGTAAGACCGTTCAACATATCACCCACACCGTGCCATCCTCCAAAGTCTTGCATTAGGTTACACCCGGTTTTCAAAATGGGGGTAACAATCCGTTCGCCATTTTTTCCGGTTGTATAAGAGAAAAAACCGTCCAGTTTATCCAGTTGCTCATCCAATTCCCGGATGATCTCACGCCGGTATATTGTATAATCCGCTTTCATTCCCAGAAGAAAAGAAAGCCATTTTACGCGGAACTGTCCGGGTGTGATGGTACCGCGGTTCATCAGTACCGACAATATAAGAAACTGCCTGTACTGCTCGCTATTGATCTCATCCAAACAGGAAGGGATTTCTACCGTCTTATTATCATATGTAAACTTCTCCATGTCCGGACATTAAAAAGTTATTCCTTTGGATTGTACGGTAATTCCCGGTATATAATAATCCGCCGGTTCCACTTCCGCATCCAGTTCCCGGATAATATCCTGCAAGATATCCAGATAAGCCGCCGCGTTCTGTTCCAGACTTTTAGCGACTGACTGCCGGGCCTCTTTTTCTGCCCGCAGTTTATCCCGTACTGTTGTGCTCTGTTGTACCTGTACGATTCCATTAGGCAGAATTTCCACCGGTAAACGTTCCACCGCTTTTTTTATCGAAAGCAGTGCGAGTGGCCGACGTACATACTCTATCAGCTTTTCCGTTAAACCGGTATCACCCTCAATCAGTTTGTTATAGCGGTCACGGTTGATAATCGGTATTATCTGGCCGTCCTGTACTTCCCGGATCATAGGAATAAGCACCAGGAAAAGCCGGTGGCTTCCGATATTGTAATATTCATCGAACGTTTCCTTATTCTGAATAAGAAGGCGGTTTATAGCCTTCTTCTTAATGCCCTTTATCCAAAAATCGAACTTTTCGCGATCCATCAACTCCACCAACGCGTCTACAGCTTCATAAGCCAGATTCCGGATATTTTCTTCATCTTTGAACTCCTGTAAGGCGGTCATGCCCGTTTCATTCTCTCCCAGGTGTTTGCCACGCCCGGCCGTCCCGTGTTGTGCGTCCAGGGTAGGGATAATTTTTAACCAGGTAAACATGGCCACCGCCTGCTGCATCAGGCGCAAGGTTTCCGTCTTACTATCCATCCCCGCACCTTGCTCTTGTTCTTCCCGATAATACTTATCTATCGCGTCGATAGGTTCGACGCCAATAATAGCCTGCAAATCCCGAATTCCTAGCGGTAAGATAGGCTCCCATTTAGAAAAATCAAGATCATCGTCGATCAATCCCAGAACACGGACAATTTCACCGGCTCCATCATTGTTTTTATTAAATAACTTCGTCATTTGCTCGGTCTCTTTTTAGGGTATATGGTTTCCAATTATCAAAATCCTTTGTAAAACTGTTTATTTCATCGTAAAACTCCTTATAAAAGCGGGCCAGTCCGGTATCTATCGTTATACAGGTCTGCTCCGTTCGCGGATTGGTGTTTATATTGGCCGAGCTTTCTATTGCAAAATCAAAAGCGTTACCAAAACCGGCCATTACTTTAGCATGGTTACGGAAGATACAGACACGTGATCCGAAACGTTCCGCCACATTCTTTAGGTATAAATAAACATCCGCGTAGGAACCTTGAAATATTTCACCTACATAAAAATCCGCGTGCCCTATGTCTTTTCTCTCCAGCCATTTCTCCACCTCCTTAACATCGGTAATTGCCATACACCAGGTAGAAATTAAAACATATTCCACCGGTTGTTGCTTTACGATCACACGAAGATAAGTCAAGCTATCAACATCCCCGTGACTGATACAATGATATGCCGCCCCTTTCTCAAAATGCCATGGCAAACACTCTTCCAGATGCAATTCCGATTTTATCCGCCGGTCAAAATGAACGTTTTTCGTCCGGCGGGCCTTTATATGTTTGTCCGGGATGTTATCGGCCCGGTTCTCTTCCGGTTGTCGGTCGCTTACCGGTTCCTCCGGCACATCTTCCGTTCTCGGTGTAAAAAACAGACTACGCATTTTCCTTCATGCGGTTAGAGGGTGAAACATTCTGTTCGGCTTCCACTATGGTACGGTAAAGCCCCACTTTTGTAGTAGTTCCTGGAAAATTCGCATTGATATACTGCTGTAACGGTTTACATAGAATCATATCCGGTATAGCGGTTTCGGAAGCGTTATAAACTTTCAAGCTATATAATTTTTCTGATCCGGAAGAAAGTTTGTTTTCTATAATCAGGTTTGAAAGTACCGGATCAAGACCGAAGCCGGAAGTGGCAGCTGCGTCCGCCTTGTTTGATATCTTAATTTGGGCGTCCACGTAATCCTTGATCTTTTTATCTAACGGTGTTACCGTCCATCCCTCAAAATTATTCGCTTCCGTATTCCAAAACTTAGTCGTGTGCATGTATTTCCCGACGTTCTCTCTCCCTGTAATATTAGAAGCGAATTTCTCCATAGCCGCGTCCTTAAACTCCTCCAACATCTTATTTGAATACGTTTCACCGGTTTGAGCACAAACGCCCCTTATTCGTTCCTCCGCTCTATCCCAATAGGCCTGCGGGGATTCTATGTGTAAGGAGATAGCCGAAGCGTTTTCGTTATAAGAGATGAGAATATCAGCCAATCCGCCTGCCAGCTCCAACCAGTCCAAGGCTCCCAGAAAACGCGGTGTACTCATAAAATCCTTGCAAAAGGAATAAATATTATAGTATTTTACCGAAACCGGATATTTAAACGGATTTGCCGGATCGAATATAGGATATCGGTAAGTGTAGGCCGGATCAGGATAAGGGAAATCACCTACAAGTATTTCCTGCGGCTCGTCCTCTCCATCAGGCGGATATACCAGACGCGCCTTCTGGTAAGGTATATGTTCCAGCCTGACGAAACGTCCGGGATTGCCGATACGCGGTGCCCTGTTCCGGACAAACTTTATGAAAAATCCCTGCATGTGTGTAAGGTCAACAAGCGAACGGTGAAGAACCGTTGTATAGTCCCATGATTCCAGATCGGCCGTTATTTTCGGATCGAGTTTCCAACGTCGGTAAAAACGGTTATTCTCTTCGTCTATCGCATCCTCATACAGTCGCGGCCCTTCTCCCCATTGTAAACCGGCAATCTTACCCATAATACCTTCACCGGCGTAAAATTTATCCAATAAGCGCATGACTTCCCCCGGCATATCGTTGTTATCACCCATTGGAACGATGAAAGTTCCGTTAACGCTTATTTTTCGCGAAAAGAAGCTGCCGCGCCGGTTTAATTGGATACTGGAAGGCTCCCAGCCCTTACCGCGTCCACCAATAGAAAAGGAAATCAGTCCTCTGCCGGTTCCGGTATCTATAACTCCAAAGTTTCCACTTCGTCTTATTTCCATAATGTTAAATAGTTATTCGTTTCCCGTTAAACTCCATTACAAGACATTCCCAGCAATTAAGCGGGCGTCCGGTCGTGGTATCTGTCAGGAATAGTTTATAGCTTGAATTTTCTATATTCTCGTCCGTGGCTTTCCTTCTCAAACGTGCGGCCGTAAGTATTACCATATCGCCGCCGTTCCGTGTCTGTCTGTTCCATTTCCGGAATTTGACGGAAAACGTTCCGCCGGTAACGGAAATATGTTTCATTTGCTCAATAGCCACGTATAAGTTTATTTTTTCCATAACCGACGAATAAAGTTTTTAATCTTACCCCAATTATCATGTATCAGACAAAAGGATAGAAAGAAAAACATGAACTTTAAAAACGTCCATAAGCTACACCCGTTTGCCGTCTTTTTTTCTTCCTGGCTTTGCTGCTTAATGTCGGATTTACGGGTAACGGTTGTTTCCTGTTGACTGGCAGTTTTTTTATGATCCTGATAGGATTTGCTTTGATTTTTTCCAGTTCTTTTTTCAGTTTTTCGGTTGCTGAAATCAATTTCTTTAATTCTTCCGAGGCTGTCGTAGTTGATACGGATATGCGTACTATCTTCCCGGTGAACGTGCAGTACATGTTCCTCACTGACCGAATCTCTCCGCGCAAGTTCGATAACTCCATCAGCAGTTGTTTGTTTTTCTTCTCCAGTTGCTTCTGTAACCGTTTCTCGCGTAACAGAGCGATGAGAACGACAACCGTAAAAACAAGCTGCAAAACAAATAAGAATAAGTAAGTGTATGATTCCATTTTTCATAATGATTATTAGTTATTATTAGTGTCAAAAGTGATAGATTCCCGATTCGGACAATTTTTCACACCGCAAAGGAACGGTTTCATAGTATCCATTACCCGGGTATTACGTTTGATTGCTTTCTCCATTTCATTACATTTCTGCAGGACTTCCTTGTACTTGTTATCCACTTCGTCGAAACGTTTCTTTAGTTCCTGCCTGTCATTCTTCAAATCTTCTATAAGCTCCTGGTAAACTTCCTGTACCGACTTCATGGCGTCCGCTTCCGCCTGTTTGCGGGTATATCGGAGTGTGAATAACCAGGTCAAACTACCCGTACAAAGAGCGGTAATAACCGCCGTAATAATCGTATCTGTCATATTCCTGCTTTTTTATTTCTGTACAAAAGTCGAAATAATGCCAGAAGCCGAAAAGGACATAAAAAGAGAGTGCCGGGAACCACCCCGGCACAAACAAACCCTAACCCGGGACTTAAAACCCGGCGACTGTCCTTTCAGTCGGTATATAAAATTAATAATTAAGGATTAGACAATTTTTCAATATCTTTTTTCATCATCCGTAAAGTTCTGATTCGTCCCACTATTTTTTCCGGAGAAAGGGGATCACCTCCTTCATCCGTCAAATCGTCGATTGTCTCCTCTATTACCCGTATATAGCAAGCGGATACAGGTTCAGTTTTAATTTGCCACTGTCTTAAGATTTCGGCACTTTCATCCGTGATATGTGCGCCGTTTACTTCTATATCTTTCATAATTGTAGTTCTTTTTAAACGTTTTTAATCGGTGTAGTCTCTAAGGTAGTGAAATCAATTATTCCGGCCCGTTGGTATATTCCAAGGGCGACTTTTCTAAACCGTTCGTAATTACGTCTGTCAATGGGTGATAACTGCCACCTCTTCATGTCTTTAATCAAATCCGGTATATTATTAGCACTATTATACAAACAGTTGTTTTTACCGTACTCATGATGAAGTGATACAGACTGAAAATCACCGGAGAAAACAACCAACCGCAAACGTTCAAGTTCGAGGAAAGCAAACTCATTGTTAACCTTCTCCACCTTGTATGCTCTTAATTCAATGGAAGGCGCACCGTATTCACGTCTGACGAAAAATAGGATATCAGGATTATTTGCATTCATTCAGTACCTCCTTCCTGTTCTAACTGGGGACATTCTGAAAACCTATATACTTTTTTAATTTGGTAAACATAAAAATAGACAACAGGTTTGTCGCATCCGTTACTATGTGTTTTTGTGTCCTGGTCTATATGAATATATCCGGTACCGGAAGATAATTTTAACGGCATTGTATTAGGGTATTTTTCGTTCACCTCCTTCATTTTGACCTCTAATTCGGCTTTAAAAGCGTCAAAGGAAATTTCATCAGGGCAAAATGTATTATCAAATTGGTTTGCAAACTCCGTCATTTCCGCGCATTTTCGATTCTGTGGCTTATACTCGTTAAGCCTTATATAATAAGCTTTCATTTTCTACCTCCTTTCTTCTGTAATTTCTTTGCCCGGTACACACAAACAGCCGCACCAATAACAGCCGGAGGGAAGATAAAAGTAAGGCAGAACCAGGCAATAGCGGATAAGTAATACGCATCAGAAGCCGAGTTTATGGAACAATCTTTTTCCAATTCCTGAAAATAACGATGTTGGATCGTGTTTACGTCCGTGCTACCAGTACGGAACGAAGGCACGTAGCTTGTGCCGGTTTGAAATTCTTTTTTCATAACGATAGTGTTTTTGGTCTATTAAAAAAAGAAAAAGGCGGAAGCCATTTCCCTGTTTCGCCAAAAACACTACCGCAAACCGTCCGAAGATCGGGTTATATAGTTTAGGGAAAGGCAACCACCTTATATTAAACAAGCATTTGTCGGGCATAAAAAAAGCCCGTTGTTTATTCGAGCCAATAACCGAGACTCACCGGACTGCATAACAGTAGTATTTTTGGCATGGGCAAATGTCGGCATTAAATTCTGAACAAAAAAAAAAAAACGTTAATAAAAGTTTACTACAAAAAGAAAAATCTTTGCTATATGGATTGTTACTTCGTAACAAAAAACGCTCACCAAAATTGGCGAGCGTTAATCTATTTTTATGGTTCATATTTCTTTTGAACTTCACTCTCTTCTTCTCTTTCCTCTTTCATATTTCGCATAAATAAAGGGACTTTCTTTTCAACCTCTTCGTTATCATTCTCTTTCATGGCTGCTTTCTCCATATCTTCAAAATCTTTCTGTGTTATAATCCCCTCTCGTATTTCATCATCAGAAACTATATCTTTACTCAATAACCAATGATATACATTTTCTCCCCCCACGGTAACAACATACGCCTGCTCAAACTTCCACCTAAATTTAGCCAAATAATTCATAGCGTCTACCATGGAATTAAATTCTATTTTTTTCCCGGATTCATCTACCATAAACGTTTTGTATTTTCCAAAATAAGATGTTTTCTGCCCAAAGTCTATTTGTATTTTGACTTTAGAACTTAAAACTTTCCCGGTACCTACAATTTCACAAAACGTTTTTCGAGTTTCTTGCGCTGTAGCTGCTACCACTAAAATAGCCAGCACGGTAGTTAATAATAATTTCTTCATATCAGTACTTAAAATTAGTGTATACATTCGTCTGTACCACCCGTAAGTTCTGACGGTTATATGCAGTGTGATTTTGACAGTTGCAAAAATACTCAAAATATATATTTACACAAAAGCCCTACCAAAATAATCTGATAGGGCTTTATTATACGAACACTCAACCGATTAATTTTCAGCAATAAAGGCATATCCGTTTTTAGGCCTGCTTGCTTCTTTCAAATTACAGCCGAAATGCAAATAATCATTATCCGGCAATCCGCACAATGAAATAACACCTTTATCATCATTTAGCCTGGCTATGAAATTCAAAACATCAGGAAATAAACTTCCACGGCATTCTATAATTGTACATAACAATTTTTCCCCGTTTCTTTCCGTAGAAAATACATCACCTACTTTAATGTCTTTTACCGTTTTCATTTCTTCATTATTTTAAGTATTAAGATTTTATATTTATTGTTTTTCCTATCTTTGCAAAAACTTCAAAGAAACCGACCATGAGCCAGATACAAGAAGATATCGAACAGTTGCAAAGGGAAGTAACACTTATATGTATTTGCCTTTTAAAGATTAAGCGGTTGATAATAGCCACGCTAATATTCTTTTTATTTGGTCTGCTGTTAGGACTCCTACTATAAACCCCACAATACTACATATTGCACTGGTAGCGTTTAGATAATTTGAGAGTATCGTTGATTTCTTTACTTTTGAATCCAGTTGTTTTTCCTTCTCTTTATCAATCCGCCGCTTTTCCAAGATATGGAGATACTCACGGTAATTACCGTAAATATGGATCACCTCGCATCCCCGGGAAGTAAGCGAAATCCGCCCGTTCTCTTCCTTTATCAGCTGTTCGCCTATTAGTTGTTTAATCGCTATTCCTGCATATCCAACCGGATATCCGCTTGCCAAAACCTGTATGAGTTCACCTTGTACTGGTTCGGAATCTGGACTATAATACAAACAAACTATGATAGTGCCCTTAAGGTTATCTATCGGTTTTTCGTTTTGTTCCATTACATTAAATTGAAAATCCCCGGTATGGTTCAAATACCGGGGAAACTTGTTGAATTAAAAAAAACTCTTAATATGAGATATTAAGCGAACCTATTTTTTTAGAAACGTCCTGCAACGCACGATTAAAAATGTCTATTTCTTCATCGGTAAACCGGCACGGCTTTCCGTGTACAACATTCCCGTTAATACGCTGATGAAGCCAGGAAGCGGATTTCCCGAAATATACCTCCGCGAACTTTGATACAGAAATAAAGGGCAACACCTCTTCGAGCCGTTTACGCACCTCAATACGATGCGACAAGTTCTTGCACTCCTCGATTTTCTGATGAATCTTAGAAAAATCTTCATCAACAGCTTCGGTTATTAGCCTTTTATCCTCTTCCGTCAACGAATCAAAAAAAGCCTGCATTTCCATATCAGCCTTTTCCCTTGCTTCTCCCTTAGAGTTCATCCACTGCTCCTTCAATCTGATAAATTCCTTTTTTACGTCCATAACTTTTCATTTTTAAGAGCGAAAATAATGAAGAAGAAAGAGACCTGCCAGTCGCGATTCCGGCAGATCCTTTCTTTCTACTGCCTGCTTAACCTCTTGATTTCTTCTTTCAAGGATTCAATTTCAGCATCCAGTATCGCTTTCCTATAACCGATTACAACCAAACGGTTATAGTTACGAAGATAGTAGTTGAGATTTTCAATCAACTCATCCATCCGCGCTTTTAGCGCTTCTTCATCAGTCATTCAAAGAGCTCTTTTTTGATGACGGTACAAAGATAATAATTCTTTTATCCACATACAAGAATATACGATAATAAATTCTTTATCAATATAAAAAGTTAGATAATACACTGAAAAAAATGAAGGCAACCGCCCAAAAACACGCGGTAATTCACCCGAAAACGGACAAAAAACGAGTAAAACAGCCGAAAAAACGCACTTTTTCGCGTGAAATTTTGGTCTAAATGCACATAAATAACTGAAAAACAGTCAAAAAACGGAGAAAATTTCAAAAACTAAAAAAATGACACCTTCCGAAGACCGAGCCGCTCAGAAAGCGGAAAGCAGTTGCCCTCCCCCTAAAAGGTGAAATATGACCTATTGGGAGGGGTACCCGTAACCTGGTAACACAAAAAAACGCCGGAAAACCGTTTTTCCAGCGTTACAAGGCAATTACCCTTTATGCCTGTTCTCTATCCATTGATCCACAAACGAGTCGGCCTGCAGCTTCCGCTTGCCTCGTACTAGAGCTATCCAGCCAGGACGCATCAACAAGTATTTGAAGGCATCGGAGAAATTGGTGGATAACATTGGTAGTTTTTTCGGTGCCAGCTTCTCGGATTTCTTCACTTTAAACACGACCTTAGAATTACCCCGGTACTTGATTTCCGCCTTTGCCTTCTCTACGGAACTTACCATTTCTTTACAGTTCACCGCATCCACTAAAAGAATAGGCAAATTCTCGTTCGTACCTCCCATTATCTCCTGCATAAAATCGTATTCCGCATCCTGCCGGATAACTGCCTGTTTACGGCTCTTTAGATTTACGATCCAGCCGGTACGGCTTCCGCTGCCGTCCTTCTCGATAGCGTCTTTTATCTTACTCGCGTAGTCTTCTTTCTGTTTCTCGAAATTGTTGCCCGCACGGTCGTAATACAAATCCAGTTCCTTACATTCGTGATTCTGAAAAAAAGAAAGGAACTGATCGGCAATTTCCCGGAACCAGCCCGGCGGTATCTCGAAAAAGTTCTTATGTATCCGATAGTAAGCCCCGTCCGGCTGACCGATCACCAGAGAAAGCATATTACCGAAGTCCATACCGCCTTCAATCGCTTTATCATGGTGCAAGTAGCGAAGTTCCCGTGAACTGTAAGCAGCTTCCCCGGATGCGGTACCGTTATAATACTTATGTCCTTCACCAAACAAAACATAAAAGCGTAAATCTCTGCGAAGTCCCGGGCGCATACCTATTACCGACTTTTTAAATTCGTGTAATTCCAGCGTTCCATTATACAGACGCTTTAGATAATCAACTGTAAGTATCTCCACATTGGCGAATGAAGAAGCATTAAGAAAGAACGTCTGCCCTTTTCTTAACTTTAATAAAGCCCGGTCGTAATATTCAATATCCCGTTTTAAACGTTTCAATTTCAAAGGGGAAGGCTTATTTTTTCTTTCTTCTTTTAATAAAGAAATTACCAGATCATTACGCATACTTGCCGCCTGTACTATTTTAATGATCCGTTCCGGGTCCATTTGCTTAACGTACCGGAAGAACCAGTCGAACTCGTTTTCGTCAATATCCGGCATATCGGTAGTAATGGTTATCCCCAGAAATAAATGAGAATGTCCGTAAGTGATCGCATCACCGCGAAGAATCGGCATAGCGCGGTTTACTTTCATTTCCTTATCGTACTTCGCTTCATCATAAAAGAGATGTATTACAGACTTTCCGGCCAATAATGAAGGATTATCCAATGACCCCATGAAAATAACACATCCATTCCAGAAACTATAAACATGCTTGTAATCATCCACAATAACCGAACATTTACGCCGCCAGGATTCAGGCGGACGGGTATCTTTCACATAGTGTACCCCTTCGATCATACCCATAAGCTGCCATCCTTTCTGTACGGCAGGCATTATGTTATCTTCCAGGTTGCTGTAAGTATTGGCTACAAAAGCGAACGCCCCACCGGGCATTTCTTCAACACACCGGGCGGAACGTCTTGCTTGTATAACGGTAGATTTGGCAGTACCGCGGCCGTCAATAGATACAAGGATAGTGGTATCTATCCAGTCCGTCAAGACCTGGATAATGTGACCGTATTTTATTTCCACATCATCGGCGTTACTCACCTTCATTATCTTCCCCGAACTCTTTGATATCATATAACATACGTTTTTTCAGGTCAAAAGCTTTAATACGCGCATCTTCCTTGATATTTTCGCGTACAATAACAGGAATTTCCGGTATCGCGTCGATAAATTCCTCCAATTCCTTACGGTCTATTTCAGGAACACCCAGATCCTTACGGCTGGTAGTATATATAACCGTACTTTTCTGTGAAAGCAGTTCCTCCGGTATTTCGGTTTGTTGTTCCTTATAACATCCGCGAAGTTCCGCCGCCAGTTTCAGCAAGTTCTTGGCCTCTTTTACATTACCCATAAGAAAAACGGTATTCGCCCAATTTTCGGCCTTTTCCGCATACAGGTTAGCAAAAGCCTGCGGGCGTACATTATCCTGTGTATAAAAGAAATTGAGGCTGTCAGCATACACTTGGCGGGCCATCCAGTCCGAAAGGCCGTAAGGTTCCGACTTCAAAAGGCGGATGATACCGGCCTTTGTCACCAACTTGCCATTTATACGCATACGGGCACGAAGGCCCCGTACCATTTCCATAAGACTATAATATTCCCTTTCATCGGGCGCGAGTGCTTCCAGCGTACCGGTAGAAAGAATCCTTTGAATCTGGTTGATATCCACCTTGTCAAAGTCTATTCGTGAGGGCTTAATTAAATTCGTCGTCATCCATTTGTTCGATTAAACGTTCGAAAGTATGTCTTTTCCGTACGTCCTCCAGCTGTTTTATAGCTTCCACGTTTCCACCTTCCGCCGCTTCATGAAGTTTTATTTCAGGTGCGGCACGTGCTACGAGAATCCCTTCCCGGATCAGAAAGTTAACGGAAGTTCCCACCGTTTCCGCATCCCGGACAAAAAGCCCGGAACCTTCCAAAGAAAGCCCCAGGGAAACGGCTATATCTTTCGGGGAATACCCTAAAGAAGACAAACGCCGTACATCCTCTTTTTGCTGAGCATCCAGGTAAATACTATCTACTACCATTAAATCGTTCATACGCATCTTTTATCCGTTTCTGTGCCGTGAAATAATAAATTTCGTCCTGTTCCATTAAAACAAAATTCCGGCCGCTTTCAATGGCTGCTACGGCCGTAGTACCGGAACCGCCGAAAGTGTCCAGGACCAGATCCCCCGGCTTTGTACTGTCTTCAATCAGTTTACGGATCAACGCCACCGGTTTCTGTGTTGGATGGACTTTCTCACCTTCTATCTTTTTAGCTCCGGAAGAGAATGATTTAATATTGTCTATTATATTGGTGGCTCCAATGGAAACATTTTTGCCACAATGAAACAAAATAAGTTCATGCGTAAAAGCATAATGATTTCCCGGTCCCGATTGCTTGTTCCAAACGAGCATATTTGACGCTCCCAGATACAAATCAAACAACGGATAATAAAAAGCATACCCGCGCCAGTCCGTAAAAAAATAAACACAAGCCTCGGGCTTCTTCACCCGCTTAAACCCCAGAAACAAATCCCGGTAAAAAGGTTTACAGATGGATAAATCCTTAAAACAGCCTTTTTGCCCGTTGTGTGTCATTCCCAGAAAATAAGGCGGATCGGTAATTATACAATCGACCGAGTTGTCTGGAATACATTTCAACGTCTCCAGGCAATCCTCGTTATAAATTTTGTTTTTAATCATTGGAAAGTTGCTTAAACCGGCTTTCTTCTTTTTCTATCCGGATGGTTAATATTTTGATCTGGTGCCCCAATTCCGAACGGTCGCACGGGTGAGAAAAACGGCCCTGATTCTTTGTGAGCCGTTTCCGCTTCTCTGTTAAAGTGGCAATAAGTTCGACTACTTTTTTTTTCGTACCTCGATTTCTTCCTCTATTGCCTTTAATGTAGTCTCCCACTTTTGGACCAGTGCAAATGCATTTGCCTTTTTCTTTTCATCATCCCCGGCCTGTTCCAGCTTTGTTTTGTTCTTGGAAAGATTGGCACGCGCGTTATTCAACGCTTTTTGTATGTCAATATCCGAAAGGTTTTCAACTCCTTTACGAACCGACAAAGATTTTACTTTTTCGCATTTGCCCAGTATCTTCCCATTTTCCCGGTAATATTCCAGCTCGTCCCACATCTCGCGGTTGGCTATGAAATTTTCCACAACTGCCTGCGCCTCTTCCGCCGTAGTTAATGAGCTTATATCATCCGGAGCAGCTTCCAGGCGGGCAAACGCTTCTTTATACTTTCCATAAGCGGTGAACATATCGGAAACAAGTATTTTGAGGATATCAGGACAATCCGGAGAGTTCAGAAATGTAAACTTCTCGCGGAAACGTATCATTTTGGTAACGGTTTCCGGTGCTGCCTTGTATCGTTGTTCCGCTTCTTCCAGCTGTTCTTCCAATTCATCCACACGGTCGGCATTTTCATCCATGGAAAGTACCTTATCCCGGAAGTCTGACGAAACAAGTTCTTCCACACTGACGCCGAAGGATTCGGCCAGCTCCAGCAATAAATCATCACTGTATTTTATTTCCGGTTGGGTTGTTTCTACTTTTTTATTTTCCACTTTTTCAACGACCGGTTGTTTGGAATTACGGCGGATCGTCTTAAATTCCCGCTCGGAAAGCCCGGCCAGCTTCCGTAATTCCTCTAAAAGAATGGCCTTCATCGTTTCCGTCTCACCCTGACGGCGAAAAGATTTCTTCAACATACGATTAACGCCGTATTTTTCGTAAAGTTCCACGCCTTCGATAAAATTACGAGGACCGGCCAAATAGGTAATAATTTCCTGTTTCATAATACATTTAATTTTAGTTGTACAAAGAAAAGAAGGCAATTACCTTTAAAAAAGGACAAAGGGGCAATAAACCTGAAGGCTCCCCTTTGTTATTACAATTATTCAAATTGATATTATACACCTGATAACATTTCAATATCCTTTTTCATCATCCGCAAGGTTCTTATCCGTCCTACTATCTTTTCCGGAGAAAGGGGATCACCTCCTTCATCCGTCAAATCGTCGATTGTCTCCTCTATTACCCGTATATAGCAAGCGGATACAGGTTCAGTTTTAATTTGCCACTGTCTTAAGATCTCGGCACTTTCATCCGTGATATGTGCGCCGTTTACTTCTATATCCTTCATTCTTTATATCATTTATGCAGGGCTTTCGCCCTGCTGGTTGATGTTATATTATTTAATACCACAAAGTTTTGAAACATTCAATAACTCTTTATCACTCATAAATATGAGGTCGAAGAAAATACTTTCATCAAAAGGCTTATTTTGTAATAAAGCGGCTGATTTCATTTCACCCATGATCTGAGCTATTAAATTACCTTTTACGTTATCATTCATTTTTGTTTTCATAATCTTTGTATTTTTTATTGTTATTACTTTATTTCCTTTTTGATATCACAAAGGTAATATATAAAACATTACCAAACAAGCAAAAAGTAATATTTAAAACTTACCTTAACACTATTTAGTAATATATATATCATTACTACAGTAACTATTCGTAATTTTACAACATTAAATTTTAATGATATGGATAATTTTGAAGCATTACTAAAAGAAAAGGGATTAACTAAAACCGCCTTTTCAGACTTATTGGGTATTAAAAAACAAAATCTTAATGGATTAATGAAAAATCCGACTTTAGAAACTATTAAGAGATTCGCCACTACTTTAGATGTCCCCATGTGGCAACTATTCGCATCCAGCCAGGAAGTACAGGAAACAAAGAATACGATCACCTGTCCCCATTGTGGTAAACCGATCGAATTAAAAGTCAAATAAAAAAAATCCCGGAGCTGTTAAGGTTCCGGGATTCTTTTTATTTATTAAAGCCGTTTACTTATGCCTCATATCGACTTTGTTCAATCCATTTCAGATCCTCTGATCCGTCGTCGAATGCCCGCAATGTCAGTTGTGAGCCTTCGGAAGCGGTGAACGTCTTACCACCTTTCAGAAGGAAATTACCCCCTTTCTCCACTGTTGGCGCAACACCGGAACATCCCATAAGAGTAATTACCGATCCATGACTTCCCCCGGTAATGCCTGCAATCTTAGCGGCACCGCCGGAAAGCTGGTATTGTCCGTCCGTCTGGTACTCTATATCTGTGGTAGAAGCTTCCACGATGGCAACCGGTTCTTCCAAAGTGTCGGTACCTTTATAGATGGCGATATCATCCCCCTTGCTGATCTGGGCGAAAGTAAGTTCGTTAGTATTCGATTCATTGGAACCGGTATAAGATACGGATAACTTACACGGGTTACAAGGCGTTCCGATCAGATCGGCAGGCTTTCCGCTACAATAACGGAGCACAACGATACATTTCTTGGACAGCCAGTTTGTCTTAAACTCACGGATTTCCTGTTCGTTACCGGGATGATTGAACTTAATGGAAGGCGTATAACCTTCCGCATCGGTTTCCCCGTCACTGTTGGAACTGATTTCAGCGGTACCGGGTGTCAGGTAAATACCGATCGCATAACGTCCCGCCTTCATTACGATGTCATTCTCAATAACCACGCCAGCCTCATTTCTCTGCGGAAAGGAAAGAATATCGTCAACGTCGTAAATTACGAGCTGATCCTTGGGCTGAATACCGTTACCGGGATTGCCGACTGGTCTTCTTACACTTGCTTTTACGTATGTCATAACTTAATGATTTATAAGGTTATAAAATGGAAGGGATAAAGTATCCCTTCCGATTAATTTAGCCTCTTGCCACTTCGTAGAATTTACCGTCAGAAGCTTTTGCCAATTTGATAAACTTGCCTTCGGAAAGCGTCATAGCTTCGGTAAGGACAAAGTTCCCAGCGTTAGCAATGGTAGAAGCATTTTCAGAACCGTTTCCGTAAATCGTATAAACGATTCCGGCTTCCGCATCAGTAAAGTTGGTGATTGCCGTTGCCTTTGTATTTACACCGGTAACAAATACTTCGCCGTCAAGCAAGGAAGGTGCCGTTTCATCCGGCGCAAACTGCAACGCATCGGAAGAGGCATTTTCGCGGCTGATCTCGATAAATTTACCGTCGGCACGTTTCATCAGTTTGATAACATCTCCCTTGCCAGGTTCCCAATCGTCGTCAATAAGACTGAAATTTCCGCTTTTCTCGATCTTAACACCCTTATCCACGCTTCCGCATTTCAGGGAAATAACCGCACCTACCGGCGCATCTTCAATATCGGTAATAGCAAATTCGGCCGTATTAGCTACGGTAACAATGGACGTGTGAAGTTTGGCCGACGGGTTCTTGTCCTTGTCAGCATCCACAAAGTAAGACGCCGGGCGGTCGTACTCATTACAGAAGATCATCTGGCGCGTATAGTCCATATCTTCCTTCTTCGTATATTTGAAGCCTACGGCAATAGCCCAGATAGATTCACGCCAGTTACTCCAGACTTTCAAACTCCAGTCCTCCTGTTCCAGATTGAACGCTGTCATTTCACCCGGTTTGTCCTCAAACGTCTTAATGTTGCCTTCAAACGTCCAGAAGATACGGTGGTGGTTATCCGCATTAGGCACGGGAATAATCTTTACCCCCGGGTATTCCTTGACGTACATAATGTTAGCCTTGTAATCCTGATTCTGTCCGTAATGCAATTCATTGTATTTATGATACAATACAATAAAGTGAGAAGGCATATAAAGTGCCAGGTTTCCGCTATCACGAAGAACGGCCGGAATCATGGAAGTACCCTTGTACACTTTTTCACCGATGTTTGCTTCGGTAATTTCTCCCAACTCGAACGGCTTGATCTGGTAAACGAGCTTTCCGTTATTGATATCGGTATGTCCGTTCACTTTTTTATTCAAGAACTCATACAGTCCGTCAGCCGCGGCAAGTGCTTTGCCCGGTTCGTTCAAATTCGGATCTTTACGGATTCCGTTAATACGGCGTTGTTCACGCTCGTTATGCAACTTCTTCGCTGTTTCGGCCAGGATGTACTCGATGAAAGACCATTTTATAGGGTTTGAACCTTCCTTGTTCAAAGTGCCGATCCAGGTTTTCTCCAGAGCCTTTAAATTTTTAAAACGGTGCGCAAACATCACGTTGAACATACGCAGGGTTTCGTCGTCGAACTCATAAGAACCCTTAGTCACCTTGTCAAAGTCGGATTCCTCATTACCGGCCTGTGAGAACTCACCCAGCCAGATATTAACCAACGTAGCCAGGTCCTGATAACCGGATTCAAGCGGGAAAATACTTTCAATGGAAGGAAGTTCCATTAAAAACGACTGCAAACGCTGTTGCCATGGGATACGGTAAAATGCTCCAAGATCTTCCTTCAAACGGCTGTAATCCATGGAACTTGCTTTCGGAAGAGCGATCATTTCAAAACCGGCAGCTTCCATTAATGCGGCTTTGGCGCGAAGGTTATACGGGCGGTCAAGTGAGAACATTTCACCCTGCAAGCCTCCCAGCTGTTTTTCGTCCTGCAAATTAAACTTTCCTTTACCGTCCATGTGTGCGCTGTGCTGTGTGCCTTTGCCCGGATCGTTTTCGGAAGCCTCCGAAAGTTGGGTGATAATACCGGAAAGCTTTTTGATTTCCGCATCTTTCTTGGCTATTGCCGCCGTGTTGTTTCTGTCTTCCTCACTCTGTTGTGCTTGCAGTGCCTCAAGCTGTTCTTGCGCCTGCGTCAGACGGGCGGCAGTGTCACCCAACAGGCCACGGAGGAAAGCGGTAGTTTTGGGTTCATCGTTTCCCTCTCCCTGTCCCCCGTCTTCGGTTTCGTCCTGGAAATCATTTTCAAGGGACGCCTTAAAATCCGTGAGGAATTTTTCGGTAAAACCGTAATTTTTCAGTTTTGCCACTTCCTCGACTGTGATAGAGTTTTTGTCCTCTACCCTGCTCCATTCCGACAAGCCCAATAAAGCCAGAATATGAGCGGAAAAGCTCTTAAATTTCATATATACAAAATTTTGAAGTTAATACTATATATTATACATCTCGTTTACTTTTCTTACGGTTGCCTGTGCCAATACCCACTTTACAGCGTCTTCCAATGTGCCGAACTGGTCGATATATCCATTCGCTACGGCTACATCACCGGTAAAAATCTGTCCTCTGAAAAGAGGAAGCTGCGGATCGTAAGAAATCCCCAGGTTCTTACTGATCGCATCACAGAATATACGGTGCATCACGGTAAGCCGTTCTTTTATAGGCTCCTCGTTATTTTCCTTTTCAATAACCCGCGTTTCATAATTTTTCAGGTCCGCACTGTCCGGATAAATTTCCCGGTAATCAATACCCTGTTTCTTGAAATATTCCTTAAAGGATTGATAAGTAAGCATAATCCCCACAGAACCCACCTCGCACATAGGGGAAGCAATAAAAGTCCTTCCGGCGGAAGTGCCTAACCAGAAATGAGCACTTCCCATGGTACCGGCTACATAAGTGGCTATGGGTTTGGGGGCTTCGGCAATCATTTTTGCTGCCAGGTCTACATGTGCGACCATGCCTCCCGGTCCGTTGATCCAAAGAACCGCACCGCAAATCTTCGGGTTACTGAAAACAAGCCGGAGCCTTTCTTCCAAACGATAAGTTTCCCAAGAATATAAAGTGCCTTCCAATGTTATGACGGCCACGCTGTCTACGGGTAAATTATCGTCGTCCAGTTCCCATTTGCTGGCAAGATAAGGGGTAGTAGCGTAAGCGGTTATTTTATTTTTGTCGAGCCGTTTCTCTATTGCGTCCAGGTTACCGGCGGCAACACACGGTACAAGCAAAGAAAGCAACCGGTAATAATCGTTATCGGCAATTGCCCAATGTGCTGTAAAAATCTCCTGTATTCTATCCACGTTCTCTTTTTTACGACAAAGAAAACGCCTATATTATAGGTAAAGAAGGACGGGAAAAGTTATCGGAAGGCGTCCGGATCAATGGAAAACCCGGTCAGGGTACAGGAATAAAGACCGCCTTTGATCTCGTAAGACAAAGAAAGAGGATAATCCGGAGAACCTGAAACACGCTCGTTTCCGTTCTCATCGACATAAAAAGCAACATAGCGGCCTTTTTTCAAATTTTCCAGATAATCCGTCTTATTAACGGAAACATCGGATAGCTTAAAACTATGTTTTTTATTATAAAGCCCGTCGCTTAAACCATCACCCGGAACAAAACTCCCCGGAACGATCTTTATTTCTTCCGCTTCCCCGATACTTTTTATAAAAGCGCGGGAATGTACCACCCCAAATGATAAAACATTAGATACGGACACAAGAAAAAGGCTATGAGCCGCAGAAACTATATTTTTCTTCATATTACAATTGTAATTAATTGATAATCAATCACTCAGCACTTTTCAGCCAAAAACCGGACAAAAAAGGACAAACAGATACAGTTGGTAGGTAAAAAAACACCGTGTTTTTTACATTTTTTTTCGATTATAAGCCCTTTTGGTTTTACGCCTGAAACTATCCCGCCATCTTTGGTAGTTTTTCAATAGTCCGTCTTCCTGGATGGAAGCTATAGAATATCTTTTCATAAAGGTAAAAACCGTTTCTTTAAACTCAACGCCATGCAAATGTTTGTTTTCGTCCATAACCTCATGCAATTCGGCCCACATCAATGCCCGGAACCTCTTTTCAAGAAAACGGGTTCCACGAATAGAAATGTAATTGAATTGCTCCGGTGATTTGCCACCGGCAAAATTAGCCTCTCTACGATCAGGCAACATAAATTCAAGATTGCCACGATCGGACGGGCAATTAACAGGCCGTTTTTCCATCAAATCGTAAATTGTCACATAGATATCAGAATGAGAAGGAAAACGTACGGTACCGACTGTTTCATCGTAGTATTTACCCCTGATATATTCGGCCAAATAGGGTTCAATCTGTATTCGGGTGGTAATCATAACAATAAAATTCAAGTTCAACCGCAAAGATACTTCCTTATACGCTGTTATTCTGCTTTTTATACCAAAATGTAGGCAGATAACCGATATTTTAATAAATGTATCGTGAAAAAATAATTATAGCACGTTCTATCCCCGGATTTACCGCACTTTGTTTCCGCTTCCCTGTGATATAATATAATTCAACACTAAATATTTGTAATTTCGTAACCGGGCAACCGGTAAAGATAAAATACTGTATCTTAACAACTTAGTAACGTTACTAATTTCTGTTACAAAAAAATAGAAGAAAAATACTTTGTAACCGGGTCCTCCGGTAATAGATGAAAAGATAGATGTTACAAACAAAAAAAGTTAGTAACCGATTTGTAACCGCAACTTTGTAACCTTCTGTTTTCCTTTATCTATTTGATTTTCAGATTATTTTCTTTCAAGCAAACAAAGGTTACAGAGTTACTAAAATTTTGTATGAAATAGAGGTGGGGTATGGGGAGGGATAAGTAGGGACGCACGCTTGTTTCCAGACAAAAAGAGGGATCGACACTTTCGTATCTGATCCCTCTTTTTGTATTTTACCGGTGTCGGATTCTCTTATACCCGGTGTTGGCAACGGTTCAATATCCACTTTCTAACGTCCGGAGCTACATTACGGTGTATGACAGCCGTATAGTCTTCATTAAATTCATACTCTATCCAGTTATTTCCTTCCAGGATAAAGACACAGGCCGTTTTTATGATCCATTCCAACCGCTCACCCGAATAACGCTCCAATATCAAGACAGTGCCCGGCTTCATCCGCCAAAGGTAGTGGTAAACCTGCTCGGCAAAGTTCCGGAACTTCTCGCCGCTGTTCCAAAGTGCCGTAAACTCGGTCATGCTGTTTAATTTCAAATGAGCGTTATTCATCGTTGGTTCGTTCATCGGGTACAAATACAAATGTCGGATCAACCGGTGCCGGATCTCCGCCGGTGGATGTTTCCATCTGGCCGCATGAACGTAGATAAATCATATCAGCGGCTTTGCCTTCGTTGTCTTTACGGACAATACGTCCCTGAGAATTGCAAAGGTCCTTCGGATTAAGTTCCTCGATATAGGGACAAAGAGCCACAAATCCTTTCAGAGCTTTTGTAAAACGTTGCATTGTAATTTTACTAACACCGGAAAAGCTCTTGTAATCAGCGAAAGCCTTTTCACGTACAATAAAAGAATCCAGGTGTTCGCTATCCGGAGAAAAGTAAGAATTAGCCCAATCCTCGAAGTTATTGCCCATATCGGCCTTATATTTACGCCTGATTATATTTTCCATTGGTGGAAGTAGTTTAATGGATTCCTCACAAAGAGAAAGATAAAAACGGCAACACTGCAAGAAGAAATTAATATCCGCGTTCCACTCGCTTTCGGAATACGTCTTAGAAAACAGGTCTTTGCCGAAATCGTCCCGGATAGAACGTGTTTCCCGGTAGTCGTTATCTTCCGTGCGTTGGTGGTAGTAATCAGAGAAGACCAGATAAAGCAAACGGGCTTCCGTTGACGGATCGAAATCTATGGGAACGTAGTTAGTTGTAAACCCCAATTTTGCGGATTCTTCAAAGGGTATTGTAAACGATTGGTTGTTCTTCGGGTTTACGGTCATGTCAGACGTGATAATATCGTAAAAAAGGCCTGTATTAAGATACCGGTCACAATCATCCACCAGGATAAAGTCGGTATGTTGGTTCACCTGATCGAACACGTGCGGATTATCCATCAGCTTAGGATTACGTCCGGAAAGTTTAACGGTCTTCATAAAGTAGGAAAGAGCCTTAAACATGAAGGACTTTCCCGATCGTCCGTTACACTCCCCATCTTCGCCTATCTTGTTGTCCATGGCTTGCGGTGCCCATGCGCGCGAAGGGGATTTATAACGGTGCAGCATGTAGCCGATAGTAAAAATCTTGTTGATAAGGTTCTTTTTCTGCTCGGCGACTTCCTCCGCAGTAAGTCCTTCCCCCTCAATATCGAATTTATGCTTTTCCCGGTAGGCTTCGGATTCCCCTACCCCTTTATCCTCAAAATTATACTCCAGTTCTTTGCGCCAATAAATACGGCTGGAATTGATTACATAGCCGAAGAAGTTAGACGGAACGGAGTTTATCGTAATGTCGAAGACGTCGTTACCTTCAATATCCTTTTTCCTGGAAATGGTGAACATATTTTCCATTAGACGCACCTTGTGTTTTAAAACGTTTTCTTCCCAGACGTAGTGGGATAATGTGCTGCCGTTGGCCGGATGTTCCTTTATGCCGTGCCCGCTTACTTCCATGCTGCATCCTGGAAAGAAAAACATTTGTGTATTATGCGTATAATTGGTAAAATCCAATTCTATTTCTTGCAAATTGTCCAGTGCGGTGTCTGATAGTTTGGGACTGTTTAGAATAAGATTTCTTATATCACGATGTAAAAAGCTCTCTTGTGCCCAACCGCGAATAAACTTCCGGATATCCTTTGCTTTGATTAGCTTTACGATATTACCGGTTATACGGATGTATTTTGTTGAACTGGAGTTTTCATCATGCAGGGAGTAGAAACCGTTAAGGCGTAGAAAGTAGTGAAGGCAGTCCGCGTCTATATTGTGGTCCCATTGCCTGGATTTTTATGTAATTCTGGAAAACTTTCGTTAGTGACTTATACAAAGGACTTTAGGAGAATTACCCGATTTTGAGGTAATGACTTGGCAACTGTGCCATATACTGCGTTCTGCCTTGATTTGCTATTCAAGTAACTCGTTTGGGTACAAATATAGGAAAAATATTAGAAGCTATAACACAAAATAAGAAAAAGCTAATACCCTTTTTGCAAAAGAGAACCATACCTATTTTTCTTTATGGTTCTCTTTTGCTATTTAATCAAGCTGCACTCATTTGTTCCATTACATCATTTGCGTCTTTTTCAGCTTTGTTTATTTCTGTTTTATTGATGATATTTTGGTCTGAACTGTTGGATTTTCGTACTAATTTCACTTTACACATATTGTACAACACCCCTACAATCAGAACCATATTCTCTATAATAAGCTGTTCTTCCATTGATAGATTATGCCAATTTACACGTTTTTCACTATACGACTCAATAATATTCCGCATTTTAGTAAGTTGTTTCAAATACAATGAGCGCATACGCAATAATGTAGCATTGTATCTTTCAGCAGTTCTTTGCAAATCATAAAGATAGTTGCATATGTCATTGATTTTTCGTTCATTAGAAATCATTTGTTCCCATGCTTCATCCGCTTTACTTGAAAGTTTAGAACCTGTACAGCTAAATATGACACCTCCAACTAATAAACCTACACCTAATGTTGCAGCACCTAAAATCGTAGTACCTAAAGCTATCCCACCACCTCCTGCAGCAAGTGAACCGCCACCAAGAGCAGCAAGAGTTGCATTAGTTGCAGCAGCTCCACTTAAAGCAGAAATTGCAGTTCCTGTTGAAGCCGTACCAAGAGCCATGACAGCAGCCGTTGTTGCACCTGATGCAGCAAATCCTCCAGCTGTACCTAAAGCAGCTCCACTTAAACCTCCAACAAGAACACTTGCTCCGACAGATGCTTTCTTGATTTCTTCACCTTCAAATTTTGGTATTGATACATTTCCAATTTTTACGTCTGCAAACTCAGGACGATTCTTAATCCGCTCAAACAAATCGGAGAATTGTTGAAATTCGGAAAGGACTTTCATTTCATTCTCCCCCAAAACGTCCATAGTCCTGCAAGCACTTTGATTCATCCTTTCAAGACGAGCATTGTTTGAATTATTCCGTTTTTGAGCCTCTTTTAACTTATCATTGGCTTGTTTCATCTTGACACCGCCATGAATTCCTAAGCCGACACCTGTTGTTCCTGCAACAGCGGCAGCTATTCCTAAAATCAATGGTAATGGCATAGTTATTCTCCTTTCTCTACTAAATTGACTAATGACATATAAGCAGCTACATAAGCATCTTCCAAATTGATAGCTTGCTCTATAAAAGCTCTATCAAATTCAAAAGCATTTGCCAGCTGTTGTACTAATGCCTTTTCTTCAGTGGCATAATTTCCATCAGCAAACGCCAATGCCAGTAACTCTAAAAAGATAATTCGTTTTGTTTGAGGTGTCGAAGTCATAGCAAATTCCTTAATGATACTATCAGCATCACATTGTTCATCTAAGTTGCAAATAGGAATTAGCATTTCATTAGCATAAGCAGACAAAATCTGCTTTTCAGATTCTTCAACAACGCCATCTGCCTTTATTACCGCAACGGCAAGTTTCATGAAATTATCCTTTTCTGTAGGATTCAGTGAATTTAAAAACATAGCTCTTTATTTTTTAGTTTGTTACATATTTCATAGTTGAGTTTGTAAAACTCATCACGAGTGTATTTCTCTTTGAAAAATTGTTCGTAGCAATCGTCTATCCGACAAAACAAAGGCCTATCTTCATAAATACTGCACAGATTTCCTTTTAGGTATTTGCAAATACCATCGCCTCTATCTAACTCAGCATAAATTGATATACCTTTGAGATGTCTGCAACATTCTCCGCACTTATCACATTCAAACATCAGCAGAATTTTAATTTGCTGTTAGGATCTGCCATAAAAGAATCCATGTCTTTATGGTTTCCAATCGGTGAATTAATCTCTAATCGTTTACATACAGTTCGCAAGGCGAAATTCAGTTCTTGCTCATTGGCCGCATCCTCTAAAATAGATACAGCCTCACTATAAGACTGGGCTTCCTTTTGGAATGCAGCCAAATCTATATTCATCAGTTTGGCGCAATATTCTTCTAACAGCCGTGCTTGTGTTCGATAATATACTACAATATCATCAACAGTCGGAATTGAATTAAGCACTTGCACAATTTTATTGACGGCGGAATTTCTGTCTAAAAGATATAATAACGAGCAACTCAATATGCCCGTAACGAGTGTGCCACAGAATGTTTGTACAATATCTCCAACAACAGGAATTGCTGCAACGCCTGTTTGGGCAATCAAATCGCCAACCATTGTTCCTGCAACGACGCTGGCTCCGGTGGCTATAATTTTTGCAGCCGCTCGAAACCTCTCTCCAAAAGGAAGAAAGTCGGGGTTAAATAATAGTATTTTTGTCGCTTCAACCAAGGAGGCCCACGATTGACGGATAATCCTCACCACATTCTTAGCTGTAGTAAAGAATATGTTACAGAGCGTTGTAGTCAAAGAAGCCAATACACCTCCTACTGCACCTTCTATGAATTTATGCCATACTTCTTTGTATTTGAGTTTGGCATTTTCCAAACCTTTTTTTACTCCAACTGCTATACTGTTGAACAATGCTTTACCATCCTCTTTTCCTTGCTTTATTTCATCTCGAACGGCAAACCATATTTCACTAAAAACTAAACCAAGTGCTTGACGCAATCCCATTGCTACACCTACTTTACCCGCGGCTTTTGCTGTGTCCTTGAAAAAGGCAGGACTTGTATAGTAAGCTCGGTTTATTTTTTCATTATAGGCTTTACGAGACTTTCGATATTGTTCTAACATTCTTTCTTTTGTAGCTTCCGGATTATCAATATTTACTTCTGGATGCTTTTCAAGATAATTATCAAAACCTCCTTCACGAATATACGCCTCCATATCAACTTCTGATAAAGGAGCATCACAACCATGCTCCTTTTTCCACTTTTCATTCTTTTGCTTTGCCCAACTTCCCATTGAAGCATTAAGACTTTTATTTGTCCAAGCCAAATTTTCATCAGAATTTGCAAGGTCAATACCGCTTAATCCAGAAAGAACACGTCCTCTATCTTCATGAATACCTTTGCATTCAACCACATGGTCTAATTCAACTCGTAAATCCTTAGAAACAGCGGATGCTTTTGTATACCTTAAATCTTTATCCGTATAAACGTCTTTTATTAAAGTCCCATGCTCATTATATTCTTGACGAGCCTTACTCTTTTTTGTTGTAAAAATGGGATTAGTATCATGATAATCAAGCTTCATCTTTTCATCGTACTTTCCACGATTTTTATAAGCTTCTTTATTCTTTTTATTCTTATATTTCATTTGTTCGTCCTTAGCAACTTGTCGCACGTTATGAATTGTATCAACATCACCCCCATATTGGTCACATACAAAAAAATCAAGCCCAAATGATGTAATAAGGCTCTGTATTACCACACGCTCATACTGCTCAAATATGCTATTATACACATTAGTTTCAGTATTATAGTTTCTGTCTATTTGCTTCACAAAGTTTTCTGCCATAATTCTTTAAGGTCTTAATAAAAAGAGGAAGCGTGGAACTGTATGCCACACTTCTTTATGTACAGGCCCTGAGAAAACCTTTGGAAACAGATGTGGGAATAACAGCCCCACGCATATGCGTGGAGACCATTATATCATCTCTTGTTTCCTTTGTTTGAAGGTTCTCAGGCTTCGTACATGCAAGAAGAAGACATAACGCCTCTTATTTTTCAATATGTTATGGATAGAGTTTGCTCAATCCAAATACAAAAGTATGAAAAATCCGTGATATACTTTAAATCATCACGGATTTTTTTGATTTACAGTTTCATACTTCTATTCTGTTTCGGTTTTGGTATTCCAATAACTTCTCTAAACTCATTCATCTTTTTTCTGAACCAGCTCACGTGTGAAACCCCGTCTATCTTGAAATCGAATTTACCGCTTTCAT
>UMII01050438.1_pt1 | contig 46762 bp, 76 predicted proteins | sample 1965731 | NCBI WGS metagenome assembly UMII01 (sample SAMEA4836118, study PRJEB28245) | human gut metagenome | biome: gut microbiome; material: fecal sample | place: Denmark | collected 2008
CCCCTGTCTGAAGACAGAGGTTTCCGCGCCGAATTTCTATGAAAGTCACAGCAAAAAACATCAACAGCCTGCCCGAAGGAATGCACCGGGTGGATAGGGGCCTGTACGTCCGTTGTCGTCAGGGCAAGCGCCCCACGTTCTACTTTGTCTACTCAATTCTCGGGAAGCGCAAGGAGCTATCTGTCGGCCCCGTGTCGGGCGTCACGCTCACACAGGCCCGCGCCAAGGCCGCCGAGTACCACCACCTTCTCGAGACCGGCGTCGACCCGCAGGCCGCCAAGAAAGAAAAGCTCCTGTCCATGCGAGACGCCGGATCGGTTGACAAGGCCGCGTACACTTTCGCCGACCTGCTCCGCGAGGCGCTGCCGACAATAGAGAAGGCGAAGCGCTGGAGGAACGCGAAGCATCGAGCGCAGTGGCAGTCCACGCTCGAGACATATGCCCTGCCTGTACTCGGACCCAAGCCCGTCGAGGACGTAACGCGCGACGACGTCCTTGCCGTCCTCGGGCCGATCTGGGACTCCAAGTCCGAGACCGCGAGTCGTCTGCGCGGCAGGCTCGAGGCCGTCTTCTCCTACGCGATCGCAACAGCCAAGCGAGTCGCAGCAAACCCGGCGACGTGGAGGGGAAACCTCGACCTCTTTCTGCCGCCACCTTCTCGTGTCCAGAAGGTCGAGCACCATGAGGCGCTCTCCCTTGATGAGACTCGGGCGCTCCTCGAGGACTGGAACTCGCCCAAGTCGATCAGTGCGAGCGCGATTGTCTTCGGCATCCTGACCGCCTCACGCGTCGGAGAGTTCGTCAAGGCGCGATGGGACGAGATCGACTTCGATGCCCGAGTCTGGTCCGTGCCGCCCGAGCGCCGAAAGGATCAAAAGCCATACCCGCACCGTGTGCCGCTTTCCGACCAAGCTGTGTACATCCTCAGCCAAATCGAGCGAAAAGGCGAGTATGTCTTTGCCCGGTCGGCGGGTTCACACATCTCACTGGAGACGCCCCGCGTTGTGCTACAGAAGAAGGTCGGCCACGGCACGATGCACGGGTTCCGCTCGACTTTCCGAGATTGGGCGGCAGAAAACGGCATCGACCAGGTGCTTGCAGAAAAAAGCCTCATGCATGCAACCGGCAACGAGGTCGAACAAGCGTATCAACGTTCTGATTTGCTCGAGCAAAGGCGGACCGTTATGCAGGCATGGGCTGACACGATCATGCCGAAAAATAAGTAATCCTTCCACAAATAAAGCCACTTCAGTGGTGTTTATTTATCCGTTTCAGCTTGACTTTTTCAGCAAGATAGGTATAATTACTAATGAAAAGGAGGTGATGCCATGTGGACATAAAGTCAAAAACCAAAACCTTCCAGATCGAACTCAACTTGGGAATCATCAAATTCAAGTTCAAACGAACGATCAAAGAAGGGAAATCGGCTCCGAAGCCCCGAACTGAAAAGTAATCAGTACAACGCTTCTTAATCAACCAAAGTCCTCCCCAGTGGTTCTGGGGAGGCGTCCACACAAGGCGATCACCTCCAAGGAGACATTATATGTTCTACGGACTTCACGTAAAACCTCTGGACAACGGTAAGTTTGAAGCCAGTAGCCCTGACCTCCCCGAATGTGTTTTCGACGCTGACAGCATCGATGAGGCTACAGAGCTTGCAACGGAAATGATGCCTGGCGCTATGGAACTCTTCTATCGTCAGAAACGCCGCGCGATTCCGCTTCCGACTCCCATCGCAGAAGACGACTACCCGATTCGCGTCCCTACCCGCGTTCAAGCAAAAATCCTGCTCTGGAACTACATGGTCAACAACCGCTATCGCGTCGCCGACATGGCTCGAATGCTCAAGGTATCCCAGACGCAAGCACAGCGCCTCGTAGACCTCACCAAGGACGGTGCAAGCATGGAAGCGCTTGATGACGCCTTCGACATGCTTGGCATGGCCTTCACGCTGACAACCGAAAAGAAGGCATAAAAAGATCGCCCCATCCGCAGAAAAGCGGGTGGGGTTTTGCCATTAGCCCAAGATGCTTTTAATCTGCTCTTTCGACAAGACTGAATTTTCAAGAGCTCCACTCTCTCTAAAAAAGACCTTCTGGTCATGAATAATCTTCTCGTCGACTTCAGATTCAGGAAGAGCTTTGAAAGAAGACAAATCAAACTGCCTGCCATCAAAGCTAGCACTCAAAAACCGATTCCAAGATAGGCCGTTTGTACACAGCAAATCCCAAATGACGCTTGCGTGCCGGTCGCTTCCAAACAACTCCCTTAGCACCTGTTCGATATATTGGAGGTCATCTAGCGAGCTTTCGTAGCTCAGGGCGGTCACAATTGCCTGAAATCCGCCGTGATCTATAGCTCTCACGTTAAACATTATATTAGCTCATAGATATTTTTTATCACTTTCTGACACTCAGAAGATAGCCGGTTCATCTCAGAGAGGGTCGAGATCACTCTGTTCATCACCGGAACAATGTTAGAGTGGAATAATGTATGCCTTTCTTTTCGGTAGAAACAATACCCCTTTTCCAGAGCCGCTCTTTCCCTGGGATCAGCTGGGACAGTCAAGACGTACACCCCATCGACTTTTTCAAACGCCCTACCAAAGCTTTCATACTGAACATTGATACCCAGTTTACTCAGAAGCCTCTTCATTGCCCCTTCGAGCACACGAAGCTCCGGGTACAGCAACAGCGAATAATCCGGGAGTTCTGGAGATGCAAGCTTTACGCATAGCCCTGACAGAAGAAGTCGCTTTGATACATCATCCATTTTTTCGTATGCGTTTCCCATCACCGCTTTGAGCCCCGTCTCTGCCACGCTTTCTTGTACGTAGCTCACACGGTGATCATCGTCGCCGCAGCGGGTCAGAACCTTTTCGAGCCCAGTTTTATCCAACACCTCCGCCAAGCAGTACACAAATGCCTTGTAGCAGGATAGAGGCCTCCCCTGAAGTTGAAGCTTGTGCGTGCTCGCGTGGTAAGTCACTACCAAGCGATCCGAGAATTGAGTGGAAATTATTTCCCAGCAAACGGAAGAGTCCCGCCTAGACTTTTCATTGACAGAAAAATCTTGGCGGTCAATGCCAGAGAAAACTAGATCAACGTCATCGTCAAAGATGCTAATCAGCACCAGATTGACGGTTTCGAATTCCGCTGGGTCAATTGTTCCTTTGAGGTACTCTGCTAACAATAAGCCCAACTCTTGATTTTTACCGATTTTGTAGTGAACAGTTGTTGTTCCATTATTATTGAGAAATAGATCAACCGTAGCAGACACCCCGCCTACTTTTCCAAAGATAACCCTTTTACAAGATGGAGACCGATCAACGAGCTCATGGCCCAAACCGTTTTCCTTACAAAAAGCCATTACATAGTTGCCAATGGACTCTCGGCACAGATTCATCCCTGAATACGTTTTCTCTTCAGTCATACCACCCACCGGAAATGCGACATCAGTACGGATATGTTTGAGTATATCACCCGAAGTAGGCCTGACTCTGACGCTCGGTCCGCTATCCGCCCCCCCAACGCTTTGCATTGGATGGGGAATTTCTACTACAGGCACAAAAAAACGCCCCACCTACCAGCGAAGGTAAGTGGGGCTTTTTGCGGTCAAATCGTTGACAACCGCCACGGCATAGAAGTACCCTCGACGGAGTAGCTTATTCCCTTTAGAGGTATTTCCGTGCCCAACAAAAGCATATCATTCACCGTCCAAGGTGACTCAGGTTCCGACTACGACATGGATCTTCTGGTTGATCACGACGCATGCCGACTTGTATGCTCTTGCCCTGCCGGCTCGATCGGAATGTTCTGCAAGCACAAGCAGCGAATCCTTGACGGGGATTTTTCCCGTGCAGATATTTCTGCAGCCGACAAGCGGGAGGCAAAGCAAATCCTCGACCAGTTGAACTCAAAGTTAAATCCGTACTTTGAAGAAATCAACTCGATCGAGGAAGAAATTCGAGAAGCAAAAGCCAGACTCAAAAAAGCCAAGAACAAGGCCGCGTCCGCGCTTTTTGAGGGCGTCGAACTGACTTAAGCGGACAGACCGTCTTCCTTGAGCGGCGATTCGGCCATTAGCTTTCTATCCCACGCCGCCCCATACAAATCGAACCACAGTTCTTCGACATACAGCCTTGTATCTTCTACTGGCCAAAGGATTCGGTACGGTTCTGCGAGTCTGTCTCGGATAGATGCCGCAGGACCCGCCAGCCACTCACGGAAAGCGCGAACCTTCTGACCAGTAGCCTTCTTTTCGCTAGACGGTTGGTTGGCCGTGAAGGCTTTGTAAAAAGAGTCGAACTCTTTGTAGGACTCTGGCGATTCAGCCTTGATCTTTTTGGACAAGACGGAAAAGAGGCACTTCGTCGCTAACGAAGCACCCAGTGGTTGGAACTTGAAAAGTCCAAGCTCATCAACCGCCTCAGCCGTAGCCTTGCGAACAACGAGCGACGAACACCCCCTACGTTGACCGCAGTATTCCATCATCAGCCGGTCAAGCTTTTCCCTGCGTTCGGGCGACATGGATTCGACGATGCGAAGGATTTTCTGGTACCTTTCGGCGTCAAATCCGTTGGCGTTTTTTCCGTAGAAGATAATGCCCTTTTCAAGGTTTTCTCTGTACGCACACATCGACGAGCGGGCCTCGTCGGAAATAACGCAATGCTTGGCATCCGAGCATTTTCTGTACAGGTGACAACATGCGAAAGAAGGAGAGTTAACGATCTCTTCCTCTGTTTCGCAAAGTGCAATCTCTTCTTGGCTGATTTCGTGCATGGCCGCTCCAACTGTGGGGTAGTGTGCGACCATTTTACCAACGTTGGTAAATTGGGGCGACCTTGTGTACACTCAGCCCCCCGTTCTGCATACGCAAAAACATCCCCCGGCCAGCGTGAAGCTGACCGGGGGACTCTATCACCAAATGCTATTGTTGATGAACTCCAATTGACGTTTAACCTTCTCCACCGACTTATTGACTTCAACCTTAGTACGGTTGATGGTCATCGTTTCTCCAGGCTTTAGAAGTTCAATTGGTTTAGATTGTGCCGAAGAAATACGACCGCTACCCAAAAAGTCATCAAGCAGAACAACGTGGTTTGTAGGATCGTCGGTCGTAAAGCTCGAAATGTTCTGATAAACAATGTCGTATATCTGCTGGATATACAGCTTTGTTTGCTGATTTGGTTCATTCTTCGCACCAGGTCGAGTCGACCAACCACAGTGCGTCAGAACGATCATCTGAATTTTTGGCGTATGCTGGTCTGACGGCATAAACCTTCTAAACTCCCCAGACGAAGATGAGAGAAGTTTTAGGAGTAAGCTGAGCGAATTGATTGACTGCAAATCTGTTCTTACAGGAACAATCAATGCGTCAGTAGCATGCCACACCAAATGCGTGCCGCCAGAGAAAAAAGGAGACGTATCAATCAAGCACCGAGCTGTATTTGTTTCGCTCATTTCCCGTTGGATTTCGTTTCTCAACGAGTAGAAAAGATTATCCATCATCACCATCCGACGTGAGCTATCAGCTATTGATTGCGCTTGAGTAAGGGCCGTCGACATTTGAGTCGGCAAGACGTAAAGCTCGTCGGAAGATGGAATAAAAAAGCTATTCTTAGCAACAAAGTGCTCATTTGTCGCTCCAATCTTCTGCGCCACCCGGCTCGAAGTCCCAAGCCCAGGCATTATATGCGGCAAAATCATGTCATAAACAGATGGTCTACGACTATTGAAATAATTTTGATCATAGAAAAATGACAGATTTCCCTGTGGACAGGTATCGACAACAAGTATGTCATCCGTCAAATACGACAAGTTAAAGCATAAAGAAGTCTTCCCAATGCCGCCTCGTAAATTGCAAACGGCGTAATTGTTGAACTTTGGGAGAGACAGGGGATTAGCGGTACCATCTGAAATACCAGCCTGCCTAGCGAGGATCGTAGAAAGAGACATTGCATCGCCCTTTAGTGGAACTAGTTGTTGCATTGGCGTAACTAGTTTACCAAAGTACAGGTCTCCTCGTCTAACTGATTGAACAATTTATTTACTCATGGTTGATCTGGCGTCGTGAACTGCGGCGTTTCCTTGAAGTAGTTCTGAACCCTCTGCAAGAAGCTCTGTGCTTTCTCTGAGAAGTCCCTCGCACCGGGCAATTGCGGCTCGTTCCACTCTGCAGGCATCGGCAGAGGCTCTTCTCTCTCGATTTTGGTAGGCACGCTGCACCCGATCAAGGTCGTCAGAGAGGCGCACAGCATCGCGCCGAGAAGCATCGAGCGCGTTTTGCGCTGCGACCAGTTTTTCATAAGCCTTTCTCCCATCGTTTGCGCGAACAATCGCGGCCTGAAGTTTGACATTGGCGATCTCCTCGCCGTAGAACGCGGCCGCGTACTGGTAGCCTGCGATAAAAATGGCGGCACTCGCTACAAGTACCGCCACATATTTCAGGACAAGGCTATTCATCTCAGCGCGTCCCTCCACGCCCTCACCGCCTTCGCCGAAATGAGTGCGATAAGACTGATTCCCAAACCAAAGAAGACCGCGTAAGTTCCCACTGCTTGCCACGTCAAATCCTCGATCATCATCAACTCCCCAAGTCGCAAAGCGACGATCAAGTTTGATAAAATACACTCCATAGACACCCATACCAATCGGTCTATATATCCGAAGCCGTTCAGTCCCAACAACTGAGCGGCTTTTCCTTTTTCTCTATTAGGGTCCACTAATTCAAGGAGCCGACTCACAAAGGAAGAGCCGTGCTTCGGACTGGCGACGACGGGTCAGGCCGGGGAGCCTCTGACCGTTCGCCTTGTCGACATCAAGGAACTCGTGAGCCGCAGCCTCAATATCCCCTGCATTAAGTGCTCGCATGAGTTTCGGACATTGATGAACTACGTAGCTGACACCAACATTGAAGGCCAACGAAACCAAAGCAACAAATTGTCCTTCTGTAACGGCAACGTTGACGAATCGAGCAAGACTATGCTTAACCTCTTCAAGGTCTTGACGAAGCAATTCACGTGACTGCTCATAGGTAATTTCGTCATGCTCGGTCACGTCCCTCGTATGACCTGAACCAATCGTCCAGACGCCCGCAGGGCACTTGTACGCGGTAAGCCTGCAGCCTTCCCACGCCTCGATAAAGTCCATTGCGCATTCAGCTGAATACTCGGAAAAGTTCTTCATTTCAAATTTTCCTTTTCATTCGACACAAGCCCTTTAGCGGACAGCTCGGCATCAGCCTTTTCTTCCAGACGTTCATTGACTGTCTGAACGATTCGACGCAAGACCGGCGGAACCACGCTCCCAAAACCTCCGCGCTCAAGCGTCTCGATAAGAGAGCCGAACTCGCCTGCGCAGTACGCGCAGATGGTGATCGACTGGAAGATCTGGAAATGGATCAGCGGCTGAAAAACTTCGTCCAGACCGTGGGACAACGCCACGATGAAAAACATCAGCGCTTTCTTTAAAACGCCAACAAAGTTTTTATGACTTGACCACCGCCCAAACTTGATCGCGACAGCCGTACCCAACAGAAAATCAGTGACAGTAAAGATCGTGAGCCACATGAGCAAAGGACCTACATCACCGAAAGCGAAGCTAAAAGCCCCACCAACCGTCGCACCTATCGCAAGCAATGCTCTTTCACCGCCTTGCGGCAAAAGCGTCGCTAACGTGTTTATCATCTAAATCCCTCAAATGAAAAAAGCCCGACCGAAGTCGAGCCTTTTATTTTTTAATTTTCGTAGACAAATCGCTCTGACTCTACGGTGTGGGTCATGCCGATGATGTGCCCACCGTAGCCAGGCATCGCGCGCCTGTACGACTTCGCCGTGACTGTCAAATCTTTCGGTACAGGGATTACTGAGAACACCCCCGTCCTTTCGTCGTACTTTGTAAACTTCCCTGTGGTCAAGCTTATGTGCGTGACAGAAGGGCGACAGCAGGCAGTCGTTGGATAAGCAGCACTCTCTGTCTGCATCGTCAGTGTGTCTGGATAACTCGTCGTGAAAGGAGCTGTCTTGTAGCTTACTGTACCCTGCTCTCCTACAGTGAAGAGCGTCGTTCCAAAACCAAAAGTCGCTAGCTCAACACCGGTTGCTTGTGTTTTGTCTGTTGGTGTAACCGTCAGCGCGATCGTCGAAAAGCTTCCTGAAGCACTAACAACGAATAATTTTGGGCTACCTTTGCAGACGATATATGTTTTCTTTGATCGGCTAGAAAAGGCGCTCGCTGTCGCGTTTAGACTTCCAGTTATGACGTCGGAGGGGTGTGGTACTAACGCAGTGCGTCCGTCAGGGTAAATTGACGGACTATCGCGCTCACCTGTGCCTGATCCAAAAAGAAACGCAACAGCCCCGTCTGGCATTGTGGTAGCCACAGCAGACGTGACTGTTTTCAACAGGCTGACTTTTGACTGAATGTTGTATCCCTGAACAATTGCGCATTCGGTACCGCCGTCGACATTAACCGCCACCTTTTTCACCCACGCGTCGCCGGCAAACTGCGCAAGTCCACCCGCTGATGCAGACAGCGTCCCAATCTTTGAGAAGTACCCGAACTCGTCACAAATGACATCTCCACCGTGTGTAAAAAAATCACAAGCTCCTGCCGGATCTGATTGCGATAGAGCCATTATCCTCTGCTCAGCTTGCCAATCGGAAAAATGGTACTCGTACGCTTTCAACGAACATACACCACTCCACCACAACCTGGCCTTCCCGTTCACGCCTACGTATGCTTTCTTAACTGCTCGAGCAACGCCGTTGATTCCAACAAAGAGTTTCTTGACCTTCTTTGCCTTCCCTCCGACACCGAAATAAGCTCCTTTGGCCATAACTCCCCCCAAAAAAATAAAAGCGCCCCAAAGGGCGCTACTGTTTCCTGTGCTTTCTTCTTAGACCGCAGGCATATCGAGCAGATTACGATACTCCAACGCCGCAGCAATACGCTCTTCTGGAGACGGAATGGGGGCGGCCGGCGGAGTATTTACTTGAGTCTCAATCGACTTGATGAGTACGTCAGGATCAAGGGTCGAATCAAGCCCCATTGCGTCAGCCAGAGAGCTCAAAGTCTGCAACGTAAAAAGCGTCTCTCCAGACGCATCGGTGATGATGACGCACTTCAGCCCACTCGAAGCGCACGGAAAATCACGAGAAATTATTTCTGGTGTAGCAAGGCTCCCATTCGGGAAAGCGTACGTCTTTTGATCAGAATGGTCATAAAGCTTAACCAGACGCTTTGCGGTCATTTTTCTTACTCCTTGAATTCTTGGTTGGTGATCGTCTTATACTGCTCACGCGTAATGACCCCGCGGCGAACCGCGAGAGCCACCATCGGCGCAGTCCAAAGACCACGCTCAAAGTTATATTTCACAATTTCAAAAGTCATAAGACACCTCATTCATACACAAAATAAAAACAGCCGTTTTCGAGTGGAGACGACCCCGCAGTCAAATCAGTGGTTGACGCCGTAAAATTATTTCCGTAGCGTTTCCACTCGGTAGCGCTAGTGCCTTCTAGCTGACGCATCCACATTTTTCTTGTTTGGGTCCAGTACTGCTGTAGCACCATGCCATCGGCATTCCTTGTCACGAGCAAAGTTCCCTGCTCGTATCCTGGGGGGATGTTTTTTATCTGTCCTTTGCAGTGATACACGCCTGGGGTTTTGCACGAATTCAAATCAACATTTTCGATGGTTGTTTGAAACTCGACTCTGATTGAGTCGAGCGCAGAATTCATTTCGTCGCGAGTCGGATAATCCCCAGCATTTTGCTTGCCAGCGAGACCGTCAGACAGATCCTTAGAAGACACTGCATCGATGTTCTTGCGTGCCTGTGCCTTTTGCGGATCGCCTAATGCTTGCTCGCTTTCGTACAGCACCGCACCGGATTTAGCGTTTCCAATCGCGTTCTTTAAGGCCTTGGCAGTAACAACTTTGCTGATTGATGTCCCTTCTTCAATGTCTGAATCTGATGCAAGATAGACAACACCAGCCGTCGTTGTTGTGGCTGGCGGATTCAAAAAGTTCGTGTCGCCAAGCACAATAGACTCCGCAGAAAAACCCACGACGGCCATGTCTATTGACAGCAATGCTTGAGACCTTGCACTTTTTTGGATCAACGGCATTTCGTCCGAGCACACGGCAAATAGTGTTCCGCTCTCTGTAAAAAGGCCGATCTCGTATACGACATAGGTCTCAGACGATGCGTCCCTGGCGCTTACATGGAGAACGTTATCCCCGACCGCCCCACCTGAGATCGCATCAAACCTTTTGAACTCCGCCTCAAGAGACGTTCGTTCAGCAGACGGGACGTATTTCCCAGTACCAAAAGCAATTTGTGTTAGCTTGATCGGAGCGGTTCCGTCATGCTCTGCATTCACGACCTCTCTTAGCCCCGCAGAGGTTATCAACATTGAACTAGCCATAAAAAATCTCCTAAAGTCTGGAATAGTTCGTCGGTCTAGCGACACAGCCAAGCTCTACTGCTCCAGATACCGACGCATCTATCAAAAGGGGCTCCCTGATACACAAGTAGCTCGCGCATTGAGCGGCACCAATAAAGCCAACTTTCCCATCTAAACGGTTATTGAGCAGAAGCTCATAGTGTGACCGAACGGGTTTTGCATCGTCGATCAACCCAAAAACATCTTCCTGAGCCTCGATATCAAAGTCCCCGATTGGCATATCGACCTCGATCTCAAAAGTATGCGGTGGTCCTTTAGGCTTCTTTTGCCACCACTCAGTGATAACTGTCCTCGAGCCAATAGACGCAACCGCCGCTTTTACAGCGTTCAACGTCCCCTTTTTTCTCTTTTCGCGAATCACGTTTTTGATGACGCTTCGCTTACGCTCAAGTGGCCATGAATCACGCCACACGCTTGCGTCCCACGAGTACGCCAAATGATCGAGCTGCTCGGATGTCAGGCTGTCGATACTCACGTAAATCGACGGAAGATCGAGAACACCAGTCATCTCACGAAGCGGAATGTCTAGCGCCTTAGCGGCGGCCGACACGTCCGAATCCTTCGAAATCGAGTCCGGCAGCAGGTCGAGCAAGCTTGTCTTGTCTAGCTCCTTACTCATCCTTCAATCCCTTGTAATTGACCGTCAGCTTCGTGCACTGCGCGACCTGACTGCGAGTCAACGCTTTGAACGCTGCAGGCTTCTGAGTCGCAGAATCAATGCGACAAGCGCCTGCGGCTACGATCAGCTGCGTCAACTTTTCAGGCGTAATGTCGCGTCCGATCTTTGCCTGCTGCCATGACTTGTATGCAACAGCCGCGTTCTCGACCAAGGCCTTGATCTCTGCGGCCTTGTACTGATCTTCTTTCGAAATCCAGTAGTCGACTTGAATCTCATAGTTCACGGCCGTCGGCGCGAGCACGCGGACATAGTCCGTCAACGGTCGAATCTCACCATCGCGCAACCGGGTCTCGATCTGTTCGAGCGTCTCACGCGAAGGAAGTTCACCACCCTTTAGGAGCACATAGACATCCACCTGCCCCGGCGTCGGAGAGTCGATGCAGACGTCGATGATGGCCGAGCTAACGCTCTTCGCGTGGAAGACGTACGCCTTCTCCGGACCGGCGACGCTGAACGAACTTGGCGCTAGGCGGATGCGGTTCGCATAGTCAAGGTCACTCTCAGCCAATGCGCCGCCAGACGTGATCGTGACGTTCTCGGCCGATGCGACGAAAGTCTGCGGCTTCACGATGACATTGATCTGCCCCGCCAAGAAGTCGTTGCCGACAGGACCGGAGTCCGTGCACACGGCCGCCACATCCCCCGTCAGCTCGCCGGCAGGAATATCCAGATCCAGAGTCGTGGCAAAGGTGACCGTACCGTTCGTCACCTCAGTTCCCGCAGGAATCGTCACAACTTCGCCTAGCGCTCTCGACAGTGTGAAGCGCATCGTCGTCACAGCCTTGCTCTCGGCCAGGCGCTCGACGTTCAGCAAAAGCCCGAGAGCATCGAGGTAGTCGCCCTGCGCGTACGACAGGAGGTTCTGCTTCGCTGCCGCATCAATCGCGCTTCGCTGCGTCACGATGATGGCCGTGAGCGACAAAAGAAAAAGGCGGACAGGATCTCCCGCCGCCAATGTTCTTCCGCTGACCTTCTCGAACGCGGTGATGATTTCAGCCTCTAGCGCCGTAGCATCCGTCGTCAGAAAGCTGATGTCCTTTAGCCACCATCTGGGCAATGTTTCTGCCATCACTCATCTCCTATTTGAACCGTCACGATCGGCTTCAACACGCCGTTCATCGCGCCATCCACGTCCTCAGCGAAATCAACGTTTGTCACTCTCGCCCTTGGCTCATAGCGTTCAACGGCGTCAATCACCTCCGAGCGCATCAACATTTTGGCCGCCGGCAGCGTCTGGTCGATGTTGTCCCACGAAATCCCGAAATCACGGTCAAGCGGAACGGAGCCCTTGCGCGTCGCCAGAATCGTGCGAACGTTCTGCAGAATCTCCATCACGCCTTCCGGTGCGAAATCAACGTCAATGCTTTGCTGACCTACTCGATACTTAGCCATCACCGACCTCCTTGAGCGTGATCGTCACGGATCCGCTAACGGGGATGCCGAGATTCGTATGTTCCTTGCGGTCTTCCGAAACGGACTCAATGACAAACTTGCCCAAGTAGTCCGGGCCGATCAAAAGCCGCTGCGCTTCCTTCTTCTCCATCAGCATCTGCAACCCCTTCAGAACCGCAATCGGCGGCATACCGAGAAGCGAGTTGAGTTGAATCGTGAAGCTCACCGACGCTAGACCTGGTCCGACATATTCGACAACCGGCTTCTTACCTATCACTTCGTGCGTAGCCCACCGCGTCGAGCGTTCGACTTTCAAGTCCTTGAAGGTCAGGCAGACGGCCGAGGAGGTCACGAACGGAATATTTCCAAACAGCCCAGTCACACCAGCCATAGCGCCTCCGACACCTCGTAGGCATATGCCAGAGTCCAAAAAGCAAAGCATGTGGCGACAAGCACTAGCACTACACTCATGGACAACGCGAACGCCCATCGCAAAATCTTGATTTCCATCGTCGGCCTTTCCTTTTGAAACAGCTTCCCCATGAACTGGAAGAAGTTTTGCGGTAAAATATCTTTTATTGATCTTTCATACCTTTCGATCAAAAAAAGCCCCACGAGGATCTCCCGTCCCGTGGGGTTTGTCTTTTTGTGCTCGCCTTGTCAGTGCGGACCGCTCGTTTCACCGTGCGGAGCAGTGTGAGTGTGAGACATCACGCTGATGCCGCCCGCGACGACATCCTGCGAGGCATTCATGGAGCCGATCAGCTCGATGTTGCCCGTAGCCTTGACGCCTGAACCGCCCGTCACCGTGAAGCCTCCCGAGCCGGAAATCAAGCCCGAAACCGTGAGCGTCTTCTGGATGATCACATCACCAGTAAACGTCGACTTCGGAGAGTTGAAGGTGATCGAGCTGGAGGCGTTCACAACCGCGTCGGTACAGTTGACCGTGATCGTATCTGGCACGGTAATCGTTCCCGTTTTGCGGTTGTAAACAATCTCCGTTCCCTCAATCGTCATCGCCAGCTCGTGCGCTTCTCGGTCGTAGCTGAATCGCGTCCCGTCCTTGAAAACAACCGTTCGCTTATCAGGACTGGACTCAGGCGGCGTAATCTCACCCGCGTAGAAAGAGCCGAGAACAATACCGTCCTCTTCACCTCCACGTCGAAATGCGACCACAACATCTTCACCAATGTCCGGAAGCTGATAGTCGTGATTGTCATACGTGCACCTCTGCATGACCGGCAGGTCATAAGAGTTCAAGCTGTCGTCGTCATCAAAGACAACACGGCAAGTGCAGGCGACCGGGTCGATCGAGACGACTTCACCGATTCTGATAGTGTCGGTTTCCATCACTCACCTCAATACTTGTTATTCACGCGGCGGACGTTAATCGTCGTCACGTAGCCGGACTCGCTCACGCTGTGCGAGGCGGACTCGATGAAGAAGTTTCCATCGAAGCTTCCGAAGCCCCTCACCTCGATCACGATGCCGGCCACAAGCCGCGTATCTCCGACGAGCGTCATCGAGCCGGTGACGCTTCGCAGATTCAGGCGTCGAAGCGTAGCCTTCGCCACACGCTCGGCCTCAGCCCTTGAAGTCACGCGCTTTTTCAGCTTGTACTCCTGGCCGTTGGCATCGGCATCCGGATCGACATAGACATACGTATTGACCGCAGGGTTCTTCGACGCATTTGAGTCGTCGATCTTTTCAAGGTCGATGTTGTACTTCGCCGGCGGCTTATCCGAAGGCTTTTCCAAGTCAAGGTTGTAGCCGCCCGCGGACTTGCGCTTCTTCTTTTTGATGTCTCGCCAAGAAACAACGCAGCTCTTATACGTGTCCGATTGAGTCGTCTGGAAATCCCAAGACAGGACATCCGACACACCAAGCTCTACCTCGCAGGCAGGCTCCATCTTCTCGTAGCGCAACTGATCGAAGATCACGATCGTGTCATCAGTAACCTTGATCGACAACCCCGCGTCCTGACAGAGACGCGACAGAAAAGCGAGATCGCTCTCTTCCTTCTGGTCAAGTCGGTCATACTCTGGATCCTCCTCAACTTCGAAGTAGAAATAGATCTCCGCCTTCGCCGCAATCTCCTTCAAAATGCCTTTGAGCGTGTAGTTCTCCCAAGCCTTCGTCACCAGTCGGCGACGAATCGGAGCCTTCAACGGGATCGACACGGCACGTATTTCGCAAACTCTCGGAGAGCCGCTAACCCGCATCGAGTCGACGTAAAACTTCCCACAGAAAAGCTTCGGACAGGTCGAACCTTTGATGTAGGCCCGAATCGTCTCACCGCCGTCTGGCTTCCAAGAACCTGCCCACTTGCCCTTCTCGTCCTTGACCGTCAGCGAGATTTCATCCGCCTGATCCGCCTCCCTGTCGTCATACGAAAAGGAGAGAAGATCAGGCATGATGTCGCTCGTCGCGTCAGTCTTTGACTCAGTGAAGAGCAAAGTAAGTTTTGTCTCTCGAGGATCAGTCATGCTTCAACCTCTTCCAAGCAGGCAAGCCCTCATCACTTGTCGGCGATACGTCAACCTCGGGAACCGAGAGGACAATGCCCGCAGAGAAGATGACGACTTTCCTGTACTGGACGTTTGCGGCGATTAGCTTGTCGATGTAGTGCTCATCACCGTAGACCTTCTTTGAGATGATGTCCCACGTGTCCATAGAGACAGTCGTATATGACTTCATCATTCCTCCTTAAGCGAAAGACAAGCGGGAACGATTCCGCATCAGCTGATCGAACTCGCGTTCAAACGATCTGCGGCCTTCGTCAAGCGCCCGCTTCACGTCGGCATACGTATCCGCACTTCCGCCGGTGACGTTAATCACGGGCGAGAAGTTGACAACGGTAGAGCTACTGGATGTTGCGGCATCAAGCTTCGAGAGCGGCATCACGGCCTCAGGCTCTCGGCCTTCACCAATCATCGCAAGCGTAGGAGATGACACAACGCCACCGTCGGCGAGTTGAGGAATCTCAGGGATGTTGAACCCAACAGTCCCACCGCCAAGCATCGTCGGTAGCTCAATGCTCAGTCCGTTCAGCTTTGACAGAGCATCGTTTACAAGCCCGATTACGCTGTTAATCGGTGCCTTGATCAACCCGCTCAGCCCGCCGAAGATTTGAGCGAACGAATCTTGAACGCGCTGCCATACAGAACCCCACTTGGTAAGAAAGATTCCGTCGATCCACCCGACCAGTTGTTCAAACTTTTCCTGCCCCATTACAAAGTTTTTTTGAATACCAGAAAAAGCTAACTGAACAACCTTCGAGATACCAGGAAACTTTTGAGTAAACGCCGTTTGAAGGGCATCCACCTTCTCTTTAACAACATCAAAGTTTTTGTACAGCGCAACGCCACCCGCTACAAGCCCAGCCAACGCGGTCACAGCCAGGCCGACCGGATTGGTAAACGCAAACCACAAAGCGCCACCAAACAGCTTGATAAGCACCGTCGAAGCCTCAATTGCCGTGCTTGTGGCAACACAGGCCGCACGCCAAGCCAACATCGCTACCCTGCTGGCACCCCATGCAATGCCCTTCAGCGTTTTTCCAGCAAACGAAAAAGCTCCGCCGATAAGTCGCCCGGTCATTGCAAGAGCGTTTCCTACGACCATTGTCGTTTTCATGGCGAGAGAGCTGAACACACACAACCCGCGCCAGACATCCATCACTGCCGAGGCGGCATACATGACGCCCTTCAATGCAATGCCAGCGGTTACCAACCCGCCCAAAACAGCCGCACACTTCAAAACAGACTTAACCAACGCTGAGTTCTCTCGAACCCAAGAACCGGCCACTTCCGCAAGGTCGCCCATATAGAGCGCCGTTCTTCGAATCGGCCCCAAGAACTGATCGCCAAACGCTCGAGCAACGTAGTCCGCAGAGTTCTTCAGAAGGACCAGAGAATTAGACGTTGTTTTGGACCGAGCCTCAAACTCCTTTTCCATTGACCCCGCAGTATTGGCCTCATCGGCCACGTAATCGAAGTTCTTCTTCACAGCATCAAGGTTTTGAAGAAGAGGACCAAGAGCCTCACTGCCTGTTTCGCCAAACAGCACATTGAGGTACATCGTTCGCCTCTCTTCCGACAGGCCGTTCAAGCCCTCGAGAACCTTTACGATCGTTCCGGCGGCATCTTTTTGAAGATCCTTTTGCAACTGCTTTACATCAGGAATACCGATGTTGGCAAGCGCGGCCTGTTGCCTTTCTGAAAGCTGAGCACCCTTGGCAAGGGTTCCCATAAACGCCTTCATGCCAGTTGCAGCGGTCTCGCTCGATGCGCCTGATGCAATCAGCGACGCAGCCAATGCGGCAGTCTGCTTTTCGGAAAGGCCAGCTACCTTACCCAAAGCGCCATATCGCTGAACCGTATCGCCGATCTGGTTTGCAAGTGCAGCATTGTTGTTGCTCAACCCGTTGACCGCATCAGCGAGCGCGTATGTCTGCGACATCGTGAGCTTCATACCGCTTTGCCACTTCGCCATCATCGTGCCCGCTTGTTCTGCTGTCATGTCGAAGGCGACAGCCATCTTTGCCGCCTGCTCAGTAAAGCCGAGAAGCTCATCTTGAGCAACGCCTGCCCCCGCGGCCGCGGCGGCAATCTGTGCCAAACCGTCTGCGCTCATCGGAATGGTCAAGCTCATTTTCTCGAGCTTTCTCTGCATCTCAGCCAAACCTTCAGGCGTGAAGTCAGATACTTTAGCCAAATCAGCCATTGCATCTTCCATCTTCATTGACGCCTGAACCGGTCCTTCAATGGCGGATTTCACGGACGAAACTGCACCACCAACGGCCCTAAACGAGCCTATGGCCATGGTAATTTTCCCTGAGGCCGCATCAAAGTTCTTAAAGGCGTTTTGCTGGCGCTTGATCTTCTCTTTGGTTTCGTCTATTTGGCCTGCAAGTGACTTTTGGCTTTCCTCTAGAGCCTCGATTGTCTTAGACGCGGCTCTAGCATCAACTGGCAGGCCCTTTAGCACCCGCTTTTCGTGCTCCAGCTTAACTTCGCATTGCTTTACAGCCTCGCTCGCCTTTAGATGCGCGGCTGCCATCTTCTTTGTCGGAACACCAACTTGCGAAATCGAACTTTCAAGAGCATCCAGTTTTTTCTTTGCCTCTTGATAAGTCGACAAAGCACCCTTTACAGCTTTTCGTTGCTTGAGGAAAGCGCCAGTCTTAGACGCCTCAGCTTCGAGAGAAGCCATTGTGGCGGACAGCTCCTGAATCGTTCCGCCAGCGAAGCGAAAAGCCTGAGGGAATGTCGAAGATAGCTGGCTTGCCAACTTGAAAGTCAAACTGTGTTCAACCCCTGCCATTTTTTATTCCCCAATAAAAAAAGCCCGCCAATTTCTTGACGAGCTTCCAGTCCACAGACAGCGTTAGGCAATCATTCGAACAGCGCGAGAATCACCCCACACACAACTGACAAAACAACACTCAGGATGATGAGTTTCATGGCCCCAAGGTACCCCTTAACATAGCCAAGACCGGCTGTGCCAAGGAAATGCAACGCCATATCCCTTTCGAGATTGGTTTTGTCTTCGCGTTGCATGATTTCATCCAGTTCTTTAGTACGGCGATCGATAAATTTATCCATGGCGGCCCAGCGAAAACGCAATGATAATAATTCATTGTATCGCCGTTTACCCTTTTTGCCTACTCTCGCGTTCCTTCAAGTCCTGCTGTACCACGCGGTTCCAATGTCCAAGCTCCGTGATCGGCATTGACATCCAATCAAGAACAGACCCGCCCGCGTGTGACCGCAGGCGCAGGCAGACGAGCATCAACCGCTCCTCAACGTCAAACTTGCCGCCGAGGCCTACATGAGCAAAAAACTTGCAGTCATCGTAGACACAGCAAGGTAATCCTTTGCCGGCAGGCCTTCCATGAACTCGATCGGCAACTTGGCTGCCTTCGCGGCAAGATAGACGCAGAAATCAACGTCCGCTTGAAGAACGTTCGAGCTGGCAAAGTTTCCAGCACGGAAGAAGTCGCGCTTTGCCTGAGAAACCTCTCGCCCCGTAATGGCATCAAAGTCGATCTCAAGATCCTTATATTCCTTGCCTTCAAAGTTGTAAGGCTTCGAGAACGGAATCTTCATTTTTGCTTTTCCTTCAAGAAAAAGCCGGAAGAGCGAACCCTCCCGGCTATTCGTTTTTTTTTAAGCGATACCAAGGTCCTGACGGACGGTTTCGAGCATGTCGTCGTCACCGAACTTGCAGACGTAGTTGAACTTATCGACCTCCATCACGCTCTTACCATCGATATAAAGGTTGAGGTAGGAGACTTCCAGTTCGGTCTCGCTGTCGGTCGTCGAACCCGTCTCAAAAGAGCCAAGATTAACGGACTTCGGAAGGGCCTTCAAAGCAAGGCGAACCGGTACAGTCTTGTAGACGCCGTTGGCGGCGTCGTAGACCTGCTGAGAGCCGCGGATGTCAAGGTTGTGAGCCTTGAAAGCCGCCAGCTTCACAGCGCAGGCTTCGATCGTGCGCCACTGGAGCGAGACCGTCATGGAGCCAAAGTGGCCCATGATCGGCGTCTCGATCTCACCAGCAATGCCAGCACCCGTAACCGTATCCGTCATCGGCTCGATCGTCGGGAGCGTGACGTTGGCAGTACCAAGAAGGTCATTGCCTTCGCCATAAACGCGGAAGGCAATCAAGCGTTCCGGCACATTATTCGTTCCAGCCATCTTTTACCTCCTTAAGCGTAAAGCGTGGTCAGGTTGTTCACGTCATACTCGAGAACGAAGTCGAGTTCGCGAGCCGGGGACGGCGGCGTGACATAAACGTGGAAGCTGAACTTACCGTCCATCATGTCGGTCAACGAGTTTTCAGACTCGAGGAACTCAACGCGGCCACCGAGAATGTACTGGCGAGCCGTTAGGCCATTGAGCCAGATATTGGCGGACGTGATGACGGTATCGATATGACGACGATTAGCAGGCGCATCAAGCTTCTGCCAGAAACTCTGCGTCAGCGTATTGCCGAGCCAGTTGAACATGCGACGGATGCAAATAAAGGCATCCTTCACATCAGTGCCGCTAGGATAGACAGCAGTGCGATTGCCCCAGCACTTCCAACCGCCGATGAAGTTGATCGCAGTCACGACGCCCTGACCATTCAGGTACTCGCCGTTATCGGGACCCAACCAGATCTCCGTACCATCCTCAAGGACAGCCGCGGTCATCTTGAAGTTTTTGTTCGAAGGAGAAACATACGGCGTGTCATCGTTGTCGGCGTCAACCTTGCCGAGAAGAGCGGCAAGCTGAGAACTCATGTGGTATGCCGTACCGTCAAGAGAAAGCATCGGCCAACAAGCAACCTGCATCGGATCGGTGATGTTGTTCGAGTTCTTCCACTGCGCAACAGACGTGTAGCTCTTGACGGAATCCGTCGGAATGTCGATGAGAGCGATCGCACGGAAGTAGCCGTTGATGTTGGACGCCTTGGCGGCCATCACAGCAGCGACCTCGGGCTTGCTCGAGAAGCCGGGAGCGGTAATCGTACCCGGCACAAGGCCGAAGCGCGGGAAGCACTCATCAACAAGTTCGAGGCCGGACTTCACGCCAGACACGTCGACGCCGCCGACGATTTCATCTGCATTGACAGCAGACGGGTCTACCTTGTCGGCAGAGAACGTGAGGCTTTCGCCAGTCGTGCACTTGAAGGTGCCGCCGGGCTCGGTAAGAGAAGCTACGACAAGGTTGCCGTCGCCGTCGAAAGACAAGACATAGTCCGTATCCTTGACGTAAGCAGAAGCAGAGGACGGGGTCAGCGTAACGGACTCAGGAAGAATGCCCGTTTCTTCAATCACGGCCTGCCCGGTCTTCGCATCAAGCGTCACGCTCGTAGTCATAGCGGTCTTCTTATGCTTCGTCGGGTCAAGGACGTTCACAAGGATGATCGGCGAAACGGCAAATAGGGAGAACTGCGCCTTGATCGCTTCGCAGAGCGTGAACTCATGCTTCTTGAGCGTGGGACCGGCTACAGCGGCAGGCGGCACATAACCCAAGGCGGCAACAGCTTCTTCATACGAGTATGCAAGAATCGGCTTGTTGACGCACTTCGGATCGGTCATATTGACCGGAGCCGTGCCGATTACGATCGGAATCGCCGCAGAGACTTCGACCGGAGGAAGCACCGAGGTCGGCACTTCGGAAACGATAACGCCATGTCGGTAAGCCATCGTTAAATCTCCTTAAAGATTTGTTTAGAAAGAGTGTTCAGAAGATCGCCCTGGACTTTGATTCGACGACGGGCGTCATGAAGCTTGTCCAGAGCAACAAAAAGTCCGCACAATGACGGACTCTTTTTTCGAAGTTCTTCGACGTTGGGCGGATACTTGCCCGTGAAAACCGTGTAGCGCTTCAGTACGCCTTGCGGCAAATCGGGACCGACGTAAATCGTCGGACTGACTTTGGCTTTTGCCATCAGAAATCCTCCATGACCGTGACTGGTGACCTAAAAAGCCATTCAGTCTCCATGTCAAGCTGATAGAAGGGGAAAGGCTGATCGGTCGGAAGCGTCCAAGTCACCTCGCCTCGAAGCTGATAGCGCCCGTCAAGGATCAACCCCGGCAAGGACATCAACTTGAGACGGATCCTTTCCATAACGTTCAAGCAATGCTCGTGACCTTCACGGGCGCCATCAAGCCCGTTTGGACAGTAAGCGCCAATGACCAGCACAACCGTTACCGTCGTCTGATCCTGAGTGCTCGAGCCTCGCTCGGCGCGAACCAGAACAAACGGGAAGTCGAGGGCTTCACCCGAACGCTTCGGCGGCAAGTAGTTGTTAATTACCTGCGGCTCTCGGAGTCCCGGCTCATCCTTCGGATCTTTCGGTTGCGTCGGAAGAAGCAAGTCCTTCACAGCGTCCTTCACCAATGCTCGGATTGCTTCACAAAGGTTGTTTTCAACCATGGGGGCTCCTACTTATCTTTGAGAACGGCAGAAATTTCCTTTTCCAACTGCTTGGCAAAGGCCGCCCCCATCTTTTCGCCAACCACCTCAACAACTGACTGATTCCCAACCATCTGAGGAACGGATGGACCAGTTGGCTTTTCAATCTGTTCAACCACCTTGCCCTTATGCCACCCACGGCTTGCCGTGATCTTGCGACCATTACGAGCAAAGATGTGATTGTTGAACTTGAACGCTCGACCTAACGAACTTTCTGCTCCACCTTTCTTGATGAAAACTCTTACAGGCTTCCTGTTAGCGCCAGTGGTGCTTTCATCACTCGGCTTATGCAGATAGTCACGCAACTCGTTTCGCTCGCCCGTACTGATCATCTGACCGTCAAGGCGCGTTCTTGTTGCTCGGTTAAAGGTAACCGTCTTCTTCACGTCGCGAGGGTCAATGTAGTACCGCTTGGCAACTTCTCGTCCAACCGTTGTTCGACCGGATGAAAGTGCCCGATTGATCGAGCGCATGAGTGCACGTTGAATGCCCCCTGGGACTCCCGCGAGCAAGGCCTGTGCACGATCAATCTCTTTCTCGTGACGCTTTCCGCCAAAGCTGAAAACGTATTTCATTGGCTCGCCTTCTCACAAAGGATCACCAGCACGCCGTCTTCGTCGGATACGGAACGGACGTAATACTCAAACCCGTCGATCGAGATGATTTCATCCTCAACAGGGACGGGCTGAATGACCTCCGTACGTACATAGACGCGCAACTGGTTGATGAAAACACCGACGCGGCCCGGACCGTCGTCCTGAGTCATAACCTTGTCGAGCAAAGCTTTGACCCGTAGTCCGTCGATGTCATGCCATTCGGCGAAGATGTTCGGGTCAAGGAAGACGCTGTCGACGTCCGCTTTGAACTGCGACTTGTAGTCAATCATCAGAACCCACTCCCATGTCAGGAATGCCGGCAAAAGCGGCATCAATGCCTGACGGAGCATCAGCGGCCTTGGCTTTGACCTTCACTTTTGCGCGAGGCTTGACTGTAGGCTCCACCTTTGCGGCCTTCGGCTCTTCCGAGCGAACCGCAGGCGAAATCTTCACGGCAAAGCCGCAGGCTGCCAAGTACTCGGCGACCTCGATGTCGACATCCGCTTCTTCACCCTCTGCATATCGAGAGCCTGCATGCAGAACGTTTTGCAAAAAGACGATCTTCATGAACACCCCTTGAAAAAATCAGGGGACAAGCCGAAACCCGTCCCCTCTGTACCTTAGATGCAGTCGACCAGGTGGAAGCCGTTGACCTGCTGGATGACCGGCAGGGGACGGGACTTGATCTGGACGATGCGACCAGACGGATTCGCACGCTGGACCCAGGAATCGGGAACGCGAGCACCTTCATAGAACTTCACATCGTCATCACCGGCAAGAGCCACGACACCGTAAGCGAGCATCGTCTTCGTGTCGGGAGAGGCGAGCAAGCAGGCGGTTTCGGGAACCATCGGAACTTCCTTGCCTTCGTCGTTGATGTACCACTCGTCGTAGGCGTAGATGTCGATGCCGACTTCGTTCAGGTAGCCCATGTACGTCACGCCGCTCGGGAGTTCCTGCGGCTTGATAAAGCCGAGATCAACGCGTCGGTTGTCAAGGCACTTGGCCTCGATGAACTTCTTCATGAGAAGGTCATAGACCTTGGAGCCAAGGATCATGTCACGCGGAGCAAAGCCGCCGTTCTTGACCATAGCTCGCTTGATAGCACGAATGTCGGCGAGGATGTCGGCGGCAGTAACGTCCGTAGCAGACCACTTCTTCGTGAGCGTCGTCTTCGGCTTTTCGTTTTCGCCAAGGCCGCCCCAGAAATTGATAACTTCATCGTACCCGGTGCCCTTGACCGTGACCTTGCCGCTGAAAAGGGCTTCAGCGCACATGGCTTCTTCACGACGAGTGATGATGTCATCAAGATCGGAAAGATCGCGACCGAGAATTTCGGCTGCACGTTCTTCGGGCGTCTTGCCAGCGTAGACCGTTTCGCCCGGGAGACGCTTGAGCATGTCTTCGGCGGTCGTCACACGCATCGGAGAGAGTTCCGGTGCTTCGAAGCTGTTCGTGGAGTAGCCTTCACGTTCAAGGACCACGCCGCCGACCTTCGGATTGACGAAGGGAGCGATCTTGCGACCACCCATGCCGACGATATCGAAGTCGATCTTCTGGGTGTTGAACGTCGGACGATAGCCGAAGTAGCGATCACGAAGCCACGTGTTGTTCGTCTTCTTGCCGGCTTCGACCATGGCCATCATGGTACGGGTAGTGAACATATCCATTTGTGTTTCTCCTTAGATGGACGGCTTGAAGAAGATGCAGACCTTGCGAGCGGAAGCCTTGAAATCGCTCACGAGGGCATCGTTGTCAGGCTTGAAGCTGAGAGCGTTTTCGTTGAATTCACCGGTGAGATAAACGGCGGCCTCGACTGCGGCATCCGTCGTATCGACGTCTTCTGCGAGCACTGCATAGACATCGGAAACCGTGGTCTTGCCAGCGTTAACCGTGCAGAGCGTACCCGTCGCATCGAGAAGGGCACCACGCTTAAGAGCGCCCTGCGAAGCTTTCACCGTCATCGCATCAGCGACTACCGGCATCATCTGAGACGCGGCAAAAAGATTGTCAGCCGTCGTCGCGTACTTTTCCTGTGCGAGCATAAAAACTCTCCTTACTTCTTTTCGAAACCGCGAGCACCGGCGGCGATGATTCGATCAAGCGCCTCCTGATTGACTTCGCCTGGAAGATCAATGCCGTGAACATTGCCTTCAACTGCGGCAATGCCTTCAAGGCACTTGGAGTCTTCCACCATGCCCTCGCCTGCACGCTTGTTGCTTGCCTTTTCGGCCTTGACAATGGCAACGGCAAGTTCTGCGCCGGTCATCGTCTTTTCGCCGTACTTGGCTTCGGCAACCAGCTGTTCGTAACCGGGAAGGGCACAATCTTCGATGTCCTTCATGCGGTCACGCTCAGCCTTTGCGCCTTCAGCACGAGCCTCATTGCGGATAGCCTCGACGAGGTCGGGATAGTCCGCCTTCAAAGAATCAAGATCCATACGGACCTCCTTCTGCTCCGCTTTGATAAAAGCCTTCGGCATGCCGACGAAGTACTTCGCCTCAGCCTTCAGGCCGTTCAAGTTGACAAAGCCGTCGGCGGCAGAGTTTTGAACCGTTGCCGTATCGTCGACCTCATCAGCCAGGCCAAACTCAACAGCTTCTTCAGCCGTGAAGTAAGTCGTGGCATTAACTTTTTCCTTGATCTCGTCAGCCGTGCGGCCCGTCTTCTCGACATAGATGCTGATGAGGTTTTCCTCCAGCTTCTCGATGTCGTCGGCGGCCTTTCGCATATCGTCCGTAGTGCCGACAGCGACTGAACTGACCTTGTGGATCATCATCATCGAACCGCGGGGCATGATTACCTTTGCACCCGGCACACTCGTGATGATCGTGGCCGCACTCATCGCGGCCCCATCGACGCGGAAGGTGATCTCACCCTTATGCGCCTTCAAGAGCGAGTAGATGGACAGGCCCGTGTAGACAGCACCACCGAAGGAGTTGATCGAGATTTCCAACTTCGCATCAGTCGGGATGCTGCGAAAATCCTTCAAAAACTCGTCTTCGTTAAAGCCCTTGTCCCACGGATCGTCCTTCGACCCGCCTACGTAGCCGAAGAGGTCGAGCCTTGCGTTTTCCTCGCCCTCCTTGGCTTTTACGTTCCAAAATCGGTTCATTCTTTTTCCTCCTTCTCCTCGATCGTCCCGCCTGACGTGCTCAAGCCCGCTGCTTTCAGCAGCGCTTCTTCTCGCGTTCGCGTTCTGACGATGGACTCCATGCGCATGCCCGTCATCTCAGCGGCTTCACGACTGATCGTGCTGAAGCCGTTCTTCACGCGGACAACTGCGGCATTCGCTTCCTTAAGCGGATCGAGCTGGCCCTGAGCGTCGCCGTGCCACTCAGCACCACTCCACGCGGCACGAACTGCAGGATCAGAGAAGAAGCCAGGAGCCTTGATGCGACCCTTGGCGACGGCCTCTGCCAGCCACTCTTCGTAGACAGGCTGACAGAAGGAAGACACAAGCCAGTCGCGGCGCATGCGGAACATCTTCCAAGCCTCAAGCAAAGCGGCGCGACTTGCGCTGTAGCTCGAAGTGAAGTGCTTGAGCAAAAGTTCGTACGGAATCTCGAGTGCCGCGCCAATGTGGCGGCAAACTGCCTGCACGTAACCGTCAAAAGCGACGGACGGACGCTTCGGGTCCGCGATCTCAACCTTCTCGCCTTCGGCCAACTGGACGATTGCGCCATTCCCAAGCTCGTAAGCCTGAGGGTCAGGATCAACCCTCTGCATAGCAGGAAGGCCGCCACCACCGAAAGGCTCATCTTCTGACGGATTCGGCGTCGTCACGAAAACCGTGAACATGCCGCTAATCACGGCAGCCATCAGTTCGGCATCGCTGTAGCGCTTCAATTGCTTCAGCTCTTCGATGACAGGTGCAAGAATCGGAACGCCTCGACGCTGTGCCGGTCGTTCCACATCAGTCATCACGTGAAGAACATTGCGTCGTCCAGTACGCTCGCCGAAAATCGGTACTCGCGTCCACTTGACGCTTGCGGCTTCAAGCGCTCTCGGGATCGCACGAGGATGCTTGTTCGCCACATAGACCGCCACGGCATCGCCATACTTGCCGACCTCAACGCCGCCTAGAACGTTTTTACCGACAAGGTTTTGGCTGAGCGGATTGCAAACTCGGTCGGCCTCAATGATCCCTACGCGCATGTCGTAGATCGAGCCTGCGCGTCGAATCATCGGCATCACGACAAAGCAGTCGCCGCTCATGAGCGTCGAGAGAACGACAAGGGATTGAAGCTGGTAGAAGTTCTGACGACGTTCCGCGTCACACGCTACAGACTCAGCCCACAATCGCCACTCGCGCTCCGCGTTGGCTTCCCACTCACGAGCCTCTTCATCAGAAAGCCCGAGGAAACGCGAATCTACCTGAGCATTCAGGCTCAAGCCGGACCCCACGACGTTCGTTCGAATCGTCTTCAAAGCACCCGTTGCAATCGGAGCCGTCATGAAGAGCATGCGGGAACGTTCGCGCAAAGTCTCGATGTTGTCTACGATGTCTTCGTCCGCGTCGGTCGTTCCGCTACGCCAGCCGATCATCGACTTCTTGGCGTAGCTTGCGCCGCCGTGCGAGTAGCCGGAGTTCAGAAGCATCATCCTCTGTCGAGAGGCGACGCGGCTCAATGCCCAGCCGGGCGCAATTGCGCCAATGGCTCTATCTAAAAGATTCATCGCGTCATCTCCTACAGGTCACGAGGCACGCCACGATAGACGCGGCTTCTGCCCGCGGCCTCAAGCGCCGTAACTTCCTTTCGCCAGTACGCGATCATGTCCATGATCTGGCGAAGACTTGCTCTAGTCAGCGACCGAGTGCCGATCGTGTACGACTGACCGGCGGCAACAGCCTGAGAAGCCTCAATCCAGAGCTGGAGATTCTTCTTCGCTTCTTCAAGCGTGATCCAAGCCATGCGGCCTCCTAAAAAGAAAGCCGCCTGACAAGATCAGACGGCAGTTAAAGTTGAATGCCTCGAGAGACGGTCCCTCGACGACGAACGCGCCTTTGAGGCGATCGAGACTCAGCGACCTTCTGGCCCGTGTAGTAGCGCTCGAGCACGTCGAAGTTTGGCGTCAGAAGCTCCATCGCCGCAGTCGCATAGACCGCGCAGTCCAAAGTCTCATTGCGCTGGCGAAGCTTCACCCAAACAAGTCTCGAGCCGTTCTTGTCTCGGACGACTTCCTGCTTTTCAGCGGTAAGCTGCTTGAAGAAGTCTTCCGTGAAGCCCGCGTCCTCATTCGCATCAAAGTGAACGAAGTTCGGACCGGCTTCGGGCACATCAAGGCGATCCATCACCTTGCGCTTGCCTGCATCGACGCCAAGCGGGAAAAGCACGGCCTTCTCGGTACCGGCTCGACTCGGCTTGCCTACGAAAGGCAAGTCCGCGCCACCTCGGCCCTTGATCGAGAAAACTCTCTGACGCTCCCTCGCCCGCGTGTAGGCGTACACATTGTTCGTGTATAAGCCGTCACCTGAGTCAATGAAGACACAAGAGATAGGCATCTTCACGCCGCTCGAATGTTTGTACTCAGTCTCGAGCACGCCGTCGAGCATGTTCCACGTCTGTGGGTCATCAGGCGAGCCGTAAAGCACGCGATGACAAATCCCCCAGCACTCGCGGTCGTGGCCCCAGCCGTAGATGGAGCACTCGAGGCGATTGCGCTGAACGTCTACGCCGGCGGTCAGCATGAGGACTCCTTCCGGCAAATGCTCAGTCGGATATTCCTCGCGTCGGTCTAACAGCTGGTCAAAGTCCCCTTCATCGGGATTGATCGCTGTGAAAGGTTCTCCAAGCTTCAAGTTGATGAACTCCCTCAGCTTTTCGCGATTGTTTTCAGCAGTGCACGAAACCCACTCCTCGACCAAGCCGTGAAGCGTGACCCAAGGCGAGTAAAGCGCATTGCATTGATACCCCTTGACCGAATGGCCGGGGTTATGCGCGATCCATCGACCGGTAGACAGCATATTCAGGTCAGGACGGTACGGGCCGCGCGTCTTCGCGCCGCACTCAGGACAGTACATTGCCGCAGTCATCGGAAGCGCATTCCCGTTCTCGTCCTTGTCCCACCTGACCAAATCCCACACGAGGCGATGTTCATGACCGCAGTGCGGGCACTTGACGTAGAAGTACCGCTGATCCGACTCCTTGAAGGCTTCGTAGATCTTTGATTCTTCCGTCGTGGTCGGCGTCGAGACAAGCACAATCTTTCGACTGGCTTCAAAGTTCGCGGTACGCTGTACCGCAAGCTTGATCGGATCACCTTCCTTCGTCACGCCGTAGCGGTCAACTTCGTCGCACAGAAGGACGCGAATCGGGCGCGAAGCCAAACCCGCAGGGGAATTGGCACCGACAAGCGCCAGATAGCCGCCCGGGTAGTGCTTCATGCGAATCGTCGTCGACGACTTGCGAGAAGTCCCCTTCTCGTCCTTGCCTTCCTCAAGTTTTCCCTTGAGCCCAGGCGAGTAAGCAAACATCGGACTGATGCGCTCTTTCGAGAAAGCCTCTGCCATTTCAACCGTCGGTTGAAGCATCAGCTGCGGAGAAGGCTCTTGGTCGGCGTAATAGCCCATGATGCCAAGAAGCGCTTCCGACTTGCCGAGCTGAGAACTGAACATTAAAACAACCTTTTCGGTCTCGCGATCAGTCGCAGCATCCATCGGCTCTTTCAGGTATGGAGTTCTACTGGTGCGCCACTTGCCCGGCTCAGGCGACGTGCCCGGCGGTACGACGCGGAACTCGTCCGCCCATTCGCTACCCGTCAGGCGTGAGATAGGTCGGCAGATACGAGCAAACTCGTCACTCCAAATCCCCATCTTTCACCTCTTCGTCGGCAGAGAATTGGCCGCCGTGAATCTTCTCAAGAAGTTCGTTGAACATCTGCTCCAAAACGGCCTCAACGTCACGCTGGCTTCTGTGCTCGAGCAGGCCCGCAAAGCGAGAAGGAGCGGCAAGGCAAAAAGAGCGAAGCCTTTCAGCCGTTGCACGGGCATCCGCTTTCACGTCGGCCACGGCAACGAACTCGCCGCGCATAACCTTCGCCTCCATCTCCTTGATCTCAGCGAGGTACGTTTCCTTCTTCGCGCGAGCTTCATCAAATGACAAAAGGCCTTCGGCTTCTGAAGCTTCCCTTTCTCGTTCTTCTTTTTCACGGGACTTTTCTTCGTCCAGTTGAGCAACAATTTTCAGCGCATCATCGACCGGAATCTTTCCGTCAGTGGTTTTTGGAATGATGTTGCGCTGGCACTGCGAGACCACCCAAGAATGCGAGCGACCAATCATCCTCGCAAACTCTCGAATTCCCGCTGTTTTCAGCGACATACGCTCCTCCAGTAAACACAAACAAAAGCCGAGCGATAAGCCCCTTTTTAGTGGTCAGACCACGTTTTGAAAAATTGCATCTAGACGACCTTCGGGACTCGCAAGCACCCGCAGGCCTTAATTCCCCTCTGGGAGAACCTACTGCAAGATAAAATGCCTTGCTACATCTTTGATGCTCCCCTCCCAATCCCAGGGATTGGAAGGGGATCATCAATCGTCATACAACGGCCAAAGGATTAGTAATGCAAGAAATATCCACGACACCGAACAGCTCTCCTCAAATGAATCAATTCAACAGCTTTACGGACTTCATACTCGCCAAGATGCTTGACGAGTACAAGATGTTCGCCGTTGATCTTCACAACACCCAGCTCAACGTAGTTAAGAATTACCTTTGGCTAAGCGCCATGATCGGCACTGCTGGCGGCTCAATACTCGCCTGGGCTGAGCTTTCTATGAAGTCAAATAGATCGGCTAGCACAAGCAAAGAAAAAGCGGCCTATCCAGAGGGTATCGGATAAGCCGCCTTTCAACAAAACAAACAGGAAACTACAAAGCGTCCCAGAAATCCCTTTCGCTCACGATTGCAAGCTTCGCTCCATTTTTCCGAAGCTCAACAGCATGCTCGACCTTCCTGCCATAACACGAAAAAGCCCAACTCCTATTCCCGGCATCACCGACGACAAGATAGTCGACCTTTTTAGAGACGTTTGGTTTGACAAAGCCGCCGGCGTTTATGATTGCCTCGCAAACTTCCTCACGACAGCAGCGCTTAAACTCGCCAGTCACGCAAAAGGTTTTTCCTTCAACCTTTATGTCTGGCGAGACGGCGCAAATACCAGAGATTTGATATTTGCTTTTCAGCTCTAACAGTTTTTCTTTGGAGATTGATGTTGAATTGCTTGAATCAACGAAATCCCCAATGAAAGCCATTATTTGCTCGCGCTCTTGAGGAGAAACCTCTCCGTCGTGCGTTGCGCCAACAAGCAAAGAGGCAATCTCATCATACGGATAGCTTCCTGCCAAATATTCGTGCTCGAAAACCCAGTCCCTGAGAGCATTCAACTCTTCATCCGAACACTTTTCATCGACAAGAATGCCATGAAATATTCCGTGAAGCTCCTGAAGTCCGGCTTTGATCATGTCATCACGATCAGTCCACTCTGACAGCCGATCAGCAAGCCAAACCATATCCTCGAGTTCGTCCTGATCGATCTTTCCATCCGACAAATAATCTTCAAGATGTTCAATCACCAGATCCCAAGGATGGTACTCGGCTAGCTCAGCATTTTCCTCGACCCAAGCACGGATTTCACCTTGCTCGGCCTCATTTACCTGACCATCGAAGCAAACGCCACGAAGCAAGCCAGAAAGGCTCCTCAAGGACTTTTGCCGCATCCGACGGCCATTAAATTTCAAGTGCTCCCGCGCACCATATGCTCGAATACTTTCTCTCTCCATGGAAAACTCCGATACACAAAAGAGTGGTTAATTCCATCTATAGCGAATCTTAAGCTTTGGAGAATGCATAAAGCAAGAGCTCCAAACAATTATTTGCTGGGGCTTATTGTCTTCGGGCACGCCAAAGCTCCCATTTCGGGAGCTGCGGAGTCAAACCGAGAGCCAACTGCTCTATCAATACCCTTTTATTTTACCACCTTTTTCTCAATTGTTTCAACGATCTCGAACAACTTTGCTACCGCTCTTTCTTTGTGCATAAGGAAGGTTTTCTGTCCCAGCGATAACTTCTGCTCGATCACGCTTGGAGAGGTGAAGCAACAGTAGTAGAGCCTTAGGAGATTTCGGGAGACATTGGTTAGACGTTTGTCTCGGTAAGCCTCATCCAGTAGATCGGCATCTGCCAGGTCTATGCCTTTTGCGGCAGGGATGGATCGTTTGATTGGGGGTTGCTCATCCTCTTCCGGCTGGCGATCGTAGTAGTACCGAAGTGACTCGCAGAAAACTTGGGTCGCACCTTTCTTCGCTCGAGGGCATTCGCGGTTTGCTCGCGCCCAGTTGCGAAGTCGCTGTTCTTGCTCTTTCGTGATCATTAGAACTCCTCAATCTTCCAGCCGCCGCCGTCCTTCTTTGCTTGCTTGTATACGGCTTTGAAAACGAACGGAAACTTCTCAGCTGCTACCTTGACCTTCACACGTGCATCGTCGGTCCAGTAGCCTTTGACCTCGTGCATCTCCATGACGCCGTCAGCTCGTAGAACAGCGAAATCTGGCGTGTAGCGGCATCCATCTGCGAGCTTAAGAGTGACGCCTTCAAAGGCATACCAGACGATCTCCTGCGCGTTTCTGGCGGCTTCTAGCGTGGTTGCATAAGCCGCCTCTGTGCGGTTCATCTGGCCGGACTTCATGCGCCCGAGCGCGAAGACTTTTCTATTCATGTGCGAGTCTCTCGAGGTCGGTGCGTTCCATCAGTCGCAGCATGGAATCTGCCTGGTGCTTTGCGGCGCGAAGAGCCTGCTTGACGTGCTTTCGGTTTTCTGCACGATCCCAAACGTGATTTCTCACGTGCTGGCTTTCATCTGCACAAACGATCGCGTCGATGGTCGTCTCGAGCGTCTTGAGCGTTTTAGCCATGCGCGGTAGTTCGTCAGGCGTGAAGAGACTGGTCATTTCGCGCCTCCAAAGCGTCCGTTGTAGAACGGCTCACCGCCAGCGAGGATCCAGCCCTTGATATTCAGGAGCGACAGGCTTTGCTTGTAGAGAGGTACGTAGATGAGCGCGTCGTCCTCCCGATATCCGAAGACCCTGAAGCTCTTGACCGGACGCCCGTGCCAGGCTCTGAGCAGGAAAAGGCATCGCTCGCCGATTTTGGGGGCATTGAGCTTTCCGTCCTTCTCGATCGGCTCAAAGTCCTCGTCCTTGATTTCAGACATGCGAGTGTTACGAGTGGGTTGCATCGGTTTCTCCTTTTGCGATTTTGAGTTGTTCAATTTCGTCGGGGCGCAGGCGCTGTGGCAGGCCCGCCTTCCGCATCTGCCACGTGCCCGCCTTTTCGAGCTTTAGTGGCTTTTCGGGGATCAGGCGACAGCTGTTGCCGAATCGGCGCTTTTGCGGCTTGGCCCAGACTTGCCCTGCCTCGTCGACTTCGTACTGGTCGAAGCCCTTGATGTTCCACCTCATAACGTCCTCCTGTGGTCAATATGCTTTTGCTCATTCGTCCCAGTCATCGCTCTCAAAAATCCATGCAACGTACATGACGAAAAGCAGGACGATCCCTATAAGGCATTCGATTTCGTCCGTCATGCGAGCACGCTCCTTAGCCAATACAGCGATGAAACAACGGCGGAAGCCGCGTACACGGCCGCAATCATTGCCGATATGCCTCGCAGAAATGGCGGCGTAATCGAATCACCCAAGACCTGTGCCCGATAAGCTGCCTCCTGAAAAGCCCAAAAGATTCCGAGCGTGAGCACGCCGAAGGCCAAGATCGAAAAGAAGAGTTGCGCAAAGTTCATCTCTTAGCCCCTCCAGTCGCGAAAAATCCATGCGATTGCGACTATGCCAACAACGACCGTGAGCACGCACATGTAAGTCCAAAACCCTGTCATTCTCGTTACCTCTCTGGCTCCCCCGTGAGATGATTGAAGGTGTCTCCCCAGACAGCCCACCAACCAACCCACGGAGGAAAGCTTGTTAGAAATTGTTCAATTCGTTTTTTCTGTTATGCCTGTTCAGATCTACATCCCGATCCTTCTGCTTCTCTGGTGGCTTTGGTCAGGAAAGCAATGGCCCAAAATGGTCGTTGCCGTACCCGATACCGGCGGTAGCCAAGCCGCGCTCACCATCGCAGAAGCCAGCGCGCTTCGCGAAGCGGACTTCTCAGCCCTATGCCTGTCCCCTACGCCCTTCTCCGTTGCTCCGACCATCGCGCCACAGTTCAGGTGCGCCGTAGTCGACATCGGCATCAACAGCGAAGGCCGACTGAAGCAGACGCTAGTGCTGAACTTCTCTTCGCACCCGGATGTCGTCATCCTGCTCCCGCTCCCCACAACGTGGGACGCCGTATGCCGGCTAATGCTTCGCCCAAGGTGCGCGTACATCAAAACGTTCCATCAGCCCAAGCCCAAAGGCCCGAGAGTGATCAGCTCCGGCGTGAGGTTATGATCCTTTCCTCTTCAGGCGGCACGACGCTCGACTCAACCAGGCCGATCAGAATCTGGTCGATCTCTTCACGAAGCCTGTGCGTCGTGTCTGCCACTTGCCCGATGTCAGGGAACTTGCCCGAGACGGTTCCTCTCAGGGCTTCCTCGAGTTGATCGAGGCTCTTGCGAGCGGCGACAATACCCTCACCGGCCTTAGTCAAGGCCTTGTTTCTTTCGTTCATAAATTCAACTGTTAAAAATGTCTGATTCATTCGTAGCTCCTTCAATCAACGTGGATTCATTTGTTTGCCCTCACTGCGGGATTCACTCTCAACACACCACCGTCCCCGTAATCGAGTCAATTCACCCAGACCAAACGAGGAGCGAGCTGTATCACTCGCACAAATGCACTGAGTTTGTTGGAGCAGATACTTTTGTAGAGCGGTATGACTACAGCAAACTTATGATTAAAAAGTGCATGTGCTGTAATGGCTTTACCTTTTTTGTTAACAAGAAGCTGGTATGGCCGGATCCCGCAACAGTTAAGCCATCGGAATACATGCCTATGACGATGCTTGAGCCATATAACGAAGCCCAAAGCATTGCTAGCCGCTCGCCTTCCGCCGCAGCGGGCTTGTTGCGCCTTGCGCTTGAACGATTCTGTGAATACCGAAACATCAAAGGTGGCAATCTGGCTTCCCGAATTGATGCTCTTGGTCTTCCGAAGCAACTTGCTGAAGCCGCTCACGCCTGCCGTCACCTTGGTAATGACGGCGTTCACGAAGGCTTTATCTATTACGACAAAGAAGCTACGTTTGAAATCGTCAATCAAATGTCTCGTCTTCTGAATCTGATCGTCGATCAAACAATTGGACTCGAGGAGCAAACAAAGTCGCTGATTGAAATGCACAACAACCGGAAGTGACATCAGATCAACTCCTCAATGCTCATGATTCGCTTTCGTTGACTTTCACCCTTGAAGTACAGGAAGACGCTCGAACCATAAATGCGGTTAAAAATTCGTTCGCCCAACTTCGCCTTGAGCGTGTTGGGATTGCTTTCCTTTGTGTCGGGCTTTACGTCAGGCAGAAGGTTCGTGACGTAGATGGTCGGTAGGCGCCGTGAGTAGCGCACGTCCAGTAGCGACATGAGCTGCGACTCCTCATAGGACGATCCGTTCTGCACGCCGATCTCATCGATGACGAGGAGCGGTGCCTTTACGAGGGCGTCATAGTCTGCCGTGTCGGCCTTGAAGGCATCTGCCTTGCGAATGGCGCGGAGCACGTCCCACATCGGCACGTAGAGCCCCTGCACCTTGCCGAGAAGCTCCTGCAGAATCGCGCATGCCATCATCGTCTTGCCGGTGCCGCACTGGCCGTAGAGGCAGAAGCCGACGCCCTTTGGAGCGATCTTCTCGAAGTGGTCGACGTAGAGCCGGGCCTGACGAAGCGCCTCATGGAGCTGAGCATTCGTCTCACGGAAGCCCTTGAGCGTCTTGCCTACGAACTCATCAGGAATGCGTGCGCGGCGCAAAGCGGTAGCGTGAGCTTCATTCTTTGCGTCTTCGGTGCGCTTGCGTTCCAGGGCTTCGGCTTCGTCATGCTTGCGCTTCTGCTCAGCGATGAACTCAGGCGAGTTCCTGCGCTCCTCTTCGCACTTGGGACACTTGCTTGTGTGGACAATCCGACCAGAGACGATTGCCTGCTCCGCGATGTACTTCCCGTGCTTTGGGCATGTCACCTCAACCGGTCGAGAAAACGTTCCCTTCAAATCCATTAAAAACTCCCGTCTCCGTAGTAGGCTTCATCAAAGATGAGCGGCTTGTTGTTGCGTGGTGTGTATGACTGGCTCTGCGGCCTGCTCTTGGCGAACTCTTCTGCCTTTGTCGTCCACGTTCTCCAGGCGGCCAGCCAATTGCTGAACTTGTTGTCCTTCGAGATGTGGAAGTTGACGAACTTGGTGAACTCAGTCTGAGCGTTGATGCTTGGATGCTTTGCTTGTGCGTACTCAAGGTATTCAGGCGGGATGGGATCGTCAGGCGAGAATGGGCAGCTTGTCTTTGGCTTGGCTCTTGTCGCCTTCGGCTTTTCGACCTTTTTACCGTCGTTGGTAAGATGGTCGGTTTCCCACGGCGCTTGCGCGGGCAAGCTATTACTTGTTCCCTTTACTTGTTTAATTACTTGTTCATTTACTTGTTCGGGTGTAGTTTCATACAGGGGTGAACTGCATTTTTCTACAGGGGTCCCCTGCACTTTCCTACACCCCTCCCATGCACTTTCCTTCAGGGGTGTACTTTCCTTCAGGGGTGTACTTTTCTTCAGGGGTGTACTTTTGTCAGGGGGAGTCGAATCTTGCAGGGGTCCGCTTTCCTTCAGGGGGTCTGCCGTTGGCAGCCTGTTCAAATGCAAGGTGAAGTAACGCATTTGACCAGGCGCCTGAGTTGACGACACGTAGCCAAGATCGTGCAAAACTTTTAACGTCGTGCGAACAAGACGATCGTTCACGCGAGAAATTCGCGCAATTTTCTCGGTCGACGGGTAACAAGCCCCCGTTTCCGGATTTTGGAAAAACGCAAGGGCTTCCAGCACATCGACCTGAGTGCGATCGGACAATCCCGACGCGCGGACTTTATGCATAGCCTCGTAACTCATTCAAAACCTCATCGACTGGTTTTGATCATTTGCAAAACGTCAGCGGCAAACTGACTGACTTCCTCCGGCTTACAACCAGTCAGACGGCAAAAAGGAGCAAGGTAGTTCCGCGTGACAGAGTTCTTGGAAACCCACCGCTTGACAGTCTGGCGGGAAATCCCAAGATCGTCGGCGAGTTTTTGCTGAGTGCCGTATCGAGAGATGGCATCTCGAACAGAAACTTTCTTCATGTGGTACCCCATACAAAATTAATGGTACCGATATAGTACCATAGTTGGTAATCATGTGGTACCCTAAGGCGGTCCGTTTATTGGTACTATCTGAGTACCAAAGGAGGCCTTATGTCATTCCCTGAACGCCTAAAAGCTCTGTTAGCAGAGCGGCAAATTTCAATGCGCGAGCTAGGCCGCCGCATTGGTGCAAGTCACGTAACAATCGGCAAGTGGCTGTCTGGCATTCAGATGCCATCCGATGAAAACCTAGAGGCGTTGTCGGAGTTCTTTCGCGTCACGCCAGCTTTCCTTAAGTTTGGCGACACCGTTTTGACGCGTCCGCAGACGCTTGAACTGGATGAAGACGTTGTGTCCATTCCGGTCCTTGACGTTAAGGGTTCCTGCGGTTATGGCGGTGAATTCACACAGGCTATTCAACTAGTCCAGATGCTCCGAGTCACCAAGCAGTGGCTGCTTTCTAAGTCCGCATCATCGCTGAACTTCCAGACGCTTCATATCATCACAGCTGACGGCGACAGTATGGAACCGGGCATCAGACGCGGCGACTTTGTAATTGTCGATACGTCTCAGAATCGCTTCGTCGCAGACGGCCTGTACGCTATCCAGTACTCGAACTCCATCTTCATCAAGCGCGTTCAGATTCACCCCGGTGGTAAGGTTGAGCTAATTTCTGACAACCCCAAATACAGACCGATTCAACTTGAGTCATGCGAAACAATTGAAATCGTCGGCAGAGCCGTTCTTTGCTTCAATGTGCGCGAACTCTAACGCGCGATAACAATTCGCTCCGCCCAATCCCGCCTTGTGCGGGATTTTTTTTGTCCGTCAAAACAGCATTTGATCCACGTCAACTTTCTCGCCATTTTTGGTAACCTGACACTACCACAGTTGGTACCCATGTGGTACCATGACAGTACCAGATGTGGAACGCATTGCGTTCCACTTGGTACCCAAGCCGCAAGGCTTGGCGTCGATGGGAAGGGCATCGAATCTCGGCACTTAGCTGTGTCGGGGACCGCCTGAGAAGCGGCTGTAGCTTTGGCTAGAAGGGTCTAGCGACGCGCAGTACAGCTCAGACCGGTAGTCGCAAAGGTCGCGCATGAAAAGTGAGCGGACGGCTGGAGGGTATCTTCCAGTGCGGTTGGGTTGGGATCCACCTGCAAGCGACACATCGCTACACCCAAGTAGATCGATCAGGATCAGTCTTCGGACAGAGGGCATGTTAGCCCCGAGCGGCCTGAGCGCAGACGATGCGCAGCCGTGACCTGATCGAAAGCCGATCTAAGCGTTTTCTAACGAGAGCGCTTGGATGGGCTTTCGTTTGCCAGAGAGCCTGTGGCGCTGTAGAGTAAAGAAATACCTACCAACGTCTGGAGTCAAAATGTATTTTGAAGATAAAGACGTCTATTTGATGTCTGGCGAAATCAACAAACAATGCTTCATTGCATTTTCTAAAATTCTGGCGTCAGTCACGGAGAAGAAACCGAAGGCCGTGCTTTTCCTTTCGACTTACGGCGGCGAACCCGGTGCCGGGTATCGCATCACCAGACTGCTCCAGCGCTCCTACCAGCACATTCGATTCGTGATCCCGTACATGTGCAAAAGTACAGGGACGCTGATGGCAATAGGCGCAAACGAGCTGGCGATGGGAGACCTATCTGAATTTGGTCCACTGGACATTCAGGTCCGACGAAACGATGAGTTCTACGAACACAGTTCTGGTCTAGACCTGGTCGAGTCGATGAACTTCATCAACGAACAGATGAGACGCTCATTTGCGGAAACGCTCGTGGATATCCGAATGGGATCCCGCCTTACCACAAAGCTCTGCGGTGACTTTGCAACAAAAATCTCCGCATCCATTGCAGAGCCTTTGTATTCTCAGATCGACCCTCAGAGGCTCGGCGAACTGCAGAGAGCGATGAAGATCACCAGCCAGTATGGCTTCAGGCTCAAGGAACGTTCTCAATCCATTACAGAAGAAGGTCTAAACAAACTCGTAACCTCGTACCCTGAACACGGTTTTGTGATCGACAAGGAAGAAGCACGCGAAATCTTCTCCACGGTCACGGACACCAATGAGCATGAGGAGGCAGTCATAAAACTTTTCAACGAACTATTCATGACGCCAAGTCGACAAATAGTTTCGACAATAACTCTCGACACCTTAAGAGGTTGCAATGGATACGAGCAAATTCAGGAAACTTTCGAAGGAAGCAGCCGCGCCTCCTCTTCAAATGAACGACCAGCAGAAGAATACGGGGGAGTCTCAGAAAACCAACTGCCTTCTGAGTCAGTACCTGACGAACAGCAATCCGTGGACACACGGAATCTGCAGGAAAGACACCCTGAAGGATAAACGAGCTTTCCCTCTGAACTAATGCTAGCCCTCGGCACACGCCGGGGGCTTTTTTTCGCCTCAAGACAATGCAAAAGATCAAAGATTTCGAGACCTTCGCCGCCGGGTACTTCCTCGGACTCGGCATTAAGAAGCCGACCGCAGAGGACATCTGCAGGCTCAGCGTTGAGTGCAGAGCGTTCGCCGCTGCGCTCAGCTTCTACATGTTCACAGACCCCTACGTGCTGTCGAAACTGCGAACGCCTGAGAAATACGAAGCGGTCGCGAAAAACATCGAGCGCTTCATCCAGGCACTTCCGTAAAAGGCTACGAGGGCAAACGGCGTGACGCAGATATGCGCCGGTCTGGCGGCTCACTAGGCCAGATCCCAAAGCCGGGGCATCTGCAGGCGAGAGGCTTTTGCGTTCACCCCGGCTCCCTCACCCCACTTTCATCAGAAGGCATTCACGTGCCGCCGGCCACTGCGGCGTGGCATCTCCTAGGGCGGCATCTGAATGCTTTTTTCATTTTTCGGAGGCGTCATGAAGCGCGTCATTTCTTATCTCGAAGAGCTCGCCCGCCGCACCTACTTCGGCACGGACGGCACGGAGCCAGTCCGCTCTGGCGTACTCGGGTACTTCATCGAGGGCCTCGAAGGACTGATCGGGTTCTTCGGCCTGGTGATCCTGCTGGCGATGGCGGCTGCCACCCTCTGCCACTGGATTTTCGATTAAGGAGAACGATATGGCTTGGAACTACCCCGACGGATGCGGCCCCGACGACTACGAGAAGTGGTTCGGCCCCGACCCCGAAGACGAAGAGGACGAGGACGAAGACGAAGACGAGGACGAAGAGGAGGACAGCGAGTGAGCTTCTCCGATCCGGTCCGCATCATCGACCACATCCCCCAGGATTTCGACATGAAAGCAAACCACAAACGCCGGCGATACAAGCAGCCGGTACAGCCTCGCGCGGAGGCACACACCAAGGCTCAGCCGGCGAAAGCCCCTGAGCCTTTTTCATGCGAGCGCCCCGGACGCATCTGGACGCTCATCACCTTCTTCGGTGCGCTGGCCGTCATCGCTGGCGCGCTCATCACTGGAGCATGGAGTAACGAATGAAGACGTTGACTGACATCGCGCGAAGCATCGCGCAGCAGGCAGAGCATACGCCGAACGCGGACATCGACGAGCTCTGCGAGAACTACGTCACGAACAGGCAAGAAGAAGTGCTTGCGGCGTATCTCGCAAATCCCGAAGCTTCACTCGAGCTCATTGGGGCGCTCACGAGCCTTAAGGACGCAAGCTCGGCAAGAGAGGTCACCAAGATCATCGGCACCATCACCGACGAGCTCGATGACGCGCTCTTCGACGCGACGGAGATGATCGCGTATCGCGTCGACTGCATCCTCGACCCTGAGCCGGGCTTTGAATGCCCGAAGGAGTAGTCATGACGATCGCAACACTTGAGCCGCTCGAGCTACCGATGCCCGAGCCTGAGGACGAGGTCGACTTCGACCCGTACCCCGAATACGCCACGCGAGACGAGTTCGAACGAGCCCAGTGGTTCGGCGAACGTGCAAAGCGTCCCGAGCCGATCTACGACAAGTCGCTTGAAGACTTCTACGCCATCGGCGACGACGAAATCCCTTTCTGAGGACAAAACATCATGACAGACCAAAACTCCGTGCCGCAGGTACACGCGTCAATCGTTGCTGTGGCCGACGCTCTGCGCGAACAGGGGATCAGCAAGAATGACACGGTGAGCGGAGGCGGCAATTACCGTTATCGCGGCATCGACTCAGTGTACGCAGCCCTCTCCCCTCTCCTTGCGAAACATCACCTCTACATCGCACCAGTGAGAATGGAGAAAGAACCCGAAGCGGTCAGCGGCAAGATGCGTCTCATCCGTCTGCAGATCACGTATCGCGTCACCTGCTCCATCGACGGATCCTACATAGAGGTCGTCACGCTTGGCGACGGCATGGACACGGGCGACAAGGCATCTGGCAAGGCCATGAGCTACGCATACAAGAGCTTGATGTTTCAACTCTTCTGCATCCCCGTCGTGGGCCAGCCGGACACCGACAAGGACGCAAGCCCCGAAGAGCCGCCCCCCTTCCTGACCGAAGACATCATCGCTTCAGCACGGTGTGCCGCGGACTCCGGCTTGGAGGCGTACAGGGCCTTCTTCGCAGGCATCACCCCCGACCAGAGAAAAGCGATGGTGAGCTCTGGCCTTCACGAAGAACTCAAGTCCACGGCGGCCAATGCCGACGCCGAGGCCGCATCAATATCTCACTAAGGAGAAACAATGGCATCCGTAAACAAGGTAATCATCCTCGGCAACGTCGGTCAGGATCCCGAGATTCGCCAAGGAAACTTCATCGTCGCCGCCCTCTCTATCGCAACGACGCGAAAGTGGCGAGACAAGGCCGGTGAGACTCAGTCTGAAACGGAGTGGCACCGCGTCTCCGCTTTCGGCCGCCTCGCCGAGATCATCAGCCAGTACGTCCGCAAGGGCGATCCGATCTACATCGAAGGCCGCCTGCGCACGCGCAAGTATGAGGACAAGCAAGGGGTCGAGCGTTGGGTCACTGAAATCATCGCAGAACAGCTCCAGCTTCTCCGCCAGAAGGACAGCGACGAGAAGCCTGCGCAAGCCAAGCCTGCTGCACAGCGACGCGCTCCCGAGTCGACATACGACTCTGACGTACCCTTCTGACCATCTTGACCACGCTGTCAAAAAGGTCAGTCATTCGATTTTTTCGAATAACTCAAGCCCTCGGCACGGAGCTGGGGGCTTTTTAGGCCATCACGGGAGTTCAATCAATTTGAATTCTTTTCTTCCTCTTAAAGAATTCAAATCTCTCGAAGTTGCGCAAAAATAAATCCTATTCGCAATAATGTCCGCAGCTCGAATTGGAGCTCGGCTCTTTGAATCGCAAAAATGCAACTCTACACTTTGAAGATTGGGGAAAATTGGCTCGTGGAAGACACTCCACTTCAAGTTGAACGTCCCAATCTTAAACTCTTGCTCTAGCGCTTCTCTGAGCTCATAACGGCCATCTGTTGCGGTCGCATGCTCATCCACATAAAAGCGAATTTTGCTGACCTTGCATGGTTCGATCGTTCCTTCACGAATCAAGGCCTCGAATTTTCTTTTGATCGCAATCTTGAACGCATAATCAAGATATCTTTGCTTTGTCTTCTTGTTGTTAAAGATGTTGGGATTAACCCGATTCTGATGAATGACAACTCCAAACTTGTGAAAATTATTCAACGACCTAAACAACTTGGACTTACCGCTGTTTGACAGACAACACGCCTTCGCTTCATCGTCATTAGCAAGCCCTTCCTTTGCCTTGATTAGTTTCTCAGCGTGTTGGTAACGCCTGGTGGCTTCGTCCGCTTCAGAATACGATAACGCCACAAGGCCGCCGAATACAAAATATTCATTATGCTGTCGATCAAAGACGCCAGACTCGTCGGAATAAACGTATATGTCCATATTCTGAAGATTAGGAACAGGTGGCAGATAAAAGAAAAGCCGCAAACTGCGGCTTTTCCCCCTGCGGTCGGCTATCTTGAAAGATCGCTTAAACGTTAATTCGAGCACGCAGAGTATACGGCGTAGCCTTGACTACCCGCACTTAGATCGTAACCGCAGCACCCAGACTTGTCAAGGTCATCGCCCTGCTTTTTGACAACGCGCCTGTGTTTCGGGTATGCTTCTCGTGTCGACACCGCAATGGTGCGACGCGGGATTGGCGTCCCGCATATGAGGCGGTCAGCCGCCACTAGTCGTGTAGCGGCTTTTTTGTTGGCTGATCGGAAAGGGGAGGCACCTGGTGCCCACCCTTTGAAGTCACCTTTACGGGCAAGGCTTGCGGGCTCCTTCGGGAGGCCGTTCCTCATAGCGGTACGCCAACCCGCAACCCTTCCCACCACCGATTGGCGTCGGTGAAAGTTATGAGGTGACTTATGTCAATCGTTCAGTTCTCATTCGAGAGCTCCAGTATTCGCACACTCGGCGATGCTATCTCCCCTTTATTCGTCGCGGCTGACGTTGCCGCAATCCTTGGCTACGGAAGCACCAAAGATGCAACGCGCATCCTTGATGACGACGAAAAGCAGACAGTCTCTATCGACACAAACGGCGGCAAGCAGTCAATGACTGCAGTCACTGAATCAGGCCTTTACGCAATGATCTTCAAAAGCAAAAGACCTGAAGCCAAGCGTTTCCGCAAATGGGTCACGTCCGAAGTTCTGCCCGCCATTCGCAAGACGGGACGCTACGAAGCACAGACCACGATCACGCCCGCAGAGCAACGCGCCATTCAGCGCGAAGTGGCAATCCGTGCACACAAGACCTCATCGAACTATCGGACGATCTACCGAGCCATCAAGGCACGCTACCAGATCGCCCGCTACGACCAGTTGCCGCGCACTCAGCTAGAAGACTGCCTCGACTTCATCAGAGAGGTTGAGCTCGATGTCCCCGAGGTGCCGCACACCACGCACCCCGACGGCGGCTGCCCTCACTGTGGCCTGCACCCCATTCCCGCGGGGTCGATCGTCCTCTCCGCGCGTGAGGCCGAGAACCTGCGGACTTTCGTCTACTACTGGAGGTACCTCTTCCGCGAAGACCTCGAGACCGTTCTCAAGCTGATGCGTCTCCTCCAGTCGCCTTTCGCGCCTCGCTTCTACGAAGCCGTGACAAGCATGAACCTCGGCTCCATCGAGGCCCTGCTCGAGCGCAACGGCTATAGCGTGAAGCAGTTGTCCTGCTATCGCGCACTGACGGCTAGCTAAGCAATAGCCATCATCAAACCATTTTCTCAATCGGCCCTGCCCTAACCGGCAGGGCTTTTTCATAGGTACGCAAAATGAAGCTCTACCAAATCAGTGACGCCATCCGTCAAGCCCTCGATCACATCGAGCTCGATGAAGAAACTGGAGAAATCCTCTCTGCCGACGAACTCCACGCAGTCGAAGCAGAAGCCGCTGAGAAGATCGAGGCCACGGCGCTCTACCTTCGCGAGCTCGATGCCGAGGCCAAGGCCGCCAAGGAAGAGGCCGACCGCATGCTCGCCCGCGTCAAGTCAATGCAGAAGCGCTCCGACTACCTCAAGGCCATGCTCCTCGATGCGCTGCACGCGACCGGCAAGGTCAAGACCGCCCGAGTGAGCGTGAGCATCCGCACGACGCAGGCCGTGGCCATTGACGAGGGCGCAAACCTTCCCGAAGCCTACACGACCGTCAAGCACATCGTCAGCCCGAACAAGGTCGCCATCAAGCAGGCTCTGCTCGACGGCGTCGAAGTCCCCGGCTGCCACTTGGAGGCACGCGAGAGTGTGAGCATCCGATGAGCCACAAAGGATATATCGGAGTGAGGGCCGACAAAGCCCTCAGACTCCTCGGCGAAAAAGGCCCGCTGCGTATGTCGGCGCTACTCTGCGCGCTCGAGATCCGGACGCAAATTGCCGCGTCGTTCAAGATCACAGTGTCAAAGCTCGTCGACGCGGGGATTTTGTCCGTCACTGACGATCAGAACACGCTCGTGAGCCTGGCTGACGAGAAGTACGCAGATCCCGCCGTGGCCTGTGACGAGTACCGTGCGTACAACTCAGAGAAGAAAGCCGAGAAGAAGACCGAGACCAAGGCCGTGATAATTCCCCCGGTTAAGCGATCGATGATCGAGGACATCGCCTTTGGCATGGCAGAACAAGGAGTGAAAGCATGAAATACAGACTGAAAGACCGCGAGCTACAGAAGAAGCTCGACGAGATCAGCAAAGGCGACTTTTCGGATGCTCTCGAAGTTTGCTCAGCCGCGGTTGCGTCCGCCCTCAAAAGAGGAAAGTCAACAACCATATGGTTCGGTGTTCAACCCCAGCTCTCGCTAGAGATAGCGTCCGACATGCTCGAAGAAGTGCGCGAGTACGACCCGCACGGCTGGAACTCCTTCCCCGAAGTCGAGCCGCCGGAGGGTGTCTGGATGCGGTGCGAGACCGACGTAAATGCAATAGAGCACAAGATTCGACACGTTGCGAAGTTTGATGGGCGTGAGTGGCGTGACTACCTGTCGAAACAAGTCGTAGTTCACCGATTCCGCCCGTGGGATGAGGATGACGAAGCATGACGCAATGGAAATACTTCCCGGACACGACGCCGCCGCGCGGCTTGCCGCTCAGGCTCGAAGTCAAAGAAAAGGATCAAAACACTGGCACACCGGAACCGTACTACGGCAAGACGCTTTTTCAGGGGTTTGCGGTTTTCGACGGGCACGACTTCATCCCGTTCGGCTCGTTCCACCGGCTGCCTATTTTTTGGGACGGCCGGCTAAACGCCTTTGGGCATAAGTATGTGACCGCTAGATACGCCCTGTGGGAGGACGAGGAATGAAGCCCGAAAAAGCGCATCGACGCCGTGCGCTCTTCGCGTTGGAAGCCATCGAGGTATGCGCCACGTCGTGTCGAAAGGGTTGGAAGGGTCGAACCCCTCCGACCATGGAGGAAGTCGACGACGCTATCCGCAAGTTGTCCTACTGCGTCGGAGCGCTGAAGGACTATCGCTCGATCCGCATCCAGATGGCAAAGGAGAAAGACGAATGACAGAAACCGAAATTGTCGTGCAAGACATCCGCCGAGAGCTCCGATGGTCTTTCCGCGATCAGTCGGTCGCCAACCTCCTCGGCCTTGCAAAGCGACTCATCGACAACAAGGACACGGCCAGCATCGCAGACGCAGTAAAGAAGTACACGACAGTGCTTTCCGCCGCGAGGCAGAGTGCAAACCCTGCCGCACTCGAGCGCGTGAAGTTCTCTGCATACATGCTCACGCACGCACTGCGCGACTGGGAAGCGGCACGATGAAGGCAATCCAGAACCATGCCCTCGGCACACGTCGGGGGCTTTTTTTTATCTGATCACACATGCCAGTAAGCAAAAAACCCCGCAAAAAAGGACAGCGAGCGAGAGACCTCGCCGTTCGAAAGAAGTTCGTGCGCGGGAAGTTCAAGGACGCGGACGACGCACGTAGAACCATCGCCAGCCTCAAACGCCAGAAAACGCGTCAACGCCGCCGATGTGAACAACTCGGCTGGCTGCTTGGCTTTCAGGAGAAGGACTCTTTGCTTGAAGCCTTCACGCTCAGTTTCTTCGCGCTTGAGCGATGGCCGACCACGAACGACTACGCGGACTTCAACCAGATTTCTTCGACGCTCATGCTCGGAGCGCTTTGTCACAAGTGTCTTGGCGTTCAGGAACAGGATCTCATGGACGACATCCAGCACGCTGCGTTCATGACCGTCGTCTGCGCTCGCTTGCGCAACCACGGCAAGGAGATTCCGCCCGCGAACCTCGAGCCAGTAAAGCACGGTCTGATCGTCGCACAGGAGCTCATGGAGTATGCCTACGAGCACGAACGTCAGACACTCATCAATGTGCTCAAGCACAACACACACGAGAACATCGCCGAGAATCCAGGCCTGCATGAAGCGCACGAGCGCTTCATTCTCGGCAAGCACTACGACACGGTGCGCAGGTGGGGGCTTGAGGACGACTCGCTTGAGAAAGCTATGAAGTCGGGCGTACTGCCCGAACCAGAGGAACGAAATGACTACTTGGAACAGAGAGGAGGAGAGAGATGATCTGGATGACCAAAGTCGAACTAGCGCAGTACCTCAAGAGGTCGACGCGAACGGTTGAAAGGTGGGTAGTGCAGCAGAAACTGCCGCCCGGTTGGCGGCAGGCGGACGGGTTCATGCGCTGGCGCAAAGATATCGTCGACCAGTGGCTCGAGGACTGCGAGCCCTACGCGAAGAGATGCCAGAAGCTCTTGAAGCTGAGAAGCGCGATGCTGTAAAATTCCCGAGTGGGATTGAGAACCAAAAGCCCCGAGCAGTCATCACTGTTCGGGGCTCTTTTTTTGCCTGTTTTTATGGCTTTCTTTATGGCCACGGGAGTGGCTTTTGAATTTCTCCTGTGCCACAACAAATTCTGGCGGAAGCGGTG
>UMII01064206.1_pt1 | contig 45405 bp, 35 predicted proteins | sample 1965731 | NCBI WGS metagenome assembly UMII01 (sample SAMEA4836118, study PRJEB28245) | human gut metagenome | biome: gut microbiome; material: fecal sample | place: Denmark | collected 2008
ACAACAGAACACAAATTATGTGATTACAAGGCCCAAACGCCCCATCTGCCGAGCATGAACAGTGCCACTCTCAGCGGTATAGATACGAGTGGTAACGATGCTGGAATGGCCAAGAATGTCAGCCAGTCGGCTCAAATCATGCTCCAATGAATAAAATGTGCGGGCGAACAAGTGCCGCAAATTATGGGGAAATACTTTTTCGGGTGCGACTTTTGCCTCTGTGCAAAGAGCCTTCATATCTCGCCAGATATTGCTGCGATCAAGCGGTTTTCCAGTCCGCGTCGTAAAAACAGGACCAGAAATTTTTCCGTGTTTCTGTGCATATTTTCGCAGTAGTTTTCTTAGCTGTTGAGGCAGAAAAATTACTCGACGCTTACCTTTGTTGCTAATTTCCGTTCGCCCAGTCTGCACAGCTTCTATGGTGATAAATTTTAGTTCGGATACTCGAATTCCGGTCGCACAAATTGTTTGCAGGATCAGAGAAAGCCGTGCATTACTTCGTTTCGATGCAGTCATTACTAAGCGAGCATACTCTTCTCTTGTTAGTTCTTTATTTTCATCAGAAAATAAAGGCTTTTGGATTTTAAGCAGTTTCATGGAAAGGTCGTGCCAACTGAAAAAGCGCAAATAGCCATTCACTGCAATCAACATAGAGTTCACTGTGGATGGAGCATATTTTTCAATCAAATATTTTTTCCATTCAATAAGAATGGATTTTGTCAGCAACATACCTTGCAGATAATTGTGGAGTTCATTCAAATCGTGTCTATACTTTTTCAGTGTAGCGACAGATTTCTCTTCTTCCATCAGGTGGTTTAGATATTTTTCAATCAGTTGGATGGTTACCATCGGCTGCTTCTTTTTCATCATGATGTCCTCCTTGTAACAGACATACCGTTATTTTAACATATATGCACGATCGTATTCGTTAGCAGGACGGAATCACAGATTGGGTAAAAAGAAAAACGCCTTCGTTTGAGGAATGAACCCCAAACGAAGGCGTTATGCGTTTGTGTCTAAAAGCAGTCCGGCCTGCCGATACTCGTAAACCCCTGCAAGCCGGTCAGCACCACATTGTTTTGTGAGCTGGCGCAATGGATGATGAGCGGGTTTCCGCTCTCGTCCTTGCCGACAAAGATGCCCACATGGGAGTCGCCTGGATAGAACACCAGATCGCCGGGCAGGGCTTCGCTCCAGGAGATCGGCTTGCAGTAGCCGTGCTGACTGGCCGCACCGCCGCCATGACCGATGACATATCCGAGTGAATTGTTGAAAACCCAATCCACAAAGCCGGAGCAGTCCAGCCCGTAAGGACGAACGATCCCTGTGCTGCGGCTTCCCGGCGCAGTCACGCGGGTGGGCGTTCCCCAGCGGGAGTCCCAGCCGATGGCGCTGCTTTTGCCGCCCCAGAAATAGTTTACCTTGCCGAGCAGGGAGTAGGCTTTCTCCACCACAGCACGCCGCCGCTCGGAAATGTCCTTGGGCATGGCGGCAAGCATGGCGCGGATCTGCGCCTCGTCCAGACTGACTTCGCCGCCGTAGGTGCCCACCAGCTCTGCCAGCATTTGTGCGTACTCCGGTTTCAGCACCTCGGTCAGCGCCTCGCACTGGCTTTTGCTAAAGTGGTAGAAGTCAGGCATATCGGTTGCTTTTTTACTGGTGATGGTGATATGCAGAATGGTTTCCGTGCTGTCCTCATGCTCGATGGACTGTACATAGTAGCTGATAGTGTTCATATCCCGGAACACCTGCCGGATGAGGTCGATGCGCTCTTCGTCTATCGTCACAACATCTGTAGCATCGGCATCTGCACCGGCAGTTTTCACCGCAAATACAGCAATGATGTCTGTCCAGTTGCGGATGGTCAGGTCACTGCCGCCGTCCGGCTCCCGGTGGATCACCACGCTGTCGGTCGGGTTCTCGGTCTGTATCCGGCCGATCTCTGCGGCAAACTCGCCGTTGATGAGCGCCACTGCCTGCGGCACAGACTGAGCATCGCTGTCATTGCCCGACCAGAACACGCCGAAGGGCGTCCCGATAACAGCCGCCGCGCCGCCGATGACCAGAATTAACGCAATAAGCGCACCGGCTCCGCCCAGAAGTCCTACCGCCGCTCGTGCCGCAGCCTGTCCAGTGCGGATGACGGCATTTTTAAGCCATGCAAAGCCTTTTGCGGTGCGTTTTGCCGTCTGTGCGGTCTTTTGTGCGGTTTCCTGCACGAACTGCTGCTGCATTTTCTCTTTTGTTTTCGCTGCGACCTGCGCCTGCGCTTTCGCCGCCTGCTGACGCACAGACTGCGCTTGCCGCCCTGTGAACACCTGCTCACGGGGCGGCTTTTCGGCTTTTTTCGGCGGTGCCGATGCGGCTTTTCGGCGCCGGTCCGCCTGCGGCATCGGTGCGTCGGCAGGAGCAAAGGAGGGCGTATCCGTAAAGCGATGCTCCTGCAACGCAAAATCGTCCTGCACCCGAAAGGCTTCCTGTTTTGCTTCCCGCACCACCGTTTCCCGGCGGCGTTCAGTCTGCTTTTTCGCCTGCTCCTGCCGGAATTTCCGCTTGGCGCGCATGACTTGCGGCGGATCGCTCTGACGCAGAGGAGCCGCATTTTCCACCCTCTCTTTCGGCTCGGTGGAAATAACGGCGCGGTCAAACTGCTTCTGCGCCAGCGCCTTGCCGGAGCGGAACGCTGTCCGTGCGCTGATCTTTGCCGCTCTTTGTGCGGTAGTCTCAAACCGGCTTGCCGGTTCCGAGAACACAGACTGCGCTTCTTCCTGCTGCTCTGTGTTTTTGGCCGTGAGCTGACGACGGGCTGCGTTCTCTCGCAGCACCTTCGCCGCCTGCTTGGGGAGAAACGCTGTGGTCTGCCGGGTCTGGATGTCCCGGCCTTTAGGGCGTGTTCTTATCTCTTTCACAGCGACTCACCCGGCTTTGTCGTCATCAGACGGTACAACGCAGTACCCCGCGGGAACTGGTTGATGAACGGCACCAGTGCGCCGCCAACCTTGATTAGCCCATGTCCCGACTCAGCGTTATTGATGTAGCCGAGCTGTTCTTCCGAAATGCGGAGCATTCGCACCAGTTCCTCCTGATCGGTGGGAGCCTGGGACAGCATCAGCAGAAACTCCGAGTTTGCCAGCATATTTTTCGCCGTGGGAGAGCGCAGGCAGTCGGTGACATTCTGCGTGATGCCGGTCGCGGCCGCGTTCTTTTTCCGGAAACGCTTCCAGCTCTCCTCAAGAAAGCCGGTGCTGTACTCGTTGGCGAAGAAGAGGTAAATTTCATCGATGTAGATCCAGGTGCGTCGTCCACGTCGATGGTTTTCAATGACACGGTTCAGGATCGCGTCCAGCATAACGAGCATTCCCACGGTTTTGAGCTGACTGCCTAAATCGAAGATGTCAAACAGCATGATGCGGCTGTTCATGTCCACATTGGTCTGGTAGGCGAACACATCCAGTGTACCGTCTACGAACAGCTCCAGTGCCAGCGCAATAGACTGCGCCTGCGGCTCCGGTTGGCGCAGCAGCTCCGCACGGAACTCTTTCAGTGTGGGAGAGGGCGCACCGTCCCGTGTATAGTTCTGATAGACGCTTTTCACGCATCGCGCGATGATAGAACGCTCTTTCGCGTCAATCAGGGAAGGTTTCATGAGCTGTTCGCACAGTGACATGACGAACTGGCTTTTCAGCAGCAGAGGGCCGTTTACGGTGTCGTCCTCCTCACCGTAGCCGCTCGTCATGTCCATCGCATTGATGTGGTTGTGACTGCCTGCCGCAATTTGAACCACCTCGCCGCCTAGGGCGCGGACAAGCGGTGCATATTCGCGCTCCGGGTCTACGATGATGATGTCATCGTCGGTGGATAGGGCGATAGAGGTTATTTCCTCTTTTGCGGCAAAGGACTTGCCCGAACCGGACACGCCAAGGATAAAGCCGTTGCTGTTGAGAAGCTGTCTGCGGTCGCAGACGATAAGGTTGCGGCTGGTGGCGTTTACGCCATAATAAATGCCGCCGCGATGACGAATTTCCTGTGAAGAAAACGGCACCAGTCCGGCGGCGCTCTCGGTGGTCAGCGTCCGCAGGGTGTCGATGCGGCGCAGACCGTAGGGCAGGACGGTGTTCAGTGCGTCCTCCTGCTGATAGGTCAGCACGCTCATTTCGCAGTTTTTGCCGCCTGCGATGCTGCGGATGGTATCCGTGTCCGCGTCAAGCTGTTCTTTGGTATCCGCCACATGAACGAGCGTCAGCACACACAGCGTCATGCGCTGGTCGCGCATGGTCAGGTCATCCAGCATGGAGCGCATGGTATCGCGGGCATCGGTGAGCTGCATGGGCGGAATGGCAGAAAAATTGTTGTTCTGGTTCTGCTTGTTCTGCCAGCGGGTGATGTCGGTCTCCACTGCAAGTGCCTGATTTTGAATTTCCTTCAATGCCTTGTCCGTTGGAACGGGCTGAATGTCGATGGAAAGGATGAGGTTGCGGTTCAGCTCGGTCAGTTCCTTGATGAAGCTGTCCTCCAGATAGGCCGGATAGTCCTTGAGGAACAACACCCGGCCCACTTTGTTGTCGGAAAGCTCGAAGTAGTTAGAATGGAACTGGATGCTGTCCGGGCAGATAGAGTCCTTGAACGAGTGGCCGCGCTTTGCTACGGTATCGAAGTCGAAGCGGAATCGGTCTTCCTCGCCGATACGGAAGAAGTCGTGCAGGACACGCAGACGGTCACTGTTGTCCTGCTCGAAAAGCTGAGAACCCAGTTTTTTCATGTTGTTTGCAAGGTCACTGCCCACACGGGCGAAAAAGTTGCGCGCTTCCTCAATCGTGCGGCGCTCCACCGAAACCGTGATGTAGCGATCCTGCACGATGCCGTTGCCCTCGGCGGCCTTGTCCAGCAGCATACGGTTGTACTCGCGGCGGTAGTCGTCGCGCCCGTCTTGTTTGGAGGGCATGAGCATTTCCTTTTGGAATTCCAACGGGTTCAGGTGCTTGTTGACGATTGAAATCTTCGTAATGGCATCGGTCGGCAGGCCCTTTTCCAGCGCACAGTATTTGATGAGCGTGTCTTTCTTATCTTCCTCGTCCGATACGGCGTAGTTGATGTCGGTGAACCGCCAGCAACGGCTGAATTTGCCGTCCACCTCCCAGATACCGTCTCGATAGATGCGGCGAATAGGAATAGACTGTTGGGCGGTTTTTGGCAGGCGCACGACGGTGCGTTCCTTTTTAGACTTCGGTGGTCTTTTCTTCACTTGCGTTTCCTTCCTTTCTTTGTCGGCGTGTGCAGCAGCTTGTCGTACAGGTTTTCGCTTTTGTAGAGCCGCCGTCCGGCACACAGAATATGGGTTTTGAACATCGCCCAAAGCAGACGCTCAAAGGTCAGACCGTTATACTTGAAGAAGCCTGCGGCAGCCAACGGTGCCGCGCAGAGCATACAAAGCCAGCTTGCCGTTTCCTTGCCGACCGTACCTTTGAGTAAAAAATAAGCTCCCACGGCAACTGCAACAGCGCCGAGGGAGCAGCCGAACTGCCGCGCAGACAATCCGAAGAAGATGGATTCGTGATAGTTTCGCACCTCACGATTGATGCGTATTTCCATGTGTAACCTCCAAGCAAAAGAGGGATGCATAATGCACCCCTCTCCGGTTTATTTGATGTAGTTTTCTCTGATTCGATGGTAAAAGGTCACGCCCCAGCTCAGTGCCGTTATACCTAAGATGGTAAACAGGATACCGTCTGCCAATGCGGTGTGCTGCGCGGCCCAGTCCAGCCACACCGTATTGCCTAGTACCACATAGATAAGCGCCGGCCCCAATCTCAGTCTGACGAGCAGGCGAAGCCATACGGGGAGCAGCAGGATGAGCAAAAGCGGGAAAATAATTTGATGGAACATAGTCAGCACCTCCTATGAATTCAGCATAGCGCAGTTTGGAAGTTTCCGCAAAAAATGTTGGTCTGTTAAATCTTCATTATCAGTTTAGCGCCATATCTGTCCCATAATCTGTACTTTTACAGTGCCATCATTTCCTTCACAATGCGGTCTGCGCCCTTGACCAGTCCCACCAGCACCAGCATATTGAAGATAGTTTCCGCGAGATAGCTCCATACCATCGTCACCGCTGAAGCATTCGGGTCGGCAATGCCAGGTGAACCGCCGCTGACAAATGCGGAGAATATCATGCAGGCAAGCACAATGACCGCGCCCTCCATGCACACGCCAAGATAGCTTTTAATGAAGGTACGCCCGGTGTTTGAAGTCATATCTCCCGCAAAGGTGGACAGTGGGATAGGCGCAAGCGCCGTGTACATATAGAGCCGGAAGAATCGGCTGTACACGGTCAGTATCATCACAAAGGACAGCACAGTGATGAACACGCTGCCCAGTATCGTTACCAGCCACAGCGGTATACTCGCCAGAAACCCTACTTCATCAATGGCGGTTTTGATTTCCTCCGGGAGCGCCACAGATGCGCCTGTGAGATTGCCGAGATTGCCCGCTACCGCACTGACGATACCGCCGCAGATGGTAAACAGCGTGGTCATGATGTCCATGCCATAGGTCACGGCGGTTTTTGCTGCGACAAAGCGTATAAAGTATCGTAGCGCCTGTTCGGGTCTACGGAAGTCCTGAAAATTTGCCGTGCTGCGGAAAATACTGACGGCGAAAAACAGAATGAGCAGCCCGTAGCCGATAGCCTGTAATGCGGTGTTGATGTTCTGGCACAGCGCCCATATCGTGCCGCCCTTGAAGTGCTGCGGTGTTTCGCTCACTAGCGACCATATCTCGGTCAGCTTGGAGTTCCATGTGGCAAATGCGCCCTCCAGATTTTCTACGATCCAGTTGTCGTCCAAGTTATCACCTCCAGAAAACAGCGCCTGTTCCGTGAAAAAACAGGCGGCTGTCACTATTTATATCGTTTACTTCAAGATCAGGTCCAGAATTTCTTTCGCAAATGCAATCACCAGACCGCCGAAGAAAGTCAGAAAGCCGGTGCTGCGCTGAGAGGGGTCATGGGACTGCAAGCTCAGACCGATCTGCACTACACCCCAGCCAAGCAAGATCACGCCGATGGCTTTGATGGCGGAAAAGACGAAGGTGGACAGGTTGTTGATGGCAGTCAGCGGGTCATCACCGGCGGCGAAAGCGGGCGTACAGATGGCGCAGGCGAGAACACAGGTCAACGCAGCGGTGAAGTAACGGCGCTTTGCCTTGCGGCTGCGTTCGGCGGGGTTCAGCATGGTTTTCTTCTTCATTTTGGGTTTCCTCCAGTATTTCAAGTTTTTCGATGTCGATTTCGTGGGGTAGGTCATTCTGCTCATAGCTGGGAATATCGAACCGCTTTTCATACGGCGGCTGTCCGCCGTCCGCAGAAAAACGATAGTTTGGATGTTTTTGAATAGGATACTTGTCATCCATCACCGGGCGTTCGCCGCGAATGAAGATGAGCGCCTTGCGGTTATCTAGCATCCGCACCTCGTCCGGCATGAGCAGTTCGCGACCTGCGTTCTGGTAGTTGGTGCTGCTGGAGCCGCTACGTCCTTTCGTCACGCCGCGCGTGCGGGTGTCGATGGTGGCCTTGCCCAGCAGCTTAGAAATGTATTCGTGGGTGCTGGCCTCGTTGCCGCCCAGATAGAGCAGTGTGTCGCAGTTGCCGGTCACATTCTCCCAGCTGTCCTTGAACAGCTTTTTGAGCTGGGCCATATTCTGAATGACGATATTGATGGAGATTTCACGGCTGCGGCAGGTTGCCAGCACGCGCTCAAAGTCCTCCGGCAGTGCGACATTGGCGAACTCGTCCATCAGCACGCGCACCGGAACCGGCAGTCTGCCGCCGTATTTATTGTCTGCGGCATGGTACAGTTCGCGGAACGCCTGCGAGTACATCAGACCCACAAGATAGTTGAAGGTGGTATCCTCATCGGGAATAACGGCGAAAATGACGCGCTTGCGGTCGCCCAGTGTGCCGAGCGACAGGTCATCGCGGCTGGTCAGGTGCGCCATTTCTTCCGTGTTGAACGCCGCCAGTCGGGTGGATGCAGATACCAGAATGGATTTTGCGGTTTTCGGTCCGGCCTGCTTGAACACCTTCCAGTTCTTCACTGCGATATGATCCTCGTCCACACGCTCTAAATCGTCAAACAGCAGATCCACCGGACTGCGGTAGCTTTCATCCTCCTCACGGGCCTCGGCGTTGATGACCATGTACATCAGCGTGCCGAAGTTTCGCTCGCTCTCCGGCGCTTCGTGGAACAGGTACAAAATCAGCGCCGAAAGGAACGCTGTTTCCGCCTTGTCCCAGAACGGGTCAGAGGTTTGCGACTTCTGCGGTGTGGTGTTCTGGATCAGTGTGTTGATAAGCCGAAAGGCGTCAATATCCGTGTGCAGGTAGGCAAACGGGTTGTAGCAGTCGGACTGCTTCATGTCGATGAGGTTGAAAATCGTCACCTCGTAGCCCATCTTCTCAAGCAGACCGCCCACAGCGCGGTAGGTTTCGCCCTTTGGGTCACATACGATGTAGGAACATTCCGCCTGCATGAGATTAGGCTTGATGAAAAAGCGTGTCTTGCCTGCGCCGGAGCCGCCAATCACCAGAATGTTTGCGTTCACTTGATGCTGCGGCGGCAGTGCCCGGACATTCATGCTGATACGGATATGCTTGGAAATGAGCAGATAGCGGTCGTTCTTCTTGGTTCGGAAGTGGGCGCACACTTCTTTCGGACGGCCCCAGTAGGCGGAGCCGTGTTCTTCACCCGGTCGGCGGTTGCCCTTTTCGGAGTAGTACCACGCCACGGCGAAGCCATAGAACGCCAGCGCAATCAGCACAAATTTCTTTGTGTATGGCGTAATGTGGATGGAAAACGGGGTTTCCAATGCAGCGGAAAAGGCGTTCAGCCATTCAAACAGCCCAAGACCTTCACCACAGCACCCACCGCCCAGCAGTGCCAGCCAGACCACGAAAACGGCAAGCGCCGCCCAAAGCAGGACGGCGCTTCCGTTGGAATCGCGCTTCACGGCTTAGTAGCCGGTCTTAGGCAGAGTAGTAACACCCGGCTTGTAGACCGTTGTTACCCAGCGGTCTGTCGCCATGATCCACTGTCCGCCGTGCAGGCCGCCTACATCGGTGCGATTTGCAAACTGGTAACCGTTGTTCAGCCAGCTATTTGTCCAGCAGAGAATATAGGGTGCATCCACCTGTGCAAAGCCAGCCTTGACCGTGCCGAAAACAAACATGAAGTCGGTCATATACTCGTTGGAGGCCAGTCCCAGTGCCGCAGGCGAAGCGTCCAGCGAATAGTTCTTCATAGTGGATAGGTTGTCCGCCAGCGTGCGGTAGTCATGCAGATTGGTCTTGTAGACCACCTTATAACTGAGTTTCTGGTTCCATGTGCCGGTAATGATCTTGGTCAGGCGTACCGCCGAAGTCGGCAGTGTGTCGCGCCAGTAGAAGCTGTTCAGCGGCACGGTGGAGTTGTTGGCGATGTTCTTGAAGTCGTAGCGGATAGTCTGGGACGGCGTAACCTGCTTGTAGCCGCGCTTGGTCACGGAAACATTGGTGTAAACGCTCTGGTTCAGCACTTCCACGCGCACGATCTGGCCGGAGAATTCGATCTCCACCTCGATAGGCTGTGTAGTGGCGCTGTAAAATACCGGCGCTTTGGTTTCGCGTATGGTGTAGCGGCCCAAAGGCAGGGTATCCGATTTCGCAACACCATTCTTATCAGTAACAACGGTATTTACCAAATCACCGGCACGATTATAAATTTCAAAGGTTGCACCGGGCAAAAGAGTTCCGGCCGCAAGCGCATTGAATGGGTTATCGTCTGCGGATTTCTTGGTGATTTGGATTTGTCCCATCGTGGGCGTGTTCTTCCATGTAATCGTAGAAGTCGCGCCATATTCCACATAAAAGGTGCGAACTGTGGTATCCAGCACATAACCGTCCGCCGCCTGGATTTCCCGCACCAGGTACTTTCCGTCCGTCAGCGTCTTGTCGATATAGACATAGCCGTTCTGGTCGGAGGTGTACTGACCGATGGGGTTGCCCTTGCTGTCCGAAACGAGGAAAGTCACGCCGTAAATGCCCTTGCCGGTCACACTGTCGATCTTGTGGATGAGCATGGAGCTGGCCTGTGTGTTCTCGACGGTCAGCGAGGTCGTCCTACCAGCCTTTACCTCGAAATTGTGGGGCGTACTGTCCAGCAGATACCCCTTTGCGGCTTTAATCTCGGTGGCGGTGTACCAGCCGTCCGCAAGCTGCGGGAGTGTGATAATGCCGTTGCTGTCCGTGGTATAAGTGCCGATGCGCTCGCCGTTCATCTTGGCGATCTCAAACTGCACCCCCTTGATGCGCTTGCCGCTGTCCGCGTCCACCTTGATGATCTGGCCGCCGCCGATAGGCGTGTTGGTAAAGGTCAGTGTCTGCGTGTCGTTTCGGTCAACCTTGACGGTCTGCGAGGTGCTGTCCAGCACATAACCGTCCGGCGCTTTTACCTCCGTTACCACATAGGTATCTGGTTTAAGGTTTACCAGCTTGATCTGGCCGTTGCTGTCCGTGGTGTAAATGCCGTTGGAAGTGACTGTGCCGCCGTAGTTTCCAACAAACGAGCCGTCCGAGGTCGTGATCTTGAACTGTGCGCCGGGAAGCGGCTGCTTGGTTACGCTGTCGATTTTTGTTATGATGAGATTTCCATGTTTGCCGTTGGAAAACTCCACCGTAACCACATCCTGCTCCTTACCGGAGAGATAGACGGTCTGCGGCGTGTCCTCGATCTCATAGCCTGTGGGGGCTTTCGTTTCCTCAACGACATAGGTTCCGGCCTTCAGCCCGGTAATGACGATGGTGCCGTTAGCCGAGGTGGTGTATTCTCCGATGACCGTACCGCCGGTGCCAGAGGTCCCGCCCAGATAACGCACACGGAACTTCGCGCCTTGCAGCATGGCTCCGCTGTCCGCGTCCACCTTTTTGATGATGAGCGCCGAAAGCGGCGTGTTCTCAAAGGTCAGCGTCTTACCGGTGCCTGCCTGAATGAAACAGTCCTGCGTGGCCGGGTCTTTGATGGCGTAGCCCGCTGCCGGTTCCACTTCGGTCACACGATACCAGCCGTCGCGTAGCTTGGTGAGTTTGATCTGACCTTTTTCATCGGTGAAATAAGTGCCGAGGTCGTTCAACTCGCCGGTGAAACTGTTGTTGCTGGCATAGGTGATGTGGAACTTTGCGCCCTTGATAGGGTCTTTCGTGATGCTGTCCACCTTGTTGATGGTCAGCGTAGGCTTGGGATAATTGCGGAAACGCACCGTGCCGGTTTTGTTGGGAACGAGGGTGATGGTCTGGGGTTCGCTGTCCAGCAGATAACCGTCTGGCACACTGGTTTCACGCACCACATACACACCGGGGTCAAGGGCGGTGAGCAGGGCCTCGCCGTTGGCATCGGTCTTGACGGTGGTGAGCGTGCTGCTGTCTGCCTTGTTGACGGTGAAGGTCACACCAGAGATCGGTGCGCCGGTCACAGCATCGGTTTTTACAATTTTGAGGTTGGGCTTCTTCTCGTTGTTCACCACCAGCGTGCTGTCCTTGCCGGGGAACAGTTCCACATGGTATTCCGTATCGTTCAGCACATAGCCGCTGGGCGCTGCGATCTCCTTGACTGAGTACACGCCGGGTTCCAAATCGGAGATGGAAATGCGCCCGTTGGTGTCGGTCACACGGTCGAGGTAGTGGCTGCCGTCCTCGATCTTTGCGATACGGAAAGTTGCACCGGCAAGATAGCTGTCGTTCTCCGCGTCGTATTTCACCACGGACAGGACCGGCTTTTCCGTGTTGGTGAACACGAAACGGGCGTTTTCTCCGGCATTGATCTGGATAACGCGCTTGTCATCATCCATCAGATAACCATTCGGCGCGGTGATCTCCTCTACGGTGTACGCGCCCGGTTCCAGTGCTGTTAAATCGATCTCACCGTTCCTGTCGGTCACATATTCCTTGGAGAAAGTACCGCCCACCAGAGAAATGCGGAACTTGACATTAGCCAGCGGCTCCATCGTGCGACTGTCCACCTTGATGATGTGGATACCGGGCTTGACAGTGTTGAAGAAAGTCAGTGTTTTGATACCGCCGCCTGCGGTCAATTCAATCTGCTGCGGCGTGCTGTCCAGCACATAGCCTGCACTGGTGGAAACCTCCTTTACCAGATAGGTTCCCGGCTGGAGGTCGGTCAGGCGGATCTGGCCCATCTCATCCGTGGAGAATGAGCCGGTGAGGACGGTATCACGGTAAACTTCAAAGGTCACATCGGGCAGAACTTCATGGGTCTGCTCATCGTACTTGGTGATGATAAGACCCGGCTTTGCCTGATTTTTCAGCACAAAGCTGGTTTCCGTGCCGGAAGTCACATTGACAGTATAGGTCTGGTCGTCCTTGACATAGCCGCTGGGTGCAGACACCTCACGCACTTGATATGCACCGGGCTTCAGCTTATCGAAGTACACGCTGCCGCCGAGGTCGGTGGTGCCGGTCTGGGTGACGCCGCTTTCGATGTGCTTGATCTCCACAGTCGCACCGGTGAGAGAAGCGCCGCTGTCCGCATCGATCTTGTCCACGCGCAGATTGCCGTAAGGTGCATTTTCAAAGGTAACAGTCGCAGTATTTCCATAGTCCACGGATACGGTCTTGGTGGTTTCCGCACCCAGCAGGTGCCACTTGGGAGCCGCTTTCTCCGTGATGACATACTGGCCGGAAAGGGTCAGCGGAATAATGATCTTGCCGCTGGTATCCGTGACAAAGCTGCCAAGGACTGTCCCATCCGGTGCCTTTACCTCGAAAGTTGCACCGGAAAGCGGTGTATTGGTGCCGGTCGCCACCTTGTTGATGATAAGGGTAGTTTCCGTGGGCGTTTCCGGTTCGTCTGGGGTATCAGACGGCGTGGAAGAATAGCGGCTGAAGGTAGACTGGCGGATTTCCGTCGTAGGATCGGTGTCGCACATATAGCGCTGGAGGGTGCCATACTTGCTGGTTTCCGCGCACAGGGCATAGTAGATGGCGTACTTGTAGACATTGGCGTGGAGTGACATCTGCACAGAGCCGGTCTGGTCGCTTACGCTGTCCTTGGGGTACAGCACCTTGAACTGACCGGCATAGCTGGCACCGTTGGACGAGGTCCTGATCTTAGTGATGTCGTTGTTGTTCATGTCTACGATGCGGGTGCCATCCGGCACTTCATCGGGCATGGTGAATCCGATGTCGATGTCATAGTCGCAAACCCATGTTTCCGAATCCGCTGTGAACACCTGCTGCAAGTATTCCTTGCCGTCTATGGTGACGGGATAGGCCGAATCTTTATCGGCTGTCACTGTAATAGTAGGCTGCGGCACACGGTTCCACCAGATACCGCGTTTGTAGATGTCCTTTGCCGCCGCCAGCAGTTTTTCGCCGCGTTCCTTCTCTACGCCGGACAGGGACGGGTTGACCGTCAGCCGGTCAATGCTCCAGCCGTCGATCAGATAGCACCAGAGCGCCATCTTCGTGGCGTAGTACGCCTGATACTTATTGTCCAGCTTAAGTTCAGACAGACCGCGATGCGGGTAGCCATTGGCGATGATGCCGACGATCTTCGGGTCGTTGCTGGCTTCGTTTGCAATATACTTGATGCTTTGACCGGGACCAACGGTCTGCGGCACACCCTTTGTTGTAGGGTTGATGCAGTAGGCGGGAATTTCCTTGATCGCGCCGCTGGCCGACTTGAAATTGAAGTAGGTATAGGACTGGGAACGGACAACGCCGTTCATGCTGAGGTAGGACATTTTGTAGTCACCATTGGTAATGTTCACCTCACCCAGCGCACCAGCAATGGTGCTGCTGGCGGCGGAAGCAAAGCCTGTGCAAAGGCTCAGCATGGTGGAGATACACAAAAGTATCGCTATCAGTCTTTTTCGCATAAAAACCTCCTGAAAATAGCAGCAGCGCAAACCGTGTTCAGGCTTGCGCTGCTGTGAAGTGGTTGTTGTGGTTATTTCTGCCGTGCCTGCACGCACCAGCGGTACTGCGGCTGGTTCATCACGCAGGTCACCAGCGTTACCATGTTCTCATCGGACGGATTCAGTACACTCACATCGTTCACGGATACTTTTCGCACCGAGTACACAGAATAAGTTCTTGTGCCGATCTGGGTCGTCAGCTTGATGGTATCGCCGTTCTTCAGGGTGTGAATCTTCCCAAAGTAGTTGCTGGAGCCGCGATTGTGTCCGGCGAATGCCACATTGCCGTCCCAGATAGAGGTTTCGGTAAAGTGTCCGGCACCTTTCCGCATGGCGGCATTGTCTGTGCCCTGATAGATTTTCGCACTCAGCCCAATGGCAGGTGCAGAGAGCCTACCAAGGGAACCATCTTTGTAATACAGGCCGCTGGTCACAACGGTATAACCGCTGTTCCAAGTGGTGCCGCCGTCCGAGGGCGTTTCTGCGGCAGGCGGCATCACCGTAGTGGTGCCGCTGCTTACTGTACCGCTTTCCGGATACCCGCCGGTCAGCAAGTTGGGTGTCAGCCGCTCACCGGAACCGGGCATATCCGCCATAGGACTGCCAAACGCAGGTGGAATATAGGCAGCATTCTTGCTCACATCGGTTTCAAAGATATTTGTTCCCCCAACCACCGTCACTGGCTCGATGCTGGTGGATTTGCCAAAGTTGCCTGCCGGAGCATCGGCTTCTGTGTACTCAAGAGCTAACGCCGGGGTAATGCTCATCGCTGTCGCTGCCACCAGCGTCAGTCCCAGCATCCTTGCTGCTTTTGACAACCTTGTAATCTGCGTCATAGATCGTTTCATCCTCGTTCTGTCCTTTCTTTCTGTTTTTGATTTTGGCGGCAGCAAAACCGGCAAGACAGAGCAAAATCAGTCCGCCCGGAATGGCAAGATAGCGCCAGTCCATCGTCGGGACTTCTTCAACCTCTGCCTCCTGCACGACAAGCGGCGTGCCGTGGAACACAGCCACATACTGCACCTTATCCAGTAATACCTTCTCCACCTCGCCGCTGTATTGCGCCGTGACCGTGTAGCCGGTCACATTGCGACTGGACGCTGTTCCAGTATAAGTGACTACCGCAGAAAAGCGATTTCCGATGGTATCATCGTCCACATTTTCCGTATTATCCGTCTGCCAGTCCACCGTGGAGAAGTTCAGCGTCCGCCCATTCTCGGTGGTGGTTTTGGGGATGTACTCCAAATCCATGCTGCTAAGATTGGGATAGGTGCGGGTCGCAGATACCGTCCACGAATTGTTTTTGTATCCGGCAGGCTCTACGGTGATGGAGCCAGTATCCAGCTTCAGCGTGCCAGTGAAACCGTCCTCAGTCGTGATTTCTTTGGTGTCCGCAAGCAAGGGGAGAATGGCCGTCAGTTCCTTGCTGTCACTGTTGACTGTAACAGTTTCGGTGTATGCTTTGCTCTGCTGTTCGGGCAGCTCTTGCCGGAGCATATCCGTGAGGACAAACGAATAGCCGTCCTGCTCAAAACTTTGCTTCGCCTGTGCGGACGGCTCCTCATCCACTTGCATCTCATAGGTTTTTCGGACTTCAAAGATTCCGTTATTAAGGTTATAGCTGACTTGTGACGGATATTCTGCCGCAAATGCGGTGTTCATACTGAGAAGCAGAAACACCGCCATAATTGTAATCGTTTTCTTCATCTCTCTTTTTCCTTTCCGGGCAGAGGCGGCGTCTGCCGTTCCTGTCGCTTATATTGCCGTATCCGTGCGATAACAGACAGCGGTTCTTCAATCTCCGCTTTCTCGTGCTTCCAGCCAGTCCCGCGCTCGGCGGATCTGTTCTCTTGCAGAACACGGGACTCGGCTTTTTTTAACGGCTCGTCCTCCGATTTTGCACGCTCCGGCGCGGCATAGTGCAGGCGCTCGAAAATACGGTTCAGCTTGGACACATCCTCGGCTTTCGCCAGGATGTCCACATGACCGTTTCCGTTTGCGCCGTCTTTGATGACGCTGAACAGCACGCCGTATTTCTTCGCTTCCTGCTTGAAAACTGTTAAGTCCTGTTCTTTCAGGTCAAACACCCGCAGCTCCTTACCGCTGCGAAGCAGGGCGTTCATGTGGGTCTTGCCGCGCAACTTCTGGTTCTCGCTCGCCAGTGCCAGACACAGAGCCGCAAGGTTCTTTGCACCCAGCGCCGCCAACTTTGCCGCCGCTTCGGAGATTTGGATGGCCTCGCGCGTCATCTGCTCGGCGGCTTCGCTGCCTTGGCTCATGGTATCGTTCCTCCTTCTGTATCAATGTAGCTTCGTGAACACGGGTCTGCACCCGTTCTGCGTCCGCTTCGATTTGGGCACAGAGCCGCAGTTCTCGGCGGAGCGACTTGATCTGGGCGGTGCGCGTGCTGATGGTCTGTGACAATACTTGTTTTTGCGCTTCATCGGCGTGCCTTCTTTCTTCATAAAGTGGTTTTCGCTCAAGCAGCGCGACTTCAAGCCGCTCTGTGAGGGTGTGTTTCGTGTTTTGCAGGTCTGAGGCGGTGTCGATATGGTGTTCGCACAGAAATTTGTGCTGCTTCAGATATTGCTCAAATCGTATCGCATCCTCCAAAAGATACCGGCTGACCTTTTTCGCTCCACGTCCCTTGACCGCCCCGCGCAGCAGGTAGACATAGCGGAAATACAGCGCACGGAAGCCATGCACTTTGGGGTACTTCTTTAAGCTGCCCTTACAGACATAGCGACGTGGGGCAGGCATCTTTTTTGGCTTGCTCCAGAAATGCTGCGACAAAATGCGCTGCTCGATGGCGGCATCGGTGTAGTTTTCGCCCAGACTATCCAGCCGGATGAAGCCCTTTCCGTAGGGCGGCTTGACAGCGGTGTGTTTTCGGTTCCCGGCGTGAATTTGATAACCGGCTTTTCGCAAGTTCTCCAGAAAGGTCGTAAAATTGAGCGACTGACCAATCAGGTCGTCAATATCCCGGCGTATCTGCTCCCGGATGGTCGGCAGCTTGGACTTTGCCGCCTGCCATTCGGGATGGCTTTTTCCTTTGCCTTTCGGCTCGATGATTGACAAACCGTATTCGCGGCACAAGTCATCTGACACCTTCTGAATCTCCTGAAAGTAGGTTTTCATATTGCAGCGCAATTTCTTGCCGTCTAGAAAGGACACGGAGTTGACCGCAATATGGTTGTGCAGATGGTGTTTATCCAGATGAGTGCCGATGACCACCTCGAACCGCTCTCCGAACAGCCGCCGCGCAAACTCTACACCGATGGCGTGGGTCTGCTCCGGGGTAAGCTCCCCCGGCTGAAAAGACTGAATGATATGATAGCCCTGTATGCCGCCGGTCTTGTTGTAACGCCGCTTGGTGCGCTCCATATCCCGTGCGGCATTTTCGACACTCACGCAGTTCAGACAGCTTTCAAACAGCCGCTTCTCGGTTTTGTCCGGGTTGACGGCGTATTCGATCATGCCGGAAAGGGAGGTCTTTTCTTCGTTTGCGGCGTATTGAACGGTTTTCTCAAATCGGCTTCGTATGGCGAACACTTTGGTAATCGCCATATCAGAACGCCTTGAGTTTTTCCCAGATCTGCGACTGCATATCTGCGATGAGGCGCAGAGTTTCCTCCGTCACTGGCTCGCCGGAGTTGACGCGCTTGGTGATCTGATTGATGTTGTTTGCAATGCCGGAGGTCTGCCGCAGCAGCTCCGCCCACTCCTCTTTGGGACGCGGTTGCATCTGCACACCGAGGATCACATTGCGGACAAACGGTTCGATCTTCAGTCCGGCCAGCTCTGCCTGCTCCAGCAGGTGGCCACGTTCTGCATCCGTCAGACGGACGGTGATTTTTCGTTCTCTGAGTTTCATTCGTTATTCCTCCAATTTGGGGTATTAGGGCACTCCCTAACAAGTGGCGCTGTTCGGTGACGAACGGCGCTTTTCGCAAAATGCTGTCATTTTGCTATGCTTGCAAGGAAATTCGGAGCGGCCGCAGCCGTACCGAATTTTGAGCCGCCTGCGGCTCACCGTTCCAGCTCGTTCCTCGCCCTCTGCCGAGGAGAAATGCCTTTCTGTCGCATGAGCCATTCATTGTAGTCCTTACCCTCAGCGGGCAGTTCCACCGATACGGGCAGGTCGCTGATTGCCTGCGAAATAGCACTGGCCGCGCCGCGTCCTACCGCATCGTTGTCCAGCCGCAGCACGATTTCCTGCACATCGGTGTGGCGCTCCAGGTAACCTTGCAGAGCAGTAGGCACCTTGGGCGTTTCATTCGGTCTGGACTGGTAGACACCGCCGAGAGAAAGAACAGTTTCCTGCCGCCAGTCCGCACCCTGCATTTTTACCTGTGTGAGATAGGAAAGCGCGTCGATGGCGCACTCGAATACATTCAGCTTGCTGCCATTCTGTCCGGTGATGGAGAAGCAGAACCGCTTGTTGCTGCCGGTCACATCGCGCTTGAAGCTGCTGCCGGAAAGTGTGCCGCGCAGCGTGGCGTAACGCGGTGTTTTGCCATCGTAACCGACGAACACGGCGTTGTGGTAGTCGGCGGCTTCGTACAGCAGACCATGCTGGAAGCAGTAGTCCAGTATTGCCATATCAATGCCGCGCGAGAGCATATAGGCGGTCACGCGGCGGTTGTTCTGGAACCGCACAGGCAGAAGAAATTCTGCCTTGAGCCGTTCTGCTTTGGGCGCGGACACGGGTCGTTCTTCGTGGGAAGCAGAAACACCGCACTGCTCATTGATGAGCTGCACGGCGTCAGGAAATTTCATATTTTCAACTTTGATAAGGTACTCCAACGCATTGACGCCGCCCATTTTGTCATGCGACCACCAACACCATTTTCCGTTGGAGATTTTCAGACTGTCGTGGCTGCGGAGCTTGTACGCTCCGGGGCCGGTGGGAATGAGTTCATCCGGCTTGTATCGCCGGAGAAAGGTCAGCAGGTCAGGCTGACGGGCGCGCTCGATCTGCGCTTTGGTTGCGTAGGGCATGGGTAAACCTCCTATCTTTCTCGTTCTGCTCTGGTTCGCACAATATAATCCTCCACATTGTACCGCTTCATATAGGCGTTTTCACTGGGCGCACGGCTGTTCAGGTCGATGCCCTTTAGCCTGTAGTCATCCGGGTCAAGAACTTGTTCCACCGGAATAAAACACAGCTTTGCCGGAGATTTCAGATTGCCGTTAAATACGCCGACCGGCGTATGGAAACAGCGGTCGCCGCATACCCAGAGAAGTTTCACACCTTTCGGCACTTCACCAAACGGGCGTTTTAGTATGACAACGGACATCGGTTCAGCACCCATCGTGCGGTAATAATCCGTTCTGGCTGTCTTTTCGTAGGCACGGATCAGATTAGAAAAACACATCTGCGGCTGTACATACAGCCAGCTTTCTTGATACCCCATCTCGTCACCTCTCCGGCTCATCGCGCTTCGGTGCGGATTTTTTCTTGTCGCGCTCCTGCTCAATCAGCAATTCATAGGCATAATTCACCAGACAGGGATGTGCGTTCGTATGAAACTCCGAAAGAGGGTCATGCTCCGGCGTAATGTGATAATCCGTTTTGGCGGCTTCACGCTTGGATGTGGCAGAGTATCTACCGTCCCAGTCGGCGTACTGCACCGTGTATCCAAGAAGAAATTTACAGCGGTCATGTCCAAATTCCTGTGTCCACTCCTGCACGAACTCGCGCATCCTACGCGCTTCGTTGGCATCGCTGATATTCTCTGTGAAAGCGTCGATACACGCACGGTCGCGTTTTCGGTTGGCACGGTAGAGATGCACCTCGCCCTTTTCGCGTGCTTCCGAGTACGAGCCTTCGTAACGGAACACAGACGGGTCAGCGTACAGTTTCTCTGCCCGATATTGCAGGCGAGTGTCGAGATAGCTCTGCACAGAATCGCGCAGTTCCTCCATGTGCCTGTCCTCCACAGGCAGCCATTCCTCATACAGCACTTGCAGAGGATGATCCAGTTCGGTCAGCACATTGAGTTCCGCTGGCGTAAGCTCCGCACTTTCCAAAATCATCAGCAAGTCCTGCTTATTCACGATTTGATAGGCACTGTTGATAATCTCCTGCGGCGGTTTGGTTTTCATATCCTCCAGATAGGTGTTCAGTTCGGTCAGCGCCTTGTCATAAAGCGTCTGGGCGCGTTCTTCGGTCGTACTCATCGTTCAAGTTCCTCCTTGCGTTTGTATTTTTCTTCCTGCACCGGTTCCGGCGCTTTATTATCCATGTTCAGCAGGGCGTTCAGTTCCTCCAGCCGTGCCGTTTTGGTGTTCAGCTCTGCCTCGCGGGGGAACGGCTTTTGTACTTCTACCTTTGCAGTTTCCAGCTGCGTTTGCAGATTGGAAAGCTGCTCCCGGCAAGCCTGCTCCTTGATGGGCAGGCCCTCCAACGCATTGTCCATGCGCTGCAAATTGCCGAATACATCGGTTCCCAGCGTGACCGTGTGGCGGAGCTGCCCGATCATGGTCAGGCGGTATTCCCGTGCAAAGGTATCGAACGCCAGCTCCAGCGTCAGACCGCGATAGAAACCTACCTGCGTTGCCTCCGGCGAGAGCATATTCTGGCACATAGTCAGCAGCGCCGCACCTGCCTCTTTCTTGTCAGCGTAGGTGATGCCTGCCAGCGTAAGCGGAGAGAAGCCGTCTGCATTGGGATGGGTATTCTCCTTGACGGCAGCTATATCCGCACCATAACCGGCAATCCGTGCCTGCATTTCCGCGATTTGTTTCGGAAAGCCCTTGCTGATGCTGTCCTCCAGTGCGTATTTCTGGGAAAGATGGTTGGATTTCAGCAGTTTCAGCTTGGATACCTCAATGTCGAGATCCATCTTTTCCTTTATCATAGGGTTGCCGCTGGCCAGCGCCTTGATCTCGGCATAAGAAAGAGCCTGTTCGTCTACATCTTCGGCAGAGCGGACAGGCGATTTGCTGGTCATGATTTGCGATATGAATTTCTGTTTGGATTCTACCAACTGGTACAAGTAGGCATCGAAGGTACCCTCGGTAACATAGCTGTAAATGTCTACCTCCGGGTTTTCGTTGCCCTGCCGGATAATGCGGCCCTCCCGCTGCTGAAGGTCGGACGGACGCCACGGGCAATCCAGATGGTGCAAAGCGACGAGCTTTTGCTGACAGTTGGTGCCAGCACCCATGCGCTGGGTGCTGCCCAGCAGGATACGAACCTGACCGCTCCGCACTTTGCCGAACAGGTCTTTCTTCTGTACCTCGCTCTTGGCGTTGTGGATGAAGGCGATCTCGTTTTCGGGAACGCCCAATTCCAGTAATTTCGCGCGAATATCATCATAAACGCTGAATGTGCCGTCATCCTTCGGTGTGCTGAGGTCGCAAAAGATCATTTGGGTGGAGCGTTGGTCTGCGGTGCGCCGCCAGATCTCAAACACATTCTCCGCGCACTTGGCGGCTTTGCTGTTGGGATCGCTGGGAAGCATGGGGTTGACCAGCCGCTGATCCAGCGCCAGCTTGCGGCCATCGTTGGTAATCATCAGCATATTGTCCACGCTGCTGTCCACCTCGCGGTTGCGGACTTTCTCAGCACGCTCCGCCAGCGACGCCACGATCTCTTTCTGATACTCGGAGGGTTTCAGGGCAATGTTGTGGTAATGCGCCTCCGGCACGGGCAGTTTGAGCATATCCGCCGTCTGGATGTCCGCCACATTTTTGAAAACGGACATCAACTCCGGCAGGTTATAAAACTTGGCAAACCGTGTCTTGGCCCGGTAGCCGGTACCCTCCGGGGACAACTCAATGGCGGTGACGGTTTCCCCGTAGTTCGCCGCCCATGCGTCAAAATGCTGCAAGCCTTGTTCCTCAAGCGCCGACATCTGCAAATACCGCTGGATGGTGTAAAGCTCCACCATGCTGTTGGAAATGGGGGTGCCGGTGGCAAAGACAATGCCGCGCCCCCCGGTGATCTCGTCGAGGTAGCGGCACTTCATAAAGAGGTCTGAGCTTTTCTGCGCCTCGGTCTGGGCAATACCGCCCACATTCCGCATTTTCGTATACAAAAAGAGGTTTTTGAAATAGTGTGACTCGTCAATGAAGATTCGGTCAACTCCCAGTTCCTCAAAGGTGACCACATCGTCCTTGCGGCTCTGGTCGTTCAGCTTGTCGATCTTGGCTTGCAGGCCCTTTTTGGTTTTCTCCATCTGCTTGATGGTGAACTTCTCCGCTTTTTCTCGCTTGGCTTCGGAAATGCCCATCATGATTTCGTCAATCTGCTGTTCCAGAATGGCCCGCTGGCGCTCTACACTCATGGGGATCTTCTCAAACTGCGAATGCCCGATAATAATGGCATCGTAGTCGCCGGTGGCGATCCTACCACAGAATTTCTTGCGGTTTTTGGTTTCAAAATCCTTACGGGTAGCGACAAGGATGTTCGCTGCCGGATAAAGCTGCAAAAACTCAGTGGCCCACTGCTCCGTCAGGTGGTTGGGCACCACAAAGAGGGACTTCTGACACAGGCCCAGCCGCTTTGACTCCATCGCCGCCGCGACCATTTCAAATGTCTTGCCCGCGCCCACCACATGGGCAAGCAGGGTATTTCCCCCGTAGAGAATGTGCGCGATGGCGTTGACCTGGTGCTTGCGGAGCGTGATCTCCGGGTTCATGCCTGAAAAGCTGATGTGACTGCCATCATACTCACGGGGGCGGTTGCTGTTGAACAGAATATTATAGGTCTTACAGATGGCCTCGCGCCGGTCAGGATCTTTCCAGATCCACTCGGCAAAGGCATCCTTGATCAGCTCCTGCTTGCTCTGGGCGATGGCGGTTTCCTTCTTGTTGAGGACAGCGGTTTTCCTGCCATCGGCATCGTACACATAATCAAAAATGCGGACATCTTTCAAATTCAAGGTGTCCTCAATGATCTCATAGGCGTTGATGCGCTGTGTGCCGTAGGTACTGATGGCCTTCACATTGCCGCGATCCTTGCTCTTGCCCTCAATACGCCACTCGCCGGTGATGCCGGAATAGTGGACCTTCATGCTCCATTGCGCGCTACGGGGTGTCCCCAGCGTTTCAAAGATAAACCGGCGAACATATTCGGTGTCCAGCCATGTAGCGCCCAGCCGGACGGAGATCTCGCTGGCAGTGAGGTCGGTGGGCTGCACCTGCGCGAGCGCATCAGCGTTGATCTGATACTGCGGGTCCTGCGCCGCCTTGCCTTGGGCAATCGCTAATTTCTGACGCACATTGCCGGAAAGATACTCGTCCGCAGGGAGATACTTTTCGTTCACGCCCTCGGTATAGTCAGGATTGAGGAACACCACGCCGGTCAGTTCGGCAAACAGCGTTTCCTCATCCTTGCCGGTGAGACTACTCATATATTCCATATCCACATGGGCTTTCTCCCCAATGGACAGTGCCAGCGCCTCCACCGCCGTGTCTACCTTTTCAGCAGGTTTATGGCTGCGGATGGTGCGCTTGGTGAACAGGTCGGCCTTGTGCTTCAAGTTCCGGTCCTCGTCCAGAATTTCCAGTGAACACAGCAGGAAGTAGGAGCTGTCCTGGTCAAACGCGATGGCGTTACCGCGGGAATTGATGAGTCCATATTTCCGGGTGAAGGCGTCGTAGAGGGTATTCAGCTTGGCTTGCTGCGCTTGTATTTCTTCATCGGGATAGTCCTCGGTCTGGTATTCCAACAGCGTCCGCACACAGTCCCGCAGCTCGATCATGCCGCGGATTCTGCTCTCTGCCGTCTTGGATACCTCCACCGGGTTCATACGGCTGTTTTCCCGATAATAGATCTGACCGTCCACCAGCGTATAGGAGAAGTTGCGGACAGCGGGGTCGGCCTCGATGGAATGATCCTCGCCCTCCAATTCTTCCTCCCGGTCATAGGCGGCGATCTCGCCGTGGACATTCTGAACGGCTTCCGCCAGCAGCGCTTCCAGCGGCTGCTCCGGGTACGGCTCACAGGTGGGCGTGGGGCCGAACGGCCCGGACACCATCTTCATCTCGCCCAGCACCATGTCGGGGTGGTCGATGAAATAACTGTTCATCTGGATGCCGTTTTCATTGGTGGCAAGATGCACCCACTCCGGTTTGATGTCCACCATGCGCTCGCGCTTTTGGAGGAACAGAATGTCTGAAACCACCTCGGTGCCCGCCGCGGCCTTGAACGCATTGTTGGGTAGCCGGATGGCCCCCAGCAGCTCCGAGCGCTGCGCGATGTATTTTCGCGCGCTGGCGGTGCGCTTGTCCATGGTGTAGCTGGAGGTCACAACGGCGATAACGCCGCCCGGTCTGACCTGATCCAGCGCTTTGGCCACGAAATACTCATGGATGGGGAAATTCAGCCGGTCATAGCGTTTGTCCGGTACATGAAACTGGCCGAAGGGAACATTTCCGATGGCAACATCGAAGAAATTGTCCGGGAAGGCGGTTTTCTCATAGCCCTGCACCGCAATACTGCTGCGCTGATAAAGCTGGCGGGCGATGCGTCCGGAGAGATCGTCCAGCTCCACACCGTAGAGCTTGCTGCCGCTCATGCTTTCCGGCAGCATACCGAGAAAATTGCCGATACCGCAGGCTGGCTCCAGAATGTTGCCCTGCGTGAAGCCCATCTGCCCCAAGGCGGCATAGATGCCACGGATGACCACAGGCGGCGTGTAGAACGCCGTCAGCGTGGATTCGCGGGCAGCGGCGTATTCGGCATCGGTAAGCAGTTCTTTCAGTTCGCCGTACCGGGCATTTTTCTCGTCGAAGAAGTCCGCCAGACCGCCCCAGCCCACATACTGTGCCAGCACCGCCTGTTCCTCCGCTGTGGCGCTGCGGTTCTCCGCCTCCACGGTTTTCAGGGTACGGATGGCGTCCAGATTGCGCTGAAAACGCTCCAGCGGCGCGCCCTCTCCGATATGGTCATCGGTGATGCGGTAGTTCCGGCCATCCGCGTCCAGCGGATAGGCAAGCGCGTTTTGCTTTTTCTTTTTCGGCGGGGTGAGTACCGCAGGCGGCTCGTCCGTCTGCGGTGTCGCGGTTTCCCGCACCATGTCCGGCTGCTCCATGTGAGCGCGGACATAGTCGATGGATTCCTTTCGGAAGATGGGAAATCCCGTTCCGGCCTCGAAGGTCACATCCCGCAGCGATACATTTTGCGTATGATCGTCTACGCTGTCCACTTCAAACTGCCGTCCATCTATGGTCAGGCGTGTACCAACGATAACAGGATCGGCAGTTGAAACAGGTTCGGACTGCGGCTGCTCCGGCTTCGCTGCGGTGTTCCTGGACTGCTCCACATAGAGCCATTCCGCCGCTTCCTTTTCGCTGACCGCCTTTCTGACCTGCTCCAGATAATCCTCGGCCTGCCACTCGCTGGGGAAGGTCTCACGGACGCCCTCGCTGTCAACATAAATTTCGTCCCGAATATCGTCCCAGACGGCGTAGCCGTCGTCCGTTTCGATCACGCTGAACCGCTCATAGGCGGGCGGCTGCTCTGCGGCAAGCTGTGCTGCATCCTCTGCGACCTGCTCCACAAAGCTGCGTTCCTGCTGAGGAGCATCATGCCGGTGATTGAACAGGCTGAAAGTGCCGTCCACATACTCCGAAAGCCGATCCTTTGCGCGGCGGACGGAATCATAGAAACGGTCACTCTCGTCCGTCCCATCCAGCCGGGAGGTCAACGCCGCCAGCATTTCCGCAGTCTTGCCCTTATCTTGCAGCTGCTCCTCGATCATGGGAAGCGCATCGTAATAATCCGCACCCTTGGGATAGGGACGCGGAACATCGTCCGGCGCATTGTAAAAACCGTTATAGACGGTTCGAGCCAACTGCCCACGCTCATATTCCGGGATTTTGGCGATAGCATCCTCACCAGGGAAGCGTTTCTGCGCGATCAGGCGCTCATACTCCTTGACCACATTGGGGATGGTCAGATGGACGGTATCATATTTCTTGGAATTATAGTCCCGTTCGTAGTCCAGCCCTTTGTGTGTCTTGGTGTATCCATACCCGGCACGGCTGCCGCCGCTGTACTCGCCAAAGCTGCCCTTGATGAATTTCTGGTGTTCCTCCGGCGTGTGGGGATAGCAGAAATGGGAATAGATCGCCAGTCGGCCTTCGACACCTTCCCGCAAAAAGTGATGGTCAATCTCGTCCTGCGTGATGAACATTTTGCATTGGCGCAGGAAATTAGGCTGAGCGGTAAAGTGCCGCTCCGGGTAGGGCAGACCGTCCAGCACAACACCGATTCGGTGCGTGTTATAGCCGCTGATACGGAAACGCATAATGTCCGGGGCCGCGGCGTAGGCGTCGAGGAAGGTATGATATTCCTGTGCCAGCGTTTGCAGACCGCCCTCTGTCTTTGCGAACGCAACCATGTCCTTATCCAGCTCCGGGTAGCCCTTGTGCTGATCATGGATGGCCAAAGTCTGCGGGAAAAGGCCCTGCGCGCGGCCTTCTTCATTTAGGTCACGGGCCGTCATCAGAAGGGCATCCATCGCTTCATGCAGCACCTTGTCCGGAGCCTGCGCCAGCTCGGACGCGGAGAGATAAGTCCCCGCCTCCAGCAGCTCCAGAATCCGCGCCGATGCCTGCTCCCATGTGACCATGGTCTTGCTGTACCCGGTGCGGATGCTGTTCCCTTGGGCGAGATGGATGCCGTCCTCCAGAAACCACACGGCGTATTTGCGGCCTTCGTATTCAATGCCGCGCCCGTTCGCCCTACCGAACTCCCGGCGCAGAAATGATATATTTTCCGATTCTGGCCGCTCCCGCATATAAAATACGGCGATGCGCTCCGCACTGTTGGGTTCATTGCCGCCCGTGCAGAGCGCCAGATCAATGACCTCCTGCGGCACCATGCGGGCCGGGGCCAGAATGCCGGAGGGTGCGTCTGCCGGAGCTTCGTACACCGGGGCGTCGCCGCCCATGTCGAATAGGGCAAGCTGCTCCGCGACGATTGGGGCATTTTGCAGGCCCAGCTTGATCTTGTACTCGCCGCGCTCGATCAGGCCCTCGGTCATTTCGGTGATGACCGGCCATGAAAAAACGGACTCTGAGGTGCGGGAGAGGTAGCTGCCCTCCCACATCAAAAGTCCGTCTTTCTCGGCATGGTAGCCTGTCCGAACACCGTCGGTCAGGACTTCTACCCATATATCGTTGTAGCAGTTTTTTAAGAACTCCGTGCGTTCCGCAAGGCTCTTGTGCGCCTGAAAGTATTCAAAGATCTCCTGCCGCTTGTGCTTGCGACCGCCGTCGTCCAGCAGATTTGCTTCAATGAGATGCATATCCAGAAAGGCGGGCAGTTCTGCGGTATTTTGCTGTGCGGTGTCATGCTCCAGCGCAAAGGCTGCTGCCTGTTCCTGCGCCTTTTCGTCCGGGTAATCACCGTAGACGCGGAGGCACTGGCGTGTTTCGGCGTCATAGACGGCAGCGCCGTCGTATGTAAAACCGTCTTCCTCCATCGTACCGGCAACATAGCCCTGTGCCGCAGCCTCCGCTTCTTCCAGCGTTTGATAGTCCAGCTTATCGTCAAAGCCGTTTTCAAAATGGTGATAGGCAGCGACCTGATAGGGTGCGGCCATCTGCGCGGCATATCGGTCAATGGCTTCTGCGGTCAGCCATTCCGGTTTTTCCGTGAGGGCGTCATACAGCTCCCGCATTTTTTTGATCTGTGCGTGGACATTGCCTGCCCACAAATGCTTTTCACTCCGGCCACCAGCGCCGAGGAAGTAGTCACAGTCAGCGCGCAGGCGATCCAGCAGTACATAATCCCCGCTGTGATCGACAAAGGCAGGAAGCTCATCACTTCCTGCCTCTGTGGGTTCTTCGGTTGTCAGTTGTAGATCAGGTCGCTGAGCACCAACTCCTCCGCGCTGTGCCGGAGATTGTTCATCAGGCCCGTCCAGCGCAGGGGATCGGTCGCTTTCAGTGCCTCCGTCACGCCCTCGGCTTTCGCCATCTGCGCCACGGTCTGCTCCACCATCTTCTGCGCGGTCTGCTCGATCTCCGAGAGATGCTCCGTCAGAGCGCCGCTGGTCTTGAGGTTGGTGTAAAGCACCCTGCGGTGCTTTTTCAGGTACTCTCTCCGCAGCTCCGCGTACTTGCCCAGATGCGCCACCGGCGTCTGCGGCATCAGCAGGTTCGGCAGAAGAAAGCCGTCCTGCATCCGGTATGTGACTTCCATGATTCTCGCTCCTTTCGGTGTCAATTTGTCTTTCTGTATTTGCATCATAGCGGTTTTGGCCGTCCTTTGCAAAAAACTGTTCCCGCTGGGCCTGCATGACCGTTCGGCTGATTTCCCGCAATCCCATTTCTGCAATATCGCTGGTGGCAATACCCAGAGCATTGATGACAGCCGGTGTGTTAAATTCATAGACATGGGCAAATTCGTCCAGGTCGAAATATTCGTCCGCCCGCAGGCCCAATCGTGTCATCAGCATATAGGCCACGCTGACCTCCAGCGCGTCCCGATAGAACACCTCCAGATTGAGGTCATCCAGCTCCTCCAGCAGGCTGTCCTCCCGGCACTCCCGCAGGTCTTGCAGGTAGTCTGTGAAGTTATCCGCCACGGCGTTGTGGCAGGCGGAGCGCACCGCGTCCGCCAGATTTTCTTTTTCGGACAGGTTGCCGAAGGTGGCCTCCAGCGTTTCGATGACCTCCGGCTCAAAGGCCGGGTGCATCGTCCAGATGGGCAGCGGACGGGCAAAGCGGGACGCATGGGTGTCCGAAACATCAAAATAGAGCTTCAGGCAGTTTTGACCATCATCACCAAATACGGCAATGCTCTTGGCTCCACGGTTGACCCAGCGGCCAAACTGACGATTCCAGCGCTCCATCTCAAGGACCGCCGTGGCGTCCGGGCGCTGAGCGTAGATCAAAAGCTGCTCATCGAAGGGGCATTTGTAGTTATAGCAGGCGGCGCGGAGAAAGCCCGTCCAGCTTTGATAGCTGCCGGTGACGCTCTGCACAGTCTGGTCATATAGCTCTGTGATAAGCTGAAATTTGGTAGGCAAGTTGGCACCTCCTATCTTTCCGGCTCCGTTCGTTTTTTCGCTTGAAGCCGGTCATTCTTTTGCTGTTCTTTTTGCGCCTTTTCAAATGGTTTTCGCTGATAGCAATAAATATAAAACTGATAATCACCTTTAACCGGCGTACAGCGGAGCATATACACATACCGCTTTGTTTTCACCATGAAACCGCAGGACGGAAGGCTCGCCTGCTTGATGGCACAGGCTCTTTCGTAGCGGTCACAGCAGCGCTTCATCGTGTCGAAATCCCGCAATGGGGAATCCGGCTGCTCCCGCAGCCAGTTCACGGTACGGTCAATATCGGCCTTAAACTCCGGCGTGTTCAGTGCGTCGTTCTGATGCGGCCACCATGTAGTGTAGAACTGCTTGCCGCTGCCAAAATCACCCCGGAGATGCCCCACACAGCCCACAGACTTGTCCTGTTCCTCGCTGCGGGAGAAATAGAGATTGTGAAGCGCAGGATCATTGACGCTGTAAAAGTCAATGACATCTTTCTCGCTGGTGGGATATTTCTCCTGAAATTCCGCAATGGTACGGCATCCGCCATCCTGAAAGGAAAGGCTGCCGATCTCCAGCGGAATCCACCCATCAATGGGAAGCTGGAACGGCTCACGGGTGATGACGCTCCCATAATAATTGACCACAATGCTCCGCGACAGCGAAACAGGCTCGCCCCAATCCTCATCCCCGTGGCGCAGCTCGTAGCGATATACACCCTCCGGCACGGTGGCTCGGTCAATGCGGCATTCTGTAAACAATGCCGGTCGGTCAAAAATCGTGACCTCCTGATAGGTCACCTTCTGCGCGTCATAGCTCATCTGGTTTCACCTCGTTCTTTTCGTTCTTGTAACGGCGCTGTGTTGGCCTTTGTACGCTCCCGCAAATATTCGGCTTCTGCGTTGATGCGTTGGGCAAAGTCTGCAACAGCATCAAGCTTGGTCGCGCAGTAGTGACCCCAGAAAAAGTTATTCGGGTCATTTTTTACATTGGCCTGCCATGTGACATAGGGCGCTGCCTGATTGTTCGGATTCTCTCCGATGACGAACCGGGCGTTGCCGACGGTCACGCTCTCGATAATGACATAGCCCTCATTGACCTGCTCTTGTTCGTTCATTCTCATGCCTCCTCGGTTTTTTACTTGGCCGAAAGAAGAATATTCTTTCTCGGCACAGTAAGTTTTTCTTCTCTTTCGGCTTAGTTGGGAAAGGGGATTATAAGGGGAAAACCCATGCAAAGCCTATCGCTCCTGCTGCCGGAGCTGCCGTTTGTGCCAGTCCTCCAGCAGCTTCACAATGACTTTCTGCTTTTGTGACGGCGTATAAGTTTTCGGAAAATATTTTGCCAGCACATCACCTTTGAGAACCAGCTTGTCCTCGATGGGCTTTTCCTCAGTCATGATCGCATCTATTACATTTTCGTCCAGTTTTCCGTCCTGACTGAACTGCTTTAGCCGCCGCGCCTGTTTGAGATTGGGCGTACACTCCTCACGCTCAATGGCATCGCAGAGCATTTTCTGTTCCGGCTCGGTGAGATAGGACACCTCCACCGCTGCATTGAACGCAATCGTCTTGTTGTCCACACGGTTCAACAGGTCAGGGACAAGGTTGGTCAAACGAATATAGCGTTGAATTTGCTTGTAGCTTTCACCTATTTGTTCCCCGATGATTTCTGTGGAGCGCTTTCCAAAAGAATTAGGGACAACTTGTCCCAAATTACTCATAGGCGGTCGCCCAGCTTTTCTGTCCATCGCGTCCAGCTTCATCTTATACGCAAAGGCTTTCTCGGATGGAAGCAGTTCCTCGCGCTGCAAGTTACTGTCCACCATAAGCAAAATCGCGGTATCATCGTCCATTTCCCGCACGATAGCCGGTATCTCGGTCTTACCCGCAAGCAGGCTGGCGTGATGACGGCGGTGTCCCGATACGATCTCAAAATTGCCGTCATTTGTGGGGCGTACCAGAATGGGGACTAAAACGCCCCGTTCCTTGATGCTCTCCACGGTTTCCTGCATTTTCTCATCGTCCAGCACCTTGAATGGATGGTTTGGAAACGGCATAAGCCGGTCAAGCGGCAGGCTCTGCACACGCTCCTGTGCGTCTGCTTGCCGTTCCTCATCCGTCTTGAACAGGTCATCATAGCTGGCGAGTTGGATATTTTTCGCGGCACTTTTCATGCTCCAGCACCTCCTTCGTAAATTTCTCATAGGCGGTTGCTACAGGACTGCGCGGGTCAAAGCTAAAAATGCTGGTGCCTCTGGCACTCATCTCTGCCGCCTTGATACCGCGCGGTATCTCGGTGTCATAGACTCGTATCGCCTTGCCATAAGCGTCCCGCACAAGCTGGCTGATTTCCTTAGAGAAGTTCGTGCGGCTCTCTGTCATGGTGATGAGGATGCCGCTGATCTTCAGATTGGAGTTGAGCTGCCGCTGTACTTTGCTCACTGTGCGGAGCAGTTGCTCCAAGCCTTTCACGGGAAGATAATGGGACTGCACCGGGATAATGACTCGGTCAGCCGCAGTCAGCGCATTCAGCGTCAGCATACCGAGCGACGGGGAGCAATCGACTAAGATGTAGTCGTACTGCCGCTTGACCTCGTTCAGATAGGTTCGCAGCACCGTTTCGCGGCTCATGGTATTCACAAGGGACACCTCCAAGCCGGAAAGCTCAATGTTGGCAGGCAGTAAGTCCATGCCCTCCTTGTGGTGGAGAATGCCGTTCTGCGGCTCGATGGGGCGGTCTGAGATGATGCGCTCCAGCATGGTAGCCAGTGTGGGCGATAGTTCGTCCGGCTGCTGCCAGCCAAGCATTTCGGTCAAGTTTGCCTGACTGTCTGCGTCAATGAGCAGGACACGCTTACCTTGCCGCGTAAGTCCTGCGCCCAGATTGACTGCCGTGGTGCTTTTGCCCACGCCGCCCTTCTGGTTTACGATTGCGATGGTCTGCATAGGTTTTCCGTCCTTTCTTTCTGATTTTTTGCATAAAAAAGCGGAGCATTTCAAACAAATGAAATACTCCGCTGATGCTGTCTATGAAGTTGTTATATACTATTACGATTCAGTCAAATCGAAATGCCGCCGTCAGTGCGTTTTCTGCGGCATCAGACATCTTCTCTGTGATGTGCGTGTAGTACCGCAGAGTGAACTCCAGTTTGGAATGCCCCAGCATTTCCTGCACATAACGGGGATTGAGTCCGTTTTCCGCCAGCACTGTGGCGTAGGTATGCCGCAAATTATGGAACTTGAAGTGGATACCCAAGTCCTTCTTGATGATACGGGCAAGAAACTTTGCACCGTTGGTGGTCAGCATCTCGCCGTTGGCTTTGACATTGATGAAGTCCGGAACTTCGATGACCTCCTCTTTCTTAGGCTCGCGCCTATCCGTCACGAAGTTGCGCTTGTAGCCATCACCGTACAGTTTGCGCTCTGCGTCGTGCTGCATCTTCATGTCTGCAAGATATTGGGCAAATTCGGCTGTGATATTCACAGACCGATAGGAATTGACCGTTTTCAGCGGTGCAAAGCACCACTGCTTATCCTGATAGAGAAGCTGTTTGCAGACCTTGATCTTTTTCTTCTCAAAGTCGATGTCACTCCATGTGAGGGCAAAGCACTCACTTTCCCGCAGACCGGCCTGCAATCCAAGCTGGAATGCGATTTTGGAGCGGGTGGATTCGATACGCTCAATCATCTGCTCCAACTCCTTGCGGTTATAAGTCACGATGTCACCCACATGGCGCGGATCAGGAGGGGGCGGTACCAAGTCCATCACATTCTTTTTCGTATACTTGTGGTCGTGGGCATAGCGAAGGATCACATTGAAGAACTTGTACATTCCCTTCACATACTCCTCGCTGTACTTTATCCGCTTCTGATTTAAGAAGTCGATAATCATAGTGTCCGAAATTTGGTAGACATACAGCGGCCCGAACTCGTCCTTGATATGATTCCGATAGAGAGAATCATATTTCTTCAAGGTAGCATAGGCTCTGGTGGCCTTGCCCTCACGCTCGATAAACTCCTCGTAGACGGTGTGAAACGAAATTTTCTTGTTTTCCACATAGTCGCCGGTGTTGTTTAGGTGGTAGAGTACATCCTGCATAGCTTTGGTGGCTTCGCGCTCGGTTTTGAAGCCTCCCTTTTCAACTTGCTTCCGTTTGCCATCGACAAAGCCTAAATCAATGCGATAAGACCACGCATTGTTATACCTTTTTCGCACGCTTCCTTTCATGCCGTTTTCTCTCCTTTGAATTGATTTTCTAATGAGAGTATATCAGCCGAATAGAATGACGGCAAAAAAACAGCCCACGGATTTTAGCTGGGTAAAGTGGCTGCAAACCCGCATGGCGTCTATGTTTTTCGGCATTTTGTGGGCTGTGGGCAGAAAATCCCTCGGTATCGAGTGGACAGCCCACAAACAGCCCACGGATTTTGCCGAGCCAGCATATAGACGCAAAAATGCGGCTCACACTTTACTGTGAACCGCATTTCTGTTACTGCGTATCTTTTGTGCCGAAAACCGCTGAAATCATTGGCTTTTCGCCATTACCGAGACTGGCTCCAGCACGGATATACAGACTTTCTTACTTGTTGAAGTAACGCTTCAGCAGGCCCTCGAAAGCCTTGCCGTGACGAGCCTCGTCGCGTGCCATCTCATGTACGGTGTCGTGGATCGCATCAAGGTTCAGAGCCTTAGCGCGCTTTGCCAGATCAAACTTGCCGGCGGTTGCGCCGTTCTCAGCGTCTACACGCATCTGCAGGTTCTTCTCGGTGGAGTCGGTTACAACCTCGCCGAGCAGCTCTGCGAACTTAGCAGCGTGCTCTGCTTCCTCGAATGCAGCCTTCTCCCAGTACAGGCCGATTTCCGGATAGCCCTCGCGGTGTGCAACGCGAGCCATTGCCAGATACATACCAACCTCGGAGCACTCGCCCTCAAAGTTAGCACGCAGGTCAGCCATGATGTCCTCCGGAGCGCCCTGTGCAACGCCTACAACGTGCTCAGCAGCCCAGGTCTTTTCGCCAGCCTGCTCCTTGAACTTCTCTGCCGGTGCGTGGCAGATCGGGCACTCTGCCGGAGCTGCTTCGCCTTCATATACATAACCACATACGGAACAAACAAACTTTTTCATGATTTTTTCCTCCTGTATCGTTGAACAAATTTATTTTTGAGGGGGCAGGAAACGATCCATTGTTATCGAACAAAGCTGATCGCGCAGAGACCGGTTGATCTCCGAGAACACGCGATGAAAATCACATTCCTTCTGGGTGCCCATGTGTGTGCACTGGAACTCATTTGCAAGGCAGTGATTGATAGCGATCGGACCATCAATGCATTCGATGATCGCGCCGAGACTGATCTCAGATGGGGAGTGGTTCAGCTCATAGCCGCCGGCAACACCCTTGTAGGATTTTGTAATACCGGACTGCGTCAGCTTGCGGAGAATTTTAAGTGCAAACCGGAGTGTTACGCCGGTTACCTCGGAAATATCCTTCGCGCACTGCTTTTCGCCTGCAAGTGCCAGACAATAGGTCACACGAATTGCATAATCCGCTTCATGTGTGATTCTCAAATCGTTCCTTCCTTTCTCTCCTTGGAACAATTACAGTATAACTGTGTTGCGCCAAAATGTCAATAGTTTTCTGCAAAAATAAATAATCTTTTTTATTTGATAATAGTTATCGATAAGCAACTCGATCTTCGACTCGAATTAAGGCAATACCGCCGCGGCAGCGCGACCGGAGCCTGCGCAAGGAGCCGCAGCTTTAATTGTGCGGTATTGCCTTAACTATACCAGATAAGGACAGTATACCATGGCGGGAGACTTTTGTCTATCGGTTCAGGAATGGAGAGTTGAGGATGGAAAATGAACGTGGAGATTCAGCATGCGTCATTTATTCATTTGTATTGTGCGATGCGGTGGGGAAATGTGTTTTGAATCTCTGTACCGATTTCGTTTTGTGCGCTTGTACTGTATAATAGGTAATGCAAAATGCAAGTACGAAAAATTTTCCTTTCACAAAACCATTTGCCGCACCGAACCGTCTAATAGATGAAAGCAGCAGACGGGAAGCGCTTTTCGCGAAACCTGTCTGCGCTGTCCGGACGCTTTCGGAAAGGAGAACCCGCTTATGATGGATAGAGAGCAATTTACCTCCGCGGTGCTGGCAGCCGAGCCTACGCTGTACCGGGTCGCGAAAACCATGCTCCGCAGTGAGCATGACTGTGCAGACGCGGCGCAGCAGGCAATCCTGCGGGCCTGGGAGCAGCTGGATTCGCTGCGCAGCACGCGGTATTTCAAAACATGGCTGGTCCGCATACTCATCAACGAGTGCAGCACGATATTGCGCCGTCAGCAGCGGCTTGCGCCGTATGACGCGGCTGCTGCAGAGGCGATACCGGCGCCTGCGGCTGATGATTACAGTGACCTGTATGCCGCCATCACCGCACTGGAGGAAAAGCTGCGCTTGCCGGTGGAGCTGTACTACTTAGAGGGCTTTAAGACCCGTGAGATTGCCGGAATGCTCGGCATACCGGAAAACACGGTCAAGACCCGTCTCCGAGCGGCAAGAGAGCATTTGCGCAAGGACTTGAAAGGAGCGTGCTTCGCATGATGAACCATAATGATTTCCCGAAAATGACCGAAGAATTTGACCGCAGTGTCCGCAGGGCGCTGGACAGCCTGCCCGAGCGAGAAAGCAAGCCGGTACGCCGTTTCGCAGCAAAGAAAATCGTCTGCGCCGGACTGGCTGCTGCGCTGTGCATCGGCGGAACCGCATTTGCCGCGAATGCACAGAGCTGGTTTCCGCTGCTGTTTCCGAATGGCGGAGACGCGAATCTCGAAGGGTATGTACAGACGGCGGACAACGCCAAGTTGACCGACGAGAACGAGCATTACCGTCTGTCGGTGGAGTCCGTGCTGTTTGACGAAAGCGCGGGCACGGGTGTGATCAGTCTGCACCTTGCAAACAAAAAGCAGGACGGCGTAAAGCCGTTCACGCTGGCGCACCTGATCGACAGCTATCGGAACAAGCCCGACATCACATGGTCCACGCTGTCCTCGTGCTATGCCGAGGAGGGACAGCTTGATTTCGAGGTCATGTACGGCGACAGCGGCTTCTGCGGCAGTGAATTTTACCTCGATACCGCACGTTCGACCGACAACGACTACTATTTCGAGGGCGCATTTGCGATTTCGGGCGATTACAGGCAGGGAGAGCCGCTCCGTCTGGAGGCGCTCGAGCCGGGTAAAACGACCGTGCGTGCGGACGGAGCGGGTACCGCAAAGACGGTTCTGGCGGTCGATCTGCCGGAATTTCAGCAGATGCCGTACCTGACGAGCGAAAACGGCGATGTAACGCTGTCGCAGATCGGCATCCGCATCCGCAATGCGGATATGCACTGCACGGTGGACGAGGTCGATAAGCTGAGCGTGCAGCTGAGGGACGGCTCGGAGTACGTCATTCTGGACGAAAATGCGGATATTGACCGTACTCTGTATACCTACGGCTTCAATTCCACCGAGGATACCGACCGTATCGACACCGAGATTGCCGTGCTCGCGCGTGCGTTTGATCTGGATAATGTGCAGTCCGTTACCATCAACGGCGAGGTGTATCCGCTCTCGTGATAAACGGCAGGATAGAGCAAAACAGACCGCAAATGCGGTCTGTTTCAGCTTGTCAAAAAAGTCAGTATTGAACCAATCTTATCATATCGCGCGGCAGCGCGCGTTAAATAGAATTTGCTTTGCAAATTCATAAAAACCGGGAGCGTGTATCTCGGTTTTTATACCTTAAGAGGGAAAAAGTTTCCGTATGGGAACTTTTGGACGACTTAGGAACGGCCTATGGTCCGTTCCTGCTTGTCGGCGAAACTGTAGTTTCGCGACAGCCTAAACAGACCGCAAATGCGGTCTGTTTTGCGTTTATGCAGTGAAAAGCTGCGCCCAGTATGCGGTTCCGTTCACAACGGTACAGCCGATGCCGATGGTGGTGAAGCTGCTGCTGAGAATGTTCGCGCGGTGGCCGGACGAGCTCATCCACGACTGGACAACAGCCTCCGGTGTGCTCTGACCATAGGCGATGTTCTCGCCGGCACGGGTGTAGGAAACACCGGCCTCGGTCAGCGCGGTGAAGCACGATGCGCCGCTCGGACGTGTGTGCGAAAAGCTGGTTTGCAGTTCTCCGGCGCGGGTCTGCGCCGCCTGCTGCACCGTGGTGCTGACGGTCAGCGCGGGCAGTCCCTGTCTGGCACGCTCGGCGTTTACCAGAGAGACCACCTGCGCAGCGTAGCTGCTGTTCGCGGCGGTTCTCTGCGAGGAATTGCTCGCTGAAGGACGGCTGACCGTCTGCGTGTAACTCGGACGCACGGCGAACGAAAAGCGGTTCTGCGGCAGACGTGCGGCTTCTGCAGCGGCAGTGGATGCGATGGCAAGCGCGAGTGCCAGCGGCACGAGTCTCTTGGACTTCATAGGTAGGTACCTCCTTGGATTTTGCGGGAAATTCCCATGCACCGTATGATAGCGGTTTTTGTAACCGTTTTGCAATGGAAATCCAAGGAGAAACTGCCGGAATACGGAAAAAACCGACCGAAACAGGGAAAACTCGGTCGGTTTGGTCAATTTTATCCCAGCTTTTCGATGTCGTACAGGCTGTTCAGCACAAGCCACAGCTGCGGAAAATACCGCATAATATTCCAGATGCTGACGCCTGCCAGCTGATATTCTCCGGCAAGCGCCAGCTTGGCGCGGACAGAACGCGCGTCCTCAAACCAGACCTCGTGCTCGGCACGGTCGCGCCAGTAGTTGTAGTGCGGAGACTGCGCCGTGGCATCATAGCGAATCGGTGCACCGACCTGAATCGCCTGCTCGACGGCCTGCACGCTGCCCAGACTGCGAGCGCGCGACTGTCCCTGCACATAGGGCAGCGTCCAGTCGTAGCCGTAGTTCGGGATGCCCATAAACAGCTTATCCGGCGGCACCTGCGACACGGCAAACCGCACGACCTGCTCTACCTTGTTAATCGGCGCGACCGCCATCGGAGCGGACAACGCGTAACCCCATTCATAGGTCATCAGCAGGGCACGGTCCGCCGCAGAGCCGAGCGCGGCATAGTCGTGCGCCTCATACAGAAGACCTGGCTGCGCGGCGGAGGTTTTAGGTGCGAGTGCCGCGAAGACCGTGTATCCGGCAGGCGAGAGCCGCTCGCGGACCGAGCGGACAAACGCGGCATACGCGTCCGCGTCCTCCGGCGGCACATACTCAAAGTCGATGTCCACACCGGCGAAGCCCTGCATGGCAAGCACCTGTGCCAGATTTTCGATCAGCGCTGCGCGAGCCGTCGGGGTGTTCAGCAGCCGGTGGGCGCGTTCGCCGGAGAACTGCCCGTCCTCGCCGAGTGTTGTCAGCACGAGCAAAGGCTTTACCTGATACTGCCGCGCCATGCGCACGAGCAGCTCGGCAGAGAACGGTAAAATGCGTCCTGCGTTGTCAAAACCGACGGAAAATACGGATAAGTACGTCAGATAGGGCAGTGTGCGGCGCAGAACGCGCAGGTCGATGCTCGGATAGGCGTAGCCGTTCACCGCAAAGCGTCCCAGCTTGTTTCCATAGCTGAGTACAAGCATCTGCCCTGGCTGAATGCGGTCGGTGCCGCCAAGCTGCGGATTGTTCTGCCACAGCTGCATCACGGTTGTGCCGTTCTGCGCGGCAATGCTGCCGAGCGTGTCGCCGCGGCGGACGATGTACGTCTTTTCCGGCTGCGGAACGACAATGGTCTGCCCGGGCGTAAGCCGGTACGGCTCGTGCAGCTCGTTCTGCTGGATGAGGAACGTCAGGGGAACACTGTGCAGCTGTGCAATGCGGTACAGCGAATCGCCCGGCTGAACAACATGGATCACCATAGAAAAACCACCTTTCTTCCTGCATTTTATGCAGGGGAAAGGTGGTTTTGTGAATTGAGAATGGATAATTGAAAATGGAGAATGAATGTTGCGGCGCGTAGCGCCGTGATTTAATCATCGCGCAATGCGCGATACCACAATTCTCCATTCTCCATTCTCAATTTTCAATTATAACAGAATTGCCGAGCCAATCGACACGATAAGTGCCGTCAGCAGACCGGCAACGCCGATCGCCAGACCGGAAATCGCGCCTTCGGTCTCACCCAGCTCAATGGCACGCGAGGTACCGACCGCATGGGAGGCCGTGCCGATGGACAGGCCCATCTGCACCGGATTGCGCACGCCGATGCACTTGAGGAAGGTCGGCAGGATGATCGCGCCGATGATGCCGGTGATGACAACCGCAATCGCGGTGATGGAGGTTACGCCGCCGAGCATTTCGGCTACCGCGACCGCAATCGGAGTTGTTACCGATTTCGGCACGAGAGAAAGCGTCGTGCTTTCGCTCAGACCGAACAGATGGCTAAAGAGCAGCACGCTGCCGATGGATACCATCGAGCCGACGAACGCGCCGAGCAGGATAGGCAGCAGGTTTTTCAGCAGTACATCCAGCTTGCGGTAAATCGGGATCGCAAGCGCTACCGTTGCCGGCGTCAGGAAGAACGAGATCAGCTTGCCGGATTCCTCATAGGTCTGGTAGGAGGTGCCGGTTGCAATCAGCAGCGCACCGACCAGAATCGAGGCAATCAGCAGCGGATTGCAGACCGGAGAGCCGGTTTTCTTTTGAATCTCTACGCCAAGCGCATAAAAACCGATGGAAATCAGCAGCCAGAACTGCGAGGAGGAGAGAAGATCAGTCATGGTCGAACGCCTCCTCGGTTTCACGGTGCTGCAGACGGAACACGATATGTACGGTCAGTGCGGTAGCAGCGGCAGTACACAGCGTGGTCAGCAGGCAGACGGCAAGGATGGCAAGTGCTTCGCTTTTGATGTCGTTCCAGATTTCCAGCACGCCCAGCATGGCGGGCAGGAAGAAAAATGCCATGTTCTGCAGCAGAAAATCCGCTACGCTCTCTACATGGTGCAGACGAACCGCACCGAAGATGAGCAGGGCGAGCAGCAGGGTCAGACCGAGCACGTTGCCGGGCAGCAGACCGCGGAGTAAAAGGGAGAGCAGTGAGCCGCCGACACAGCAGGCAAGCAGCACACCGAGTTGCTTCATGTGTTTCAAGGTTTTTGCGCTTCTTTCTCGTTTGCGTAGTTTTTTGTCATTGCGGTGAGCAATGTTTGATAGACGGCCTCGGCGTTTTCCCTAAAGGTACGCTCGAGCAGGGCAGCCTGTCCGTGACTGACGACGTTCATTTCCACCGCGAACACCTGCTCCATTTCCATGCGGACGGTCAGGTCGTTCGGGCCGTGCTCGGTGACGGCGGTGTGGATGCCGGCGTCGCGCCGGATCTGGCGGACGACACGCAGCGCAGAGCGCTGTGCGGCTTCGCGGACCGGATAGGGAAGCTGCTTCTCGAAAATGCGGGTAGCCTCGCGTCCCTTTTCGGTGATGGCGTACAGGGTTTCTCCTTTGTCGGGTATCTCCTCGATGTGCCCGGTCGGGACCATCTCGTAGAAAGCCTCGCTCAGCTCGAAGTAGCCAAAGCCTTCGTCACACCAGGTCGTTAAGTCCACAATGGTGCTGAAGCTGACCGGAAATGGCAGCAGATCCATGGCGAACAGGACCAGAAACTTGATATCCTCTTTGGTATGGATAAAACCGTAGCGAACCATATGCGCGATGCCTCCTTCTCTTCCCCGGCCGGGCGAAACGCCGTTTTCGTCAGTGCTTTTCATAGTATACTACTCGGCAAGGCAAAATGCAATCGGCTGAAATGACAAAGAATATTATATAGAACGGCAAGAATTATACTGTAAAAAAATCAGCAGATACAAGGCGAACAAATGTGCGGTTTTTTGATAATCTCCTATTGAACATAAAAAATGAATGCGGTATACTTATATCGAGATTATGTCGAAACGAGGAAAAAATCATGCCGGAAGTTGTTCTGCGTCCTGCAGAGGAAGAAGATATTGCCGAGATGCTTGCGCTGTATGCGCCGTATGTTATTCAAACCACTGTATCGAGCGAGTACGATGCTCCTTCAATGGAGGAGTTTACCCGCCGGTGGCGCACCTATACCCAAAAGCTGCCGTGGCTGGTCTGCCGCATTGACGGCGAGGTCGTCGGTTATGGCTATGCTGCGCCGCACCGTACCCGCGCCGCCTATCAGTGGTCGGTCGAAACATCTATCTACGTTGCACAGGAGCAGCACCGCCACGGTATCGCCGGTGCGATTTACGCCGCGCTGTTTGAACTGCTGGCGATGCAGGGATACTATAATATCTACGTCGGCATCACTTCACCGAATGAGCGGTCGATGAAGTTCCATAAAGCCATGGGCTTTATCATCTCGGGTGCATATCAGGAGAGCATGTATAAATTCGGTCAGTGGCGCGATGTCCTCTGGATGGGCAAGAGCCTGCGTCCGCATGACGGCGCACCGCAGCCGACCGTTCCGTTCCCGGAGATTAAGGACAGTCCACTGGTAACCAGAGCGCTCAATCAGGCGGTGGAGAAGATTCATTTTTAATGGAGAATTGAGAATGGATAATGGAGAATTAAGGAAACGCCGCGAAGCGGCGTATTAACAATCGCGCAGAGCGCGATACTGCTTTCAATCTTCAATTTTCAATTCTCCATTCTCAATTTTGTACAGGGGGAGGGAATACAGATGCCAGACAACCCGCATATGGGTCACCGACAGCGCATGCTGGACAAATTCCGCCGGTTCGGACTGGAGATCTTCAGCGACCACGAGGTGCTGGAGATGCTGCTGTATTTTGCGGTGCGGCAGGGCGACACCAACCCGACAGCACACCGGCTGATGCAGCGGTTTGGTTCACTGCATGCGGTGCTCGAGGCAACCGAGGACGAGCTGCAGACGGTCGAAGGCGTCGGTCCGCGCTCGGCGGAGCTGCTGCACCTGTGCTTTGCCCTGTTTCACCGTTATCAGGCGGATGTGGCGAAAATGGAGCAGTTTACCGATAAACTGAACACCTATGACCGCATCGGCGCGTATTTCGTGCCGCAGCTGTGCGCCGAGCGGGAGGAAGTGCTGCTGGCCGCCTATGTGGATGGCGCGGGGCGTGTGCTCAAGTGCGAGGAGATCGCACGCGGCGGACATGCGCGGGTGCAGGTGGACAGCTACAAGATCGCCCGCGGTGCCTTGATGGCCGGTGCGGCAGGCGTTGCGCTGGCGCATAATCATCCGAACGGCACGCCGACACCTTCGCAGGAGGATTTTGATATGACTGACCGTCTGCAGCGCACGCTCTCCGAACTGGGGTTGGAGCTGGTCGATCACTGCGTTGTGGCACGCAGCAATTTCACATCTATCGGTCGATTAAGAAGCGGCAGCCTAAGAAAACGGTACTGATTTGTAAACGGTCGAAGTAATGGAAAATTGAGAATGGAGAATTGAGAATTAAGGAACCGTGCATAGCACGGAATTTGATACGCCGCTGTGCGGCGCACATTCATTCTCCATTTTCAATTCTCCATTCTCAATTACTGCACACGCTAAGAGCAAAGAGGGAGGTCTATTTCCTTGCCTGATTTCAAGATACACAGCCCCTACCAAATGGCAGGCGATCAGCCGGAGGCGGTAGCTAAACTGGTGGAGGGCATCAACAACGGTCTGACCGAGCAGACGCTGATGGGCGTTACCGGCTCGGGCAAGACGTTCACCATGGCGAACATCATCGAGCAGACCCAGCGCCCGACGCTGGTGCTCGCGCACAATAAAACGCTGGCCGCACAGCTCTGCACCGAGCTGCGCGAATTTTTTCCCGAGAATGCGGTAGAATATTTCGTATCCTACTACGATTACTATCAGCCGGAGGCGTATATCGCCTCGACCGACACCTATATTGAGAAGGATTCCGCCATCAATGATGAAATTGACCGCCTGCGCCACTCTGCGACCTCGGCGCTGAGCGAGAGACGCGATGTAATCATTGTGTCGTCCGTGTCGTGCATTTACTCACTCGGCGACCCGATCGACTACAAAAGCATGGTGATTTCCATCCGTCCGGGCATGGAGATGAGCCGCGAGGAGCTGATTCGCCGCCTGATTGCGATTCAGTACGAGCGCAACGACATTGCGTTCGAGCGCAACCGCTTCCGCGTGCGCGGCGACACGGTGGAGATCTGGCCGGTATACTCGGATGAGGATGTTGTCCGTATCGAGTTTTTCGGTGATGAGGTGGACCGCATCAGCCGTATTAACCCGCTGACCGGCGTTTCTCTCGGTGAACTGGGGCATATTGCTGTTTTTCCGGCGAGCCACTACGTTACACCCAAGGAAAAGCTGGAGGAAGCCATCAAGGACCTCGAAGAAGAACTGGAACAGCGCGTAAAATACTTCGAGGAAAACGGCAAGCTGATCGAGGCACAGCGCATCGCGCAGCGCACCCGCTACGACATTGAAATGCTGCAGGAGATCGGTTTCTGCTCGGGCGTCGAGAACTATTCGCGCGTGCTGTCGCGGCGTGCGCCGGGAAGTGCGCCGTACACGCTCATCGACTATTTCCCGAAGGATTTTCTGCTCATCGTGGACGAGAGCCATGTGACTCTGCCGCAGGTGCGCGCCATGTATCACGGCGACCGCGCCCGCAAGGAAAGTCTGGTCGAAAACGGCTTCCGCCTGCCGAGCGCGTATGACAACCGCCCGCTCAATTTTGACGAGTTCAACGACCGTCTGAACCAGATTGTGTATGTTTCCGCAACACCTGCTGAGTACGAGCTGTCGCGCTCCGGTCAGGTGGTCGAGCAGGTCATCCGCCCGACCGGTCTGCTCGATCCGGAGGTCGTTGTCCGTCCGGTTGATGGCCAGATCGACGATCTCATTGGAGAAATCAACGCCCGCACAGCCAAGGGAGAACGGGTTCTGGTCACCACGCTCACCAAGAAAATGGCCGAGGATTTGACCGATTACCTTGAAACAGCAGGCATCAAGGTGCGGTATATGCACCACGACGTTAAGACCATCGAGCGGCAGGAGCTGGTGCGCGATCTGCGTCTCGGCGTGTACGATGTGCTTGTCGGCATCAACCTGCTGCGTGAGGGTCTCGACATTCCCGAGGTGTCGCTTGTTGCCATTCTCGATGCGGACAAGGAGGGATTTCTCCGGTCGGAGACCTCGCTCATCCAGACCATCGGCCGCGCCGCACGAAACGAGCACGGCATGGTCGTGCTGTATGCAGACAGCATCACGCCCTCGATGAAGCGCGCGATGGACGAGACCGAGCGCCGCCGTGCGCTGCAGGATGCGTTTAATAAGGCACACGGAATTATCCCCAGGTCTGTGCATAAAAAGGTGCAGGATGTTATCGAGATCACCTCGAATGTGCCCTCGAGCAGCAAGAAAAAGCTGCGCAGCAAGGGCGAAAAACAGCAGGAGATCGCCCGCCTGACCCGCCAGATGAAGGAGGCCGCGAAGATGCTCGAGTTTGAGATCGCAGCACAGCTCCGTGATCAGATTAAGGCGCTTGAAAATGGATAATGGAGAATTGAAAATGGAAAATGTCGCTATTCTTGCGCGAGTTCTGTCCGCGCTGCGACAAGGTGCGCCGCTTTGCGGCGATAATTCTCAATTCTCCATTCTCAATTTTCAATTACTCAACCCGTTATGCGTAACAATAAAGGAAAATAAAAATGCAGGAATACATTCACGTTAAAGGTGCGCGAGAGCACAACCTGAAAAACATCGACATCAAGATTCCGCGCGACAAGCTGGTGGTGTTCACCGGCCTGTCCGGCTCGGGCAAATCGTCTCTGGCGTTTGACACGATCTACGCCGAGGGCCAGCGCCGCTACGTTGAATCGCTGTCCAGCTACGCGCGGCAGTTCCTCGGCCAGATGGACAAGCCGGATGTGGACTATATTGACGGTCTGTCGCCCGCCATCTCTATCGACCAGAAGACCACCTCACAGAACCCGCGTTCAACGGTCGGCACTGTCACCGAGATCTACGACTATATGCGCCTGCTGTGGGCGCGCATCGGCACGCCGCACTGTCCGAAATGCGGTAAGGAGATCCACCAGCAGACCATCGACCAGATCATCGACCGGCTGATGGCGCTCGAGGAAAAAACGCGCGTGCAGCTGCTCGCGCCGGTCATCCGCGGCAAAAAGGGCGAGCACGTTAAGGTGTTCGAGAACGCCCGCAAGCAGGGCTATGTTCGCGTGCGCGTGGACGGCGAGATTCACGACCTGTCCGAAGAATTTAAGCTGGCAAAGACGAAAAAGCACAACATCGAGATCGTTGTTGATCGTGTTGTCATCCGTCCGGACGCCCGCGGACGTATTACGGATTCGGTGGAGACCGCCTCGGCGCTGTCCGGCGGCCTTGTCATCGCGGATGTTATCGGCGGTGAACCGCTCACGTTCTCGCAGAACTATGCCTGCGACGACTGCGGCATTTCC
>UMII01038058.1_pt1 | contig 45382 bp, 38 predicted proteins | sample 1965731 | NCBI WGS metagenome assembly UMII01 (sample SAMEA4836118, study PRJEB28245) | human gut metagenome | biome: gut microbiome; material: fecal sample | place: Denmark | collected 2008
TCTTTACTCCAGAATAACTATCCTGTAGTCCCTGCTGTAGATCGTTGTTTCCTGCCATATATCAATTTCTCGCTTTCTGTGGGGGAAATAATAAGAAGAGGTTATACAAAGCATAACCTCTTCTACCATTTAACGATTTATTTATTGCCATTTACTCGATTTTGTGCTGCTTGATACATTTTAGGCTTATTCACTGGTGCAGGAGCACTGCTGGCTGCAGTCAGCTTGGGTGTGGCAAATACACCCTTGGCTCTGCCATTCGAATCCAAAGTCACTTTACGGCTATTGGGCATGAATGTTTCGGCCTGATTTTTCGGCATCATATTGTAAACCGAACCATTCGAAGCCTGGATGCGTTGTACATTTTGTGCATTTTCGGATACATTCCACATTGCGGCTGCACCAACTGAATATTCTTTCCCGTTGATAGTAACATCAAATCGTCCATTTCCGTAGTCTTTGCTTGCTGTCACATCGCCCATTTGCTGGAAGGCCTGGAAGTCATGAGCAGGATCAGATGCGCTCGACAAAGCCGGACCAGTAGTTGCTGCCGTAATATCAGACACATTATAACTCATATCACCAATTTGTTCAGTCGACGAATTGAGTGCAGGATCGGAATTATACATTTGGGTGCTGGAATATTCCTTTGCCTCAACAACATTACCATTGCTATCCACACGTTGAGTCTGCCATACACCAGGAGCAACTTCCTTAGCCGAACAGCCTTCTTGTTTGTTGAATTCAGCCATTTTCTTTTCCATTGCGGGATTTGCGGTATTAAAGGCTGCTGCGCCATCACCGGTAGCAGCCGCAAACAGCTTCATTTGTTCACCGTTTTCACCGGTCATAGTAATAACTCGTCCTTGTGTTGTATTCGGATCAATGTTCGTATGTCCCTTCATATCCGGATCCAGCGAACTCATGGTAACCTCTGCAGTCTTTCCAGTCTTATCATCTGTCCATTGCATCGAAAGCGTGCCATCTTCATTAGCTTTAAAGGTGGTTTTATCAAAGTTACCGCCCAGAGTAGTGCCATTCAAATCGGTGTTTTTAATAAAGCTTTCGCCACCTTTATAGCCTTCGAGCTTATCCAATTCACCTTTATTCAGGTTTTGGTTCATAACATTAGCGAAAGTGCTCGTTTTTGCATGTCCACTCTCATCGAATTGAGCATGTTTATCAGCCACTCTCTGCCTAATAGCACCCGCACCTTTAGTTGCAAGGTTCTTTGCGCCCTTGGCCATACCGATGGTCTTACCTGCTACATTCTTTGCGGAGGAAACGGTACGCTGTACGCCCATAGCTGCGGCAACCATAGCGCCCGCCAAACCTCGCCCAGTTTGAGCGGCACTAAGACCAAGCGTATTGAGATAACTGTCTACGCGAGTTGCTACAGCAAGAATACCATGCATCATCAGAACCCAAACGATAACAACTGTTCCGAGATTATAGGTTGACATTATTCCTGCTTGGGCCTTTACTTGTTGGTTATATGTTTCTATAAGTCCGTCATAGCTATTTAATCCCATCATAAATAATCGGAAAAATATGACGTTGCATACCATAAGAAACAACTGGCTACCCACCATACGAACCCAAGAACCAAAGATGTTGCTTGTCGATCGACTTCCTAACATCGAGAATGCAAATGGACATGTATAATACAGGATACCTAAAACAATATATCGCTCTGCCATTTCGATAAGATACATAATAAATTGGTACACCAACATGAGCAGAAGAAAAAGTGTCAGCAGCAGAGCGCCTATTGAACCTGCGGTGCTTGTAGCGCCTCCGGAACCTCCCCCGGACATTGCAGTAGTCATTTTTTCTGAAACGCCTGAGAAATCAATGGCTGTATCTGCGCCTTCAGTCAGCTTTGCATTCAAAAGGGCCCCGTATATAATATTGAAAAACCCTTCAAAAAAATAAATAATTGGTCGCCCAGCATATATAAGGCAACCAGCTATGATAGTCCATGCTGTAAGGCCTAATGGGGTATCATTAGCTCCCTGTGCCAAAAACATCATTTTAGCCAGTTGCCATACATAGTTTATCAAAAGAAAGGCGATAGCGATAATGACGAAATATTGATAGAAATTTCCAATAGATGAAAAAACCAAATCAAAAAACGATTTGCCACTACCTACATCCATTGTTAATAATCCAAGGATACTGTTACCAAACGTATCAGCTATATACGCAGTAGCATCTACAAGGATATTAACGAGCTTCTCCACAAACCAATCCAAATTTATCGATCCCCCTTTGTCTTCCTATAAGCAGTTTTTAGAATGTTTGAGGTGTTGGCAGGATTAACGCTCCTGCGTCGCAATGCTTCTTGCATTGTTTTATCCAAATCAATTTTACGTGCAAACGTAGGATTGCCCTGCGCACCACGAGTGACAAATACCTTGTTGATAGACTCAGCACTAAAGTCATCCACCTTTGCCATGATATAGTCCGCACCATTATTGGCATATGCATGTGCTAGTGGACCTAATTCAGCCTGTTCGGTTAATGCAGTGCTCAGGATTGGGGACATCACGTACTTTTCCCCATCCTTCTCTAATTGAATTTGGTCTGCTGTACCGTCAACCATCTTATACCCATCGAGGGATGTTCCTCTGAATTGGGAGTCAAGCCAGGTTTGCATCTTGCTTGCATCTGTTGGCACGGTCGTATTCTCGCACGTTGCTGTAATATTTCCCTCAGCATCTCGAGGAATAGGAACATTGTATCTCCAATAATCCATATCACCAACTCGAGTTTTGACGGCATTCAAGCTCGCATCAGGTGTATAGCTGCATGCAGGGACCCATTCTGTCATCATGTCCAATCCAGCATCATTGGTATATGTTGTGCGATATGCACCTGTCAGCTCGTTGCCATCACGCACATGCCGCACTTGTCCTTTGCCGAGTCCAATTCCATATTCTCTTGCAAAGGCAGCTTCTGCGGCACTGCTTTGCGCCAAATACGACCATGCATTTGGCCCTGTAGCAAGAAGAACGAACTTTCCTTGAGAAGGCACATCTATTACTCGCCCACCATGAGCCTCCGCAAAACCTGCAGGCAAATTTTCTTGTGGAGCAAAGGCAATGGTTAGCATTTTACCATCTTTGTCTGGTGCAGTATCGAGAATCGCAATACCATCTTTTATATCCAAATTTGATAGGTCGAATTTTTCCTGCTTCAGCTTATTGTCACCTAGCGCATCTAACAATGCTCTAGCTGCTGCCGATGCAGTTTTTCCATCCTTCAGAGGAGATTTATTGCCAGTCTTTCTTCGCAGAGATTGAGCAACATCTCCAAAATCCACTCCGCCCGCATTCATCTTAATTTGAGCGCCTCTCTTAGAAAGCAGCGAAGGAACTACTCCTTGGCGGCCAGAGAACATTCTGCCAAAAAATCCGTTAGATTGCCCTTTACTTCGACCTCGAAAAGATCCAAAGGGATTGATTGCGCCAATGTCAATAGCATCCATAACCATAGAGGCCATCATTCCGGCACCAGTCTCAGCAGTGCTAAATCCCATCGTATTAAGATAACTATCAAATTGGCCTGCTACATAAAGTAATCCAAATTCAACAATACACCAGGTAACAACTATCGCTATTTTTGATGCCGAACTATTTTCTGCACCGATTGATGCGATTACATCTGAGAATCCGGTTACAGATTTCAGAAATAGTGCAAGAAAGAATACATTCATAACCATTAAAAACAGTGTTGAAGCCACCATACGAATATAGGCTTTGAATGAATTTCGCATGGATTTTGTGGTGATAAAACAACAAGCCAGAGGACTGAATATCAGCAATGTGCCGAGCACCAAGTATCTTTGTGCCACTTCCAAAATAAACATAAAGAATTTCCATGCTATCATTAGAAGTAGGAGCAACAGGAGAATCGATGTCATCAATCCTTCCATTTGAGCTCCAAACTTTGATGCAGATCCATCTGCTACGAATGTATTAGCAGCGGATGCAAATTTTTCAAAATCTACTTCTGCTGGAACCATACTGAGGAGTCCAGAGTAGAAAACCAAGAAAATCTTTTCCGCTTGCACTACAAGAAAAGGAGCGCAACAAGATAACACACCTGCTACAAATGCACCCGTAATAACTGACAGAGGAGTTTCATTAGCCTGCGGATTGATAATAATTTTAGCTAAAGAGGATACAAGAATAATAAGGATAAATGCTATCGATATCGTTCTCAAAAAAGGTATTAAACCTGAATAACCTTTCAATATCAATTCGAATATGCTACCGCCAGTGCCAATGTCTGGTTTAAAAAGCATTACCGCACTATTAGCTATGGTCGTCATCATATAGCAAAGAGCATTTATTATTACATCTATGATAGCTGCAATAAAAGATACAAGTGGCGCGACCGCTAATGATGTGATGAAATTAAGAACTGAGCCAAAAAACTCGACAATGCTTTTTACGCCATTAACGAACCAAGTAGCTGCGGTGGTTATACCATCCCAGACTTTTTCCAAAGCATGTTGTACTCTGGAAAAAATAGAAGATGCGAAAGAGCGAAGGCTGAACAATGCAAGATAGTGCGGCTTATTGAAATGAAAAAAAACTTTCAAATCATGCCCTTTCTGGGGGGATATTCCCCTGTTCATATAAAGAGGATCACCCTCGCAACGCCGAGGAGAGCGCACGAGGGTGATCTTCACTGTATAATGATTTTGTTTTAGCCGCCTTTTTTAATAGTGCTAATACCAGTAGACATACCCTTGGTCGCCCCCTGGATAATTTTAAAAATCAGGCCTACACAATTTAAACCAATATAGCAGACGATGATACGTACAATCCAGTCCGTAGCTTGTGCTGCTTTCTGCGGGTTTCCGGCCATGCGGACACCAAAAGCAATAAGCAAAGCCAATGCAGCGGCAGCGGTAATGACCTTAAAGGCAGTGTCGTAAATGTTTCCCAAAGCCTGACCGATTTGGTTACCAAATGTGGCAACATCGCCGACCGAAGCATTACCAGAAGCAAATGCCAGAGAAGTCAATGCTGCCATAGCACCAACAGTAGAAGAAATTCCGAAAGTTTTCTTCATCAACGACTTATGCTTGTTCAGAGAAATCTGCATATCGATCATCTGAGTTTCCAGCGCTTTCTGACAGCGCGAAAGGATTTTAGGCATTTCAATCCTCCCCCTTTCTTAAAATTGAGTTTTGAACCTGTCTCATGTGGAAAAGATACTCCTCTATCTCCTAGTCCCATGAAAACAGGCTCATATAAGCACATCAAACAAATAATGTGCTTATATGAGCCTGTTTTGCTTTTCGGATACAAAAATCCGATTTGGAAAACAAAAAGAGCATGTAAAACATGCTCTTTCGCCTACTTACAGTTTTTCATACTATAATTATAACACATTATTTTTGATATACAATTACCGACTTGTTCTATTTTGTTCTACTTGTGTTCTACTTGTGTTCTCATTTTATATAAAAAATCGGTATACCCTATAACAGATATACCGATCGTATGTTTAAAAATGCTTCACCATGTCTATGCTAACTTCGTCATCAAACATTTGCCGCAAGTACGATAAGATTTGAGTCAATTCAGCCTGATTATTAGCATATCCAAAGATATTCTTCGTTAATTTCTTCTCAGCGTTCTTCATTCTTCCGTAATAGACGGCCACGCCGCCGTAGTGGAATTTCTTCATCGTTTCTCGAACAGCCGGCTTGCGTTCGCCTGAAATATAAACAAAGTCCAACAGCCTGCAGGCCTCGGGATCTTCTTTTTCAAGCATGCGCATTCCCAAGCGAACAGCATCTAATGCAGCGCTGAGCCTACGTCCCGTTGCAATCTGAGGTCTGTATGTCCTTTCGAAACGCTGCTCCTCGCTGACACTCATCAATTCCAAGCGAGATGACAGTTGCTCAAAGAAACGAGTTCCCTCTTCCCCCGCAGTTGTATCCTGGCGTATCTTCTCTTTGAAATCCTCTAGGAAAACCTCGTAATCGCTTACTAAATGGCGATACATCTTCAGAAGACTATGAACGTTCTTATAGTTCTCTTGCCTTTCGATTTGTATGCGTACTGCCTTGGCGTGATCAGGAATGTCTGTGTCCACAATAACACCAGCTCGTTCCAAATACTCACGGATCATGTTTTCAGCCTCGGATTTTTTTATTTCTTTGGCTGCATTACTTTGTGGGCCATCCTTCTGCATCTCTGCTCCCCCCTGTAATCACATAAGTTCTTATTTGCCATTTTACAATGAATAATTAAATGCTCTTTTATATTATTCGTACAATATATTTGCATTTTGAATTATACAGTTATGCTTTGAATATGTCAAGTATAAGGGTAGAACAAAACAGGAATGTTTGCTGTTCTTTGCATTTTTATTTCTGTACTATATTACAATCTGAATATTTGTGTATTTAATATATTGTGGATACTTTGTTTTATCTCTACACAGTCATATTTTTCTTTTGTAAATAAAAGGGAAGAGACCTTAGCAGCCTCTCCCCTTCCCTTCTATGAATTTTTTTCGCATCGCCATAAATGGTTCAGATGTAACATAGTCATCCAATCCTTTATAGGTTGAATCCCATTGCAATGTACTATGTTCATAACCAGCATCATCGAGCATAGACCTCAATCGATCTAGTTGCTTTGCAACCTCCTTATTGGTGGCTGCATCCATATCATAGGCGATGTATATCTTTCGCATGCCAATGCTTTTTAGCTCTCGCACTACCTGAGGAACATTCTTAAGAGCATTTACGCCCGGAACAGCAATTACATTTACTCCTGTAATTGCATTCACAATATATGCTTTCAATGGCCCTTCTATAAGAATCACATCAAACGGGTCAAAATGACCAACTTGGACATTTTGTTTTTTTGCCTCACCAACTTTGGCAATTCGATCTGTGTAATCCTCTCCTGCCCAGTTAATCCATGGCTGGCACGCTGTACCACCAGTATAGTTCTTGCTCGAAAGATACCCGTATTTCGGGATATGTCGATCATCGCTTGGGTGGTCATAGCGAACCTGAAAACCCTGGATCATTCCATATGCATTGCGCAGAGGAATAAGAAACCCATCATCTACTACTTTAGAAAGAGTCCATTTTCCGCTTTTTGCAATGCAAAATCCTGGAACGCCCTCCAATTTGTAGCCAGATGTAGACAATCGGTTCGCCATTCCGAGTGAATCAATGGTTCGGCGCAGAGATTTAAAACCTATACGGTCGATATCTTCATCGCTGAGTCCCCTGCCCCGCAGATCTGAGCGGTGCTTTTCACTCAAAGTCATAAAACTTAACATCTTATTATATGTCTCGTTTTTTACTCGAATGGGGGCATGAACATTGCTGTCATCCGACAAATCATTTTCTGCCTTATCAGAAATGATACTGGTAGGTGTAAAAGAACCAAGTTGGCCAGCTTTTACTCTTTCAACAACTTCTGAATAAGGCCAATGCGTATATGCCGCAATAAACTTATATACTCCGCCTCGGAAATCGCAGCGATTACATCCGAACACGTTCTTTGCGAAATCCAAATTAAGTGTTCTTCTTTTGGTCCGGTGCTGCGGAGAACACATCGGACACATAATGTCGGCGGTTTTGCGGTTTGTATCGACTAGAGGGCCATCATTTAGGTCAATGTGGATTCCTAAGCGTCGGACAGCTTCGCTTAAACTGATAATGCTTTCTGTGCCCACAACACAATATCCCCTTTCTAAAAATATATCCCAGAAAGCAAACGCTCTCTGGGATATATTATAACATATTTAACTAAATGTCCAAGTTGGTCATTTAGTTATTACTTGTCTTTCTCTGCCTTCAGAGCTTCCAGCTCTTCCTTGAACTGCTCCTGCAGATCATCGGCGTTGATAACACCCTTGCGCAGGCCGTCTTCGATTGTCATGATCGACTTCAGACCTGCTTCGTTCAGGAACGTGCGGCTCTCACCACGCGCCAGTTTTTTGACGATGTTCCGTGCGATGGACGGGCAGTCCAGAACCAGAACACCCAGTGGCTTCTTGCTGTACAGTGCCCAACGAGATACCATGCCGTTCTTTTCGTCGCCTGCCTTTAAATCAGCAGCGTACGACGGCTCCAGTTCACACAGAACCTGCGCAGCTTCCAGAACTGCTTCACGAGTCAGTTCATCAGAAGGGGCAGCGTCTTCCGAGGAATGTTCAACATGAGCCTCTTCAACGATTTCCGGCTTAGTTTCTTCAACCGGTTCGTCCGTTTCAACCGGAGTAGAAGATGTCTCAGCAGCTTCTACGGTGTCCGGAATAGGAGAGGATGCCTCTGCCGATACGTCTTCTGCTACGACCGATTCGGTCTCAGCCGGCGCACTAGTCGGCACGCTTTCCGGCTCAACCGGAGACATCTCAATCTGCCCCGGAAGCGGGTCCAGATGTTCTACAGATTCCTCCGACGGATCAACCGCAGTCTTTTTCTTGCGACCACGGCGCTTAATCGGAGCTTCCTGTGCTGGCTTAACCAAATCTGCAGTTTCGCCATCATCAGCTTCTTCAGAGGCAGCGGACGAAACCGGTGCAACAACAGGCTTCGCTCCGCCGGCTAAGTATGCCAGCATATCCTGCACAGCCTGAGTCTGAACCTCACGTACATCTTTCTCCGAAATAGCGGACAGCCGCTCTACCGAGGCTTCTTCACCATCCTGCATGAGCATGGCCATCTTTACCAGTACATACTGATCATTAAACTCCTCGATGGATGCGTTGATTCTCTTAATGTTCATTATATTACTCCTTTTTTTATAATATGCGGTGAATGTCCAACTTGGTTATTTGCGTGTTTTGCAACACCTCCAAATAAGAAATTTATATATAAAAATATGCCAAGAAGAATATAAATCTTCTTGGCATATGAAATCGTAAAAATAAACAGTGAAGGGGAAACCTTCGAAACAAACTTTCAGCACGGAGCTGATAGAGGGACTTTATGAGTATAGTATAAATGCAAACCGGAATTAAGTCAAGAGGGGAGCGATAAAATACGATGTGAAAATATAACTTTACAAACACACAAGCAAATGTTCAACTTGGTTGTTTGAGAAGGGGAGGGGATCAGAGAGCAATGTCCAAGTTGGTTGTCAAAGCAGGAGAGAGGAAGTATGGTTGAATAACCAAGTTGGTTATTTTTATGCTTTCTTAAGAATAATTCAATTTCACGAAGGCATAACATATATATCAGAAACGTAGGGCAGGGTAGGAATTCATATAAATAGTGAATATCCAAGTTGGTTATTTTACTTTTTAGCAGGTAAGGCAACCGCCCTCGACACTCTATGATATTTCCTATTTACAATTTTTCAACGAATTAGTGAATGATTTGTATTGACACTTATATGCAGCAGTGATATAATGAACTCACAAACAAGAGCAACAAACATCTATACAAGGGGTGAGTACCATTAAAATCATTACTATTGTAAGCTACAAGGGTGGAACCGGTAAAACAACCACCGCCAAGAATATGGCGACTATCCTTGCTCAAAAGTATGACGCGAAGGTACTGTGCATCGATCTTGATGCCAGTGGTAACCTTTCCTCCTACTTTGGCTGCAAAAAGGAAGAAGATCAGCTGTGTGGGCTGCATCGCTTGCTTTTGGACAGCAATGTTAGCGCATCTGATGTTATCCAACACACCAAATACGCCAACATTGACATTATCGACTCCAATGACACGGTTACAAAAGCCGATATTGCAATGAAATCGGATTATGTATCACCGCAGCAGTTCCACCTGCGCGACAAACTGCAGTCTATTCAGGATCAATATGACTACGTTATCATGGATTCTCCTCCGACTGAAAATCTGGTCGTAATCAATGCTATGGCTGCTTCAAGGGATCTGATTGCTCCGTGCAATGTGGAACAAGATTCTTATAATGGCGTTTTTAGAGTTGTAAAAGCAGTCTCTAATGTGCGCCAGTACAATCCTGCATTAACATTTCGTGGTATCTTGCTTACGCAAATCCAGCGAAATAGCACCGATAAGCAGGGTGTTGAAAAAGGTATTGCTGATCTTCCGAAATTCAACACCTATATCCGGCATTCCGTACAGGTCAAGAACGCGAACTTCAATCGTCTTACTTTAGCTGAACAGGATAAAAACTGCAAGCCGGTAAAGGATTATGAGAATTTTGTTGCCGAATACCTTGGATTGCCGGCTGTGCACCCAGAAGCGCCGTATGTAAAAAAGAAAATGTTCAACTTGGGCATTCGCTAACTAAAGGAATAGTAGAGGTGATATTGTGGCTAAGAAAGTAAATGTAATGGCAGCGTTGGAAGTAAACAACGCTTCACTTCTTAATAAGACATCGCAGTCTTTGGCTATTCAGACGGACCAGATTTACTGGCTTCCGCGTGAGAAAGTACATCCCCATCCCGCAGAGGAAAATATCTATGATACCTCGGAGTTTTGTATTCCGAATGAGACTTCTGCCGATGACTCTATGGGTTCCGATGTGGATGATGGCGAGCATAAAGATAGATATGCCGAACTGCGAGCACTTGCAGAGGATATTGCTCGTAGAGGTATTCAGACTCCGCTGAAGGTATACGCTCGTGATGATGGCGAATATGTACTCATTGGCGGTCATAGGCGCCGAGCAGCCAACGAGTTGGCTATTAAACTCTACCCTGAGTATCGTGAAAAAGGGAGCAAACTTCCTTGTATTATCAAACCGGCTTACGATCCCAATAAGCAATATGAAGCCATTGAGGATATGATCCTGGATAACCTCCAGAGAGAAAAGTCGGACTATGATAAGGTCCGTGAAACTGCAATGTATCATGAGTGCTTGAGTCAGCGTAAGCAGAGTGGCGAAGATATTAAAATCCGCCAAACAATCATCAAACACCTCGGTCGCAGTGATAGTGAGATTACCCGACACCTACTTATCATGAAAGACCTTATTCCGGGGCTTCTTGAATATTTCAAGCAGGACCTTATAGCTCAAACTGTAGCCTATGAGATTGCAAAGAAGGAAGTTCCGTTCCAGCGCTTCCTCCTCGACGATAGCACATGGGATAAACACACAAAATTATCTCTTCGAGATGTTCGTATCATTGAGGATAAGTATCAGGATGCTTTGCGAGAAGATGATACCGAAGATGCATCCGTCGAGCCGTTCAACGCCGCAAATGATGATGACTCTACGATTTCCGAGGCGTCCGACTGCGATGTTGAAGCAGCGGCTGGCGATGACATTACCGATATTCCTGAGCAGCCCCCGGTTTCCGTAAAGGAGCATCCTCGTAAAGTGCCAATTCGTGATATTGGTTCGGGCCTGACTATGATGAATACATCGCTTTCCCGCATCAATACGGTTCTGAGCGAAGATAATCTCTCGAACCTGAAAACACGGGAAAAAGATAAAATCTTGCGGAAAATTGAAAAGCAGACAGCCTCTCTCGCAGCCCTTTTAGATGAACTTGAGGAATTAGGGCTGGATAAGAAAGAGGTGATGAGAAAGCATGGCGTATAAGCAAGTCTATTTTTCCGCCCGCTTATCCGAACAGATGTTAAAAGGATTGGACAAGGTTTCCGCACAAATAGATAATTCTACGCGTGCGGAAGTTGCGTCATATTTAGTCCAAAAATATTTGCAGCATCCGGTTTTTTATGAAAGTCGTTCGATTTTAGCATTACGAATGCCCCTCATGCATCCTCTCGCTTTTCAGATAAGTGAGCATTCCTTAGATCGCTTAAAAGAGATAGCCCAACAACATAATTCAAGTGTGGCAGCTATCGTCCGAATCGCTATTTATGAAGGGTTGATGTCTCATGAAACGTCTTAAAGAGAAGGAAGAATTAAAAAGACTCTCTGTCAACGAACGTAATGACTTTGTAGCCGATGAACTTCAGCGGTTGATCAGTGAAATGACCGAACTCCGAGAAGAAAATCGTCTGTCGCAAAATCAAGTATCAGAAACGCTGGGATTACAGTCTCATGGAAATCTTACCTTGATTGAACAGGGCAAATCAATTCCACGACTGGATCGTTTTTTAAGAATTTTATCTGTTTACGGCTATACATTGGATATCGTATCATCCGATGATGCATGAAAAAAGAGGAATGTCCAACTTGGACATTCCTCTTTTTTGATTGACTTGTAACATGCCTTTAAGGGCAAGGAAATTGACATAATTATCTTTGTCAAATCGTGTCCAATGGGACACCACCAATTCTTAATCTTTTTCTTTCATGCGGAATTCACGGCCGAGCATGCTATTTCCACAGGAAACACAATCCCAAACGTCTTCCTCATCAGGATAATGCGTAGTTTCTATAAACTGCTGCAAGCAGCAGGAAAACACGCCGAATTGATCGAGTTTCCAATCCTGCGTTACATTTGCTGTCGCCGCGAATTGATTTCCTCCGCATTTCGGGCATCGGTAGATAATTCTATTCATAAGAACTCTCCTTTAAGCATTCTATGTTGGTATAATCGCTGAAAATTTTGTTCCGGAGTTTCGTGCGTTCAGTGCTGTCAAAAGCACTTTAGCCATTTAGCGCGTTAAAGTGCGTAATACCTCACCGAGGCGGGAACGCCTGCAGCTCACCTCCTCAGTTAAAATGGCAGTTTTTGCCGCTTCTGGTTGTCCTATCCAGTACAAGGTCTGTTTACAACGGCTAACAGCAGTATAAATCAGATTTTTCTTAAGCATGGCTTTGTGATCTTCCATAAGAACAATGATGCAGGTTTTGAACTCGCACCCTTGGCTCTTATGGATTGTAATTGCATATGCTAAATCGAAATTGCGAAGAGAACTCTTTTTGTAGTCATGGACTCTACCATCTCCAAAATCAACAGAAAAAGTATTATCTGTCAACTTTGTGATATATCCAGTATCACCATTCGCTACGTCATCCTTGTTTACCATGGACATCACCTTATCACCAAGGTAAAAGGTTTTATCTTTATACTGGATACAAGGAGTACCTTCTGCGATAAACTTTTTCTGGAGCAAGGGGTTAATCTGATTAACACCGGTCAATGTGCTGCGTCGGTATGGGCTAAGTAAACAGATTTCATCGGCCGTCAGTCCTTTTGCCAATTCAGCGTCATAGGCCTTGAGGACCATTTCAACTGCCTTTTCTTCGCTATCGACCTCCTGAAACATAAATGTATCAGAAAACTCCAAATCGGTATTACCTCGCTTAATTCTTGCACAGTTTACGGCAATCGTGCTGCCAGCCTTCTGACGGTAAACCGTCACCAACTCTGCTATCGGTACTACCTTACTTTCAATAAGTTCATACAGTACATTGCCGGCTCCTACAGACGGAAGCTGATTCGTATCTCCAACGACCACCACCTGTGCTCCTGTTTGAATTGCCTTAAAGAGTGCAAAGCAAACTTGAGCATCTAACATGGAGGCTTCATCAATTAAGATTAAGCCTGCTGTAATTGAAACATCAGACTTCAAAACCTCTGCTCCAGCAGATACATTTAGAGCCTTATGTACTGTACAAGCAGGGCGACCACACGATTCGGACATGCGTCGTGCAGCTTTGCCAGTCGGAGCCACCAGCAAAATATCTTTATCCGGATTGAACTTTTCAAATACCTCAATGATGAACTGTTCAATCGTGGTCTTGCCGGTACCAGGGCCGCCAATTAAAAGAGTTACTGCATTGGCGAGTGCGACTTTGACAGCATTTCTCTGCTCTGGAGCAATTCTTAGATGCTTCTTATTTTCCAGGGCATAGATAGTATCCTTGTACTCTCGCTGTTCCGGTTTGTACGACATCAAACGAGCAACATTCTCTGCGATACCATACTCCGCATCACATGTTGCCTTACGGTAGATATACTTACCTTGAGCACACATGCAGAACTTTTCTTTAATGCAGGCGTTAATAGCATCGATGACGCGATGATCTGTTCGCAGCAGACCTACTTGGCTTGCTACACACACGCACAATTCATCAACCGTACAATAGGTGTTGCCTGTTGCGCTGCCTTGATCAAAAGCACGTCCAGAAGCACTACCTTCGGACTGTCTCAACACATCCACTACAGCAGCCTGAATTCCTTTCGGTGACTGATGATCAATGCCATTCTCTTTGGCAATTTTCCGCATCATCTGGTAAGGCAAAAAACCTTCGATGCAAAACCGAAATGGGTTTTGCTGAACCTCCTGTAATGAAAAAGCAGCTAGCGATGCATTGCAGCACTCCTCCGCCGATACGCTTTTGGGCGCCTTTTGGCAGAGATACATAAATATCTCTTTCTTGTTGCGACGAATAGAAAACTCACGCAATACTTTTTCCGCAATGAAGCGGTTCTGGACCCACTGTAATATCTGCGATGGATCGCTATCCAACTTGGTCATTGGTTCCTCGGCCGGCAGCTTGTTTGCAATCTGCACAGCCGTCTCTTTATCGCAGCCATCTAGTGTTTCCAGAAAAGACATAACGCCAGAAATCGAATTTGGAATTTCCTCTCGACTATTATTGACATTAAGTACGAGGGAACCGTCCTTTTCGAATGTCCACTCATCGCCCTCTAAGGTAATGGTGGATTTTTTCGAATAGGGGAGTAAGGTGCCCTTTCCCTTAAATCTCAAGCTGGTCGCATTCTCCGGTAATCCTTCCGAAGAAAACGCTTCATATCCAACGACCATGAACCCGATTTCATCGGCAGGTTCTGCCGGATACAATTTACGCAAAGCACGACATTTTATTGTTATCATATCAATCTGAGCACAGACTTCGTAACGTGCGACTGGCAAATGTCCAAGTTGGTCATTCACTAAATAGTGAATATCCAAATCGAACAAAGGCCAGGTACACTACGGTGCTCTCCTCCTTTTCAGAAAATGATGACGCTCGTTGCCGATGGAATTAACCACGGAAACGAGCGTCTGATATATTTAGTCCATCCAATCCGGACTCTCTACCTTGGTAACACCAAAGTGAGCCGGAGTGGATTTATCAAATCCACTCCAATCGCACATGAGCAGTCGCGCGAGAAGTTCTGCATTCTGCACACGGCGAAGCGGAGATTTGACATCCATCTTGCTAAATGCGTTGTTGATGTGATTATAAACATCAATCGCAAAGCAGGTCAGATCTTTTTCATCCGGCGAGAAGAATGCCTCGAAATCATCCAGAGTATTCTGGAGAACCGAAGTTGTCACCGCGCTCTTGAAAAATGCGAGTGCATGGCTGCACGCATTATACGGGTGAAAGATCTTCACCTTACAGAGCCTCTCAAGCCCCATAAGACCTCTCTGATACAGCGCAGCAATCTGCGAAGGAAATTCTTCGAATTTACCCCATACAGATTCATCGCTGCCTCGATGATTTACACTTAAAGACGAGCCAAGGTAAATCGTTGTCCCATCTTTAAACTTCAGTGTAGGACTAAGGGCAATGGAGGTGAGCCCCGATTCACCCGTAATAAATCGGCAAATTGGCTGGGCTTCTTCAAGCACTTTTCGATCTCCACCAGCGCTTTCCCATGCATCCAGGTAAGCAGAAGAAATCGAGGCAGAACCTTCAAACTCGGAGTCTGCCATTGCCTTTCCAAGAGACCACTCGCAGCTTGTGAAAATATGGTTGATCTCTCCCTTGCGGAACTCCAGATCCTTAAACAAAGAGCCGAGGGTCATCATGGCATACTCACACTGAGTAAGCTGAGACCAGCTGGCATTATACTGTGAGAAATAGCCACCGATCTTACCGCCTCTGCGCATGACCATCAAATTTTTGGTCAAATACGGTGCGCTCATATTGAGATGTTCACACACCTGCAAGTAATGCCCTTTGGACAGCATCGTCGCCAAAATTTTGGCTCCGTCACGATGGTGCTGCTTAATGGCCTTAAAGATAAAAGGTCTTACAGCAAAAGAAGCACCATCGTACTGCATCGCAATCGGAAGCTCTCCACTGATAGAGTCCTTAAAGACATCCTCCGGGATTACATCTGCAAGGCCGTGAATCGGTGCAAAATGCACATCCGAAGCCTTGACTAAATCCCATGCGGTGTCCTTGCAGAAATCCGCCAGGGCACCATCAAAAGCGCCTTCATCTTCGAAGAAGAGTTCCAATTCATCTTTTACAAAATCGTACATAAAATTTTCCTCCTGTGTTTATTTTGTGGATAACAGTAATTCTTGTGTTTTATCAAACCTCTTTTCTATTATTAAGATGACCAACTTGGACATTCATCGATTCGTGAGTGTTCAAGTTGAAATATATAAAAAAGCACCACTGTACAGAAATACAATGGTGCTTGAATAACATAATGGGGGACATTCTCCATATGGAGAAAATAGGATACTTTACGATTTACAATTAAATCGTACAAAGAGACTTTTCTGTTAATAGAATAACATTTCTTGTCGACTTTGTCAACTCTGGACCTTGAAATAGGCGGGTCCAAACGATAACTCAACCAATTAGCAAATGACCAACTTGGTCATTTGCTTTTCTTTGGGAAATCCAATGAATATTTGGCCTTTCCGTCGGTATCAAATGCAACACAAAGGACCGCATCATACTTTTTCTGCGTTTTTTGAGACACGCAGCCTTTAAGCGGCGTCTGATGCTTTGTCAGCAGGTTCTTTACCATCGCGGTAGTAAAGCCCTTTTTGCCCAGCGACTGTAAAAACTTATTCTCTTTCCAAATGGAGAATGAGCATTCCTGCGTAGTACAGAAAAACCCCCTGTTCTTCTCTATTACGCGTCCACCACAAAGAGGACACTTTCCGATTGCATCCACTTCATCATCAGAAGCAAACTTGTATTGGGGAAAATCGCCACTGAAATCTACAAGCACTTCCGCGTCATATGTTTTGCCGCTTTTAGATGTAATATTCTTTACTTTGAGATGTTTGCTCTTCAGCATAATGGATATTGCAGCCGGAGCAACTGGCTTTCTCAAAACATTGGCAAAGAATTTGTCCTCTTTGCTGATATAGAATTTGCAGTCCTGCATCATGCACTTGTATCCTTTAGCCGTTTCGTAAACATCGCCGCCACACTTGGGGCACTTGCCAAGAGGCGTGCCACCAACGACACCTGTCGAATATCGGTCCGCATTCTCCATGCGTCCTGCCTTTGAGTCGATGATAGCCTGTACTGTACGCAGAACATCTCTTGCCATTTCTTCCGGGGTCATTTCCCCTTCTTTTATCTTCTGCTGCTCGTACCACCATTTTGCAGATACATCAACTTTACGGACAGAATCCGGCAGGACATCGTAAAACTCTCGTCCCAACTCTGTTGAAATCAAGTTCGTACGCTTACCCTTTTTTTCTTCATATAGATATCCAGCTTTGATAAGCTCCCCTATGATTGCATGCCTGGTAGCCGGAGTGCCTATCGAACCCGACTCGCCTTTTTTACCTTGGTCTTTTTGCAGAAGAAGCTTCTTTACAGTCGGATGCTGTACATACTTCGCAATACTGCTCATATCAGACAGCAGCGAAGCCTGTGTATATCTTGCAGGAGGTTTTGTCTCCTGTTCGGATATGGAAGCATTTTTTACTGAACCATTATAATTGCCAACCGGAATGGTACTAAGAGCAGATGCTACTGCTTGCTGATTTTCCTCTTCATCGGATTCTTCATCTTGGGCATCTAACAATACTCGATAACCCTGATCTAATACCTTTGAAGAAGTGCTTTGTAAGCTACCTCCATCCGCCGCAGGTGTTGCCAGCTTTGTTACTTCCGATTTTAACGGCGGCATAAACTGTATGAGATAGAACTTTGCAATCGCCTCATAAACCTTCCTCTCGTTGCTTGTAAATGTCGAAAGGTCCTGTTTTTTATTTGTTGGGATAATAGCTGTGTGCGCTGAAATGTTGGCGTCATTAAAACACTTGCTTTTTATCGTTGTATCGAACTGTGTCGAGTCAATTTGCAGATTGGCGCAAATCGTCGGCAGGGTAGAGGGGGCCTCATCAAAGGTAGCTTCGCCAAGGTATTGACAATCAGACCTATTATATGTAATGGCTATGTGTTTTTCACGAAGGTTTTGAGTAATCTTAGCAACCTCTGTAGGTTGGAGATCCCATTTGCGAGCGCAGTATTCGTATAATTTTGTCTGATTGAAGGGAAGGGGAGGGGCAGACTTTTTGATCTCGCGCGTAATTGCAATATCAGGTAAAGAAGCGCCCTCTATTTTTGACTTTAACCCTTGCACATATTCCTTATCAAGAAACTTGCCATTTGTCAAATGCGGATTATCCGCACAGGGGACATAGCGACAAGGAACGTCGACCGGTTTGCCCACAGCCACTGCAACGGATGCGTTGATCGTATAATACAGCATCTTCTTGTGGTTTTCGATCAGGCGATCGCGCTGTACAACCAGTCCCAATGTCGGCATTTTTACTCGACCAGTAGGCAACGTCTTCTTGCCACCGTTTATCAGACTGTAATAGCGTGTTAGATTATAGCCGAATATCTTGTCACACAGCTGCCGGCCAAATGCAGAAACACCATCTCTACTGCGCAGTTCATTCGGGACCATGCTCTTCAATGCCTTGCGCATAGCTACTTCTGATGTATCGTTCGTATTCAAGCGCAGGACTTTACCATTGTAATTATGGAATGCCAGCAGCTCATCAACAAGCAGCTGTCCCTCTTCATCAATATCGCCTGCATTAACGACGGTATCTGCATGCTGGAGCAGGGCACCTATTTGCTTCACACGGTCTGCTTTATCCGGTTGCGCTTTATGCTTCCAATCTGGAAAATAAAAAGGGATCGTTTCCATTTTCCATTCTTTCAAATTGGGGTCATAATCCTCCGGATCCCACAATGTCAGCAAATGTCCATAGCACCATACAATGGTTGCTGGCTCACCCTCAAAAGAAGTTGTTATTATTCCCTTATGGGTATCATACTCTTTCTTTCCGGGGATGGCTGCTGCAATTGATTTGCCCAAATCCGGTTTCTCTGCAATAAACAAAATCAACAGAATCATCCTCATTTCTTTTCTTATATTATACCACAACGCCTTTATTGCTGCAAATATATGCAAAAAACACCGGCCACAGAAATAATTCTGCGGCCGGTGTCCGTTAAATAATAGCATCAGGATTAAAGAGTTCAAACTTCAAAGTCTGATTGTCTCCATCCACTGTGATCTGCTGATAAATATCACATCGATTCATCAGCTCCTTAGCAAGATACTCTGCTTCCGTGATAGTCTGAATGCCTTCAGGCCACTTGAAAACGAAAGAACTCTCTCCGTTCTCAAGAGCAGAATTAGCCAGCTCTTCGAGTTCCCGAGAGATAAAGAGTGCAATATTTTCTGCACTCATCTTTGCGGTCTCCGTCGAGATCGGAGGAACATCGTCAACTGCGAGAATGTTCTCATCGTTGATAGGATCAATGTCTCCTCTTACCTCTTCTCGTTCAGGAGCAGTAAGTACCGATGTTTTGCCATCTCTTTCTATTGCACCTTCAATCTTCTCAGGCGCAATGCTCGGAGCAGCGGATTTTTTCTCTTCGGTAGTAGCAGCAGCCGGCGCCGGTGCAGCATCCGGAGTAACCACCTTGGTCTCTGTCGGAGCTGCCGCAGCGGCTTTAACCATTGCTTCCGCAACCGGCTCTGCCTTTTCGGCCTTCTTGGCAGAACGTACAAGGCGTACCTTGACATTCTCACCAATCATGCTGCTTACGCTGCCGTCCTTGCGGTAATGTACCTTTACCAGCGCATTATCCAAGCCACGAACTTCGCTCGTAACAGATAGCAGGTCTTCTCCTGTCCAAGACCATACGGCATCTGGCAGGACTTCCTTAAAGAAGCTCGTAATCGGGGCGTTCTGCTCCTTCATACGCTTTTCCTTCGGATAAAGATACGGCTTGTTCACGAAGCGAACCTGCGAGCCATCAATCATCGCCATTACCGCATAAACTCGCTGATTACTATCCATCTGGATCGTACCATGCCAGCGATTTTTATCATCCATTACGATGATATCGTTAATAGCTACAGCATCGGGCCAGCACCAGTTATAGCCGGTACCATGCATTACTGCATCGATGTCCGGGATGAGGCACATGCGATCGCACGCAACATCCACATCGGGGACGACCTTCTTTACGGGTTCCTGCTCTGCCTTTTTCAGGTGCTTAGAAACTACAAACCAAGTGCCGCCGAGCCAGCCCAAATAGCACATTGCCGAAACAATGGCATGCGCCGAAAAGAGTAAGCTAACGAGGCAGTTAAAAAGGATGGTTACTGCGCACCATTTTGCAGCTTTAACTGCGGTTTCATGTGTCATAATTGACATTTTCATTTCTCCTTTTTTATTTGTGGAGGGAGCTTTGCTCCCTCCTGTTTGTGTAAACTTACCGAATGTAACGCTTAACGAGTGCAAGCATCTGTTCCGGGAGAGTTTCAAGCGATGTGATATCCAAGAAACCCGTTCCGAAAATTCGATGAATATTCTCCTTATCACTACCGATTGCGGCAGTGAATATTTTTGCTCCCCTGCGAGAGAGGCCGTTTGCGATGTTCGCCATATCTGCCTCCGCCGCACGACCATGATATCTGGTTGCGCACGGTGCACCATCACTGATGATAAACAAAATCTTTGTCTTCTCCGGTCGCTTCAGGAGATGCTCACCAGCGAAAAGAATGGCAGCACCATCTCGGTTATCCTGCTTTGCTTGGATGTTCAGCAGTCTGTACTTATCCAACTTATCCGGGGTATCAAAATCCGCATAAATCGATAACTCCAGATCACCAACGCCAAACTTGGAAGTATGACCGATTACAGAACATGCCAACTCGCACTTCTCGCAGAAGCTATACAGCGCAATCGCAGCTGCACGGGCCATCTCGATTCGTTTTCCACCCATGCTGGCAGATTCATCAATCAGGATGGATACCGCGATTTTGTTGTCTGGCAATGGGGTTGTAGCATGTTTGAACACGCGATAATCATTATAGACAAGTCGCGTAGCATCAAACTTACTACCAGAGAAAAAACCTGTCATATCCATGGCATTGTCGCCATCATTCTTACGAAGGTATGGCTTGACCCGCCTTGCCATGATTTCAGCGATTTTTTCGATAGACCCCATTGTTTCGTTGTACGTACTGATTGCTCGTTCAGAGACATTTTTTACACGCGATACGCTAGTAGATAAGCCTCGGTGAGCCGCGCCGTAATCCAATTCAGAAGATTCTTTGCTCAATTCTTTAGTTAACTCATCATTAACTTCAGAGACAGCTTTCTCTTCTTTCATATCTCGCTCAATACGAGACATAACAGAAGAAATTTCTTCATCACTGAAAGACTCTTCGACCTCAGAAAATGTCGAAGCACCTTCGTCAGCAGGGAGTTCTACCTCGCCCTCTTCAGTAGATGTATCATCTGGTTTATCTGAGTGTTTACCAGCGGTAGAATCTCCCGGATCCGCGTCTTCTGAAGATCCATCATCCGTACCATCGGCATCGGACTCGTCTTTATCTTTATCAGAAGAGGAGCTATCACCGAAGAGGTCCTCACTTAACTCGGATCTGGACTTGCGCGAACCAGAAGAACCAGTATCTTCATCTTTCGATACTGCTACCGGGCGAGGAGACGTTCCTTCGCCGGAAGTATCCTTACTGCTGGAACGCATATCACCGGATGCCTCGCTATCCATCGACGAATCATCATCAACCGGCATCGAAAGGAGCTTTTCCTTAACGATAGGCCAAAGGGTCAGGAAAGTAAGATGAACACCCAGCAAACGACGTTTGGTGCTGGAGGCATAAAGGATCTGATCGACGTATCGACGAGCTTTATTGATCCACTGGACAGGCTCGCTATCCCTTTCTTCTGGGTTTTTAGTGTCGCATTTCAGTGTACCGAATTTGCCGTAGCCCAGAAGAAGTGCTGTTACAGCGTCATACATGAGGAATTTACCAGATGCAAGGCCATCCAGAATATTCTTGAGCGGCATCATCGTATCGCGCTGGTACGCTCGCACCGTATTTAACCCATCAATCAGGATACCCGACATTACCCGATAGAGGCATTCTTCAATATAACAATCCTCGAGGATGTTATAAATATCATGCCACAGCTTGGTGACATTGCCGAGGCGATCGGGATTATCAGAGATATACTCTTTCACTTCCTCAACAGCAATCGTGCAATCATCATCAAGTTCTTCAGGGAGAATCGGGAACCACTTGTTTTCGCAAATGGCGCTGATCGCGGCATGAGACCCGGCCGTGTCCGTGAAACGGTAATGACCGAACTCATGAGTTAAAACGCCAATCAGCATTCGCGTTTTCAGCGGCCGGGTTTCCAGATGAGTAATGATCGGATGCAATGGGTTGAGGTAAATCACTCTACCATCCGTGCAACCCAATGCCTGAGGCTCATCTTCTGGTGCCTGCATATTGACTTTCGGCACCCGGCGGCGAATTGCTTTACAAGGAATGCTTAACAGCGTTTCCATGTATGAACCAAATGCCTTCGATGTCAGAATATCTTCGTCCTTGATGGACATATCCCTCATTTTTTTTGCTACTAATGCAGCAGAATTCATACTTCTTCACCTCCTGATACAATCACAGATGAATTTCGAGCAGATATGTTGCGATTACGTTCTCCCAAATAGTGTTTTCTGAATCATTACAATTCAGTGCACTCTGATACCGAGCCACCAACGTATCGAGAATATAGTTCGTGGACTCTGGGTCAACGGCGTTTTCGATAGAAAAGCCATATGCCTGAAGGAATGCCTGGCGGTCCTCTTCAGATACATCTTCAACCCATTCCGGCATATCATCGAAGGTAGCCAGCAGTTGCCGTTCTGCATCCTGCAGCCAACCCAGATGTTGAAACTCTTCGAACGCACGCTTCAATTCTTCTGAATCTAATTCGAAAGAGTATTCCACTGAATCAATTTTTCGCGTGATTTTCATTATTATTCAACAACCTTTCCAAATATAAAGTGACAACGCGGATTAAATCCGCGTTGTCTTACCCATTTTGACCTTGCTTGCAAAGCGGCAGTTCGCACGATAGCAAGCACGCAGTGTTTCTACGTCATCGTCGTCGGTCGTCATCTTGTAAACGACACGACGCATAAACGCATCCTCACTGAAATCATCTCTGGCCAGATCCGTCATCCATCCAAGCAGGCTACGCATACCGTAGCTGCCACGAATACACTTGGACTTAGCCTCTTCTTCGATAGCCTTCATCGTCTTAGCCGCAGCCAGTGCCACGGTTTTACTCTTCAGACCAGTACGAGCCATGGCACGAGCAGCCATTTCCTCTGCGGACGGAGTATCCATCTTGATACCCATAACACAGCGGTCACGAAGAGACTCGTTGAGCTCTACGTTACCGGCATAACCACGGTTAGTCGTAATGACAACAATAGTATCCGGATGACGGTAGATGCGCGAGCCATTCGGCAGCTCGATCGAGCCATTCGGCTCCAGAAGACTGTTCAGCTCAGTAAGTACGCCAGGACGCAGGACAGAAGCTGCCTCCTGAATTTCGACCAGCCAGCCATTCTGAAATGCTTTCAGCAATTCGGAAATGATGAACTGGTAGGATACAGATCCCTTCTCTGCCTCATCAGACAGAATGCCCATCAGTCGGAACATTTTATCTTGAAACGCCGCATGCAGAGCAAGTGTAACTTCCTCTACACCCGGTGCAGGAGTAGTATTGCCCAGATCGTGCCATACACCATCAGGATCGAATGCGATCTCCTCTTCGGATGGAATACCGTATTCGTCCCGAATAAGCGATCTTACACCCTCGTTTGCAAGAGCCTTTCTCATGGACAAAATCAGGTCCCGACTCTTCGGAGCCGAACCCTTGAATTCATCTTTCTCCATGATCTCCTTTACCTTTTTCAGAACCTTTCTATCAGTTTCCGAAATGTCCCAGTCATCCATATCACGGAAGACCGGATAGAAGGCGCCAATCAGGTTGGCGCTTTCAAAGGTAGGCGACATTGTCATCTTCGTACGCGGAATGCCGAAAACATATGCCCAGAAGATTGAGCCGGTGGTTTTGCCGCTGCCAGCATCACCTTCGAGGATAAAGTTCGGTGCAAGACCAACGCTTTTACCCCAATCCTGATGGATGCTGCGAGCAGCGTTCACCAGGACCTCAGGTGGGACGTAATTCTTGTCCATCTGCGGCACGAGTTTCTTTTCTTCTTCGGACAGCTTATGGATTGGAAGAAGAAGTTCCTCATGAAGTTCCTGCATCATTTTTACATAATCCTCAGGGCTCTTCGAATCCTCATCCAGATCGTACTCTTCTCGAGCTGCCGATTCTCCCCAAATGATAGAAGGCGCTGCTTTCTCCGCGCCGACCAGTACAAAGGGTGTAGCCTCTTTGGCAAAGCCCATTACATCGTCTACACTCAATCGAGCGAGCAGACCATCAGAACCAACACCCTTAATATTGTTGTCTTTGATGTCTCTGTAAATGATGCCATCCCATTCAGCGAAAATGGACAGTTCATCAGCAGAGGTGACCGCTTCCACGTCAATCTTGAACATGTCGTTCAAATGCTTGATCGCACCCGAAAGGTCTTTACCTTCTGCGCCCATTCGCTGCATGAGAAAACCCAGCAGGATCGTGGCGCAGAAAGGAGCACCGCTTCCGGCCTCCAAAGACGCATACTGAATTGGAGTAGTCGAAACGATTTCTGTTCCATCCACATCGATAGTGCATGCGCTCAGCGACATCTCTTGCCAGTCAAACTGGATGACACGGCGCTTCTCGGATGTTTTAGAATAAATCTCCGCATACACCGTATGAGTTGCTTCGTTCACTGCGAACGTTCCTCGCTCAAGGAAAATTTCCTTTAAGCGTGCCACGCTGGCGCCGACCTGCTGATGCACGCCGCTGCCAGTAGAAAGAGCCAGGACTCTACTGTCCGAAAAGATTGCAGGGGACAGGCCAGCCCATTCCATAGGATACACTGCTTTCTTAGTCGTGTATCCCATGACCCACGTTGTGAATCTGCTATAATAACCAGCCATAATTTTTATTTCTCCTTTTCTGTCCATGCTGCCTTAAAAAAATCGTCAGCATAGCATATATCAAACTGTTTTTTTTCTGCTGTGGTTTTACCTGCCACAGCCTTAAGAATCTGAAACTCGGATGAGTTAAAGATTCGGATAGCTAAACCATCCCTAAAATAAAGGGCCACATTGTTCATAACAACAACATCGCCCTTTTCCGGTTGGCATAGTTTCCACCATGCCACTGGTTCATCGCCTACGATCAGACATTTTATTGTCTGATCTATTAACTCGCCCATACCTATGTCGTTTTTCAAAGTAACTGAAAACGCGATATAGGGCACGGATTTTTCGGATATGCCTACTCGCCCTTCATTAAAGACACTATCAGCAATGTTACCGATTAGATTTGCCTTTAGATGTTGGACGACCGGCAGTCCTCCTACATGTGCCAAAAAAGAAACCTCCTTTCACATTATAAATAAATATATAAAAACACCGTCTCCATGTGAGTACATGAAAACGGTGTTATTGGTAATAGGAACAGCGCTATATAGAATAGCGATTAGAGACAAATACTGCTCGTCGGCAGATATAAAGAGACACTTTACAATAATAGTATACTGGTGATTTGTTTGAAAGTCAACGATGAATTTTAGGCATAAATATCAAAAAACGCCAACTGGAATATCCCAACTTCTTTTGTCCTCATTCACCTCCTCGGGTGATCATGCTCCGGAAACGCATAAGATAAGAAAAAGGGAAGTAAAACCAAATATGGATTGAAAAAGATCGCAAGGCAATCCAAATTTCTAATCCCTGTCGTCGGCGGAAGAAGTGCAAGTATCCCACATATCGCTACTCCTACCGAAAATGCGGCAACAATATATGTGACACTCCACAGAAAAACCATTCGCTGCAATACTTCCGTCGTAAAATAATTCATTATCAAGAAACAAATAATAATTCCCGTTACAATTATTGCATCTAAATCTTCATTTGGGAGTGCATTCCATATAATGAGTATTAACCCACTGGAACCCGCAATCAGGATAAGAGCTGTTCTTACGAAATTTTTTGTCATATTCCACTTACTAATCGTTGGAAGATATTTTATTCTTTTTAATAACGGAGTGACATTAACATAAGAAACAACTAAATACAAAATGATAGCTAACATTTGAAATTCCTCCTTTGACCAATACTGCAAATACCCAATGTACAAATAAGGTATAATAAAAAAGAGCCTACAGAATTTATCTGTAGGCTCTTTTTACAGCAAACAGTTATTTTAATTCTGCCTCTTTCTTAGCGGCGGCCAACTGTTCATCCGAAAAGTCAGGGACGTTTTCCTTGATGACGTCTTTGATTGTCTCCGGATTAACACCCTTTTTGAAGAGGGAAACCGCAATTTGATATGCTTTGTGTGCTTCTATATTATTTACAACATTGCACATACGAACATCCTCCTTCGTTCCATTCAGTTTTACATTGTTATAAGCGTCCTCAAATCGATGATCTCCTGCAAGAACGCTCATCAACTTGAACAGCTCATCAGGATAATCGATTGGCCCGTCTACCAAATCATAAGGATTTTCTTGACTAGCTGACTTAATCGCCCAATCGACTAAATAGCGGAAATCACTTCTGCACAGGTTTACAGTCTCCGGCGGTAACTGCGTCATCTCGATTATATTGGCACTATAATCATGGATATAAGGCTTCATTCGAGAATCAATTTTGACATCAAAGCTATCAAAAAGAGTTCTCCCTTTTGTCCAAGGTTTTGTTCCAAAATACAAGACGAGAGTAATCGCAGGATATGTTGGCAGTGATTTCTCAGTCTTACGGTTGTGTTGGTTCACTTGCTGTTTGTAAGTAGCGCCATCATAAGCAATACACCTTAATGCAATATCCGGATCTGGTGCTGTCTGATTTTCCACTCCACATAGAGCTAAAATCATAGGTCCTCCTGGGCTTTTCCATACTTTGGCGACATCTCTTTCTTGTTCGTGAATACCGCCATCCACCTTTATTTGGCTTCTTGCGGTTGCATCCGACAAATCGTCCGGATGAAGAACTTGGTCCCCATGGAATACCAGCACATTGAAGATATCAGCAAAAATCGCGTTGATTGCTTCAAAATGCTTTTCTGTAATGTCTTTATCGTGACTCACATATAATACCTCTTTCCTTGTTAGATTATATATATTAAAACAGGGAAAGCAGTCGTGCCATCCCTGATGTTTTAAGAGGGATGGCCTCTCTATACTTGGTCCAATAAGAGCTCTTTATCTATATTATAAAGATTTAGGAAGCCGATTGCAAGTAATCACAAGAGATAAACAGTGCCCATGGAGTCTTTCCATAGGCACTGTTTATTGGCTCACAATGAATTGACATACTTGCGTATAATCTCAGTATAGAATCCGCTGAAGCAATTCAGCGACTCCCAACCAAGAAAAACGGGGTTTATGATTGCAGCTAACTGGATTGCGGTCAGAGTGTCCTGCATAAATGACTTAAACACAATTTTTTGTTTATCGCCCTTCACAAAACGCTGCGTGAACATTCCTGCGGTGCAAACACTTACAGCCACCAAAATCTTAAAATCACAATACTTTCCCAAAGTAAAGTAGAGCAAGAAGATAGAAATGACATACCCCAAAACCATATGGGAGAAGGTTTCGCATATCATACGCATAAAATTTTGCGCACTGCATTTAGGAACAGTTTCTACTGACGTTGCTTTCTGGATGGCGTCTTTTACCTTGTCCTTACCAAAGATGGCATTAACAATCGTTGTAATGAACATTTTTCATACTCCTCTCAAAAATACAAAAAAGCTCCTATCCCCGATGAGATAGAAGCAACAAAAAGATTAGCGAACAGTTCCCTCGAAAGGGATCAGGAAACGGATGCAGAATTTCTGCACAATAGAGAGACAAACTTATATTATATAGTATATACTGGATTAACATATTGTCAAGAATTTTGTTGAGTTATTTGTAAAAGTAAATTCCTGTTGGGGGATTTAACCTTACAAACCCATTCGTGATTCACCTATGGAAGTTAATCTTACAAACTTTTCTTAGTAGTATATTCGCATATGATAACATCATTAACAAAATACAGTCTGCATAAGCAGAAAAAGATACATGCCACGGTAGTCGGCGTGGAGAGACTTTATATAATTATAATAGCACATACTTCAAAAGTAATCAAAAATTATTGATTCAGTCTTCTGACAAAAGGTAAACAACCAACTTGGATATTAACGGATTAGTGAATATCCAAGTTGGTTGTTCCTTATTTCTCTTTCTTCGGGAAAATAAACTTCAGTTTGTAGTCTTCTCCCAACGAAAGAGCTGCAACGAATTCTTTGCCTTTGGAATTAGTTAAATGGAAAGGCTTTGTTGTCTTCATCGAGAGAAGCTGCGCTTCTTCGTGGTCCGTCAGTTTATGGCCGCAGACATTTGTGTTAAGCGTAAACGCGCAAGATGCGTTCTTGCATTTAAGGCCCCATGCATATTCGTTCAGTTCACCACGGCATTTCGGGCACGGAAATGGCGATACAAAGGAACGTGCCAGTTTCCCATCAGCGTAAACAATTCGTGCAGCATATTCTTTCCCTCGTGCTGACACAAAACCGTCGATCAAGCGGGTGCGTTTATAAGTCAAGAGATATGCGATATCTATCTTCTCCATCGGATGATTAAATACTATAGCAGGAATGGTGAAATCACAGCTCATGCAGTGCCAATCACCCTCTGGCCCCAGGTCGCCATAACTCTGGCATTTAGGACAAACACATTCCTGTAAGCAAATACCTCCGCACTCTTTCAGTTCTTCCGCTGCTTGCTGCACTTCCACGCAAAGGTCACGGACAAAAGCATCTGTATCCGACTCGAAAGAGTCTACATCAGCTGTACCCTGCGCAACCAAAGACAGCCGGTTAACCCAGTTGACCAATCCGGAAGTATCGCACAACTGCGAGGCCAATAAGTATCTTAACCCCTTTGTGCTGCGCTTCGTGAGTTTCAAGACATTATCATCAGGGTCTACTGTTACCTGTCCCCACGCGATGAGATTATCAATAGCATTCGCAAAGATAAGTGGATCAGGCAAAAAAGCATTCGAGGCCAACTCGTACAGATCCGTTAGCAAGTCATATTTCGAACAACCTCCTGCCGACTCCTGTACAGTAGCAGAGGCCATCTGCAACGGACTCATCTCGGTCATATCGGCATTAACTGGCTCATCTGATGCAGCAACCAACTTGGATGTTTGCGCCATAATCGAGAAACAATGACCATCCGCTGTCAACTCATACATATTATGTACTCTCAGACGCTTTTCCATGATCGCTGCAATATTGCTCTCACAAATCAGATCGTAGATCTTCTTTTCGTCAACTGTCATATCTAGACCGATGGTTTTGCTCGTGACCAGAATGCCCATGTGATTATACGGATTATTATAGGCATCCCAGTCGCTGAATTTATCGAGTTCTCGCGGCTTGAACTGATTTGCAAAGCTTGGGTTGTTGTTAATTGCAACACTCGCCGCTGTAAATTCCACTTTCATACACCACGGCATAGCAGAGCTCTCGGTTGGCCATGTAATATAAGACTTGTTATATAACTCATACGCCAGATTTACTACGTACTCTGGTTTCAGGCCATATCGCTTTTCGGCTTCTACCTGCAAGGAGAAAATATTGTACAGTGGAATCTTCTCAAAGGTCTCTGTATGATTTGTTCGCTCTATATGATGCTCAGACAAAGACTGCAAAACCTGCATGGCCTGCTGCGCGGGAAATGTCGAGGAATGATTATATTGAACGACCGTGCCATACTCTCCATTGGACAGTTCAATTTTTATCTTCGGCGCTTCGTCTGCCTTCGACTCATAGCGCAGGCACGACAAAATCATACCTTCTATATATCCCGAAGGAAACATAGCATGGCTAATGGTATGCTGATACATAGCATTTGTTATATTACAGCCAATCAGCCATGAGAACCGTTCCCACGATACGCTGGCAGACAGATACGCATTACATGTTGCACCGTCTTCCGGCGAATTAAACGACTCGAATACACACGACTCTACCATCGAGCGAGGCCGTACGCGTGAAATATGAATACTACTGTCAGTAACGAAGATATCACAGAACTGAGCAAATGCCAGTTCGCCGCGAAGATTATCTTCTGCTGCATTGATAATACCAGCAGCATCGTTCACGATCTGCTGATACAAAGCCTGTCTCGCTTCAAAGTTCGGTTCGACAATTTTGCGCTGCAACTCCTGAGGAATAAACGGCAGCGGTCGTTTATCAAGGTTCGTATACTCTTCATCATAATCAACCATCTTATACGGTTCAGAGATTGCACCATCCGAATAGACAAAGAGATACTGCTGCCCGCAAAAGAATGCCGTAATATAGCCGTCTGCAATGAGTTCAGACTCTAATTTATCGTGATATTCCGCATAGTTTTGCGGCCTCACCTTAATATTGTTGGTTAGGACTACGCCATCCAGACGAGTAGCTAAAAGCATTGCTCTTTCTCTGCTGTTAGTGTAGACAACAATCACGGTAGATATACCCTCCTCCTGAAAATAAAATAAAGGGATCCGCCAATACAAAAGGCGAATCCCTCTAAATACGGAATTACATAATAATAGACTGAAGCTGGATGAGGATCACCGCAAAAATGATGATGCCGGCAAATCCAACAATCATGGGGATCCACTGAATTCTGCGCTCACCGTCGAACTCTTCCAACTCATCCATGGTGTCACGGTCCGTATAATAGCCGTCTGTGTTAGCACGAGACTGGAACTGTTTACGACGCTTTTGCTCTCGCATCTCAGCGCTTTCTTTGTCCTTTTTCTTCTTATTCTTTTCCCTCTTCTTTTTCTTACGAGGTGCAGACTCTTCTTCAGTTTCCGTAGTTGCCTCCTCGGTGGCAGGCTGGATTTTCTCATCATCCTGAGGCTTATTCTTAGATAAGTATGCGAGCGGGTTCAAACGCTCATTCGCCCGGGACTGAGTCTGCTGTTCCTGCATGGTGGATGACTGCTGTTCCTGCTGGAACTGCGACTGCTGAGGGGACATCTGCTGCTCATAGAAATAGCCTTGCGGATTCGGCGCCTGTCCCACAGGCGGCTGTTGCTGCCAGGGCCCTTGTCCCATAGCATTAGGCTGACCGGCAAACTGCTGTGCGTTCGGCATACCCTGATTTGGGTTTGACGGTATAGGCTGCTGAACCGGCGTCTGCTGGGGCGGAAATCCTGGCTGTGCATATTGCTGCTGCGATCCTGCCGGAGGGGTAGAAGGCTGCTGTGTATACTGCGGCGGCACCTGCTCTCTCTCAGGCGGAACTTGCTGCGGCGGCATATATGTCTGCTGAGGTCGCTGCATAGGCTCAGGCTGAGCCGTTGGCTGCTGATTAAACTGCGGCTGTTGCGGTGCCGTTGGCTGAGGCGGAACAAATTGCGACTGATTTTGAGCAGGGGAGGGGGGAGTAGGAGTATTTCTCACAGGTGACTGCTGATTAAAAAACTGATCCGGATCTACGAATTCAGTAGTACCATCTGCTGCCGGTTTCGAGTTCTCTTCCTTCTTGCCCATGCGACCAAAAATGCGCTTATGCGATCTCGGAGACACGGGTTTCGGTGCTGTCGGTTGTTCCTGCGGGGCAGGGGAAGACGGCGTAACTGTCTCCGGAGTAGGATGGGGAACAGGGGGCTGTTGCTGAGTATGCGCCTCACGCGTTGGTTGCGAGGCAGGAGACTGCGGCTGTGCATGAACAGTCGATGCAGATTGCGGAGTAGGCGGCTGCTGTTGAGCAGGAGCTGCCGGCGTAGGCTGATGGGGCGTTACAGGAGCAGCTTGAGGCGCCGACGACTGTTGCCGAGGAGCTGCCGTATGCACAGGTTGCGGAACTGTTTTAGCCACAAAAGAATGGCCACAATTAGAGCAGAATTTAATTCCCGGCTGTACCGGTAGTCCACATGACGGACATACATTCTGCTGCGGGAACTTATAGCCGCATTCATTGCAGAATTTAGCATTATCTTGATTTTCCGTGCCGCATTGAGGGCATTTTGTAGACATAATTTTCACATCCTATCAATATATTCGAAAAGATGACTATAGTAGTTTTCTGTTATCCGTAGTGAGCCATCACATAGTTTGCAAATTCAAAGAAACATGCGATTGCAATGACCTGCACAATAACCAACACCATTTTTATCAAGAAGCGCTGCCAGAGAGGACGCTTATTCCGCCTTTTCTGCAGAGCATGCTCAATTACATCGGTTTCAGTCTCGTTTTCGGATGAGGTCTGAGTTTTCTCAGTCGACTCATTTTCATCCACTGCCGGTTCCGGTTCGTCCTTGGGCTTGTTCTGCATACGATTTCGGTTTTTCTGGTATCTATCCAGCATAAGTAACCTCTATTTCAAATGTTTTCTGGTATATTCTTCTCGCTGATTACGAATGAAGGGCAATCTCCTTGAAAGTTCTATTTGAATATAGCTATCCAGATATGCTTTTCCAATCAAGCATAATTCTTTCAGTTCATCGTCCGGCATATTAACGAAGCATGAGAACGTTGGTTTTTCTCCAGTTTTCGGGGAGAAACCACCGTTCTTTGTATTGACGCCTGCACCCTCTGTTCCAACGAACGCAAATGCTGCCTGTCCCAGCCCATCTACTAAAGATAACGAGCGACTAACGATCATATTGTTTTTGAAGCCGCCGCCATACTGCTCAAAATAATGGTTTTGAGTAGAGCCTCTCTTTAGAGCCTCTTTCTTCTGACGGGAATAAACACCGCTAAGTACATTATGAGTCAGAAGGAGGAATCGTGCAGCCGGGATAAAGAAAGAGCATATGTCTGCTCTCTGTCCAGTTTCCTTTGAAATGTCCAAGTTGGACATTTGGAACTTCATGCACGGATTTGGTTCTCCGTGTTCAGTGACCATATCCAATGCGTCGATACAGAGCAGCAGGGAACGCTTCTCATTCATCTTTTTATAGATAGTTCTCAGATTATAATCTGCAAACTGTTCTTTTACCTTCGCCAAAACCGATTCACCACCTTGTTAACAAACCCAGTCACGGGAGCCTCGTGAGTTTCTTCCAAGGGGATATACTTCAGCAGCTGATCCTTGTGATGAGTTACCAGGTCATCATAAAAAGCCGGGTCCTTCACACGGATCTGCTCAATATACTGACGAACGAACAACGACAGATGACGTCGACAGCTATGATAATCCCACAGCGGAAAATCAGTGTCCTTGGACGGACTGCCTACCATTCGACGGGTGTATTCATCCATCGAGGAAATATGGATTTGAGACAGAATTGTTTTTCTATATTCGGTTGCCAGTTTTTCGGCGTCTACATGTCGAGAGATTGTTCCACGTTTAATGATGACCGGAATAGCGAACACTGGAATAACCATTTCATTAACAACGAAATGCTGATCGTCATATTCGCTGCGGTTATATGTAATGCCTTCAAAAAGAGCATCCCAGCCCTGCTGCAAGAAAAACAGCCACTGGCGATTATCCACTACATGCTGCAATGCCTGGATCTGATTAGAGACGTAAACATTACCCTCTCCATACTCAGACTCGATAATCTTCTTCAGAGATTCTTGAATATCCTGCGGTACGCTGAAATGACAAGAAACATTCTTCGTGATTACGCAGTATTTCTGCACATGATGCAGGATCGGGAGCATATACAGATTTGCATGCTGTCCGAACTCGTTAGAGTTCCAATAAGCATCCATTGCTGCCTGAGCTTCGTTGGTTTGAGAAGCCTGCACAAATTGTTCAAATGCCGTCTTTGCATCCTGGCTATGGTTATTTTCATCCAGCCACTGCCGGAAAGACAGTTTTCCAGGAACACCGAAGGTGGGAATAAACTCGATGTTTGCCTTGGGCGGAACTCTAAGCCCCGGATTGTTACGCATCAGGTTAGTGATATAATCGTAGACCGTGTTTTTGGACATAAACGTTCCAACGCCGGCAAAGATCTGTGCGCGTTCAGGAATACTGTGTTCAAAAATGCAGCGATCAACGTCAATCTTGTTAATATTTTCAGATTTCATACATATTCACCATTCACGGTACTACTGGTATTATATCATTATCATAAAAATCTTGCAATATATATGTAGAACCGATTTATCCTTCTTAGATTATATATTCTCGGAAATACCCGTATTTTTAAGAATGTTTCGAAAGTAATATTTGCTTTTTACTTTTGATATAGCAAGAAGTTCTCCTTCTGATTTCTCAGTAGTGAACATATTTATTTTTGCCGTTCGCTGGATATCGCGGACAGTAATTCCATATATGCTGTTCTTACCCGAGCGAGTTGCTTTCCGAAGCATTTTTCCGATAGAGTCACTCTTCATCTTCTTCTTTGCTTTGCTCACAAAGAGAGTGTTTTTTCCGTCAATCGGAGGAATACGGCATCCCAGATATTCGTCCAATGCTTCCTTTGTTTCTGGGTCGAGCGGGACGTAACGAATATCTCCTTTTGCATCTGTAACCCGAATGTTATTCAGCTCGACATCTTCCAGTTTCAGATCGCAGATTTCCTGGAGGCCTATCCCACAGCGGAGGAACATTTTCACGATACAGATATTACGAGTGGCAAATTCGCTGCTGTTCAAGCTATCACAGATCTGCTTCTCCAGAGCAGGAGTCACGGTCTTTTGTTCCTTAATCTCTTTTGACGGACGCTGTGTATCCATTATAAAAGCAATGGGATCAGATGAGGTTTTGACCGCTAACCAGTTATAAAACCCATGAACAACACTTATCCGAAGTGCAAAGCTGCCGGGTTTCTCTTTCAGTGTATAACAATAATATGAGAGATAACGCTTCCATTCGGTTTCAGAGATCGAAGCCATGTCATCGATAGAAACTCTGTGAAGGACAACCTCATTCGGGGCGCAATCTAAATGTGCTCTTTCATGCTTGAGGTATTTTGCCAATGAGCGCAGCGACATATAGTAGTTGTACGCAGTCGACGGTGATAATTCGCGTTTTTCAACCAGAAAGTCCATATATTCCGTTAAAATACCCGGTTCTTTTCCATATTTCTCAGATATTCTTTCACCCATCAACAACACCTCCCTTAATACAACTCGAAACACCAATCAGGGTATTTGTGCTTAAGCAGCTTCCATTTTAGAACGAAATCCTTTGTTGTAAGATACCGTTCTCTCTTTTCATCATAGCCTTTAACATCTTCTATAACTCGCTTACCATCCCGGATATAAGAAAAGTCAGCCTTGTATGTAATGGCCTGTATTTTCTCTCCGTTATAGACGAACGATTCCTGGATAATGATATTATCCTGGCGTTTCAGTTCTGAGATATCGCCCGAGCGCTGTAAGAGCAAAAGCTCTCTATAACGGGAATACTCCTTCAAGCTATCGTACTTCTCCAAAATGCGACCCATATCCGGATCGGGCCTCTTGGGGGATACACCCTTTTCCTGTACATACACCTTAACGTTCCAATACTTCGAAGCTGAAGGCAGCTTCGGTACAGGAGAAACTGCTTTCGCAGGCGTTTTCTTTTTCTTATGGGTGTTTAGATCGCGTACTCGCAGCTGAGGGTTCTTCGCCATCATGGCATTAAACTCCTCACATGTCATTGTCATCAGAAAACACCTGCCTTACTCTTATGTCTTTTGCTTGAGCCAGTTATCCAAAAAGCCTTCCATTATCCCCTTGTTGACTCGGCCCACTGTAGACAACATGCACTTTTTATCCCAAAGGGAACCGTTCTTTGCGTAGAAGATCCTGAGGGAAGAGTATTTTCTTATGAGTGCTATTGTGCTCATCGCCATAAGCGTCTTGAGAATATCACTTGGGGCAACAGTAGGTTTGCAAATCACCACAACTAAGATGTATTTCTTATCAATTTGCAACTCTTTTACCGAATATCGATATTGGGCGCATATATCATTTATAATGCCGGTGATGCCGGGTACAAAATCTTTGCCCCATATTTCAGAACTGAACCGAGGACACCACACCAAACGATACTGCATGCTGCATTCTGGATATATTTGAATTCCATCATTGAGTATCATCGTTGCAGTCCTCCAGCTGAAACTTTTCTTTGAGCCCTCTTCGAATCAGGTCAGAGACCGTAATGGTTTTATTCTCTTCTACAGAGTAAATGCGCGAAAGATTTTCCAATTGTTCTTTCCATGCGACAGGAATACTCAGGTTGATTTGCGTATGCTTAATCAGACTTTTCTTACGTGCCATTTTAATTTCCCCTATTATAAAATCTATATCGTATATGCCTTATATCTTAAATACGATATATACCTTATGCGTAATATATAGCTTAACTATTATCTATATTATATATCATTATTAGATTTAATTCAACATGTATAACGTGTTTGTTCACACTTTATTTTCAATTATTCGCGTATTTATTTTAATTAAGTCTTTCTTTTTGCAATATTATATGATATAATCTATATAAACAATACAGGATATATAAATGCTTTTATATGTGATATTTTCTCGTTATATCCATATTGTGGTTATATTAAAAATTAACTTGAAAGGATGATTTCCCTTGAAAATTACAAAAACCGATTTTGTAGCCCATGTCGCAAAGGAGATGGACATGCCCAAGGCCGTAGCCACGAAGGCTCTGGACGCAGTAATGGCTGTAATCGGCGAGCAGCTTATGGCTGGCAACGACGTCGCGCTTCCGGAGATCGGTACATTTTCTCTCTCTGTGCGTCCGGAAAAGGAAGGCCATAATCCTCGTAATGGCGAAACGATGATTATTCCGCAGGCTACCGTGCTTAAGTTTAAGTTTTCAAAGAATCTCAAGAAGATGATTGCTGACGTCAAGATTAACGAGTAAGTTAAAAACAATTCCATAAATAAAACAAGAGGCAGTTTCTTAATAGAAGCTGCCTCTTGTTTATAAGTGAAGAAGGTGCAGGACAACGGGAATATCCTGCACCTTCTTCGGTTGAATAAAATGGAAAAAGTTCGCGCTATTAGCGCGATGGTGGGCCTTGCAGGCATCGAACCCGCGACCTATCGGTTATGAGCCGACGGCTCTGACCATCTGAGCTAAAGGCCCATGTCGAGTTTTTATCTTTATGTTTTATATCTACTTCTTCGAAAATCTGAGGCCCAGTGTTTTTGCGCGAGTTTTGCAAGCATCTTTTGTTCTTTTCACTAAACGCGTCTGCACACGTGCGCCTTCTTTCGGATAATGCTCCCGCATAATCTGATCTTCTTCTTCAGTCCATGAGGTAATAGAGGGATCCTGCAATTTAAGTTTCATGCTGACTGCACGATGCTGGCAAGCGGATGCTGTTCGGCCGGGGAGGCGAAGATGTACAGCCTCTCTTTCCGTAGGATAGTATTCCTTGAGGATAGCCTCCTCTTCTTCTGTCCAGCGTGAGAGCTTATGCTCTTCATACGGTTGCAAGCGTATGTACTGAGCGCGGTTCTTACAAGCATTTCTCGTACGACCCGGCAGACGATGGCACACTAAACCGCCTTCTTTCGGGTAATACTCCTGCAAGATATTATCTTCATCTTCTGTCCAAGGGACTCTATGGATTCTGCAGCCTTTAGGCATAATTTTTCCCCCCTGTCTAATGGGATTGTGGTTGGAGCTAGTGGACGGACTTGAACCCCCGACCTGCTGATTACAAATCAGCTGCTCTACCAGCTGAGCTACACTAGCATGTGGATGAGGGGCTTAACCTTGCCGCCCCTCGGAGGCTGTACATTGGGATAAGGAAACGAAACATTTCTGGCTGCTTAGAGCAGGCCATGGTCGAAGTGACAGGGCTCGAACCGGCGGTATCTTGTTCCCAAAACAAGCACTCTACCAGCTGAGCTACACCTCGATTGATGGCGGGAGCGAAGAGATTCGAACTCTTGCGACGATTACCGTCCTTCCGGTTTTCAAGACCGGCCCCTTCAACCGGCTTGGGTACACCCCCATACAGAAACGAGACGAAAGTCTCCATGGTGCGCCAAGCGGGATTCGAACCCACGCGCCCTCGCTTAAAAGGCGAGTGTTCTACCAACTGAGCAATTTACTCTTGCGCTGATGTCGTACCGACAATGGTACAAATCAGACGATTGAAATCGAAATCTTTCGGAACATATCGAAGGTATTTTGCGAAGATTTTCGTAAATTCTTCGATTATTTCCTGCGGATTCGTATATGCCGAAGAAAACAGTCGAGGCTGCTTCAGTCGGAAATACAGGATATGTTCAGCATCTATTCCAGACATATCGTAGGTCTGCGAGAACGGATTATGCGCAGACACATCAGGAGCGGTATGTACTTCCCCTTCGAAACATGGAATGCGCCGAATGTTATCCGAACCAAGATTTTTGACGAGAATCTCATACAGCGGAGAATCGTCGATAAAATCATCAAAGAACTCAGGAAGTTCTTCAGACTCTGCCATCTTGATGAATTTATCATTCGAGAAATGACAGATTGCTTTTGTTTCGGGGGATAACGCATATGCGTCGGGGAACAGTTCTATTGCCGACTTGTTGAGGTATGGAAGCAGAGGTTCTAACACGATACCAAAATCATATATCGGTGCGTGTGTGCTCATGGGACATTCCTCCTGTAATCGATTCAGAGAAGTTTGTTGTAGCGCCTGCAGGACTCGAACCCGCCCTCCGTTTCCTGACATGATGTTTCCCCATGGTCCACATCAAGTTCAATCCTACACTCCATGGAGTTTCAGACTATTGGCGTTCAGCGTGCTTCCTTACACTCGGCTGCTATAACAAATGGCGAGGATGGTGAGACTTGAACTCACACGCCGTCGATGACGGGTACTGGCAGATTAGCAATCTACTGCCTTACCAAATTAGGCTTACATCCTCAAATGTGGCGGGGCCGGAGAGATTCGAACTCTCGCAACGCTATTCACGTCCTATCAGTTTTCAAGACTGCTCCCTTGAACCGGACTTGGGTACGGCCCCACATATTGAATTATGGCACATTGCTGTGCTAATGGAGCGGATAATGGGAATCGAACCCACGTATTCAGCTTGGAAGGCTGACATTCTACCATTGAACTACATCCGCATGTACCCGGCAGGCAAGTGAATCGCTCGTGCCGGGAAGCTGCAAAGCAGAGATAAGGGCAATCCGCTTAGATTATCACACTGTCTACTTCCCACCCGAGTGAGTTTCACAAGTACACGTTCATGACCATGCACGCCAGCAGTTTTCAGCGATTGTAACATCTATTTTATATCTGCAATAATTGCCCTCGTGCAGACATTGGCGTTAGCTACACGCCATGGTCGAAGTGACAGGACTCGAACCTGCGGCATCTTGCTCCCAAAGCAAGCGCCCTACCAACTGGGCTACACCTCGAAATGGTGGTCCCTGTGGGGTTTGCACCCACGACCGTCCGGTTATGAGCCGGATGCTCTGCCCTACTGTGGCGAAAGGACCATAGGGTGGAAGTGATTGGGATCGAACCAATGACCAGCTATCATACCCGAAAGCCGCTCTTCCCCTGAGCTACACTTCCATAGAAGGATGTGTGACGTGCTAATGGAGCGGATGACGGGAATCGAACCCGCGTGTTCAGCTTGGAAGGCTGACATTCTACCATTGAACTACATCCGCATATCCCGGCTAAATCTCGCCGGGGATTGGTCATCCACTCCAAGATAAGGCGCTTAGAGTGTGCACTTTTTTACCACCTGTCGGTGAGGTCTTATGCTCGACCGGTTGCATCTTTAACGTCTTATGCACGACGGGCCTTCGTATTGTGGATACGATATGCCAAAATTTTAGGGGAGCGAGCGATGGGGGATGAACCCATATTTCCGACATGCCTTCGGTGTCTTACATTAAGACTACGCCCGCATATGCCGGTGAGCCGAAACTCACCGGTGCTGTAAATGGGGAGACCACTTAGATTGTCACACTGCCCATATGTACGCACCCACAAAAGCAGCAGTTTTCAGCGGCCGTGGCAGGGATGGCTGGATTCGAACCAGCGAATGTCGGCGTCAAAGGCCGATGCCTTACCGCTTGGCGACACCCCCACAAGAGGAGCCCACGCTGCGTTGCAAGCCGCTTTCCCTCGAATCATTGAGAAGGAAACACCGAGACCATTGTGATACGTGGATTGAGGTTCGCCAGGGCTCTGAACCCACTGCCTACATTGCATGCGAACCGTGTTCTGGCTCCTTTGCGATTACGAAACTATTATATCACTAACTGATTTATTATGCAAGCAATATATTTTTTCCACAACAATCCATAGAGGGATATAAAATAAGCAAAATTGAGTTCATATTGTAAATGATCTCAATTTTGCATTTTATCGATGATATTTTCATTTTATCATCCATGCCATGTTGGCGTTATGTTTTTTTGACAAGATCTTGCAAGACAAAAAAAGGGGCTGTAGATCAGGCGCCTTTCTCAATATATCTAATGTTTGGCAAACGTTTCTCTCTTAACTATCTTCTCTTAAAAACTCCTCGGTCAATGAATGGCCGAGGATTCCCGCTTGTTGTTCTAAAGGAGTAAGTTTCTTTGGGGTGATTGCTACACATCTCAGCAGAAAGGCCTGGAATCGCGATACGTTCAGTCGAAATCGTCCAGTGGGAGCGCGTGCACGCTCGCCGTTCTTGTCACAACAATCACGACGACTCAAGTATTAGCGCTGTGTTAGGTCAATCCTCTAAGGATGGGTGGATGCCCCTTATTCACATTTTCCAGATGAGTCGATTTAGAAAAGCGTTTATCGACTCTCCATTTGACGCAGCATATGCGGCAATAATTTCTTTATCTGTCTGCTTGCAAGAATGTTCTAGCTTTCCCTGTAGATGAGTAGTTAGACTTTTCACGTGACGGATTACATGGACGAATTCTTTATTTACTCTGCTTTTCTTGAGGGCGGCTACCATTACTGGCATAATCGGATACTCTCTCATCCGCACAGCATCCATCTCGGGAAATAAACTCTCTCGGTGGGGAATAGAAGAGGTCGGCTTAAACCAAACTCAAAACAACTTAACCCAAATTACGAGAGCCAAGCTACCAGTCACCACTCTACGGATGAGTTCTTCGCCATGCGGTAATGCTACTGCATTCCAACGGATGACAACTGACGCAGCGCTTTTTCGTAACGCTTCACGAGTGTGTCATTCCCCAGCAGCTTCACACGATCAGGTTGTAAGTTGTGCTGGAGATCTGCCAGCTTAACGCGTCGCGCAAGCTCAAAGGTAGAAACGCGCTCAATATATGTCGAATACGGTTCGCCGCTCCTGCGGGTCAAAATATCAACAGCAGCAACGACCTCATCCGAATATCCTCGGTCGCGCAAGTCATCGAGTGTAACGGAAGTGTCTTCGACAACATCATGCAGCAAGGCCACGAGGATTTCATTCTCCGTGGTCATATGCTCCGCCACCGCAACAGGGTGAAGCACATAAGGCACACCGAGTTTATCGTATTGGCCATGATGCACTTCTTCGACAAAGCGAAGGCATTCGATGATTGTGTTTGTGTATAACATAGTATCTTCTCCAGGAAAACGCAAACGCGAGTTTGGCGGAAACTCATCAGGAAACCAAGGAGACAACTGCCGATGCAGCACTCCGTCCTGGTCCTCAGATAGCTCGCTTCAAACTCACGAGCACAATGCAAAAGCAAAGCGATCCATCTGGACGCCATCATCCGAAAAACTCTTAAAAGTGGCCACACCTACTAAGCTACTTGAAAGTTACTTGTAAATACATGAAAGCAAACTTACAAGTAAACCGGAAAAACGCCACCGAAACCAATAACCACACCCCGTCAATACTTCCCAAATAATCCCTGAAATAATGCGAACCACCTCGCCATCGCCCCCTAACCCTCCGTTTTCGTTCGCTTTCCGCTCCGGGGGAGGGCGGGGGACGTTGCTCTGGATACTCATCCGCTGCCGGCCGGCGGGGCGTTTGCCTGCGCGGCACACCGCTCACTCATCTTTCCGGTACCCTTCGGTTCCCATCTTCTGTCTTTTGGGGATATATTATTTTTTTGTGTCACATTTTTTTGCATGTGCGCATGTGACTTTTTCTGTATTCATTTTCATTTCTTTTTTATTTCTTTTTATTTACCAGACTTTTGCCTGGAGAAGAAGAAATAATCTGTGGCACCGGCTAATTTCTACAAACGTAGGGTGAGGGTTGGGCGCCGTAGTGGTTCGCATTATTTCAGGGATTATTTGGTATATGGTACCCATGTAAGATAATAATACCCATGTGAAATGATGCTGTTTTCCCAATATCGACAGAAGATGGGAAGGGGATGAGGACCTTGTGCGTGGTATCTGACGCATGGCAGGTCTATGGTCGCTATATAGGGATTATCAAGGTGCAGTTCTGCCGCTATACGACATCTTGCTCTTTGAGAGCAGCATATCGTGCTTCTATGGCTTTGGTGTAGTGGTAACCGGAGCCGCTGTGCGTGTCTGCTGCTGAGAGCAAGCTGCGATGGTAATACGCTGTTTTTTTGCGAATAGACGGCATGGAAGATAGTTTCTGAATAAGTGAAAACAGCACTGCTTTGCTGCATTGAGCATAGGCTGAGAGTACCTGCGTGCGTGGCACTGTTGTATCACCGTATCGGATTCGTGTCTGTTGAGAGCAATAGTCTTTAGCCATGATATTAACCAGGTGCGCCGCTATATCTAGCTGCTGCTTTTTCTGGTTTTCGTTAGTGGCCATGAGCGTTATATCTCTGCATAGAGCGTCATAAGACACTTGCTGCTGAACCATGTTTACAGCTTGTTGGTAACTGTTGCTCCGATCTGCAAATGGCTGATTCGAAAGCGGTGTTGTGAGTTTGTTGCGAGCTTCGTCGAAACGATGCTGTATAAACGGAGAGTTGGAAAGAGCATGATTAACATGCTGATATACCGACGAATTTTTCGTGGGGGTACTCTCGTTTTTGCTTGGGGTTTCAGCTGTTTTTTGCGTGTCGGGTACTTCAACGCTGCCGTTGCTACTGTCTTTTTCTGCGTGGGCTGGGGTTGCGATTTGCCGCTCGGCAGTATCTGCTTCGGGCGGCGTAATGGTGGCACCTGTGATCGGTGCGATGACTTTTGATAGTGTGTCTACGAGAGTAGAGATGTCTGCTTCCGATGTAGCGGAGGACAGAATGATCGGCAGAATAAAGACATTGGTGCCTGGCACCTGATGCAACTTAGTGCTGAGAGGTGTCTGGGGCGTAGTATGTTCAGGCGCAGCTGGTGCGCTGGACGGCGAAGGTATATCCTCATCAGCGGGAGCATCGTTGGAAACGGTTTCTTCTTGCGACATGTAGTCGTAAAGGTAAATATGGGGATATGAATCATACTGCGTGCGCACAATACGGATCCATTTAGAATCCTGCATTTGCTTGAGCAAAGACGTGATCGTACGCTTGCTGCACGAAAGAAACTTCGCCATATCGCCGTTTGGTATAGTGCAATAAGGCTGGTCCGCTTTGTCGATGCAACTGCCTCTGCCATATCGCACGTTGCGGTGGATCTCATCGAGGAGAATTGCATACAGGCAGACAGCCTTGCTGCTGATATTGCCGTCAGCCAATAAAGAGCTGGGCAGCACATAGTAATGCCATGACGCCATGTAGTGAAGAGTTGCTGGCATGACAAAAGGGAAAGAGGCATAGCCGTTATCAACGCTACTATCGGTCCAGATACGGACATAGATCTTATGCGCACGCTTCATGTGATTGGCTGCACATCTCTGTCGCTCAACTGCGATCAGGCTAGCAGACGACAGAGCGGTAAACGCTTTGCGTATCTTTCCTGCTGACCAGCCAGTGATCTTCTGTATGGAATCTTGTGTGAAGTATATATAAACGCGACCTGTGCTATCAATCTGATGGCCGGCATAGGATGCCGAGCGTGCTCGGTCAAGGAGCATTGCATATAGCAGGATCGCGTCAGTGTTTAACTGCAGCGCATGGCCAGCATCACCCAGCATACCCTTGGGTATACGTAAGTATGAGAAACCGGTTGTCCGCACTTCTTTCAGAATCCGCTTGTCCATAAACTGACTTCTCCTCCTTTCTTGTGTATTTTCCTAAATACCTCATAAACGCAATGGAATTTTTGATTCACGTCTGTAATTTACAACTTTTTTTTAAAGCCGTCAAGAGCCCGAAAATCTGATGAATTCGACGGATTCTGGAAACGTGTGTTTTTGTACGGAAAACCGCATTTATCTTTGTTGTATTAGCGCATATATGAATGAATTGTTCTTATTTTGCGCGTGTCGGTATTTAGTATCTACACAAATAATGTAGGGTATCTACACAAATGATGTAGGGTATCTACACAAATCGTGCAGGGTATCTACACAAATAATGTAGGGGTAAAATCCAAAAAAAATTTTTTGCGGGTGGAATCAGTGTAAAGTTGGCGGTTACTCTCAAATTCGCACAGAAAATCGCAATATCGCAAGATATGCAAATGGTCAGATTTGGTGAGTACAATATATTGCGGTAAACATTGATATTATATTACTATAAGCATAATATTGTGAATATTTTAACATTTATAGAGGATATCAACTTATGGAACGAAAAAACGACCAATATTCACTGCATTATACGGATTTTGATACTTATATGACGAGTAAAAACGATGAATGATAAGCACCGATTTTGGCTGTTTGATAGATGCAAAAAACAAAAATACCATGAATGACCAAGTTGAACATTTTATCTTTTTTTGCACATTCAACCAGTTTCCGGATATAGCACCAATGTCCAACTTTGATAATTGTCGTTTCTCTGCGCAGCTCATATGGCGCGAAGGGGGGTACATTATTTGTGTAGATACCTCCTTTTATCAGAAACATAAATCCGAACAATATCAATCTCTGGAATGAATCAATGCGGCATAATGGTACATTTCACGAATATAATACGCCTTTAAAAAGAGGTCTCTCAAAACACACCCTACACAAATAATGTAGGGTATCTACACAGATAATGTAGGGTATCTACACAAATCGTGCACCCATGGGACAAGCGCAATGCAGCGGGAAAGACCAAATTGGTTATTTCACAAGAATCTTTGTCGCAAGGGGGTACATTATTTGTGTAGATACCTCCTTTTATCAGAGACATAATTTCGAACGATATTAACCTCTAAAATAATTAAATGTGGCATAATGGGTGCGTTTCGTGAATATAATATGCCTTTAAAAAGAGATCTCTCAAAACACACCCTACACAAATGATGTAGGGTATCTACACAGATAATGTAGGGTATCTAC